>Ga0101944_10001075_pt1 | contig 63389 bp, 47 predicted proteins | sample DewCreD2012metaG_FD_75245 | JGI IMG/M metagenome (GOLD analysis project Ga0101944, IMG submission 75245) | Hot spring sediment bacterial and archeal communities from British Columbia, Canada, to study Microbial Dark Matter (Phase II) - Dewar... ...
ATCCCGATTTTGAAGACACCATTCTCACAGAAAAAAATAAGGGAAATGCCCGTGGATTCCTTGACTTTCTCGATGCCTTTAACTTTACCATTTACGAAGACAGCCCCGATGACCACACCGTAGCTGTTGACCCCGAAATTCTGGGCCATATTTTCGAAAACTTGCTTGAAGACAACAAAGACAAAGGCGCTTTTTATACCCCCAAAGAAATTGTGCACTACATGTGCCAGGAAAGCTTAACGGAATACCTCAAAAATTCCCCTCCCGTGGAGGGGTGTCCGAAGGACGGGGTGGTCTCTTCCCCTCCCGTGGAGGGGTGTCCGAAGGACGGGGTGGTCTCTTCCCCTCCTCATGAGGGGTGTCAGACTTTGTATGACGGGGTGGTAAGAAACTCCCAAAACTACTTTAATCTCCCCTATAATCCTAATCTCAAAGAAAAAGCCCGTAAACTTCGCAAAGCCGGCAATTTACCCGAAGTGCTTTTTTGGAACAGGGTTAAAAACAAACAATTTAAAGGGTATGACTTCGACAGACAGAAAATTGTTGGTAATTATATTGTTGATTTTTTCTGCACCAATTGCAACGTAGTAATTGAAATAGATGGCAGCAGCCATGACGATAAAGCTGATTATGATGTCGAAAGAGACGCTTTTTTACAAAGTTTGGGACTTACTGTAATTCACATTCCGGTTAAGGATGTGATGAGTAATTTGGATGGGGTGATGCAGATGCTTTTTGACCACCCCGCCCTAAAGGGCACCCCTTCGGTGGATGGGAATGAACCACCCCTAACCCCTCCAAAGGAGGGGAAGTGGGGGGAGAAAGTTAAACGCCTGCTAAAACAAAAAGAGGTGTATGAACTAAGTAAGGAAGAGCTTTTTCACATCGACGCGTTACTCGACCGTGTTAAAATCTGCGACCCTGCCATTGGCTCCGGCGCTTTCCCCATGGGTTTGTTGCAAGAAATTTTCAGCATCAAAGAATTGATTGCCTACGAAACAGGTAAAGAGTGGAATCCCGCCGAAACCAAGCTGAACATCATCCAAAACTCCATTTACGGGGTGGATATTGAAAAAGGCGCGGTAGATATTGCCCGCCTACGTTTTTGGCTCTCGTTGGTGGTGGACGAAGAAAAACCTAAACCCCTGCCCAACCTCGATTACAAAATTGTGGTGGGCGACAGCCTCATAAGCAAATTTGATGACGAAATTGTTGAAATTGACTGGGAACGCAAGCAAAGCGTGGGCAAAGCCGATGAATATGTAAAGAATGTGCAGCGATTGTTGGTTGAAGTTGCCGATAAGCAAAGAAAATACTTTACTCCCAACAACCAGAACAAGAAAAAAATGCAAGCCGAAATTCGCAACCTGAAAATTGAATTGCTGATAAACCAATTATCGTTTAACAAAGAACTTTATTTAAATAAAACCGTGCAAAAAGGTGGTTTTATGCCCACGGCTGCCGATATTAAGTACAATACCGAAAGGGAATTGCAAATTGCGGGTTTTAACAAGCTGATTAGCAAACTGAAAAGTCTGCTGAAAAATTCTGATGAACCATTTAATCATTTCGACTGGAAACTCGATTTCCCAGAAGTGCTAAATCCTTATCTTGTGCCCGATGAAAAACAACGGGGATTTGATATTGTGATTGGAAATCCGCCGTATGGTGCAAAAGTTAATGATTCTGAAAAGAACTATTTTCAACTTAATTATAAAACTGCTAAAACTATAAAGGGTATTCAGAAAGGCTCATTAGATACCTACACACTATTTATTGAATTAGGCCATAATATTTGTAAAAAGAGTGGTAACCTTCATTATATTGTTCCGATTTCTATAACATCAAGCGATTCTGTAACAGGTGTTCACAAACTTTTAGAAGAAACTTGTAGTCTCATTAAAATATCATCTTATGCAGTAAGACCTGAACCTGTTTTTGAGAATGCAGTTGTTAATACAAGCATTATTTTTTTCAAAAAAGATTTACTGCCTGTTAAATCAATTCTTTCAACCAAAATGTATCGCAAAAAAGGTGAATTAAACCTCAAATATTTGCTTGAAAATTTACAGTTTATTAATGTTTTAGACGTAAAGTTATCAGGTAGATATCCCAAAATTAGTTTGGATATTGAAAAGCAAATTCTAAAAAAAATATTTAATCAAAAAATTAAAATTAGAGATTTAATAAAACAAAAAGGGGACCCCATTTTTTACAGAACAACAGGTGGTAGGTATTTCAAAATTATAACAAATTACTCCACAGGTTCGACAAAAGAACGACCAATCTATTTTGATAAAAATATTGTCAATATTATTGGAGCCATTCTAAGCAGTAATTTGTATTTCTGGTTTTATCAGATTTATTCAAACAACTTAGATTTAAAATCTTATGAAATAGAATCTTTCACAATACCTATCGAAAAACTTACCGATGAAATAATTATACAACTTGAACAAATATACTCATCATATTTGGCAGACATCGAACGTAATGCAAATATTCGACAAACCACCAAATATGCAAATATTGATTCATTTAAAGAATATAAAATAGGAAAGTCAAAACATCTTATTGATCAAATTGACGATATTATATGCCCGCTTTATGGATTAACAAAAGAAGAGACTGAATTTATTAAAAACTATGAAATACAATTTAGATTGCAAGATGAAGAATAAAACCTCTGTGTTACTCAGTGACATCTGAGGCAAAAAAAATTAGGCGATTTGCCGGAGTTCACCGATGGCATGAGCGATGAGCAGAAAATGAAGATTTGCAAAAAAGTGTTTGAGCGTTTACATGATGCAGGGCATCCGGTAAAGATAAACCTCGAAAAAATGAAAGAAGAAATACCGGAAATACGCATTATTGAAGGATTAGAAAATTAAACATCTCCGTGCCTACTTCGGTCAAGCTCAGCACGTCGCTCTGTGGTAAAAAAAAACTTGAAGGAAAACAATATGAGCCAACGCATCAGTCACACATCCCGAAAACTTTCGGCATCAAGCGCCACGAGCCAATGCTTATGCCAAAGCTTTGCCAAAGAGTGTGCCTGCCCCAACCCCAAGAAGAAATGCGAAGCATTCGTGAACACCATATAGAATTGAATACATCAGGTAAACAGTTTCAAAATTTTCTCTCCCCCGCTTTAAGAAAAAAATTAAAACACCCCATCGCACAACCCGACACAAACAGACAAGTAAACACTCGGACAATGATAGCTAGTCGACCTTTATCAACATAATAAATACTTGATTATTAATAACTTAACATGATTTTTGGGGTAAAAATTTTGCAGGATTTTGTAAATTTAGATCCATAAACCTTGCAAATTTTTTAAAATGACACCAAAGGAAAAAGATCAAAAACAACGATTTTTTAAGGCTCAACTAAATCTCCATAGGCAGCTGTCTTAACTCCCATACACCCGGTCAAAATCCCATTCTTTTTTCCAGTACACGGTTTGCCGGGTGGCCATGGCATTGTGTCCCATCAAACAGGCAATGGAAGCATAATAACCTTCGCGAATGAGTTCTACCGAGGGTTTGTTGTCGCGGATGCTTTGAATAAAGGCTGTGAGCTGAAGGATGTTTTCATCCTCAGGGGTAAAATCAATCACGGGAATTCCTTTGGTATCCACACTGTGGTCGGGCACCCAGCTTGCTCCCCCGAGGGGCAGAGTGCTGAAAATTTTCTTTTCTGTATCTTCAACCAGTTGCCTGAGTGGCGAAGGAGGCTCGGGAAACTCGGTATACAGTCGCCCTTTTTCCATTTCAAGGGTTCCGCGGTCGCCCATGATCTGAATCTCCAGGCCATAATGCACATTGCTCACCAGACTGTCGTAAATCAGGTGAACATCGTTGGGGTAATGATACACCGTATTCACATTGTCGTACACTTCGCGGCCGTCTTTCCAGTAATTAATGCTTCCGCTGCCCACCACATAGTCGGGATGTTGCCCGAGGTACCAGTTGGCCACCTGGATGTGGTGCGAGGCAAGTTCGGTCATCAAGCCCCGGGAATAATCAAGATACAGGCGCCAGTTTATTTTCCTGTCGAGGTCCCATGAAGGAACCGGTTTGCGCCAGTTGTTGTTACGGTGCCAGAAAGCCCGTATCTGAGTGATGCGTCCAATGCGGCCCTCTTTCACCATTTGCAGGGCGGTAAGATACAGCGGACTGAACATCCGTTGATGACCTACCTGAAAACACAGGCCTGTCTCTTTCTGTGCCTTCACCATGGCAATGCAGTCTTCGTAACGAATAGACATTGCCTTTTCGCACAGGACATGCTTGCCTGCCCGGAAAGCAGCCACGGTAATTTCGCCATGCACATGAGGAGGAGTGGCAATAATCACCGCATCCACGGCTTTATCATTGAGCAGGTCTTCATAACGGGAATATGTATTGACTCCTTTTCCGGCCAGCGAGGCAGCAGCCTCAAGATGGGGAGGATAATCATCGCAAAGAGCCACCAGCAAAGCCTCCGGAACCTTTTTTATTACATTGAGATGAAACATTCCCCGCGAACCTGTTCCAATGATTCCGATTCCTACCCGCGAAGACGGTGAAACCTTTTTCTCTCCTGCCTTCAACTGCATGAGCCAGGGGGCCGACGAAGTTAAAAGCACCGACCCTGACAAAATCGAGATATTTTTTAATAACTCTCTTCTTTTCAAATCAATATCATCTGCCATGTCAACTATATATTAAATTTTTTTATCCGGTTTTTGCCGGTTGTTTCTTCCGGTTCAAAGATAACGCATTGCGGATGAGAAAAATTGTTGAGCAGTTGGTCTATTTCTTCTTCGCCGGCCAGTACAAGCGAGGTAGACAACGCCTCGGCAATCACTCCGTCGAGAGCCATCACCGAAGCTGTTTTTTTTGAAAAAAGGGGTTCAGCCGTGCGGGGATTGATGATGTGGCCGTTCACCGAAGAGGAAGAAGAAATAAACCCTTTGTCGCTGTGCCATTCGTACACCACCGCTGTTCGCGACGGATTCATGATGCCTGCTTTCCAGCCTCTGCCGCAGGGATGGTTTCCGAGAAGCAGAACAGAACTTTCACCGGCACTGATAAAAGCATTGGACACTTCGTGTGCCATGAGAATTTCATGCAGCCTGTTCAGGGCATATCCTTTCCCTATTCCTCCCAGATCGAACTGAACAGAGGGAGCGGGGAAGAAAACAGAATAACCCTTTTCGTCAAATTCAATTCCACCGGGGTCAGGAACGGCGGAAAAGGCATTTTCCTTATTAATGCATATATTAAAATAACCAAGGGTAAGTTTTTGAAATTGAAAACATAATAAAAGTAAAGAAAAAACTTCCGGGTCAATGTTTCTTACGGTGAAATTCTGCCGGTGGTTAAGGCGGTAAATTTCACTTTCCGGAAGATACCGGCTGAGCAGTTTTTCGATCCGGTCCATTTCGTGACGACAACTTCGGGCAACATGAGAGAAAACCTCCGGTGATACTCCATGCACGGCAATGTCCACACGGGTATTCATGGCAAAAAAAGAAAAAGTATGCAAGCCCGACATCGTTTAACGGAAAAAAGAATATTGAGTTAAGTCAGCTCTTTGATGGCCTCTACAAGAGAATCAATGAAAAAAGAATCTTTGCGGATGTATTTTTTAGCTCCGTTCTTTATGAATTCAGGAACAAGGTCTTTGTTGTCCTGGCTGGTGAGCATGATGACTTTGATATTTTTATTTACCTCAAGAATTTTTTTCAGGGTTTCCATTCCGCTCATCATGTTTTTGCCGCCCATGGTAAAAAGATGGTCCAGCACAACCACATCAGGATTAAGATAAAGATTTTTCAGGCATTCTTCCCCGGAAGTAAACGAACGGTATTCATATCCTTCCATGCTTTGAAAAACATATTCCAGCAAATGAAGAATGATTCTGTCGTCATCCACAAAAAAAACCAGCTTGCGTTGCATAAGGATATATCCTTCTTAACTCCCCTTATTCAAAAGTAATCATTTTATTTTTTCCTGAAAAACTTTTTGAAGATTTTTCATGAAATAAAGGGCTTTTTCAATGATGAGAGGATGATGAATGCCGCAATGGTTTTTTAACATTGCCCCCAATCCGTATTGTTCTGTTTCTTTAAGAAATTCCTCATCGGGAAGAAACATTTTTCCGCTGCTGTCTTTTGCCCTGAAACAAAAACCACAGATAAGGACAAATAAAATATTGTCAAACGGCATGTTATATTTTATTCCTTCATGCAAAAGACCCGCTACCCTGTCGTTTTCTGACAGTTTACGTTTCAGGTCGCATCCCACCCTGTAGATTGTATCTCCAAGTGCCTTATTCTGAAATCTTAAGATAAGATCATCTATATGATCACTTAAATCTTCCCGGGTAAATTCTCCCGGGTATTTCTTCATCAGAATGGCTGCTGCTTCATGCATGGCTGTTCGCACAAAATCCCTGATGGCTTTTACCTGAAGAGCTTCGTACAGATACTTAAAATCCGGATTGTACAGAAATCCGGTGTAAGCCACGGCCGCATGACCAAAGTTATGAATGAAGGATTTGCGGTCGACCCATGCTTTTATATTTTCTTTGGGTGCCAGGCCGGGCACCGAAGGCACCGGGTTTTTAAAGCCTTTTTTATCAAGAATCAATGTGTTGTAAGGTTCTGCAAATACCTGCAGGATGTCTTTTTGTTCTTCTTCCGGCGGCATCAGGGGAACCATCTTCCCGATGCTTGTTTCTACCAGTCCCACCATCCTGTCGAGAGGCACGGCGGGTGATACAATTTTTTGCAGTTCAGTAAAAACATATTCGGCTGCATTGCGCATGTTTTCGGCCAGGATGATGTCCAGCGGCTGGCGGCGGGTATGATGCCGTTGTTCAATAGCCCGGGCCAGAAGAGGGATCACCTGCGAAAGTCCCCGTTGTCCCACCGATACAGCCGCAAGGGTGGCACTCACCAGTTCGGCGGTAATTTTTTCTGCTTCCGAAGCATGAATGCCTCTTACATTTTTTACCCACAATAGCTCGTCGCCCTGCTCCGATTTGATCACCACTTTGTATTCCCTGTACCGGTTGAGTGCATCTATCACAAGCGGATTGATATCCACAAACACCACTTCATAACCTCCCCGTGAAAAGAGTTGTCCTATAAACGAACGGCCAATTTTCCCTGCCCCAAACAAAACCAGTTTATTCATTCCTGAAACACTTTAATCATAAATTTTCCTTGCCACACAGTCATTTGGCGGCACTGCCGGTTTTTCAGTACCCGCTGTTTTTCAAAAATTTTTCGTGGATACCGGCCATGGATCAAAGATATTTTTTATAATCCGAAACGAGCAGATGAAGAGGTTCTTCGTCTTCGGTGATTTCGGGAAAACGTCCGATGGGTTCGTAAAAACGGTTGTCGGAGGTATCGTCGTTCACGGTACTGACCTCGCCGATAAGGCATGATGAATCTTCGGCCCAGAAGCGGTGATAGATGCCTTTTTCGAGGCAGATGCTTTCGCCGGGCTGAAGCGAGATGATTTCGCCCGGTTGCATTTTCCGCAGGATGCCATCTATTTTAACCTGAAAAGGACGGGAAGAAAATTTTTCATTTTCATCCGATGCATACAATTCCATCATCAGGCGTCCTCCTCCGCGGTTGATGATATCTTCCATTTTGGACCAGTGGAAATGCATAGGTGTTTCCTGTCTGGGGGCAGCGATCATGATTTTTTCACAATAGGTTTTTTTGTCTTTTTTCAGGTTGCCGTTGCGGATGGTAAACAGAATCAGTCCCCGCCGGCGAAAGTCGCCACTGCCAAAGTCGGTCAGGTCCCAGCCCAGCATGTTGTCAACGATTTCGGCACAGAGGTTGTATTTTCCCTTCCATTCCGAAGGTTTCCAGAACGCCCAGCGGGGCAGTTTAAAGTTCATCCTGTCAAAAAACTCTTTGGCTTCTTTGATCAGCTGATTAATTTCACTTCTTTTCATTGTTGAAAGTTTTTAGTTTTAACAAATGAACATTCATGCCGCAAATGAACGGTGAATATCTTCCGGTAAATTTATTCAAAAGTATGAAAAAAATTGGTATTATAGTATATAACCTTTAAATAATTATTCTTGTAATCGGTTTTACTTCTCCCCCTGATTCACCGGAAAGGATAATTTTTGAAAGTTTCTCCTGACAAAAAAGAAAAGCCGGCTTTATGACCGGCTTCTCTTCCATATCATTTTTTTTCTTTATTTCTTCACTACCTTACGTACCACTACCTCGCTGCCTTTCGCAATTTTTACCAGATACATTCCGGCTGCAGCCTTGGACAGGTCAACCTTGGCCGTGGAAGCAGCCACCAGCTTCTGCGATGCCACCACATTGCCCACTACATCCACCACACTCACTTCGCCTGTTACTGCTTCGGCAAGTTCAATATTCACCACATCCGATACTTCGGTGGGGTACACTTTCACATTATCATCTGCATCGCTTAAAGCTTGTGCTTTTAAGAGAGTAACTTTAAACCCTGTACGTACCATCTTCCCGCGGATCGTATCACGCAGGGTGATGATGATAGAATCGCTCAGTCCATTCATCCCGTTCACCGGCGTAAACGACAGGGTAGCCGTTCCTGTTTTTGTCCCTTCGTCATAGTCTATCTTCCCATTGCCAAGATCAAGAATGGTCACATCAGTAATGATCCCTTCCGTTTTAGCCTCAGCTGTAATGTCCAGTCCATCAATGAAATCACGGCCAGGCAACGAAATCCCGGTGAGGGTTACCATTTGAGGTCCCGCATTTTCCAGCACATTCTTATCCTTCACCACATCAATGGTTGGTGTGGGAGGAATGGCAGCATTCCCCAGTTTAATGTAATCAAACTGGAACGTTCCGTTGGGAAGTTCAAAGGCGAACCACCACGTGAGCGTGTCAATCACATTCTGGCTGCCACCGGTAGATTGAGGAATGGTTAAAAATACAATCTTCCATTCATCAGCCACAGGAATGGTAAAGCTCATGTTGGGATAAGTTTTATTCTCGGCAGGACAACCATCATTCCTTCCCCATTTTGGGTATACGGTTATCGGCTTCGTCACTGCTGCCCCTACTGATTTCACCCTGAACTCCATATAACGGTTGGATTGGTCAAGCACAAGGGAGTTGGCCCAGCAGTTGCCCATGTACTTGTCAAACACCGACCATGGATCTTCCTTCTTCACCACCACATCCAATATTCCATTTGCCGTATCCAGAGTAATGGTAAAATCAGAAAATGGATCGCCATACCAGCCTAGAGCATCAGAAGAAAAAGTATCATCAAAAGTTTTCAAATAATATTGCTTTTGCGAAAAAGCAACCAGGGGCAATGACATCAGCATTACCACCATCATTTTTTTATAAAGTTTTTTCATCGCTGATAAAATTTTGGGGCGCAATGTAAAAAATTTAATTAAAAAATAACGGAATCCGGTATTAATTTTAGCACTTTCATAACAAGAAATACTTAGTTATGAGCAAAAATTTTTTATATAATTTGACATTCTTAACAAAGTTATTTTCTTAGATGTAAGTAAAATGAATACCGGTTAGCTACTTCCTTCTTTTAGACCACAGGTTAACAAAAATAAGTTTTCTTTATGATAATATAATCCACATGTAATTTAACCAGTGGTCTTAATTTTGGGGAGTATTATAACTTTCTTCAGTTCCCTGATTGACCAGATAATCTTTTCAACGAAAATTATTCTTTAAAAAATCTCACAGCAGCAAACAAAGAACGGATGCATGAGGCAGAAGGCAAAAAACAATGACAGCAGAAAAAATCTTTGCCCTTATGGCACAGGATAAAAAAGTTTTTCTTTTTTTGATTTCTTGTTAATCCAACGGTTCAAACGGCAGGTTAACCAGGCCGACCCACATCCGGTAATGGCTCCGCCTAAAACATCAGTCGGATAATGTACTCCTAAATCCATACGGGAATAGCCTACGGCACCTGCCCATACAAATGAGGGAATTATCACATACCATTTGGGAAACGCTATACTCACCGATGTGGCCATTGCAAAGGCAGCAGAAGTATGCCCCGAAGGAAAGGAAGGACCGCCGCCACTTGTTTCTTTTTCTATGTCCGGATACGTGACAAAAGGCCTCTCCCGGTTAACACTGTATTTTACCGCCGTAGAAAAAAATACTGAAACAAGAAATGTTTCGGCCACATAACATCCTTTCTTTTTTAATGTAACATCATCTTCTGACCAGCCGGCTGAATATACAACCAAAGGCGTGGCAATGGCTACAGGAACTACACTGCAGGTTATTCCCCTGAATGTGTTGTCAAGATTTCTGTTCCGGTTTAAATTTATTTCTCTCAACAATCTGATATCCATGTTTTGCGTCCATAGATTCATCACGCATCCATGCAATGAAAAAATGATCAACAGTACTTTAAACATTTTTCGTTTTTTTAAATGGCCCATAACAGGTCTTACAACAAAACTATAAACTATATCCCAAACTTACTCCTGCCCATGGAATGGCCAAAAACCTTGATTTGTTATTAACGGGTATTGCAACAAATGGGGTAAACCCCGCCCGAAAAAACAATCCTTTCTTTTTTTGATACCTGTATCCGACACTTCCAAACACTACACAGCTTACAAGCCCTTTATAGGTAGTTAAAAAAGGCCCTGCACCTCCTCCCATCTCAATCCTCTTCCTTTTGCCGGACAAATAATACAGGTTAACAGACGGTATAAAAATAAATTGTTCATGCTCTTCGCTGTCTTTCCAGAATCCGCTGCCAACGCTGATCGAAAAATTTTCTTTTTTTCTGAAATCAATATTGAAAGAGGGTAAAAATTTTCCTCCCAGCTCAACATAAAAAGAAGTGGTTGGAACCTGGCCGGATGGTTCAGCAACAGCACGTAAAGAATCTTTACCATTTCCTCTTGCCTGTAATTGAACAGAAAAGAAAATGATTAATCCCGATAAAGATAGTTTCAGGATTATCAAAAAGTTATTTATTTCCATTTAATATGATTTAAATCAATAGCCAAAAAGCAGGAAAGCATATTATTCATAAAAGCATGCCTTAAAAGTGAATCAGCAGGAGGTACAAATAACCACAATTGTCACGAACCTGCTCCCGTGAATAAATCTTTTTGTGACAATCCCTTTCCTCCGGGTAAACTAAACCTTTACGAAAGCTTTTTATCAAAAATAAAAAAAATCCGGTTATCTCAAAAAAAAATCAAATTTAATTTTTATAAAATATTGATATTAAATAATTTAAAAGATTTTATTTAAATTATTTTTTAGTATAAAAAGAAAAAAATAAAAACGTTTACTTAGCGTTATTTTTACAATAACTGAAGTTTGACAGTTAAAAACTCATAAAAAATAAAAACGTTATGATGACACATCCGGTGAAAAAATGGTTTTTCCTTTTCTGCCTTGCTGCCACGGGAATTCTTTTTTCATGCAAAAAAAATTCCCGGCCTGCTTACCTTAATGCTTCACTGTCTGCCGAAAAGCGGGCTGAAGACCTGCTAAAACGGATGACCATTGAAGAGAAAGTGGCTCAATTGCAAACCCTCTTCGCGCCTGATTACGAAAAGGCTTTTGACGTTACACACGGAATGGGAAATGTTTGCAACATCTTTGCCGACCGCGATCCTGCAGAAGCAGCAAAACAATACAACACCCTCCAGCAGTATGTCATTACCCATTCACGGCTGGGGATTCCGGTAATTTATCATGGCGAGACGGTATCGGGCTTGATGTCGTGCGGAATGACAATTTTCCCCCAGCCTATTGCACGGGCTGCTGCTTTCAACCCTGAACTGGAATATAAAATGGCCGATGCCATCGCCCGCGAAGCATGGAACAGAGGCATTACGCAGGTGTTAAGTCCCGACCTCAACCTCGTGAACGATCCCCGCTGGGGCCGTGTGCATGAAACTTACGGAGAAGACCCCTGGCTGGCTTCACGGCTGGGCGTGGCTTTCATCAAAGCTTTCAGGCAACAGGGCATCATCTGCACCCCGAAACATTTTGTTGCCAACATTGGCGAAGGAGGCCGGTTTGGCGGCGATGTGTATGTGGGGGAACGCATTCTGCGGGAATATTACCTGTATCCTTTTGAGGCGGCAGTAAAAGAAGGTGGAGCGGGGGCCATTATGCCTGCTTACAACTCCATCGACGGCATTCCCTGTCATGCCCATGAATGGCTGCTCAACATGGTGTTGAGGAAGGAATGGAAATTTGACGGTTTTACCTCATCGGACTACGGAGGAGTTGGCGGAGTGCTCACTGCCCACCGCACGGCACAGGATAAAAAACATGCAGCAGCCCTGTGCCTGAATGCTGGCATGGATGTGGAAATGCCTCATCCAGATGTGTATGGCCAGCCCCTGCTGGAAGCATTGAAAGAAGGACTGGTGAACAAAACGGTCCTCGACAATGCCGTCCGCCGTGTGCTGATTCAAAAATTCCGCCTGCGGCTTTTTGAAGATCCTTACCGCAGTCCCCGGAAAGCCGCAATGGTATGCAACCATGCCAACCACAGGCTTCTGGCACGGGAATATGCCCGGCAGTCGGTGGTCCTGCTGAAAAACGAAAATCATGTTTTGCCTTTCAGCAAAAAAATTAAAAGCATTGCCGTGCTGGGCCCGCTGGCCGACGACCCGGTGTTTGGCAATTACAGTCCCTGGGGTGTAAAGACTGTCTCTGTCCTTGAAGGAATCCGCCAGCTGTTGCCTGCAGGCACCACCATCTTTTTTGAAAAAGGAGTGGAATTCGGCGATGTCTCGCTGACCACCCTCCGGCAGGAGGATTTTCTTCTTCCCGATGGCAAAGGCCATGGATTGATGGCAGAATATTTCAACAACATGCATCTTGAAGGGCAACCGGTTTTTTCACGCACAGTGCCCTGCATTGATTTCGACTGGGGAGAATGGGTGCCCGAAACGGTTGTAAAGGCCGATTCTTTCTCAGTGCGTTATACGGGCTTTTTTGTTTCGCCTGTTGACGGATACCACACCATTGGTCTTACGGTAGACGACGGAGCACGTTTGTATCTGGACGACAAACTCATCATTGACGAATGGAAAGGGGGATCGGCACGACAGGTTCGGGCTGGCTGCTTTTTTGAAAAAAACCGGAAATACAGGATAAAAGTCGAATATTACGACAACCAGTATAAAGCGCTGGTCCGCCTTGGCTGGGACGGCTATCCGCCGGCAACAATAAACAAAGCCGTTGACTATGCCCGGAAAGCCGAGGCGGTGGTGGTAGTAGTGGGAGCCACCGACGGAGAAGGCCGCGACCGTGCCGTCCTTGAACTTACTGCCCCTCAGGAAGCTCTCATCAAAGCCGTGGCAGCCACAAAAAAACCCATGGTGGTGGTACTTGCCACAGGCAATGTGATTGCCATGAGCCGCTGGATTGATGAAGTGCCGGCAGTGATTGAACAATGGCATCCGGGTGAAGAAGGGGGCACAGCCCTGGCCGAAATTCTCTTTGGCGACTATTCTCCCGGAGGAAAATTGCCGGTTACTTTTCCCCAAACCACCGGACAGGTTCCTTTGCGTTACAACGCCAAACCCATGGGAGCACAAAGCCAGTACATCGTTTACGGCAATGAACCCCTGTTCCCGTTTGGCTACGGGTTAAGTTACACTTCTTTTGAAATAAGCAACCTCAAGGTAGCTTCTTCGCGCATCCGGCAGGGAGAAGCACTCCGGCTGAGTGTAAAAGTAAAAAACACAGGCACCAGAAAAGGCGATGAGGTGATTCAGATTTATGTGGGAAGGAAATATGCCAGTGTGGCCATGCCGGAAAAAGAACTGAAAGACTTCAGACGGGTGACCCTCGAGCCCGGCGAAACCAAAATCCTTGAATTTGTTATTTCGCCCGACAGGCTTTCCTTATGGGACAAAAACATGAAATTTGTCATGGAACCCGGTATCGTGAAAGTAATGGCAGGCAATTCTTCAAAACATATTTATACAACACAGGAAGTGGAAATTGTAAAATAAAAAATTAATTATCTTTATTGAAAATTTTAGAAAGAAATGAAAAATCAACTGGCTATGATAAAAAAAGGATGGTTTGTTTTGCTATTCTTTTTTTGCACTTTCCTTTCCGCCCGGGCGCAGAAAAATGTAATCAAATGGAATTACCTGTCGCTGGTCACCAAAACGCTTAACTTTGGATATGAAAGAGCCCTCGGAAATAAGGTTTGCTTTCAGCTTCAGGGATGGTACTGGATGGGCGGCGGATTTGGTGAACGTCTTTTTGGATCGGATGTAATGTCGTGGGAAGGGTATGGATTTACTCCCGAGATTCGTTATTATCCTTCAGGCACAGCACCAAAAGGCTTTTTCGTTGCACCTTTCTACGCCTACCGCCGTTTTGATTTTTCTTTCCAGACAGAAACAGTGGACAATCCCGGAACAAAAGTAGAGGGGAAAGCATCCCTGTCAATCAATTCAGGTGGAGTGGCAATAGGTTACCAGGCACAGTTTGGATCTCATGTAACATGGGATGTTTATATCGGTCCCCGGTACAATTCCCGGACTATTTCCTACGACGGGGAATACACTAAAGTACCTGACAATATTTTCAGTCCTTTTGGCATCCGGATGGGAACTACCCTGGGAGTATGTTTTTAAAAAACATCTTAAAAATCATTTTTATCGTCTGTTGAAATATAGAGAAGATGCAGGCGAAAAGATTGTTTTTTTAGAAAAGACTACTGCCCATAGATAAGATAAAAAGAATTCATTGAAAATGATAAGATGCCTGTGGCTTGCACTGGTATGGGTGTTTGTGGGAGGGAGCATTGTCTTTGGGCAATTTGCCGCAAAACCACGATTGATCATTACCACCGACATTGGAGGAGATCCTGACGACCAGCAGTCGCTGGTACGTTTATTTCTTTACCTTAACGAATTTCAGCTGGAAGGGATCATTGTGTCGGCAGCAGGTACGCCGGGAGAACTGGACACCGATACCATCCGTCCCGACCTCGTGTACCGATTGATCCATGCGTATGCGGCAGTGTACAAAAACCTTTCATTTCACGACAGAAACTATCCGGTTCCTTCCCGTCTGGATTCGCTGGTTAAAAAAGGCAATCCGCACAGAGGCAAGGCTTTTGTAGGTGAAGGACATGACACCGAGGCTTCGTTGTGGCTTGTGGAACGGATGACCGCACCGGTGGACGAACCTCTGCATATCGCCATCTGGGGAGGATCAACCGATCTTGCCCAGGCATTATGGAAAATCAGAACCACCCTGCCGCCCGGCCGGCAGTTTATGGTTTATTCCCGACTCCGCATTTACTCAGTGAACAACCAGGACGATACAGGGCCATGGATCATGGAACAGTTTCCCGGCTTATTTTTTATCCTCAGCCAGGCCCGGCACAACGAAGACAGGCGCATGGCTGCTTATCGCGGCATGTACCTCGGAGGAGACGAAAGCCTTACCTGCTGTGAATGGATGAACGAACACATCATTTCAGGGCATGGACATTTGTGTTCCCTTTATCCCGATGAAACATGGACAGCTCCTAATCCTTACCGGTGCATGAAAGAAGGGGACAGCCCTTCATGGTTGTTTTTTCTGCGGAACGGCCTCAACGACCCTGAACATCCCGAATGGGGAGGATGGGGAGGCAGGTATGTGTCATCCCAGGGGATGCAGTACACCGATGCTTGCGACAGAGATGGCGACAGTTGCAGCCGGCACAAAACCGTGTGGCGATGGCGAAAGGACTTCCAGTACGACTTTGCTGCCCGGGCCGACTGGTGTTTCGTTCCTTTTTTCCGGTGTAACCACAGGCCAGTGGCGGTGGTAAACGGGGACCGCACACTTAAGGTGATATACATGAACGTTGGCAATAAAAATGAACTTACCCTCGATGCTTCAGAATCATCCGACCCCGACGGTCATTCTCTTTCATTTCACTGGTATGTGTACACTGACGTGTCCACCATGCCGGCAGAAAAGATAAAACTTCTCAACGACCATTCGCCTATCCTCAACGTTTCTATAGAAGATGATGTTCCTCATGGCTCGATGGCTCATCTTATTCTTGAAACCGAAGACAACGGGAATCCTCCGCTTAAAGCCTACCGGCGCATTATTGTGATAAAATAGATTAATACAGAGTTCTTCGTATCAGTTCCAGCTGAATGTCCCTCGGGAGATCCACAAAGCGTTCACTGTAGCCTCCTACCCTCACAATGAGGTGGGTATATTGCCGGGGATTTTTCATTGCTTCTTCCAGTTCGTTTTTGTCCACCACAGTAATCATCAGCTGGGTTCCTCCTTTCCGGAAATATCCTTTCAGCAAAGCTTTTATTTTTTCTTTTTGACGGGTAATGGCATAGCGACTTATTTTCAAATTGTGAACCACGCCGGCATGGAGGGAAGGATCCAATTTGGCCATTGAATTGAGCAAAGCCGTAATGCCGTTTTTGTCATTGCCGGCACCCGGTTGATTGCCATTGGAAAGAGGTTCCCCCTTTTTTCTTCCGTCGGCCGAAGCGGCTGTACGTTTTCCATGCAATACCGAATCACCGTTGTTAATCATCACCACCGAAAAATGATCAAGTCCTGCCGTTTGCTCGTGTTTATGTGCAAGCCGGCAAAGGGTACTGTTGAGCCAGACTGACATTTCATCGGCTTCAGGAATATCGTTCCCGTACTTGGGCTGGTTGAGCATAAGTTGCCGTTCTTTTTCATATCCTTCAAAATTATGATCAAGGATGTTGAGCAGTTGCCGTGGCGAGAAAACCTTTGTATCGTAAACAAGCTTTTTGATAGAAAGCAAAGCATCGGCTGTTGAATTGTTTCCAAATGTTTCCACCGTACCTCCCAGATAACGCACGCCGCCAGCCAGTAAAGGTAATCCGCGCCGGATGCAATCATCATATAAAACACTCAACAACGGGAAAGCAGCATACTGGCCGGTGACCCGGTAGATGGTAGCCTGAGCTACGGCACACAGTTCCATCTGATAATCGAGCTGTTTGACCAGGGCCTGTTGCAGATCCTCAAATGTACTAAAGTCTTCGAGGCTGCCAAGTGCAAGACCACGGCGTTCCCCTGAAAAAGAATCTATGCCGTTGTGCAGGGTAACATCGAGTGCCTTAAGCACATTCATGGCTGCATCGGGCGAGCCTGTGCTCATGTGATCAAGGAGATATTCCCCGCATCCATACATGCAATACTGTTCAGCTTCTTTTTCGCTTACTCTGAAATTACGTTCAGCGGCAGGGACATTCACATCGTCGTTGTATAAAATAGGAAAGGTGGAACCTTTTGACAGGACATCAATGGCTTTGTCCCACAGTTGTTCATTCATGCCGGTATAATAGCGGAGGCTCAACTGGGGGATGGTATCACAGGTCATTTCCTGCACCTCCAGGGCCAGCGTGGCAAAAAGGTCGGCATGGGCTTCATTTCTCCGGCCTCTGCCTCCAATGATGATGCGGTTGTTGAAGTTATCGCCCCGTTCTTTTATTTTCTTCCATAAACCTGCCAGCATGTTTCCGGCTTCATCGTAAGAAAGAATCCCTTTTTGAAGGTCGTGAGCCAGAAAATCGCCCAGATAAACATCCATGCGTCCATAATTACGGGGCAAAGCAATCAGGTTATACAACCACACCAGCTGGATGGCTTCGTGGAATGAAGCAGGAGCACGTTGAACAATATTTTTCAGGGAAGAGGCGATGAGAAGATACCGCTTTTTGATTTCACTGTCTTTGCAGCATGTAGCTTTTTCTCCGGCTTCACGGGCATAGGCGAGTGCACTTTCTTCCACCACATCGAGTGCCATCAGGGCTCCCTGCAGGAAAAACACATCGCCATCGTTCAGTTTCTGTGCCTGAACCAGCCGGTTGTGGACTTCATTTTTCAAGCCCGGCAATCCCACACGGCACAACTTATCATAATCGAGACAGGGACCTCCGAATCCGAAAAAAGCATAAGAAATTTCCTTTGTGCCATAATAATCCACACTCGGGAGACCTTTCTTTACATATTCAGGAAACGCTTCATAACATTTGAAAAAAGTAGCTTCTTTTTTCCAGAAGTCCAGCAGGTAATGAATATCGTCCCTTGCTTTTTCAGTGAGGGAAGGGTTATTCAGTTGTTCCTGCAAAAGGCTGAACTGACAAAAATAGGCGGCTTCGCACACATCGCCCCGTTCGGGATCGATGCCTACAAACATTCTGTCGGTTCTTCCGGCAAACCAGTCACCGTCCTGAAGAGGCATAAGAATTTCGCGGGCCTGGGCCTTCAGGCAAATGGCTTCTCTCAGGTAAGGATGTTCGCCGGCCGTTTGTTCATACACCTGCGTAAAACGCATTTCCCTGTCAAACTGGTTGACCCACCGGAAGGATTTCTTTTTCCCATAATCCAGTTCCTGAATTTTTTCTTCTGTAATATAAGCCATAGGTAAAACGTTTTAACAAAAATAAGAAAAAAATCAATTGCTTCAGCCGGAAGAAAAAACTTTTTTCTAAAATATTTTTTAAAAAATTGATTATCAATAAGATAAATAATTTAAAAAAGTGAGGTAACCTTATTTCTGTGAGATTAAAAAAGCCACGGCTGAAGAAAAAAGTATAAATGAAAACTAAAGAATCCATTAGCCATGAAAAAGGGAAAAAGAAATTATAAAAAAATCGCCGGAGAACCGGTCGCCTCATCTCCGGATGGTTTTCTGACAAACAGATAACCGTGGCTTAAAAAATTTACAGAAAAAATGTTGCACAACTATTTAATAACGTATCTCTGCCATGATCGGACCGGGTAAAGCGACGGCAAAATCAACATAAAAAGAATTTTCGACGGAACGGATGACCGAAGCAGTTTCTTTTCCGTTTACCGTAACCGACTTCACAGCGCTAACCCCTGCCGGAAGGAGCACATGACAGTTTGCCTTATTCCCGCTCCCCGTGATTTTCAAATGGAGGGTTTGTGATCTTTCATCGTGAACATATTCATAACTTACATACCCTCCTGAAGCAGGAAGATGAGCTGTGACTTTCACTTTTTTTACCGATGCTGTAATCCATCGTGGCGAAAGTGTTACTTCATCGTACCTGAAAGTTTCATTTTTACATCCTGCCAGTCCTTCCATCAGGGCATGCATGGCGGTAGCAGCTGCCCAGTTATCAGGTCCTCCGTATGATTGGGGTTTGGGCGGAACATAATGTGTCCTGTCAGAAAGAGTCAAGCCCAGCACAGCATAAATTCCCCTGTCTGCAGAACATTTGAAAATGATTTTGCTAATCTTTTTCTGAGGGGAAGGATTGTCAATAGCAGCCCATGATACGCCCACATGTACACATTCAGGATTGTTTCCATGCCAGGCAATTCCTGCCCGGCTATGCTGAAGCGAAGGATACCACCAGCCGGTAAGATGTTTGCCTCTGACAAGGTACTGGGTACTTTCCGTGCCATCGGCATAAAGAAAAGAAACGGCCCCTGCGATGTTTTCCGAACCAATGTCGCCGGCGATGTGAAGAAGATAGATGCAGGGAGCCACCGCATTGACAGGAACAGCCACTTCGCGTGGAAATCCTTTGCGTACCGACACTGCTATGGCAGCACGGTTTTTGTTTTTTTCAGGGTCAGGAATAAAAAATCTGATTCCTGCCAGCGTTTGTTCTCCTGTGGGAAAATTACGGAGGTCGTTGCCTTCACGCTCCTGGAGCCAGGGAATTGCCGTGGAACTTTTCCGTACCCACAAATCCATGTTGGCATAAGAAGAAATATCAACAGGAGTGTACACCGGCGCCGGTGGCGGAGGAGGAATGCTTCCTGTGTAAGAAAACCATATCCGTTTCCCTTCGCCATATTTATTCCCCAGATCGAGCAACCGGAGCAGGATATCGGTGCCATAATATTCGTAACCGTTTTCATAAGCACCCCTTGCCAGTTCTCCTGCTGCATGTCCTGCAACCCCTCCGTTCATGTATTGCCATTTTTCGTTGTGACTGCCAAATCCCCGTTCGAAAGGAGGATAAATGGCATACCATTCGCCGGGAGATCCCACGGGCAGGTTTTTCTTCAAACCAAGATATGTTTCAATGATGGCTTTACTTTGTTCGTGCGATAACCCGCGGTTCAGGGAATAACAATTGCCCTGAGCAATCTGGCTTTTCAGGTCAACACCAAGATTCCGTTTTACAGTTTCATCTTCGTCAATAAAGTGAGTAAAAAATTTGCCGTTCCACGACAGGCGATTTAACGCTTCCCGTATTTGCACAGCACGCATACGGTATTTTTCTGCTTCGGAATTGCGTCCTGCAAAAGCCATCATCACGGCAAGCTGGTTGCATGCCAGCATGTAACCTGTATTATCACCGAAGAAAATGCCGAATTTTGTTTTGCCCGGCACAATGGCCATGGTTTTTCCAATAGGGCAATCAGGAGTATATTCGTCGTCCACCTGAAAATCCCATGAATCGATGGTAAAAGGCCGTTTAAGAAGCTGGTATTTTTTCGACCAGCGGAGGGTATCGGTAATGCTGTAATCCATGGCTTTTGCAGCCACATCGGGATGTTTTTTCATCCATTCATGATTGCCGGAAGCTTTCCATGCCGAATAAAAAAGATTCACAAAAAGATATTCCACATGGTTTTCGTTGGGCTGGCGGACAAAATGCAGACTGTCCATAAACAGTGCATATCCCAGATCAGCGTTTCTTTGTTCAAAATAACCGGGATAGCCGTCGGTACGATTGATAAAACTCCATATCATTCCATCGGTCCGCTGGTGCTGCCCGAAAAGGTCTATCATTTCCAAGCATACGGCTGGAAATATTGCATTCCTTTTGAGGTTTCGTAATTATCAAGTACCCAGTTGACAAAATAATGATATGTTTTCCCTTTCAATACCACGGAATCATATCCCTCAGGGTTATACACACACATGCCACGGTACAGAAGGGTAAACAGCTGTTCAAATTTACCGCTGTCTTTGATGGAAGTAACGGGTTTCAGCTGAAACCTGATTATTTCTGTTGTCCGGCCTTTTTTGTCCATTGCCGACACGGTGTGTATGCCTGCTGCTCCTGCAGCAGTAAACGTCACCAGCGTTCCTGCCTGTGTGCTGAAATATTCTCTGTTGAGGGCATCACGCACAATGACGGTTTCCCCTGCCGCTCCCGTCAGATAAAGAGGATCGAGCGGCTCAACCACCAGCATACCCTGCCGGTTGGTGTTGCAGGAAGTTTTTCCGGAAAACAACATCATGCCGGGATCGCCGGCCATGGCCATGAATCCCCCTGCAAGAAGACTCAGTGCCAGAATCATTTTTATTTTGTTCATAGAAAAGAGTTTTAGTGTACTAAAATCAGAACGATTTGTTTTCTGTAAAATTAAGAAAGTCATCGTTAAAAAAAATTAATTGTAAGAATCAATCAGTCATGACAAGGGAAATAACTGAAGCTATAAAAATTTTCAGGAGAACTGATTCCTTTTCTTCCGGATGGTTTTTTGAAAAATTTGCAAAAGGATAGTGCATATGAATAGCCTGGCAGAAGCATGTTTTATAAGGTAATTATTTTTTCTACCGGGAAAAGTGATTTGCATTTCAATGTTTCCCCTGTCCCTTTCAGGACATCGAGATGAATGACAACCTGTGCCGGTGGTTTATGTCCTTCACTATTGAGCGATACTTTGATGCTGGCTTTTTTACCATCTTCCGAAATTGTCAGATTCACATCGAGAATGCCAAACTCAGTATAAATTCCTTTGAGAGCTGTTTTCATCCCGGGTTTTACCCATGTAGGCGGCAGGGCTTCAAACAAATGCAATTCTTCTCCCCTTTCCAGAGCAATGATATGCCGCACAATCCGGATAAACTCAGCACTGGCCCAGTTATGCGGCATGTCGCCTGTTACTGCATAGGAAGGAATTGATTTAACAGGTTGTTCCTCGCGCCACACCCATGTTGGTGAAGCATGATTGGCCATGGCATACATGGTTTTGGCAGCCTTCTGTCCATCACCGAGCCACAACCACGCATGGGCATAAAAGGACCCAAAATAAGTCCACACCCCCCTGTCCTGCCATCCTGTTTCGTATACCAAACCTTCGCTTTCCTTGCACTTCAGCATGTTCATTGTCCCCCTCATCAAAGGATCGTCACTGGCAAAAATCTTACCTGGGAAAACGGCATGGCAGAATGCCCACTGGGCTCGTTGTAACTGGCAACTGTCAATCATGTAAATGGGTACGGCACGATTGCCGCAGGAGTCGACTTTACTACTCCGGAGGGCTGCCCTGCGATAATCAGCCATCATGGTATCGAATTTAGCCTGCCAGAGATGTTTCTCTTTTTCCCTGTTCAGCATGGCGGCTATTTCAACAGCCTCTTTCAACCCGATAAGCGTCCAGTAAACATTGGTAAATTCATAAGTGTTTTTTGCCAATCCTCCATCACTGAAGCCTGCCGGAACAAGGCGGTAATTGGGAGCATTTTTATCTCCCATGGTACTGTAACGCATCATGTCAATATAGGCTACTGCCTTCGTCACCCTGTCCCATTTTGATTCGAGCCATTTCCTGTCACCGGTCAACCGGGCATGGCGACTGATCACCCATAAAACAATGCCTGTTTCCTTCCAGTGATTTTTAATGATTTCAAAAGAGCCGTTCTGGCGCTGAAAACTTATCATGTATTCAATCCCATTTCTTACCTCTTTTATCTGACCCAGAAAGGTCATTGCTTCAAGCAAAAAAGAGCCATCGATGATCCATAAACCACGGTAACAGGTAGGCCCCACCTGAAAAGCCGGCAATCCGTTTTTAATTTCACGTGCCTGATAAATATTACGGATGCAGGAATAAAGAAGATTCCGGATATTGCTGTCGGGAACGGTAATGTTGTCATAAGGAAAGTTGCAGGTATTCCAGAAGTCAACAGCCCTGAATTTGTATTTAACAGCCGCTGCAACCGACGAAGGAATCTGAACAGCCTTGCTCCCTATGTTGATGACAATGGCCAGCGAACTATCCTCTCCTGCCTTAAGAGTCATGGCTTTGAATTCAACGATGCAGTGATAACTGGCATTTTTTGTTTTGTGTATAGCCCTCACACCGTCAGGAAGTGAAACATGTATCCGGTTATCAAAAGATAATGTCTTTTTATCGTTGTTGATAAAAACCGGATTCACCGAGTGGACAAAAAACCGCGGGACGACAGAAGTATCTTTGGCTGACAGGTTTTTCAGATGAATCAGGATAATATCATTATGAGGATATCCATAAATGCCCCCGGGCAGTTCACAACTATCGGCAGGAGAATTTTTTAATGCCGGAGCAACCGCAAATATTTCGCTTGAAAAAAGGATGTCTTTTTTTTGATACGATGTTAACAAAACGGGCACTCTGGCAGAATACAGCCGTTGAGAAACACCGCTGACCTCAATAGAATCCAATCCTGCTGCCAGCTGAATATAAAAACCATTAAAAGGACCCTTATGATAATCGTAATACACACTTCCTTTATCATCTACAATTGTTTTCTGAGCTTCATCAGGCAGGCAAATGGCTGTTTGACCCCAGGGAGGAGCAAAGCGCAAATCCATCTTATAATCATCCTCATTGAATTCATTTTTCCGGGCACAGGCTCCGGCGGTAAGGACAAATAATAAAAGCAATAAATAATTTTTCATATTCAATCGGATTTATAATATTACAAAAAATTCTTTCTCTGTATGGTAAACATTTCCATGTTACCTGTAATACGGGATTAAATAAATACTGGAAGTCCACGTATAAGAAGGATCACTCCAGGGTTCACCATTGAGGGGATTCATCAGTTCGGAATAACCGCTGCAGTGGTAATGGAAAATGAAAATAAAATCTTTTTGCAAGCTCACCGGCTATTTTAAAATCAACGGTGCAGGCAAAAAATTATTGTTTCAAGGGCATGATCCCCAGGGTTACTATTTCATGAGGTTTCATTTTAACTTGAATGACATTGCCATTAAAAATGGCTTTAGCTGCTGTTTCAAGCGGCATCTCTATGAGGTTGAGCCGGCGGACAGCACTTACCGGAACAGGCACGGTAAGGTTGACCGTGACTTCCCTGCCGTGAATTTCACACAGCCTGATGATAAGTTCATCGTTGTCTTCCGACTTCTTAATGCCTGTCACCACCACACCCTGTGCATCAAGGGAGAAGAAAGAAGCTTCTTCAGGCCGTGTGGCATGGGTTTTTACCAGTGCAAGCGAAGGAGGTTCTGCCGCATACACCGGTACATTAAAATCATCTCCTTCCATCCAGACACCATTTTGCCAGTCGCCCGCATGCGGATAAAGCGCATAACTCACGGTATATTTCCCGAGATTCGGATAAATATCCGGCGACCCTGCACTTCTCATCAAGGTCAATCTCAAATCCCCCTTGTGATAAGAATGCCCGTATTTTGTTTTATTCAACAGGGCTATGCCGTCTTTTCCGTCGCTGATATCCACCCATTTCTGTGCAGGAACTTCCTGCCCATCACTTTTTTCGGGCACCACTCCATAAATTTCCGACTGTGACCGCTGCCAGGAAGGGGCTTCTTTCCCGTTGATCTTTCCATCAATGGGACGTTCCACCACATCGAAAGGTACCTGGCAATAAAAACGGGGATTGTCGAAAGCCAGCGGAAAATGAGCCCTTAGCATGGGCGAATCGGTTGAATCACTGCCTGTTTCAAGCCAGTGAATTTCCATCTCATAGGCAATTCTCGGATAAGAACGGTAAACATAAGTCCTTTCAATAAACCGTGATTCCCCCCATCTCTTGTCAGTTTCGATACAAGCCCTCACCGGACCGTTTTCAATCATTTTAACACTTTTCACATCGGTAACATCTTCTTCCTTTACAATTTTATTAATTGTCCACGCCTTCATGTCTCCTTTTCTATCTTCAAGGTAAATTCTCAGTTTGTTAAGCTGTTCTCCCGGCCTGACATACTCTTTGCGGGTGCGTTTATCATAAAGACTGACAATGCCACCTGTGGACATGTCGAATTTCACTTTGAAGAAATCGGTTTCGAAGGTATGGCCGTCAAAAGGAATAGGTCCCTCGGATTTTCCGGGGTTGGTTACATCCACATAAAATGTTTTATAACCTCCGGCAGGCATATTATCCACGACAAACTGCACCTTTGAAGTAAATCCCGGAGGAGTTAACTTTCCCCATACCACCTGGGCAGGATATGCTTTCCCTGAGGCATCCCTTACCAGCACCGACGGTACATTGCCCTGCCCTCTGTCAACGGTTTTGACATAATGGGAACCGTAATAATTCCCCCAGTGTTCGAACCGGGCAGTTGCCGGTTCTGTATAAGAGTATACCATGGCTTCCACAATGGCTTTCCGGCCTGCCGGCTGAAGATTAAATGCCACCACAGGCTGACCCATCCCCGGCTGAAATTTGATTTCATCAGCTATTTTGCGAAAAGCATTGTTCCGTAAATTTTTTGATTTACGCAGCAATTCATTGTAACGGGCTACAGTTTCTATATGAGATTCATAAATGGCCGACCCCGGAAGAATATCATGAAACTGATTAAATGTCAGCATCTCCCAAAGGTCCTGCAGCTCCTCTGCAGGATATTTATCGCCGTTAAGCCAGCGAAGGGTGTTAAAAAATTCACTTTCATAAAGAGCATTTTCACTGTTTCGGTTTCCTTCTTTAATATCAGCAATTGTGGTGTAACAACCTTCAAAAATAAATTGCATCTCGCCCCTGTGGGTAGGACGTCCGTCCATTTCTTTCAAAGATTTTTTAAAGAATTCTTCTGCCGTGGTAAACTTTACTGCCGGATAACCGGGTGTTTTATCAAGTTTGTGAACCATTTCAATGTCTTTACGGGTAGGTCCGCCTCCATGATCACCCACTCCTGTAATTTGTAATATGCGCCGTTTTACAGGGGAAAACCTGTCAATATCCTCTTTCAGTTTTTCTGTAACTACTCCATTATAAGTATCATTGGCATAACACAATACCTTTGAAGAATCGGGAGCAACCCACCAGAAAGTTCCAAGATAGGGCTTGCAGCGGTGAAAATAATAATAATCGCATCCGGCCAGTTTTAATATTTGTGGCATCTGGGAGATATGTCCGAAATTATCGGGCAGCCAGCCTATCGTGGCCATTTTACCAAACCGGCTGAGGAAATACCGTTGCCCAAGCAAAAAAGACCGTGTGATTGCTTCGCCAGACGACATATTCATGTCGCCTTCAGTCCACATCCCGCCGCCCAGCTCAAGGCGTCCTTCCCTGACATATTTTTTAACCTGTTCAAACAAAGGAGGATCAACCATCTCCACAAATCTGTACACTGCCGCCTGGCTCTGAATCATTGTGAAATCAGGGTATTCATTCATAAACGCCACCACCTGGCGCAGGTTGTCGTTACACATCTGCATGGTTTCGGAATAGGTCCATAGCCAGTTCATATCCATGTGGGCATGGCCAATCACATGAATGGTATCGGCTGTTTTTTTAGTGCCGGCGGTTTTTTTCTGTCCAACCACTGCAGACAATGAGCCCATGAAAAAAATCAGGGACAGTAAAAGCACAGGATGTTTTTTCATAACTTCTCCCGGATTAAATGATACAACTTTTGATTGATAAAGATAAAAATAAAAATCTATTTCTCTCTTTTTTTTTCAACCTGCAAGAGATGCCTGACGGAATTATACGGATTTACATACCGTAGCAACGAGGGTAGCCGGATGTTTGATTTTGCGAAAGAAAAGTTGAGCATTGATTAAACCGGCTGCTGAAAGCATATCGTACTTTTTTGCTGGCCAAAGCGTATGCATTCCCGCGCAGGAAAAGGATGGGTAAACAAAGAGGCTTCCTAACAGAAAAAGAGAGGCTTCCGGCCTCCCTTTTATTATTCCTCAACAAACCTGTTATCCATTGCTCCGTAGCCTTTGCAAGGCTTCACATTTTAATAAACTTTGCCTGCCATACTTTATCCCGGCCTGTGATGCGAATCACATAAAGGCCTCCGGCAAGGTCACTGACAGAGATATGGGGGCCCGTGATCACACCGGAAGAAACACAATTACCCATCCTGTTGATGATTGCATAAGACGCTCCGGCAAGATCTTCACTGCTTACAACAGCAATAGATTCCGTTGCCGGATTGGGATACACGGTTAAGGCAGCCTCATTTCCGGCATCTTTATTTTGCACTTGCTGACAATTTGTGCCATCGGTAGTCACCTTAATGCTGGAATAAGCGGAATTAAACATGCTATCCTGGACAATCAGCACAAGCGTGTATGTTGTACATGGTTTAAGTTTGGTAAACGTAAAAGTAGTATCATTCGTATTCTGAATGGTTGAGGTGACATAATCCCTCATCAATTTATATCCCGGCACCATGGGTACTTCATACGTTTCCTTGACTCCTTTCATGGTCCAGCTGCGTGAAGGATTCCACGTAACTGTGACGGAGTTTTCTGTCACAGCTTTTACCTTTAACACCGGAGGCACCGGTGCATAAATGGCGGTAGTATCTTCTGCATTGTAATATAAAGTCATTATCTCCAGCGGTTTAACAGTGAAGGTGGTGCCGCTCACTTTTCCTTTATACACACAGAATTGTTCCTGGCTGTTGATGGTGTACATGTGGTAAAAAGGTGCCAGGGATTTATCCATTTCAAAAGTTTTTGCCTGGGAACTATTTTCGTTGAAAAAGCAAAGCGTGATGTTTTCCCCTTTCATAAATCCCATCATGAGAAACTGGGTTTCTTTTTCTACCGTTTCAAACTGCTGGTAGCCGGGCCGGATAAAACGGAATATCTGCTTAAACACCTGTCCATACTGATTTATCCTGTTACCCGAAAAAAACATGGTGATTCCCCAGTAATGAAAACAACTTACCCGTCCGGATTTAAGGGCCAGAAAAGCATGTTCTCCCAATTGATGCAGTGCCGATACAAAATCCGTTCCTGTCTCTATGGCTCCCGATGACATCCACAATTCCTTATGATTTTCATCTATTATTTTCTTTGCAAAAGCAGTCCATGTAGACGAATCGCTTATATCAGGATTAACTCCATCAATATATCCCTGATTACCCCAGCCTTTAAGGTAGGCTCCTGCATCAGGTTTTTGCACAAGCAACGTATCCATCCATGGCACCTGAACTTCCCAGCGGGCCATGTCGGTAGGACCAAAGAAATTTATTTTTTTCATGGTATCGTTGGTTTGAAAATAATCGCCCACTACTTTTAAAACATCTGCATACCGGGAGGGAGTATATATGCACTTTGGCCATTCTTCCTGAAAACGTGGTTCCATTTGAATAGATAACCACAAATCAAGGTCGCCGGTTATTTTAATTATCTCTTTTACAATAATGCCTATCCATTTTGCAAAGTCGGCATAATGTTCAGGAAGCAGATAATTTTCGGCGTCGGTACAGGGATAACATAGAGTACGTCCGCCTGATTTCATCCATCCCGGTGGAGAAAATACTCCAATGACTGCCCGGTTAAGTCCCCATTTTTTAGCTTCTTTCAGATAAAGGGCACAGCGGTACATTTCGGATTTTGTAAAATCGTAGACATTGGAATCAAGTTGTGCTTTCGACGTAATAAAGTTTGTATCGCCAAACACCCCGAAACGTACATTTACCTTCGGGAAGTTATCAAACTCCCTCCTTAATGAATAATCGGAGAAATTATAATTAATCGTGTGGGCGGCCCCAAAGCCTCTGAAAATCTGAAATTTTTTTGAGGTGTCCACCGTCACCATAAACTGGGCATGCATCCCGGATATTAAAAAATATCCTGCTCCCAGTAATAAAATAATCTTTTTCATTTTTTTACTTTTTACTTTGTTGTTTTCTCAAAGCTACTGAAAAAAGGATACAGGAATTTATCCAAAACTAACAGGATTTTATATAAAACTACCAGACATAAGCTGCTGAAACAGAAAGACGGGAAAACTCATTGCTGCGGAAAATAAACAACAAAATTTTAACAAAAATTACAGATAAAGTTTTATAAAAATCTAACAAACAACGAATTAAAAAATTATGACCCTTGATTCTCCTTTTTAAAATGTTCCAGAAGAATCTGCATTTTCTTTTTCCCTATTACTTTCTCCACTTCAAGAGCACTTGCACTTTTTATATTCTCTACTGATTTAAAATGGAGCAAAAGTTTCCGGACAGTTTCCGGTCCTATGCCCTTGATTTTATTCAATTCCGAATCGAACATGCTGTCCAGTCTTTTCATCTTGTGGAAAGTGATGCCAAAGCGGTGTGCTTCGTCGCGGAGATGCTGAATGACCTTCAGCGTGGGAGATTTTTTATCAAGGAACAACGGCAGTGGATCTCCGGGCACATAAATTTCTTCCAGTTTTTTGGCAATGCTGATGACCCGGATTTTTTCTTCCAGTGCCAGTTTTTTCAAGGCATTCAGGGCTGCATTCAGCTGTCCTTTGCCGCCATCTATCACCACCAGCTGCGGTAATTCGTGCTGCTCATCCAGCTGTCTTTTATAGCGCCGGTAAACGATTTCTTCCATCGTGGCATAGTCGTCGGGGCCGGCAACGGTTTTCACATTGAAATGCCGGTATTCGCTCTTCAAAGGACGGGCATTTTTAAACACCACACAGGCGGCCACAGGGTTGGTGCCCTGCAGGTTGGAATTGTCAAAACACTCTATCCGGCGAGGCAGTTCCTTCAATTTAAGTTCTTCTTTCATTCTAAGCAACAAAGCTTTTGTACCTTTGTTTTTTATCAATGTTTCTCCCCTTGCCTTTTCCATGGCATACATCATGGCATTGCGGTGCGAAAGTTCAAGCAACCGCCATTTGTCGCCTGCTTTCGGAACAGTAAACCGCACATTGTCCCAGCGGGCATCCACATCAAAAGGCACGATGATTTCCGCTGCCTCACTTTTGAGTTTCTTTCTTATCTCCACAATGGCCATCAGCAAAATGTCTGCAAGAGGCTCATCCAGCTTACGGCGGAGTTCAAGGGTATGGATCTGGACCACAGCTCCGTCGGTCACCTTAAGATAATTGACCACCACCAGCGAATCCTGTTCCACACACGAAAACACATCCACCTCGCCGATGGAAGGATTCACCACCACAGCCTTGCTCCGGTATCTTTCAAGAAGTTCTATTTTTTCTTTTACCTTTTGGGCTTCTTCAAACCTGTACTGCCCCGATAACGAATACATTAACTCTTTAAGGTGATTCACCACTTCCGAAAGATTTCCTTTCAGAATTTTTTTAATTTGCCTGATGTTGGCGGCATAATCTTCTTCGCTTTGCCGGCCGATGCAGGGAGCAAGGCAGCGGTTCATGTGGTATTCAAGGCAGGGGGTGTATTTTCCCTGCCGGATTTTTGCGGGAGAAAGATCAAGGCGGCAGATGCGTAACGGGTAAAGGTCGGCTATCAGCGTGAGCAAAGTCCGCACAATTTTTACGGAAGTATAAGGCCCGAAATATTCCGATCCGTCGTCTACAAAGGTACGGGTAAGAAAAACCCTCGGGAAAGGTTCGTTTTTAATGCACACCCAGGGGAAGGTTTTGTCGTCTTTAAGCTGAATGTTGTATCTGGGTTTGTAATTTTTAATAAGGTTATTTTCAAGAAGAAAGGCCTCATGTTCGGAATTTACCACCACATATTTGATGTTAAGTATTTGTGAAACAAGAACTTGTACTTTTTTATTTTCAGGTGTTTTTACAAAATACGAAGAAACCCTTTTCTTAAGATTTTTGGCTTTCCCCACATAAATCAATTCTTCTTTTGAATTAAAGAATTGATAAACACCGGGAACTTCGGGTATTGATTCAATTATTTTTTTAAGTTTATCCACTTAATTATTTTAAATTAAATACATTAAAAATTTAATACCGGGCATTGTGCAATACTTTTTTAAAGCTCCGGCGCCGGGGTTAAATTTAAAAAATTATTGTTGATCAGGGAAATATGAAACACGTCAAAAATGTTACACCGGATGGATCTTCTTTTAATTTTTTACAGACGGTTATCCTGTCCGGTAATCAGGGAGGCTGAAAACAGGCTATCCGGCGGTATTTACATTCAGATGCCGTGTGATTGCCGGCAAATTAATAATTTTGCCCGGCCTTCCTGCGTGAGAAGAAGGTTTTAAAATTGAAATGCCTGTGATCGTCGACCGCCATACCACCTGCCTGCTGCCTGCCGACCTTGAAAAGGGGGTGATTATTCTTTTTGACAAGGAATACCGCTGGACCTCTTTTGACGTGGTTAAAAAAGTTAAAAGCATTATTTCCAACCGGCTGAAAATAAAAAAGTTGAAAATAGGCCATGCAGGAACTCTTGATCCGCTGGCCACAGGCCTTCTTATTGTTTGCACCGGCAAAATGACAAAGCAGATTGAAAGTCTGCAAAACACCATGAAAGAATACATTGCCACCCTTGAATTTGGGAAAACAACCCCTTGTTTCGATCTTGAACAGCCGTATGACAAAGAATATCCTTTTGAACACATTACCCGTTCGTTGCTCGAAGAAAAGCTTTCTCTTTTCATCGGCGAGACAGCACAGGTTCCTCCTCTGTTCAGTGCCAAACTGGTTAAAGGCAAACGTGCCTACGACCTGGCCCGGAAAGGAGATGACGTTCAGCTTAAACCGGCAAAAATCTTTATAGAAAAGATTGAGATTCTGGAGTTCAATCTTCCCATTCTGAAAATCAGGGTGGTATGCAGCAAAGGAACGTACATCCGTGCCCTGGCCCGCGACATTGGTTTTGCCGTAGGAAGCGGTGCCCACCTTGTGGCCCTTCGGCGTACCGTTTCGGGCGATTTTAACGTAGAGAATGCAATAAAAATTGGCTTTTTCGAAAAAATTGTATTATCTTTGCAGGCCTGATTTCAAAGTTTTTTGTAAGATTTTCAAATAATTACGTGTTTTATGAAACTGTCCCAGTATAAATACACCTTACCCCAGGACCTGATTGCCAAATATCCTGCCCCTCACCGGGACGAATCGCGCCTGATGGTTCTTCACAAGAAAAAGCAACTCATTGAACACAAGCAATTCAAAGATATCATCCATTATTTTCACGAGCACGATGTGATGGTGTTCAACGACACCAAAGTGTTTCCTGCCCGTCTTTACGGAAACAAAGAAAAAACAGGAGCCAAAATAGAAGTGTTCCTTCTCCGTGAGCTGAACCGCGAGCAATTTTTATGGGATGTGCTGGTAGACCCTGCCCGTAAAATCCGTATCGGGAACAAACTTTATTTCGGCGAAGACGAAACCCTTGTGGCCGAAGTCATCGACAACACCACATCAAGAGGACGTACCCTCAGGTTTTTGTACGACGGGGATTACGAATCTTTCAAAAAAACTTTATATTCTCTTGGTCAAACTCCTCTGCCAAAATACATTAAACGTGAGGTTGAAGCCGCCGACCTGGAACGGTATCAGACCATTTATGCCCGTCACGAAGGGGCAGTGGCTGCTCCAAGTGCCGGTTTGCATTTTAGCCGCGAACTTATTAAACGCCTTGAAATCAAAGGGCTTCATTTTGCCCATGTAACCTTACACATAGGACTGGGCGGGTTCCGTTCCATTGACGTGGAAGACCTTACAAAACATAAAATGGATTCTGAACGGTTTGTCATTCCCGAAAGGGCAGTGGAAATAGTGAATAAAGCCATTCATGAAAAAAAGCAAGTGTGTGCGGTGGGAGTTTCCACCCTGCGTGCACTGGAGAGTTCAGTAACCACAACCGGCTTGCTGAAACCTTATGACGGATGGACCAACAAATTTATCTTTCCTCCTTATGAATTCAGCATTCCTACCGCGCTGGTAACAAATTTCCATCTTCCTCTTTCTTCGCTGCTCATCACCGTGTCGGCTTTTGCAGGATACGATTTTCTCTTTAAAGCCTATAAAACCGCCATCAAAGAAAAATACCGTTTCGGAGCTTACGGCGACGCCATGCTGATTTTGCCCTGAGAAAAAGATTATTTCCCCACGTCATAATAATCGGGAATCCCGAGGGATTTTTTGAGATTTTTGTTGTACTGGTTGGCAAGGTCAATGGCTTCCTCCAGTGAAAGGTAATGATCGGGATAAGAGACAAGATGCATTGAATTGAGCAAGGCCGCACTGATGGCACCGCCAGCAAGTCCTCCTGCAAGCAATCCTCCCGACAAGCCATCTGAAAGAAAATCTACGAGGAGCCAATCGGCAAGACCTGTCAAACCGGCCAGGACAGAGCCAAGAAGAATGGCTCCTGCAATATTCATGTGTTTTGTTATTTTCCGGTTTTTATTGTCTATCTCATTTTGTTTTTGTCTGATACGGAGTAAAGCCTCGTCGTTGCCTGCCAGCTGAGCCAGATCCCATTCCGTGATTTTCACCTTTCCTCCCCGGGCTACAAACCAGTCGGTTTCCTGATGGGTAACCGATTCCGCCGAAGAATACGAAGTGCCTGAAATTGAATAATACCCCGGGAAATAGGTGCTTGTGGTAATTCCCTCAGTACTGGTCACATGGCGGGAACTTAGCATTACCTCCACACAGTTGTTTTTGTATTTTTCTATTTCGTCGTGTTTGCTCTGGATGATTTTTTCCTGCACCTCCTTTGTGTTTTTTATCAGCACATGAGTAACAGTCCCTGCGGTCACATTTATTAATTCGCCATACACAATGGCTTTTTCGCTGAGGATTTTCAGGTAGTGGGTTCCTGCAGGTACCGAATCAAGAAGAAAAACATTTTCCCCCCGTGGTTCTTCGTCAAGGTACACCTGAAAGCTTCCTTGTATTTCAGAAAAAATTTTAATGGTTCCTGTCTGGGCCGCCACCGGGAAAACAAGGAAAATACTTATCCACAAAAAACTCCATTTTGCTTTTGTCATCATGTCCTTTTTTAAAAATGAATTCACAAAGGTAAGGGAAAAAAGTAATACCGAAAATGGTCAACAGCATCAATGGCCATGACCGGCCTGCCGAGGACGGTGCTTATTTTTTTCTCAGGATCCACACATCCTGATCGATGCCCCACGAGCAGGGTTTGCCGGGGATATGTTTCAGGATTACCGCCTGTGATTCAAAAAGATTTTTTATAAAAACAGGGGCATGGAACGCCACAAACACCCTGTGTCCTTCTTTTACTCCGGAGCGTATAATAAGGCGCCCCCTATCGAAATCACGGCGTTCGGCGTTGGTGAGAATGGCCTTGTAAGCCTCACCGTGGGTGGTGAAAAAAAGCAAACCTCCCGGTTTGGCTATCCGGATCAGTTCCCTGATCTTATGGTTTTAGTTCTATCCTCATCACCGTTCCTTTTCCGGGAGTGGAGGAAAGCACATAAATTTTCCCTTTATGGTATTCTTCCACAATTCTTTTTGCAAGCGATAATCCGAGTCCCCATCCGCGGGGTTTGGTGGTGTAGCCGGGCTTGAAAATTGTTTTAAAATCACTTCGCGGAATGCCTTTGCCGGTATCGGCAATGTCAATAAAAAGCTTACGCAGGGTAGAGGTGATGGTGATGGTGATGGTGATTTTCCCTTCATCGCCAATGGCATCAATGGCATTTTTGCATACATTTTCAATCACCCATTCAAAGAGGGGGGCATTTAAAGGGACGTAAACGTCGGTCACGGGAAAATCAGTTTCAATGGTGATTGTTGAAGGAATTTTTAATTTGAGATATTCTATTACATTGTTAATAACGTCTTTAATTTTAGTATCCTTAAGGACGGGTCTGGAGCCGATGCTGGAAAATCGGGAGGTGATGATTTCGAGGCGCCGGATGTCTTTTTCGATTTCTGAGATGATGTCGTGGGGAAAGTTTTTTTCTTTCATGATTTCGATCCAGGCCATCAGCGATGAGGTGGGAGTACCGAGCTGATGGGCAGTTTCCTTTGACAGTCCCACCCACACGCTGTTTTGTTCAGCCTTGCGGGCGGCACTGAATGCCATGTAGGCAATCAGCATAAAAATAATCACGATGGCCAGCTGGATAAAGGGATAGTAGTTGATGCGGGTAAGCAGGAGGGAGTCTTTGTAGTAAATATAATTTTTCCGTTGGCCGGAAAGAGAAATTTCAATCACCTGCGAACGGTTTTTTTTCATCATCTCAAACTGCCGGCGGAGGTAAAGTGAATCGTTCTGAACACGCGAAGAATCGAAATTGCGGTATGAGATAATGTTGCCTGTTTCATCGGCCAGAATCACAGGAATGTTGGAATTGTTCTGAACCACCTGCAAAAGAAAATCAAGGTTTTCATAAGAGATGTCGGCCTCCACAAGTTTTTTGGTGGCTTCGGCCCACAGCCGGATTTTTTTCCGTTCTTCGGCTTTCAGTTCCTCTACCAGTCGCGAAGTATACACTACAGTGAATACGCCGATTAAAAGGGCACAGGCCATGAGGGCATATTTCCAGTATTTTTTTCTGTTGTAAAACGACATTCTTCCGGGGCTTTTTTATAAAACGGGCTATTCTGTTTTTTATTTTTTCAGCCTTGTGACTTGTTTTATTTAAGGATCATCGGTCATCCCATTCCACTTCTATTTTTTTCTTTTGCGAAGAGGTAGCAGGAGCAGAAGAAGGGGTATCGGAGGGATTTTTTGTTTCTTCTTCCCAGTCAATCCGTATTTTCTGTGTGGAAACATTCACGGGAGGTTTAGCCAGGGAGGTGTCGCCGGCAAACAAGCCGAGTTCCTGGTGAAGCAGCGTTTTGACCTCTTGTTTTTCCCTGCTTACTTTTTCCGAAAATTCTTCTCTTGCACGGCGGCGGTCGTAACCGATTTTGTAATTTTCTCCTTTGCCGGTAATTATCAGCGGAAGTTTAGTCCTGTTATTTTCCCCTTCTTCTCCGTACATCGCTGTTTCTTTTTTCCGGGCTTTTCCCCACAGCACATCCGACAGAGCCACCACAATATGATATTCATATTCATTGTCAAAAGTGTGGGTGCCCGAAAAATTCAGGTCGATGGCATTGGAAACAATGTCCATGCGCGGAATGGTAACAGTTTTGTCTTTGATGTAGATGCTGTTTTTCAGAGTGGCAAAGTGCAGGTTTTTCAGTTCGGCCACATCAATATACCGGGCAAGGGCAAGCAGGGTGCGGCAATCAAGTATCTGGCCGTTCACAATTTCAATGCCTGCAAAACATTCCAGTTTCCCGGGAAGCCATTCTCCTTTTTCGTTCCACACCGAAAGGTAATCCACATTGCCGATCATCATTCCCTTCAGGTGTTTATCGGTAATTTCATTCTGTCCGAAATTATTAAACGATTCAAAGAGTTTTGAAATGGAAAGACGGTTGAGCGAAGAGCGGATGCTGAGCGAAAGATTTTTTTGCCGGTCCTGCCACAGCACAATTGAGCCGGTTACCTTTCCGTCGAGGGCATTGAAAGAAGCGTCATGAACCGAGAAGCGGAAAGGCAGGTAAGTGATTTTAGCCGAGGCTCCGGTACACAGCAGGTTGTCCCATTTAAACGAAGCCGCAGAAAGCCCCAGGTTTATTTTCACACTGTCGGGCAAAAGCAATGCTCCTCCTGCAGATGATTTGCCGGAAAATGCTTCGGTAAGTTCATTGTAGTTCAGGTATTGCGATGACACGGTTCCGGTAATGTAAAGGGTGTCTTTGTGGTTAAGGTATTCAAAGAGATGAACCACAGAAAGGTTCATGAAAAAATCATTGTTATTGATTTTTGCCGAAAATTTTTTGAGTTGCACCATGCCGTTTATTTCAACCGTTCCGTTCAAATCCGAGAACTTTGCCGGGAAAGGTTTCCAGCGGAAACCGGCTTTTAAAAACTCCAGGGTTCCGCTAACGGCAGTTATATTCAGTTGATTGTTTGACAGATCTTTATTTTTTCCTGCTTCAAACTTTACTTTAATATTGGCATTGATTTTTCCTTCTTCGTCCGAAAGGGAAGGAAGAGAAAAAAACTGATTGATTTTTTTCAGATTTACCGAAGCAGAGATTTCGGCGATGCCTGCCGGCGAGTTAAAGTTAACCACCCTGACCCGGCCGTTGACTTTTTCGTTTTCCATCTGAAAAGAAAAAGGTTCAAGCGAAAGGGTTGATGAAGCCAGTGTTCTTCCCCTGCCGTTGTCGAAATAACCTGTTGTGTTGACCTGCGAAAAAGTAATGCCGTTGCGTGTGATGGTGCCCTGCCGGATGCCAAACTGAGCCCTGATGCGGGGATATTCAAGGGCATTCCAGCGGCCTTTGGCTGTGGCTTCAAAAAACAGTTCTCCTTCGGCATCAAGATTGAGCCTGCGTTGCATGGCAACAGGAAGCGAGGACAGCATGCCGCCGATGTTCAGCTTTTTGCCGGTGGCACGAAAATCCATTAACACGCCGTCTTTGTCCCTCGTGCTGAAATCTCCCGAAAAAGCAAAGATTTGTTCGCCCAGTTTGATCTCACCTTCTTCTATCCGATGGATGCCTTCCGAAGATTGTATTTTCCCGTTGATGAGGGCTTCTGTGCCGGCAAGTAAAGTGAGATCTCCGGCCTGAATGCTGTCAAGGCCTATGTCGCTTTTTAAAGTAAAACTTAACTTTTCATTATTTAAGTTAAGTTTTATCAACGAATTATGTGAATTAACACTTACCAGAAGTTTTTTGTATTGATTGTAAAAAAGAACATGAGTTCGTGTGATTTTTACATTTTTTAAGTCGATGCGGAGAGGGCCTTCGGAGGGGGCCTTGCTTTCTTTCACAACATTGAAATTGTTTTCTCCTTGCTGATTAACATACAAATGGAGGGAGGCTTTATCAAGGTGAACCGTTGAAATCACATAGCGTTTGTTCAGCAGGTCGAAGAGGTTAAACTGAAGATAAAGTTTCCGTGCATACAGGAGGGTGTCGTTGTACAGGACGATGCTGTCGTGGACGTAGGCGGCAGGCGACAGGACAAGGACATCCCTCAGTTCCAGCGAAGCCTGGGGAAATTTTCTCAGCACGGTAAACCGGACTTGTTTTACTTCCACCCGGGTTTTTATGTTTTCGTTTATTTTCTGCATCACCAGCAAAGCCAGCCGGTCGCGGTACCGGTACGACAGCACCAGCAATGCAGCAAACACAAAAGCCAATCCTATTCCGAATCCTGTTGCAAATGCTTTCAGTGCTCTTTTCATCGTTCTCCGTTTTGATGGAATTGAAATTGAAGCAGTTCTCCGGGAGAGTAGTAATATTTTTTCTTGTACCGGCAATATTTTTCTCCCGCAAAAGCAGGATCAAAGGCAAGCCGGGCATAGTCGTAAAGCTGGCTGAGGAGACCATGAGCCATGGCTATTTCGTCGGTGCGGTGTTCTATTTTCTTTTTGTTAAAACAATAGGCAATGCCGTAGCCGGCAAGAGCCGGTGCTTTGCGACGGTGGTAGTCGGTCACATGAGCCAGTTCGTGACCGATAAGACCCACACGGGCGGTGACAGGAAGAAGATAAAACAAACCTCTTCCTTTTTCGTGCAGGGTGTCAATGATGAGAAAATAAGTTCTTTTTGAAGGTTTCCGGAAAAAAGACAAAAAAGAAGGGCGGGCAGCCATGGCCGTGCGGATATTTTTTTCTTTTGTCACAATGTGTATTTGTGAAAGTTCAGGAAAATACGACAGGGCCATGGCAAATTCGGGGGTGTAAGCGGCAGGCACTTCTTTGTTCACAAGAAAACGGGCAAAGAGCGTGTCGTGTACCTGCGCCTGTAGTGATGAACAGGCAATGCAGACAGCGATAACGGAAAACTTTGTATTTTTGAAAGCGGTCATATTTTTTTCAAAATTACAAAATCATTCTTAAAATGAGGGCAGTGGTTCAGCGTGTACGGGAAGCAAGTGTTGAAGTGGAAGGAGAAAAGATTGCCTGCATCGGCAAGGGATTGCTTATTTTTGCGGGTTTTGAAGAAGCCGACCATGCTGAAGACCTTGTCTGGCTGAGTCGGAAGATTGTTCAGCTGCGCATTTTTGACGATGCCGCCGGCGTGATGAATCTCAGTGTGACTGATACCGGAGGCGACCTGCTGGTGGTAAGCCAGTTTACCCTTCATGCAAGCACCCGGAAAGGAAACCGTCCTTCGTACATCAGGGCTGCAAAGCCTGAGATTGCTATTCCTTTGTACGAGCAGTTTGTAAAGCAACTTGAACAGGATCTGGGAAAAAAGGTATACACCGGTCGCTTCGGAGCCAACATGCAGGTGAAGCTGATTAACGACGGTCCGGTTACCATCTGGTTTGATACAAAAAACAAAGAATAAAAGGAGGCTCCTGCCTATCATCCCGTGGAGGAGCATGGGACTAAAAAATTTTCATTAAAATGATTGAGCGAAACGGAGAGATGATCTGCATCCTTTTTATTGTGTTAACTTATTAAAAATTAGTCTATTGATCTGCTAAGTCAAAATCCGGGTTTAAGTCATTCCCCCTGTTGCCGGGTTACAAAAAAAAATTTATAGTTTTGCCTGTAGAACGTATTCTAAACACAAAGAATACTTCGTTTTATTATTTTTCTACTTTCACACATAACATAAAGTGTTAAGAGAGATTATGAAAAAATCAACCATTGTTACATTAATGGTATTTGTCGTTGTGATGAACATCAAGGCACAAACAAATACAACTGTGGAGGAACAAAAGTTCAAACCCCATCTGGCAATGGGCTTTGATTTTATTTTGCACAACGGAATATGGGGAGGAACTGTTCCGGCTCAACCGATAGAATCGAGCGTAAACATTGGGGGAACACCTTTCATTGGTCCCGGCTACGGAATTATTTTCAATTTCCGCTTCATGAAAAATGTATCTCTTTTTTTTGACGGGAATATGTACACCCGGAAAACTCCGCTTGCACACGCGGGAAGTTATGCTTCAAGCGTGTGGGTTGCGGAACAAACAGGCTATACCACCGATCAAATTGGACCTTTTGATGAAGATGCTTTCTATAAAGTGAAAACAACAGGTTTCAGACTTGGTGTGCGTGGTTATTTACAACACGGCAAGGCTTTAGACCCCTGGGTGGGCTTGTATTGGGGTTATTACGGAGTAAATCACGGTGTTTATAATAAAAACGACACCCACACCTGGGGCAATGCATACGATTATGTTTCAGGAATTTCTCTCTTGAATGCAGGGGTGGACTTCTGGAACAAATCAAAAACTTTTGGCTTTAGTATTTTCGTTGAACTTGGAGCACCGGCTGACAGAAATTACAAAATAGAAAATTGTTTGCACACCGGCTGGACTTTTGTTGATTATGGAGAAGGTGAACCCATTTTCGGATACTACAGATTAGGTTTTGCTTTGCTGACATCCGGTTTTAAAAAATAAAATTCTTATTGACCTTTAAAAAACAGTTAAGTAATCAAGGAAAGCCGGGTGTGCTGATGGCAGAAGAGTGTTGCCCTGCCAAATATTTATAACTTTGCCAGACAGCAGGGAAAAGATAAACGGCAATATAAAACAACCCCCCATGCAATGGCAGGCATTTACATCCATATTCCTTTTTGTAAAAAACGTTGCCTTTATTGCGACTTTTATTCCACCACCGCCCTTGAAAAGAAAAATGATTTTTTAGCCGCCCTGCAAAAGGAAATCTTTCTCCGCCGTGATTTTTTCCCTCAGGAAACGCCTGTGGAAACGCTTTATTTTGGAGGAGGCACTCCTTCCTTTCTCCACCCCGGCGAGGTTCAAATCATCGTGAATTGCCTCCGGGAAAATTTTCTTTTTTCTCCTGCCGCCGAAATTACCTTTGAAGCCAACCCCGAAGACATCAACAACAATTACCTGACCTCCCTCCTCCGGACAGACATCAACCGCCTGAGCCTCGGCATCCAGTCGTTCTCGAACAGCTTCCTTGCCCTGCTCAATCGCCGGCACAACGCCCGGCAGGCCATTGATGCCGTGACCACAGCAGCAACAAAAGGATTCAACAATATTTCCATCGACCTCATCTATGGCCTGCCCGGACAAAGCCTTGCCCACTGGGAACAGGACCTGCAACAGGCCATGAACCTGCCTGTAAGCCACCTTTCGGCTTACCACCTTACCTACGAACAGGGCACCCCGCTTACCACCCTGCTGAAAGAAGGAAAAATTGAAGAAACCCCTGAAGACCTCAGCCTGCAGATGTTCAAACTTCTGATTGAAAGAACCGCCCAGCACGGATTTGAACATTACGAACTTTCCAACTTTGCCCGGCAGGGACAATATTCCCGGCACAACATGGCTTACTGGACCGGCAAGCCTTATCTCGGCTTAGGTCCCTCGGCCCATTCCTTCGACGGCGAAAAAAGATACCACAACACAAGCCACCTTGAAAAATACCTGCAGCTGCTGAAAGACGACAAGACGGCCTACGAAAGCGAAATCCTCTCGTTCACAGACCGTATGAATGAACGCATCATGCTGGCACTACGAACCTCTGCAGGACTCGACCTGAAAGACTTTGAACAATCGTTCGGCAAAGAAAAAAAAGACCTGCTCGTTGCAGGCATGAAAAAGTTTACCCGAACCGGCCTGGTCCTGCTCGATGAGCAAAAAGCAGTGCTCTCAACGGAAGGAAAATTTCTTTCCGACATGATTATCCGCGATCTGTTTTTTGAATGCAAATAAATTTACGGATAAAACCCGGCGTCATTGTTTTTCCGGCAACGTTGCCTTCGTTTTTTCAGGATTCACCAGCAACACAAGCAATGCTCCTCCGAGCACCATCAAACCACCGGCAATGCTTACCCAGGTAAAATTTTCAGGTTTTACCCACGGGATTGAAAAAACGTACAACAGTTCCATGCAAACGAACGTGAGCAAAGGATTGAGAATAATAATGGAACTTACCTTGTTGGCTTCAAGGTATTTCAATGCAAGGGCTATGCTACCGTAGGAAAAAAGGGTGTTGAGGTAAGTAAAAACAATGATTCCCCATTGGAAAAGGGAAAGTTTTGCATAGAGGCCGGGATGAAAAAAAGGCAAAAACATAAAGGCGGAACATAAAAAAATAACCATGTTGCTTTGCTGGGCCGGCACTGAAATCACCACCTTTTTCTGGAGACTGGCATAAATGGCCCAGGCAAGTCCCGCCACAAGCACATATACAATCCCCCGGGCGTAAGTTTGTCTTTCAGCAAACAACGCCTGGTCATAGTAATACAAACCAAAGCCTGCAATGGCAAGAAAAAACCCAAGCACCTGCCGGCGCAATAGCTTTTCTCTGAAAAACAGCACACCGGATACGGCCAGCAGCAGAGGACCGCTTTGAATAAATATCTGTGCATTGGCAGGAGTGGTGTAATGCACCCCTTCCATATAGCCAATGTAATTGATGCCCAGAAAAACTCCGGCCAGTAGCAACAGCAAAGGAGGTTTTTTCAGAATGGCCAATCCCTGAGGCCTGAAGAAAAGGTAATAGAAAAACAACGAAAGAAAGGAAAGGGTCATGCGCAGCCACACAATGTCGGTACCCGGCAAAAAAGAAGCTGCCATTTTCAACGCCACAGCCAGCACACCCCATAGCACCGCTGCAATGAAAGCAAACAACACCCCCACTCTTCTTTTACGACTCATTTTTCCCCCCGTTTAACGGCTCCACATGAATGATGATGTTCAGATTCCTGATCCGGGATTTGATGTCGTTTTCAAGTTCATCGCAAATGGCATGCACTTCGTCGAGCGGCATTTTTCCGCTGAGCTCCAGATGAAACTCTGCAAAACGGAACGACCCGGCCTGCCGTGTTTTCAGGTCATGATAGCTAAGGTTACGGTCGTGGACGCATTGGTGAATGATACTGACTTCCTCATCGGTGAGTCCGGTATCTATCAACGGAAGAAACGACTCCCTGAACATCCCGAAAGATTTAAAAAGAATGAACACAGCCACAGCAATGGCCACCACGGAATCAAGAAAAGGCATGGAAAACAGACTCACCAGCGCAAGTCCCACCATCACCCCTGCCGATGTATACACATCGGTCATCAGATGCAGGCCATCGGCTTTCAGGGCCACTGAGTCGGTCCTGCGGGCTGTTCGGTAAAGCCGGCGGGCCACAAAAAAATTTACCACGGCCGAGATGCCCATGACGACAATGGCCCATCCGAGTTTTTCCAGCGGCCGCGGATGCATCAGTCTCCCTGCCGCTTCATAAATGATCCATCCTGCCGCAACAGCAATCAGCAAAGCCTCAATCACTCCGGACACATTTTCCAGTTTGCCATGCCCGTAAGGATGTTCCCTGTCGGGAGGATTATCAGCATACCGCACCGAAAAAAAAGCAATCAGCGAAGCAATAAGATCCATCAGCGAATGAATGGCTTCCGAAAGAATGCTCACCGATCCGCTCACGATGCCTGCCGCCACTTTCATGACAATAAGCAGGAAATTGGAAAATACAGAAAAAAGGGCCGTTTGTTTCTTTTCAGGCATGAGGCAAAAACATGCCTGCAAAGTAAAATAATTTACCTCACAAGCCACAAGGAAAAATATCTTTTAAAAAGAGTTTAAAATTTTGATTTTCAGAATTTTGATTATATGTGTGAAAAAACCCTGATTTTTTGCCTTTTTATTGGTACATTTGTCGGCTTAAAACGCATTATTTATCAACTAAATAAATTTTTTAAATATGGCAAAAAAATATGTTTACACCTTTGGCGATAAAAAAGCCGAAGGAAGAGCAGACATGAAGAATCTGCTTGGAGGAAAAGGGGCGAACCTTGCTGAAATGTGTCTTTTAAAATTACCTGTTCCTGCAGGGTTCACCATCACCACGGAATGTTGCGTGGATTATTTTAAAAACGGGTGCAAGCTCCCGTCCAGTCTGATGCCCCAGGTATGGGATGCAATGAAAAAGACTGAAAAGATCATGGGCATGAAATACGGCGATCCGGACAATCCTCTTCTGGTTTCGTGCCGTTCAGGTGCCCGCAAGTCCATGCCCGGCATGATGGACACAGTGCTTAACATCGGTTTGTGTCCTGCCACCATTCCCGGATTGCTGAAGAAAACCAACAACCCAAGGTTTGTATGGGACTCTTACCGCCGTCTTATCATGATGTATGCCGATGTGGTGATGGAAAAAGCCGAAGGCATTGACCCCGAACAGGAAGGCCGTGAAGGCATCCGCAAGCAACTTGACAACATGCTTGACGAATACAAACACCAAAAAGGATACAAATCCGACACCGACCTTACTGCCGAAGATCTCCAGTATCTTGCCGAAGCCTTTAAAAAACGCGTAAAAGAAGTGCTTGGCAAGGAGTTCCCCGACGATGCCAAAGAACAGCTCATCGGAGGAATTCAGGCTGTGTTTAAAAGCTGGAACGGAAAGAAAGCTGTGTCGTACCGCCGCATTGAAGGTATTCCCGACGATTGGGGAACAGCCGTGAACGTGCAGGCCATGGTATTCGGAAACATGGGCGATACTTCAGCCACCGGTGTGGCCTTTACCCGTAACCCGGCCACAGGCGAAAACAAATTCTATGGCGAATGGCTTATCAATGCCCAGGGCGAAGATGTGGTGGCCGGAATCCGCACTCCCAACCCCTTAAACGACGACACCAAAAACGAACAGAATAAACACCTGCCCAGCCTGCAGGAAGCCATGCCTTCCGTATACAAAGAGCTGGTGAACATCCGCAACATCCTTGAAAAGAATTACAGGGACATGCTTGATATTGAGTTCACCATTCAGGAAGGCAAGCTTTACATGCTCCAGTGCCGTGTGGGTAAACGCAACGGTACAGCAGCCCTGAACATGGCCATGGACATGCTGCACGAAAAAATGATTGATGAAAAAACCGCCGTGCTGCGGGTGGAACCTTCCCAGCTGGACGAACTGCTGCATCCCATCTGCAACCCTGAAGCTGAAAAGAAGGCCCATCTGCTGGTGAAAGGTCTTCCTGCCGGACCAGGTGCTGCTGTGGGCAAGGTGGTCTTCACCGCTCAGGATGCCGTAAACTGGAAAGCAAGAGGCGAAAAAGTTATTCTGGTACGTGAAGAAACAAACCCTGAAGATGTGGAAGGAATGCGTGCTGCCGTGGGTATTCTCACAGCCCGCGGAGGAATGACTTCACACGCCGCCCTCGTGGCACGCGGATGGGGTAAATGCTGTATCGTGGGAGCCGGTGCCCTTAAGGTAGATGCTGAAAACAAGATCGCCCGTATTGAAGGCTCCGGTTATGTTATCCGCGAAGGCGATGTACTTACCCTGAACGGAACCAAAGGAGCGGTATACAAAGAAGCCATCGAACTGATGGACGCCTCAGAAAATCCACGTTTCAGAGAATTTATGAAGCTGGTGGACAAATACCGCAAAATGGGCGTCCGCACCAATGCCGACACTCCTGCAGATGCAAAAACTGCCCGTGATTTTGGTGCTGAAGGCATCGGGCTGTTCCGCACCGAACACATGTTCTACGGCGAAGGATCGGATCAACCGCTCTTCCTGCTCCGCAAGATGATTCTGAGCCAGACCGAAGCCGAACGCCGGAATGCCCTCAACGAACTTTATCCTTACGTGAAAAAAGACATTAAAGCCACCATGGAAGCCATGAATGGTCTGCCGGTTACCTTCCGCCTGCTCGATCCTCCTCTGCATGAATTTGTGCCTCAGAGCCCCGAAAAACAGGCCGAACTGGCAAGATCTCTCGGCATCAGCCCCGACGACGTGGCCAAACGCGGAGAAGCCCTGCACGAATCCAACCCCATGATGGGACACCGTGGTGTGCGTCTGGGAATTACTTACCCCGAAGTGTCGGAAATGCAAATCCGTGCCATTTTTGAATCGGCTGTGGAACTGATGAAAGAAGGCAAAAATCCCATGCCTGAAATCATGGTTCCCGTCACCTGCGACGTAGCCGAACTGGATTTCACCAAAAAAATCACCGACAAAATACACGAAGAAGTGTGCCAGAAATATGGTTTGAAAAAGATCAATTACAAGTATGGCACCATGATTGAAATTCCGAGGGCTGCCCTGCTGGCCGACCGCATGGCCAAAACTGCCGAATTCTTCTCGTTCGGTACCAACGACCTCACCCAGATGACTTTCGGCTTCAGCCGCGACGACATCGGCGGATTTATGAATGATTACCTCAACAAAAAAATTCTTGCTGCCGATCCTTTCCAGACCATTGACCAGAGTGGTGTAGGCCAGCTGATCCAAATGGCCGTTGAAAAAGGCCGCAGCACCCGTCCCGACCTGAAGATTGGTATTTGCGGCGAACAGGGAGGAGATCCTGCATCGGTTGAGTTCTGTTACAAGACAGGATTAACCTATGTGAGCTGCTCTCCTTTCCGTGTGCCCATTGCCCGTCTTGCAGCTGCTCAGGCCGCCATTAAAGCCGCCGCTCAGGGTAAAGAAACAAAAGCCAAACCAGCGGCAAAGAAGGCTAAAAAAGCCGTAAAAGCTGCTGCTAAAAAGAGCGTGAAAAAGGTTGTAAAAAAAGCCAAACCCGCTAAAAAAGCAAAAAGAAAATAAAAACAAGGGATTTAAATGAAAAAGAGAGGCTTGCGGGCCTCTCTTTTTTTGCATAACAAATGATGTTTAATCGTTCTATTATACTGATAATCAATATTTTATTGCTTAAATAAAATTCGTCGGACACAAGGCAGGAAAAATGAGGTTTTTTGCACGGCGTTTCGACAGACTCAATACGCGTACTATTAAAGTACTGATAATCAATGTTTATGATTAAAATAAATCGCGAGGGACAAGGCAGGCAATCGGCTAAAAAACAGCCTGAATTTTGTGCATTACGCCTAACACTTAAGCTTTTTCATCCGTTCATTGGTTATTCATTAATAACTCCCTCTATTTTAAAAACATAAGCATCCTGATACATGTCCGGGTTTAATTGAGGAATTATAATTTTAAGATTTTCTTTATTATAAATGAATTTTATCTTTTTGTCTACTCCCAACATGCTTACATTTATTTTTCCTTTGGTTTTCAGATTTTTCAATACAATGTCGTTCTGTGGAAATGAAATGGCAATTACATACAAGGTCCCGTTTTTGTAAGTGTAATAAAAGTCGCCAGGTAAAAGATTTCTTTGCTTAAACGGTCGGGTTCCGTAAACAGCTTCCCCATTTACTTTAAGCCAGTTACCCATCTGAATCAAACGTTCCTGCATAATTACGGGGATTGTGCCGTCGGCTGCAGGGCCTATGTTTAAAAGTAAATTTCCACCCCTGCTTACCGTTGACACAAGCAGCCGGACAAGTTGCCTTGATGTTTTGTATTGTTCGATGCCTTCAAGGCGGTTTAAACCAAAGGAATATCCCATTCCCTGACATTCTTCCCAGGGGCGGTTTTCATCAATGGCCTCTGCTCCCGTACCATATTCGGTGGTGATGTAGCCTCCATGTTTCTTTTCTCCATTGTCCCAACGATCGTTGATGACAATTTCTTCTCTGTTTGGAGCATTGTTTAAAATCCAGGCCACAATTTCCTCACTGCGCCAGTAACTTGCCGGTCTGTCCCACACGGCATCGGCCCAGATGATATCGGGTTGATACCGGGTTATTAATTCCTTCAACTGATAGTGTAAGTGATTAACATAAACACTATCACCAACAGTATACTTATCAAAAATTTCTTTAGGAATATAATACCCTGTTTTTTCATGTGCAAGTTCAGGATTCATGGGCCATGCTGTTGAATCCATGTTTTCATATTCAAGAAAGGAGTAATAAGCTCCCACACGTAATGATTTTTTTCTTAATTCTTTAACAAGATCTCCGAACAAATCTCTTTTAGGTCCTACCTCCCCACAGTTCCAGTTTTTTGAAACAGGATCAGTGGTAGGCCACATGCAAAACCCGTCGGAATGTTTTGTTGTAAAGATAACATACCTGGCTCCCGAACGGTAAATTATTTCGGCCCAGTAAGCAGGGTCGTATAATTCGGCTTTAAACAATTTTGCAAAATCACGGTATTCAAAATCTTTCCCATAATTTTTAATATGAAAACTGTCATTTCTCCAGGGCTTATACATTACGTCGGGCTCATACCATTCAGCATAAATTCCATCCCATTTCCCGTTTTCAGGTGGACGGAAAGAAGGAACAGAATACACTCCCCAGTGAATGAATATTCCAAACTTTGCCTCACTGAACCACGAAGGGGTTGGGCGACTGTCAATACTTTGCCAAACAGGTTGATAGATTTGACCATTTATCAAAGTACATGAAAATAATAAAAGGCATCCGAAAAACTTTTTAATTCCACACCTCATAAATTCAACTTTTAAAAAAGATAAACTTTTATAACAAACTGTTCCCTTGATATTTTAAACTATTTGAACTAAAAAAGAAAATGATTGAAGAAAAACTTTAAATGTTTCACGTGAAACATTACCGACCGAATTTTATTAAAAGAACGTTTATGTCCGAAGGACTTACCCCGGGTATTCTTGATGCCTGGGCAATGGTTGTGGGTCTTATTCTTGAGAGCTTTTGCCTGGCTTCTGTTGATAATGACTTTAATCGGCTGTAATCAAAATCCGGAGGAATTTGAAGGCTTTCGAGCCGTTGCAATTTTTCAGCTAATTTCTTTTCTCTGTTTATATATCCTTCGTACTTTATCATTATCTCGATCTCTTCTATAACGTCTTTATCAAACAAATCTTTCTTTATAAAATTGTTTTTAATGGTTTTAATGTTTTCCATGAGATCATATAGCCTTGCCTTTGGTCTTGATATTAAATGGATCAACTTTGTACTTTCTTTAATTGGAGTTTCTTCTATTTGTTTTAAATAGCTGTTAATCTGTTCCGGTTTTATTTTGCATCTTTCAACTTCGGCCATGGCATTTTCTATTCTTTTCTTTTTATTAATATATAAATTCATTCTTTCCTCACTTGCAAGGCCTACTTTATACCCCTTCTCCGTAAGGCGTTCATCGGCATTGTCCTGTCTTAACAAAATCCTGTATTCTGCCCGGGAAGTAAAAAGACGGTAAGGTTCATCAACACCTTTGGTAATAAGATCATCAATTAAAACCCCAATATAAGCTTCATCTCTCCTTAAAATGAATGGCTCCTTCTCATTGATCTTTAAATGGGCATTGATGCCTGCCATCAATCCCTGAGCCGCCGCTTCTTCATAACCTGTGGTTCCATTAACCTGCCCTGCAAAATAAATGTTATCAATAATTTTTGACTCAAGCGTGTTCTTAAGCTGAGTGGGATCAAAATAATCGTATTCAATGGCATAACCCGGCCTGAAAATTACCGCATTCTCAAGTCCTTTTATTTTACGAAGTGCCATGTACTGAATTTCTACAGGCAACGAGGAGGAAAAGCCATTCAAGTAATATTCATTGTTTTCCTCACTTTCAGGCTCAAGAAAAAGCTGATGTGATTCCTTCTCATGAAAAGTAACTATCTTGTCTTCAATGCTTGGACAGTAGCGCGGACCTATTCCCTGGATAACTCCACGATATAAAGGAGAATCCTTAAAACCTTTTTCAAGAATATGATGAACTTCCTTATTTGTATAAGTAATGTAACAATTCTTCAAACGGGTAATCTCATTCTTAATGGGTAAAAAACTGAAGCGACCGTCGTTATCTCCTTTTTGCTCTTCAAGTACTTTAAAATTAATTGACCGGCCATCAATCCGTACAGGAGTTCCTGTTTTCATTCTCCCTACTTTAATTCCGGCTTTTTTTAAGACAGCCGTTATTGACTTTGAAGAAAGCTCGCCTATCCTCCCCCCTTCGTAATTATTCCTTCCTATATGAATCACCCCATTTAAAAAAGTACCCGCCGTAATAATCACTGCCCTGGTTTCAATCACAAAGCCGTTGCGGGTAAATACATTTTTGTTTCCGTTTTTGTTAAACTGAATATCCAGGGCCTCATCCTGAAACAAAAAAAGATTGTCAATGCCTTCGAGAACTTTTCGCCACTGAACCGGAAATTTGATTCTGTCGCACTGGGCCCTTGGACTCCACATAGCCGGTCCCTTGGATTTATTTAGCATCCGGAACTGTAAAGTAGTTTTATCGGTAACGATAGCCGAAAATCCTCCAAGGGCATCGATCTCCCTTACAAGCTGTCCCTTGGCAATTCCCCCCATGGCCGGATTACAGGACATCTGTGCCAGACGGGTAATATCCATGGTGACCAGGAAAACCCTGGAGCCTATGGTAGCAGCTGCTGCTGCTGCCTCACAACCGGCATGCCCGCCTCCTATGACCACTATGTCAGCAAAAAGATTCATGAAAAAACTTTCTTGTGACAACAAAAATATTCAACAACCAGAGATATTTCCGGAATCAAAGAGATTTTAACATTCCAAATTTTTTCAGATAATAGTCTTCACGCCGCCGCATTCTCTTCCGGTCTGAAGGTTTTCCATCATCATATCCTGTGACATGAAGCACCGCATGAATAATTACCCTCGCCAGTTCCTGCTCAAAAGAAACAGAATAACGTTCAGCATTAAGCTGTACCTGAGGAATGCAAATAATCACATCTGCAAAAATATGATTTGCTTCAGAATAATCTAATGTAATTACGTCGGTTGTATAACAATGGTTCAAAATGGTTTTGTTGTACTCAAGCATTTTCTTTTTGCCCACAAAAGCAATATTCAGAGAGATTAATTTAAATCCCTCTTTTTCAACAATATAAGAAATTATTTTCCGGTAAAAAGAAAGCTTAAAAGATGAAAATTTATACCGGCCCTGGATAAAATCAATGTTCAACTGGCGGTAATTTTTTTAAAAAAGGTTAATTCAACAATCCTTCCGTTATCAAGAAATTGAATATCGTCGGAAAGTTTTTTCATAATGAATATGCCTCTTCCATTAAGTTTTTCAATGTTTTCAGGCAGGGTTGGATCGGGAACATTTTGATAATCAAATCCTTTACCCTTATCTTCCACATGCACAACGATCTTTTCGCCGGTGGTGATGATTTTAACGGTAACGGTGTTCTTCTCATTAAGTTTGTTGCCATGCACAATGGCATTATTCACGGCTTCAAGCGAAGCCATCAGAATGTTTCCGTACTTTTCGCCTGGAATTTTTTCTTCTGTACAAATTTCTTCTATCAGGGCCTCCACAAGTCTCAGGTTCTCTATTCGAGAAGAAATTGTTATTGTCTTTTCCATTTTCAGCATCTTATTTACTTAACCACTCTTCCGGGTTTTGTTTACTCAGCTCTTCCCAGATTTCAAAGTGTAATGTTACTATATCTTTATTTTCTTCATCAATTAATTTTCCGATGCTTTGTTTTGTTTTTACTTTATCGCCGTTGTTTACATACACCTCACTTAAATTCTGATATACTGTAAGATAATTGCCATGCCGCAAAATCACCACATACTTTCCGCCTTTCACCAGAAAAATCTTTGTGACCACACCATCAAATACTGCCCTTACTTCTCCGGCATTTTCAGTGGCAATGTCAATGCCGTTGTTATTCACCATGATGCCTTTCAGCACGGGATGTTCGTGTTTTCCAAAATGCCCCACCACAATCCCTTTCACTACCGGCCAGGGCAACTTCCCGCGGTTGGCTTGAAAATCTTTTGAAAGAACTTTTTCTGCAGGCGTCAGGTTTATCCGGGCTGTTTTATTTCCCTGAGCGGCAATTTCTCTTGCAGTAATTTCCTTAATCTTTAATTCAATTTCCCTTTCAAGCTTTTTATTCGCCTCTATTAAGGCTTTCAGCTCTTTTTCCTTTTTACTTAAATTTTTTAAAATAGTTTCCTTTTCTTCTTTTTCTTTCTGCAATTTAATCAATTCTTCCTGTTTTGAGTTGATCAAAAGAACTTTTTTTCTCTCCTTTTCACGATACCCGGTGATTAATCTATTTAATTGATTTTCTGTTTGTTTTAATAATTCAAACTTCTTATTATATGCATTTTTCAACTCCTTAAAAAACTGTATTCTTTTATAGGCTTCGTTGATGTTTGAAGATGACAGGATGAGCATCATGACAGAAGTGTTCCTGCGGGTTTTATAAACAGAATAAATGATGTTCTTAAGCGAATTTTGCATCTGTATCCTCTCATTTTCGAGAGCGTAAATTTTGCTTTCTTCAACAGTAATCTGTTTTCTGAGGCTCTCCAATTCCCTGTCAAGTTCGTCGATCAATAATTGCCTGTTCCGGATTCCATCATTTAAAATGTTAATAGTCAGTTCGTTAAATTGCTTATCTTTTTTTATCTTTTCATAAAAATCGAGATTTTCCTTAATTTGTTTCTTATACCGTTCACGTTGTTTTTCAAGTTCAGATTTTGACTGCGGATAGGCAGGAGATAATAAAAGCAAAATAACCGGTATAAAAACGCTCAGTCTGTTCATTTATTTTCCGGGGTATGTTTACGAATCTTTTTAAGTTTTCCCTCTGAAGGTTCCAGCTCATGCGATAATTTCCATGCTTTCACAGCATTTTCCACATCGCCGGTAACAAAAAGGATATCCCCGTAATGATCAATAATTTCAGCGTTGTCTTTTGCACTGTTTCTGATGGCTTCTTCAATGTAATACCGGGCTCCGGCATAATCTTTCATTTTGTACAATATCCATGCATAAGTATCCAGGTAAGTGCTGTTGTAAGGTTCGGCCTCAATGGTCTTTCTCGACATCCGTTCTGCCCTTTCCAGCTGTTTGTTTTGGAGGGAAAGAAAATAAGCATAATTGTTAAGAGCAAGCAAATCGGTTGAATCAATGGCAATGATTTTTTCATAGTAAGTAAATGCTTTCTTTATATTTTTTTCTTCATAAAAAGAAAGGGCAAGGACATTGTAGAGAAAAACCTTAAACTCGTTATTGGTATATTTTTCGATATCAGAAGATTTAACTACCTCGTACAATTTTTTATATTGTTTCATCTGATAATAACTCATGATACGGTAATAATCTGCAACAAATTTATTTCCGTACATTTCGGCGGTATCACAATAACTGAGGCACCGGTCAGGAAAAAGACGGTCAAGGTAATATTGAAGGAAAGTGGACCATCCCTGATAATCTTTTTTAACCTCAAAGAGATATTGTTTAAGATAAGTGATGGCCTCTTCTTCCTTTTTTTCGTTTGAATAATAATTATATAACACAAGGTATTTGAGATATTTCTTTGAAGGGGTATTATGCTGTATCCAGTCAAAAAGTTCTTCATTAAAAAAGCCATTGTTTTTCACCTTTGAAGTAACCACTCCGATGATTTGCCATTTGCGAAGCGAATCGAGGCGGTTATTCCGGATAATGGATAAAAGATATTCCCTTATTTGCAATGAATCTTTCCGGTCAATGACGTATTCGGTTCTGTACTGCCAGGTATTGTCCATGCTGTGATCAAGGGAATCAATCACATCGAGTTCATGCAAAAAGGCAACGGTATCTTTCAAAATCTGAAGAGTATTCAGGTAAGCAAGGTGATACTGAACCTCATCAGGATTTTTACGAATCAGTTTTTCCGCTTCTTCTTTTGCCTTATCGTGCTTCTGAACATACGTAAATACTTTGTATTTGATAATATTCAGAAGCTCATTATCAGGATATTGATTTTCAAGCTCATCCAGCTGTCTGATGGTGGCAGTTTCATTGAAAGCCCTGAAGTCGGTGAGTGCCAGTAATATCTTATAGTCAATTTCTTTCCGGGAAGGGATGGCCTTCAGCAGGTATTTCTTCAGCAGAAGGGTATTTCCGGTACGGTCGTAAGCAGCGATAAGGTTGCTCAGGTATTCACTGTTGGCTGTATCTCTGATGTAAGCCTTTTCAGCATATTGTTCATACAGCCCGACCCTACCGGTGCGTGCATATATTTCGGAAAGAAGGTAATAAGGAGCTGCTTTTTCAGGGTATTTTCTTGTGAGTTTTTTTAATTCTTTTTCGGCCTTAAGAACCTGCCCTCGCTGGTAAAAAGTAGTTGCAGCAATCAATTTGTTTTCATAATCATTTTTCTTTTCCTGCGCATTCAACAGGCAGGAAAAAACGATGATGAAAAATAAAAGTGAAATTCGTCTTTTATTTTCCCGTATGGCCAAAACCTCCATCTGCTCTTGCCGTATTGGTTAATTCATTTGTTTCTTTCCACACAATTTTTTCATGGCGGGTAACGATCATCTGGCAGATACGTTCGCCGTCGTTCACGACAAATTCCTCATTGGAGAGGTTGATCAGGATCACCTTTATTTCACCCCGGTAATCGGCATCGATGGTGCCGGGGGTATTCAATACCGTAATGCCATGCTTGGCAGCCAGTCCGCTGCGTGGCCTGATCTGTGCTTCATATCCGTCGGGCAATTCAATGTACAGACCTGTGGGGATAAGAGCCCGTTCAAGGGGACGCAGGACAACGGGAGCATCAAGATTGGCGCGCAGGTCGAGTCCTGCACTTTTCTCGGTTTGATAGGCAGGCAGCGGGTGTTTTGACCGGTTAATGACCCGTACTTCCATGAAAAATTATTTTTTTGATAAAAACCTTTTCTTTTATCCACACAAAGGTAAGAAATCCGGCAAGCAAAAGGGTGTTTTTAGCAACATTTAACACCCCATTTTCCATTCGGGTAAAAGAAGCCACCGCAAACACCGCAAGGGCCAGGGCAAGGTAAGAAAAAATTGCCCGCCAGTCGTACCGGATGGGATAATATTTCTGGCCGATAAAATAAGCAAGCAGGGCCATGGAAAGGTAGCCGGCAAAGCGTGCCCAGGCACAGGCCATGTAGCCCATCGTGCCTATCAGCAAAATATTGAGCACCACAGTCAAAGCAGCAGCAATGAGTGTGATGCGCGAACCAAAATAGGTACGGGAAGTAAGCTTGTACCACATGGAAAGATTAAAATAGATTCCGAGGGTCATGTTGGCCAATAATGCCAGGGGAACCACCTTAAGTCCTTCCCAGTAAGCCGGATTGGGGATGAAGTATTTAAAAAAATCGATGTACAAAGTAATGACGAGAAAGATCAGGGAGACAAATAAAACGAAGTATTTTGTAAGGTCGGCAAAAACTTGCCGGGAGTCTTTTTCTTTTTCATAGGTAAAGAAAAAGGGTTCAGCGGCAAAACGGTACATCTGGATAAACAAAATCATTATCACCGCCAGCTTGGTATTGGCTCCGTAGATGCCCAGTTCATGCATTTCATCAAGATGAGCAGGCAGAAAATACTTCATGATGACCCTGTCGATGGAATCATTGATGTTTCCTGCCAGTCCGGCCACCAGCAGAGGAAGCGAATACACCAGCATCTTTTTCAGCAGTGAATAACTGAACTGAAAAGGACCTTTAAAAGAAAAAAGAAAAATGGAAAAGGTAATCACCGAAGCAATAAGATTGGAAATGAAGATATATCCCACTCCTGTGGCAGGATTGTAAATCCAACGGAAAAAAGAATCCGGGTAACGGGTGGCGAAGTAAGGACATACGATAAGGAAAAACAAATTTAACAAAATGTTAATCAATACATTAAGTACTTTCAATGAAGAAAAAAGAAGAGGTTTGTTTCTGATTCGTAAGTCGGCAAAGGGAATGGCCGAGAGAGTATCGAAGCTCAGAATTAAAACAAACCATCCTATGTATTCAGGATGAGAAGGATAGTTGAGGGCTGTGGCAATGTCCTGCCTGAAAAGCAGTCCAAAAAAAGCAAAAAGAAAAGTGGTGACGAAAAGCGATGAAAAAGCTGTATAAAAAACCTCCCTGTTTTTTTGTTGCTGGGCAAATTTAAAATAGCCGGTTTCCATCCCATAAGTAAGGATGATATTTAAAAAAGTAACATAGGCATAAAATTCGGTAACAACGCCGTACTCGCTTGGTTTAAAGAAAGATACATAAAGAGGAACCAGTAAGTAATTCAGGAAGCGGCCAACAATGGTACTCAATCCGTAAATGGCTGTTTCGCCGGCAAGTTTTTTTATCGGATTCAAATTCAATATTTTTTTACAAATTTATGTTTCTTTGCAACAAGAACCAACAGCAAAAATAATGACAGAACAGATAGAAAGTCTTCTTTCTCAACTCAAAAACATAAAAATCAGCAATGCCGAAGAACTGGAAAATTTTCGCATTGCTTACCTCGGCAAAAAGGGGAGTATTTCCCTTTTGTTTGAAGAATTCAAAAAAGTGCCTCCTTCCGAAAAAAAAATCACAGGCAGTAAATTAAATGAATTAAAAAAGCTGGCCGAAGAAATTTACAATGCTCACAAAGCTTTGCTGGAATCACAAACAAAAACTGAAGATCTTCCCGACATCACGCTGCCCGGCGAAAACATTTCTTTCGGAAGCCGCCATCCCGTATCGCTGGTTAAAAATGAAATCTGCAATATCTTCAAACGGCTGGGATTTGTTATCAGCGAGGGACCTGAAATAGAAGACGACTATCATGTTTTTACGGCTCTCAACTTTCCTGAAAACCATCCTGCCCGCGACATGCAGGATACCTTTTTCATCGAAAAAAATCCTGACATTCTGCTTCGTACTCATACTTCGTCGGTACAGATCAGGGTGATGGAAAAAACTCCGCCTCCCATTAAAATCATCATGCCGGGAAGGGTGTTCCGCAACGAAGCCATCTCAGCCCGTTCTCATTGTATCTTTCATCAGGTAGAAGGATTGTACATTCATGAAAATGTTTCCTTTGCCGACCTGAAGCAAACGTTGTTATTCTTTGCCAGGGAAATGTTCGGACAGGAAACTGAAATTCGCCTCAGGCCTTCTTTCTTTCCATTCACGGAACCTTCGGCCGAAATGGACATCTCATGCAGCCTTTGCAAAGGAAAAGGATGTAATCTGTGCAAGGGAACCGGATGGCTCGAAATTCTGGGCTGCGGAATGGTAGACCCCAACGTGCTGGAAAACTGCCATATCGACAGCAAAAAGTACAGCGGCTACGCCTTCGGCATGGGCATTGAACGGATTGCCATGCTCAAATTTGGCGTGAAAGATATCCGCCTGTTTTTTGAAAACGATGTACGTTTCTTAAGCCAGTTTAAATCGGCTCTCTGATTCCATTGATTTCCAGTTCAAAAACAAGAGAAACAGCCTGCTGAAGGGTAGCTATTACCCCGCAATATTTTTCTCTCGAAAGGGAAATGGCTTTAAGTATATTTTCCTTAGATAAATTGTTGCCTTTGAACTGATAAACAATTTTTATTTCAAGGTATTTCTTTGGATGTTCATCGGCCAGCGTTCCTTCCGTAAGGATGTTAAAATAATCAAAAGAAACGCGCATTTTTTTCAGAATGGCCACTACATCCATTCCTGTGCATCCGGCAAGGGAAGTCATCAATAAAGGCTTTGGAGTAGGACCTGAATTTGTTCCTCCCACATCGGTCGCAGCATCAATCCTGACCAGATGATCCCCCACCCTGCTTTCAAAGGCCATTCCTTCCTTCCATTCCGTATTTACCGTAACTTTCATGTGAAATAATTTTTTCAATTTGTTTCAAAACAAAGAAGGATAATCGCCACGGGAAGAATACAGATATCCGAAATGCTTGTAAGAAAGCTCTGTGGCTTCCCTGCCTCGTGGCGTTCTTTTCAAAAAACCTTCTTTAATAAGAAAAGGCTCATACACCTCTTCAATGGTGCCCGGGTCCTCACCCACTGCTGTGGCAATGGTAGAAAGACCTACCGGACCTCCCTTGAATTTTTCAATGATGGTTTTTAAAATTTTTACGTCCATCTGATCGAGTCCCTTCTTGTCAATATGTAACGCTTCAAGGGCATATTTTGTTATTTCAAGGTCCACCACTCCTTTTCCTTTCACCTGGGCAAAGTCCCTCACCCTTCTCAAAAGGGCATTGGCAATACGCGGAGTTCCCCGGCTTCTTACGGCAATTTCAATGGCAGCCTCATTACTGATTGATACGTTGATGATTTTAGCTGAACGTTTGACAATTTTTTGAATTACCTCCGCATCGTAATATTCAAGATGTTCAGTAATTCCAAAACGGGATCGAAGGGGACTGGTAAGCAGGCCCGAACGGGTAGTGGCTCCTATCAGGGTAAAAGGATTGAGTTTAATCTGTATGCTTTTGGCATTCGCCCCCTTGTCAATCACAATGTCAATGGCGTAGTCTTCCATGGCCGAGTAAAGATATTCCTCTACCACAGAAGAAAGGCGGTGAATTTCATCAATAAACAACACATCATTGGGTTCAAGGCTGGTGAGAATGCCTGCCAGATCGCCGGGTTTTTCAACGGCAGGCCCTGAAGTAACTTTAAGGTTTACCCCGAGTTCGGCAGCGATGATGTTGGCAAGAGTGGTTTTTCCCAGTCCCGGGGGACCATGCAGTAATACATGATCAAGAGGTTCTTTTCGCATTCTGGCAGCCTGTACAAAAACTTTCAGGTTCTCAACCACCTTTTGCTGACCGCTGAACTCATCAAAAGACAAAGGTCTTAATGACCTTAAATATTCACTGTCGGCATCAAAGTTTTCGTTTACAATCAATTCGTTCATTTGCCAATTTTTTCCACTTTAAAACCATTGACCATGTACTCTTCGTTGTTTCTGTAGGTAATCACACAGATTAAAATTCCTTCCTCGTTGTATTTCACCCAATTGCCCACTTTCAATCCTCCTGAATAATACTGTACTTCCCTGATAGAAACCGATTCGTAATAAAATACATGTTTACCCTCAGGATTGCCGTGTTCAAAATTTCCTGTGAAATATATTTTATTTTTATCAAAATATCCTTTCCACAGACCATTTTTTTCTCCGTTTATGTATTCTCCCATAAACGTTATCTTTCCTTCTTTTTCTGTCCAGAAGCCATGCTTTATCCCTTCAGCATACTGCCCCGATGCAATGGTGTCGCCCGAAACACTCAACTCAAGATACATCCCATGTTCCTTTCCTTCTGAAAAATATTCCCTCCGGACAAGATTTCCTTTCTGATCATACCATTCCCACATTCCGTCGTATTTGTCGTCTTTGTAAAATCCTTTTTGCTCTTTTTCGCCCGAAGGGAAAAAATAAACCCACTCCCCTGTCCTTCTCCCGTTAAGATACGACCCTTCATTTTTCTTCCTTCCGGTCTCATAATATTCCACCCACCGGCCGTCCCTTCTTGCCTGGCTGTTCATTCCTCCTTCAGCCATTACTTTTCCCGTCTTATCATATATCACTGCTTTATATAAATTCCCTTTCTCATCGTATATCTTGTGAACTCCAATGGGAATTCCTTTTTTATAGGCTCCGGATGTTTTAACGGTTCCATTTTCATAGGTAGTCTCTACGATTTCGATGCTGTCGTTTTCATCGTTGTAATGAATGTCTATGTTTCCTTCAATGTAATTTACAGACGAAATAAGTTTTCCCGTATTGTCGTACTCCTTTTTCAATCCATACAGAACCCCATTTTTGTATGTGGCTTCCGATTTTAATTTTCCGTCGGGATAATATTCCCGCCACACCCCGGTTTTTTTACCGGCAGCGTCGTAACGGTTAATCTTTTCCACATTTCTTAAAATTCCGTTTTTATAAGAAAATATTGTGATTAACGTACCCTTTTCATCGTATTCAAAACTCTCTTCCGGTTTTCCATTTGAATACCGGGTTACCGATTTCAATTTCCCATCGGGATAATAAACATAAGAAGGACCTTCTCTTACATCATTGATATACAATTCTTTTAAAATAACCACATTCTTTCTTACGTCATTTTTCGGTTGAATTACCTGATACTTGTAATAAAAACCACTTTTTTTCCCGTTCAGATAATTTATCTTCTCAAGGGTATCGCCTGTTTCTGTATAAAAAATCCAGGTACTGTCCAGTAAAAAATTTGTTCTTTTTCCCTCCGATTTCAAAACCCCGTTGGGGTAATAAGACTTCCAGTATCCATCGGGTTTTCCGTTTTTCATAATCCCTTCACTGGATACTTGTCCTCCCGGATAATAAAACCTTACAAAACCTTCTTCCTGCTGTGCAGCAAGCAACAAAAAAAAGAAAGAAAGAAATACAACAAACTGCAATTTCATTTTTTCATCTGATTTGCTGAGATTTCGAGCATCCTCCGGATAGGAATTTCAGATTTTTTCCTTATCTCTTCATCCAAAACTATTTCAAATTTTTCATCCCTGAGTGATTCGTAAATTTTTTCAAGAGTAATCTTTTTCATAAATTCACAATTACTGCAGGCACATGTAGAGTCTTCGGGAGGAGCAGGAATAAAAGTCTTTTCCGGATTTTGTTTTTTCATTTCATGAAGGATACCTGACTCTGTAACAACGATATATGTTTTTCCTTTATCCTTTTTAACATAATTAAGTAACTCGTGAGTAGATCCTACAAAATCGGAAACTATTAAAATGGGCTTTTTGCATTCAGGATGGGCAATAATTTGCGCCTGAGGATTTTCTTTTTTAAGTGCAAGTATCTTTTCAAGCGAAAATTTTTCGTGTACATGACAGGCTCCATCCCAGAGCAACATATTCCTTCCTGTTACGCTATTAACGTAATTTCCAAGGTTCTTGTCAGGAGCAAAAATAATTTTCTGATCCTTTGGAAATGATTCAACTACCTGAACGGCATTGGACGAAGTACAAATCACATCCGACAGGGCTTTTACTTCGGCTGAACAATTAATGTAACTGATTACTTTATACCCCGGATTTTCATGAATGAATTTTTTAAATTGATCTGCAGGACATGAGTCGGCCAGGGAACATCCTGCCTCAAGATCAGGAAGAAGAACCTTACAATTTTTATTAATGATTTTAGCTGTTTCGGCCATAAAATGTACGCCTGCAAATACAATGATTTCGGCATCCGATTTTGAAGCCTTTTGGGAAAGAGCCAGACTGTCTCCTACGAAATCAGCGATTTCCTGTACTTCAGGAACCTGATAATAATGGGCTAAAATAATTGCTTTCTTTTCCTTCTTAAGGGTGTTAATTTCTTTTATATAATTCATTTTAATCCATATTTTTCGGTTTTAAAAAACAATTACTTTTGAAACTTGTTGAAGAAAACAGAAGATTGGTTTAATCAGGTAAAGTTACAGACTTTTTAACTAAATTGGTTTTTTATGTTTTTCTTAAATTATAATTTATTTTTATATGTCTTTAGATTTAAAAAAACTGTGATGATGATGTTATCGTGTTGATTTGTTGAAAGAAAATTGGTGCAAAGGTTGTATTTTTACAATGAATAGTTTAAAAACAACATATTAACATAAAAATTAAACATGAAAAATTCTCTTTTTCAATAGCAAAGGCAGGATATTAACATTGGTTGATAAAGTTATTAACTCATAAAAAAACAACGAAAAAATGCAGTGAATTGTTAAAAAACATTTAACAATTGAATAACAAATAAGAGGCAAAAAAGTTTTTTAAAAAACACCCCAATATAGGAGATCATCAAGAAATTTATGGCAGGAAATGATGAGTAAGTAAACACACCTATTGCGTAAATCTTCCCCCTCGTATGACGGGGAGGAAGGTTGTGAAACTCTATTTTAAGAGCGATGTAACCGCCTCCAGGGCCTTGGTGTAATCCGGTTCCTGACCAATTTCGGGCACCTGTTCGGTATAGCGTACTGTATTGGTACTGTCGAGAACGACGACAGCCCGGCTCAGAATGCCTGCCAGAGGACCATCCAGGATTTCTACGCCATAATCCTTTCCAAAGGACTTATCCCGCATCTGCGAAAGGGTTACTATATTTTTTACGCCTTCTGTCTTGCAAAAGCGGCTTGCCGCAAAGGGCAGATCACAGGAAATGTTAAGGACCACCACATGTTCCAGCTTGGCAACTTCGGCATCAAACTTTTTAGCGGACAGGGCACAGACAGAGGTGTCCAGACTGGGCACGATGTTCAGAATCTTTATCTTCTGACCATAATCTGCCAGACGACGATCGGTTAGGGTTTCATCAACCAAACGAAAATCCGGTGCTTTCGTACCGACCGCCGGGAGATTTCCAATCGTAGAAATGGGATTGCCTTTTAAGGTTATTCGAGCCATAGGTTCCTCCTGTATATTACTTTAAAAGTAATAATCATTACCGGCAAATTCAAGTAAAATTGATGAATGAACCCTTGTCAGTTTATCTATACAGATGTATAGTTATTTTATGGAATTGGTAGAAAAACTCAGGCTCCTTGCGGGGGGTGCAAAATACGATGCATCCTGTGCAACCTCTGGCAGTGACCATGGTCCTGGATCCGATGCCGGGGCAGAGAAAAAGAGCCTTAAAGCCCGTTCTGGGGCCATCCCGCTTATCGGCGCCACTACCCCTGCCGGGGTCTGCCACAGTTGGACCGAAGACGGCCGCTGTGTATCCTTGCTTAAGGTGCTGTTTTCCAATGTATGCCGTTTCGACTGCGCCTATTGTGTTAACCGGGCTTCGGCGGATATTCAGCGGACAAGTTTTACCGTAGATGAACTGGTAAAGCTTACCATAGAGTTCTACAAACGTAATTATATAGAGGGACTTTTTCTTTCCAGCGGGATTTTTTCTGACAGCGATATTGTTATGGAAAAACTGACTGAGGTGGCCCGCCAGCTCAGAACCGAAGCAGGTTTTGGCGGGTATATTCACCTAAAAATAATTCCAGGCACCAGCCCCAAGCAAATTGCCGAAGCGGGCCGCTGGGCAGATCGACTGAGCGCAAATATAGAGCTCCCCACCGATAAAAGTCTCCAATACCTGGCGCCCCAAAAAAATGGAAAGCTCATCATGGGTGCCATGGAAGAAGTGGCCATCCTGGAACAGGAAATAAAGGCAAGGGGCAGGCAAAGTCCGGAAAAGATGGTCTTTGCCCCTGCGGGCCAAAGCACCCAGCTCATTGTGGGGGCCAGTCCCGAGGATGACCATCAGATTTTGAACCTCTCCAGCGCCCTGTACCGCCGCTATGGGCTCAGGCGGGTATACTATTCGGCGTTTATCCCCGTGGGAAGGCCAGGCAGAGGCGGTATACTAGATCCCCGGCTCCCGAATATTCCCGGGCCGCCTTTGGTGCGGGAACATCGGCTGTACCAGGCGGATTGGCTCCTCCGGTTCTATAAATTCCGTTCCGATGAGCTCGTAAGCCCGAGCCAACCCTTTTTAGACCCCCACTTGGACCCTAAAACTGCCTGGGCACTGAATCATCGGGACCTTTTCCCGGTGGATGTACAGCGGGCTGACTATGAAGCCCTTTTACGGGTGCCGGGAATCGGCGTTAAGTCCGCCCGGCGGATCCTGGAACAGGTGTTCCAGGTGGTCGATCGCGGGTGGCGCGGGATCGGCGTCCTCCCCTCGATGTATTGGTGCAGTTCATAGATGTGTCCCTCGTGAGACAACCAGCGGCTGCCGGTGAGGGTCTTGACGACATGGGGGACAGGCAGCCCCCGGCGGGCCAGTTCGTGCAGGACGCTGTGATCGAAGCGGAGCTGATCAGGGTCACTGTAGCGCGGATTGCGGCGGCGCAGGACATACTGCCCCCGAGGGGTGACGACCACCAGG
>Ga0101944_10001077_pt1 | contig 63254 bp, 52 predicted proteins | sample DewCreD2012metaG_FD_75245 | JGI IMG/M metagenome (GOLD analysis project Ga0101944, IMG submission 75245) | Hot spring sediment bacterial and archeal communities from British Columbia, Canada, to study Microbial Dark Matter (Phase II) - Dewar... ...
TCTATGCGGTTTGATAGCTTATTGCCGCCGTCCGTTGAAACCGTCTTTGGGGTTGGCTCGTCGGTTGCCTTTGCCTGCCTAACCCGAACTCACGTTAATATTAAATCCTCCTCTCTAGTTCTACCCCCTTTGTGTTGCAGCTACCGCAACACATGCCGGTGTTTCTGCTGTCTCGCAGTCAAAAGTCAATGTTAATTATAGAATAGCTTGTCCAATTTGCTCCACACGGAGACGCGAAATCCGAACATTCTCAATATCAAAGAATTGACAAGCGACCAGAATTGTGGCTATAATCGTTAAGCGCTTTCTGAATGGTTCAATCTCAATAATGGGCGAGGGTTGATGTCAACGATCTATGATGTTGCCCGGCATGCCGGCGTATCCATTGCGACCGTCTCCAAAGTGCTGACCGGACGGCGCTATGTTTCGGAAGAAACCCGCCAAAAAGTTTTGGAAGTGGTGAAAGAGCTGCAATATAAGCCAAACTTCCTGGCGCGCGGGTTGGCTTCGGACCGCACCAACCTGGTGGGTCTGGTGCTTTCTTTTGACCCCCATGACCTGTTTGCCGACCCCAACCTGCTGCAGCTTATCTACGGCGTCGAAGTGGCGCTGAATCAACACGATTATGCCCTGCTGCTCTCAACCGCCAACTCCCCCGGCGATCCAATGTCTTCATTTCGTCACCTGCTGGGCAGCTTCCGCACCGACGGCGTGATTATCGAAACGGGCTTGGGAGACATCGGCATCGACTTGCTGCTTGCCCAGGGCTTCGCTTGCGTGGTGACTGGTTATACCAGCCTGCCAGTGCCGTTTGTCCACCCGGATGACTACGGCGGCGCCCGCCAGATGACCGACCACCTGCTCTCGCTTGGGCACCGCCGCATCGGAGTCATCACCGGTCCCGCCGTGCCAGCCAGCCAGGCGCGCCTGCAGGCGTATCGGGATGCGCTGACGCAGGCAGGCATCTGCCTTGATGAAGACCTGGTCGCCGCTGGCACCTACCGCACCGATTCCGGTTACGCGGGCGCGCGGCAATTGATGAGCCTGCCAGAGCCGCCCAGCGCGATTTTTGCCTTCAACGACCGCATGGCGCTGGGGGCGCTGCAATGGCTGCGCGAAAAGGGCTGCCGCGTGCCGCAAGATGTCTCCCTGGCTGGTTTTGACGATATCCCGCTTGCCAGCCAGTGCAATCCCACCCTCACCACCGTCCGCCAAAATGCTGCCGAGATCGGCATGAAAGCGGCGGAGCTGCTGTTTCGCATCCTGGCTGGCGAAGCGGTTGAATCCCAAGAAATGGTACTGCCAGTCAGCCTGACGCTGCGCGAATCGTGCGCGCCGCGCACCGAAACCCGCCCCAAAAAGGAAGCCTGATGAAAATTGTTCTGATCGGCGCGGGGAGTTATGTCTTCGGTCCCACTGTTTTGGAAGATAGCATCGTCCGGCGTCGAATGGTCGGCGAACTGGCGCTGGCGGGCGGCGAGGCATTGGAGGAAGCCGCAAAGGAGGAGACTGCATGAACCCGATCAACCCTGACCGCGATATTTTGCGTCAGTTGGCGGATGAATGGATGGAAATCGCCGCGCTGCCGGTGCAGCAAGAGACCATTGCCGCCTGGAAAGCCCTGAATGGGCTGAAAGCCGCGCGCCCGATGGTATACATTAAAGAAATACCCTGGCATGAAATGGATGTCGATGGAGAGCTGACCTTGCAGTGCGCGGATGAATTTAACCGCAAGGTTGAGCAGACGATGCGCCGCGAGCTCTACCGCTGGAAACACGTGCGTGGCGACATGGTGCTGGAACCGTTCTATGACTCTCCGGTGGTTGTGCAGTCCAGCGGTTTTGGGCTGGAGGTGCAGGAGGATATCTTAAAGGTGGATGAGCGCAACACCATCGTCTCCCATCACTACCGGACTCAAATTCACTCACTAAAAGATGTGGAAAAGCTGGTAAACCCTGAAATCAGCGTTGACCAGGTAGCCACCGACCGCAATTTCAACCGTCTGTCTGAATTGTTTGGCGATATATTGCCCGTGCAGCGCTGCGGCATCCGCCGCACTGCCTGGTCGCCCTGGGATCGGCTGGTAACCTGGTGGGGAACCGAACCGGCGCTGATCGCGCTGGTGGAACAGCCTGAACTGGCGTACGCCTTGATGCAGCGCTTTCTGGAAGCTATGCTCTCCATGCTCGACCAGTATGAATCGCTCAACCTGCTCGACCTGCCGGGCGGGAGCGACACCGGCTCCGGTGGACCGGGTTTCACCGATGAGCTGCCGCAGCCCGGCTATGACCCCGCTCATATCCGCGCCATCGACCAGTGGGGTTGTGCAACCTCGCAAATCTTTTCCACCGTCTCCGCGCGCACTCACGCCGAATTTGCCGTCCGCTACGAAAGCCAGTGGCTGGCGCGCTTTGGCTTGAATTACTACGGCTGCTGCGAGCCGTTGGACGGCAAGGTGGATATTTTGCGCGCCATCCCGCGCCTGCGCAAAATCTCGATGAGCCCCTGGGTCGATATTGACAGGGCAGCCCGCAAACTGGGCAGCGACTTTGTCTATTCTTACAAGCCCAATCCCGCTATGGTGGCAGGCGAGGGCTGGGATGCCGCTCAAATCCGGCGCGATCTGCGCCATTTCTTCGATGTAACCCGCGGCTGCCAGGTCGAAGTGATCCTCAAAGACATCAGCACCGTGCGCTACCAGCCCCGCCGCCTGTGGGACTTTGCAGAGATTGCCCAACAGGAAGCAGCATCCTATGCCTGACCATACAAAAGGAGATAAACAACCATGACCGACACAAATCACTTTCAAAAAGACCTGTACAACCAGTTGTACGATACCCCCGCTCAGCGCAAGTTCCGCGCGCTTCGCCCGATGCCGGTTGGCGTGGTATTCATCCAGTGGCCAGGCATGGGCTGGGATGAGATGCGCGCCCATTTGCGCCTGATGAAGCAATTGGGTTACACCTGCCTGAAAGGCATCATGCTGCTGCCCGGCACGGATGAGCGTCAGTTCATGCACATGGCGCTTGATGAGGGCATCATCCCCTGGTGGTACGATGATGCTGGCTGGGAAGAGCCTACCCCCAAATTGCTGGCGCAACTGGGCATCCCAGAGGATACGCCCATCGAAACCTTGCGCTACGACCGGCGCTGGCTCGCCCGCCAGGAGCAGGTGATGCGCGCGCGCATCGACCGCTCCAATGCCGATCTCACCGGGCGCCGCAAGCACTCCAGCGAGCTGGACGGCGGCTCGGCGGAAAAAAAGCGCTGGCGCTACCAGGCAGGACCCGAACTCAAAAGCCGCAGTGTGCGCCTCGATCCGCAGGCAGCCCCGGAATTCATCGCCTGGCTTAAAGAGAAATACACAACCCTGGATACGCTGAAAGAAGCCTGGAACACCCATTACCCCGGCATAAACGGCAGCGAATGGCAGACCTGGGAAGAAGCCGCCGCCTGGGTGCAATCCGGAACCATTGACCGCGAGTACAACCGCTACAAAGACATCATCCGCTGGAAAACCAGCGTTTTTCTCAACCAGGTGCGCGAGCGGGTGGACGCCGAGCTGGAGCAAACCCCTGATGCACCGGTGCGGGCGGGCGGCGAGATCAGCGTGTTTCTGCCGGTGGCAGGGCGCGGCGTGGATATGGAGGGCATCGCCCGCCTGATGGCAGAGCGCGGCTCGCTCTACCCCTCCACTCATCCTGCCTGGCATTTCGACACGGTCAATTACGAACTGGCGCGCACCGTTTATATGTATTCCTCGCTGATGGTGGATGTGTTCAAAGGCGGCTGGAGCGCAACCTGGGAATCGACCGGCGGTCCGCAGCAGATCAGCGGATACAAAGGCTGGAGCGAGGAAGCAAACCGCGCTTTGCCCGCCTACACCATTAACGCCGGTGTAATGACCCAGTTTATGCTGACTTACCTGGCAGCCGGATATAAAGGCTTTGGTTTCTGGTGCTGGAATCACCGCCCGGCGGGTATGGAAGGCGGGGAATACTCGCTGCTCGACCGCAACAACCAGCCCGGTGAGCGCGCCGTGCGGGTCGGGCAGATCGGGCAGGCTGCCCGCCGCTGGCGCGATGAGCTCTGGCAGGCGCAAAAGGAGCCGCTGGTGGGCGTGCTGTTTGACCAGGAGAACGACATCCATTACAGCGTCATGGCAAATTTTGGGCGCGACCTGTTTGCCGAAATGCCGGTTCAGGCGCGGGTTGGCGCAGGCAGAGCCTTGATCAATGCCAATATTCCCTGGGAATATGTCACCGCTGATAACCTGCGCAGAGGGCTGGCAGCCCGGTACCCGGTCATCTACCTGCCCGCCATCATGGCGCTCAGCGGCGATGTCTTCAACATCCTTGCCGAATACGTCAAAAATGGCGGTCGCCTGGTGATGGATATGCCCGGCGGGTATTTTGACGAAAAAGCGCGCGTCACCAACACCGGCAAGGGGTCGCTTTTTGAACGGGTTTTTGGCTGCACCCTCGATGATTATCAGTACTCCTCGAATGTGCCCCGCTTTATCAATGATCTCGCCCTGAAGGGGTTTGTGGCGGATCTGACCCCCACCACCTGCCGGGTGTTGCAGCGCTATCACAACGGCAAAGACCCTGGCACTCCCGCGTTGACCGAAAATCACTATGGGGCTGGCACAGCAGTGATATTGGGCTATGAAGCCGCCTTGATGTGCGCCCGTCCTGGCAATCAGGCTGCCGAAGAGCTGCTCGCCCGCAGCCTGCTCGGAACCCGTCTGGCGCCCTATTTCTGCCAGGGCGCTCTGGTTTACCGGCTGTGCGCCACTGCCGCCGACCATTACTTTGTCATCAACGACGCTCCTGCGCGCACCGTTAACCTCACCATCTACGACCGGCAATACGCTGCCGCGGAAGACGCAATCGACCAGATCGCTCTTCCTGCTGATAACCCATTGGCGCTCGATTTGCCTGCCTACTCCGGCAGATGGATTCGCTTAAGCAAACCATAAATTCTATTCAAAAGGATTGAAAAATGATCTCAGTCAAAAATTATCTCCCCGATTCAACCGATCCTGCGCAAGTGACCCAAGCCTTTCAACGGGCAATCGATACCGCGTCAACCGAATCCGACGATGGGGTGGTGATGGTGCCGCCGGGCAACTACACCATCAGCATGATCCGTCTGCACAGCCGTGTAACTCTCCATCTGTGTCCCGGCGCTGTGTTGACCGCCTGCCCCGACCTGGACATATATCCAAACCTGCCGCGCGGGCACAACAAAGACCGCCAGCCTTACCACCTGATCTTTGCTGAAGATTGCGATGACATCTGCATCAGCGGTCAGGGCGTCATCGACGGCAACGGTCCGGCTTTTTGGAGCGGGCTGGTTTACCCGGATATGCCCTGGATCAAAGCCAATCCGCGGCGCATCAGCCCGCTGGTCGAAATCCGCAACTGCCGCAATGTGGTGTTGAAAGACTTCACCATCAACAACAGCCCGGGCTGGACGGTACACCCCTATAACTGCGACCATGTGCGCATCGAGGGTATCACCATCAACAACCACATGTACGGTCCGAACACCGACGGCATCGACATCAACGGCTGCCGTTACGTCTTTCTCTCCAATTGCCGCATACATGGCTGCGACGACAACATCATCATCAAAGCCACGCCCGACGCGCGCGCCAGCGAATATATCACCATTACCAATTGTGTTCTCGAATCCAACTGCGCCGCGATTGGATTGGGCGCCGAAACCACATCTGGCATCCGGCATGTTACAGTCAGCAACTGCACGGTGATCAACGCCATCCGCGTCATCCAGATCATCCTGTGGGGCGGCGGGACGGTCGAAAATATCGCCATCAGCAATATCAGCGGGCGCGCCCTGACACCAATCGGCACCGACCGCGTCATTCATTTTGATATTCAGAACTTTGACCAGAACACCAAAACCGAAGTGCCGCCCGAACGCAGCGGGGTGTTGCGCAACGTGATTATCAGCAATGTGATCTGCGAAACGCGCGGTCGCATTTTGCTCACTGCCCGCGAAGGCGCGCGGATGGAAAACATCACCCTGCGCGACATTCAGCTCATCTACCCCGAGGTGGAAGACCCGGCAGTGACCATCCCCAAGAGCCGCAGCAACCAGCTCAGCAACTTCAACCCCGAGGCGCGGGTGGCGCGCGCTGCGGTGGTGGCAGATAATATTGCGAATCTCGCGCTGGAAAACATTTCTACCACCTGGCTCAATTCTCCAACCGTGCCAATGCACGCCTTTTGGGGGCGGAAGATCCGCAAAGGGCGCCTCCACTGCCCGGCGCTGACGCCCAGTCAGCCCGGTGTGGCTCCTTATGAAATGACCGATTGCGATATTCAATTTTTGTAAATGGCACCCGCTATGATTCCTCCGCCTCGATCGATTCGGGAGCGTCTGAAACGGGCTGCAATCTTGCAGCACCTGCTGGAAGTTTACCGCGACCCCGATGATGATAAAGTGCACGAAGCGCCCATTTGGGAAGAGTGGCTCTCTCGCAGCGGTGAGCTGCCGCCCGACTTTGACGCGCTGCCATCGCGCGCCTGCCTGCCCGATCTGCTGACCTTTTCGGACGGCAGCCCGGTTTCTTCAGCGGAAGGATGGCTCAGGCGGCGCGAGGAGATGCTGCAGATACTCAAGTCCTACCAACTCGGAACCTGGCTCGAATCGCCCGCCTGGAAGGCTCAATGGGTGAATCAGGATGAGATCAGTGAATTGAACTGCACCCGCCTGCAGGTTGACCTGATTCTGGCTGAAACCCAGGAGGCGGTGGAAAAACTGGCATACACCGGTCCGGCATCTTACCAGGCGGCTTATTTGAAGATAGAGGTGTTTATCCCTCGCGGAGCAGGTCCTTTCCCTGTGCTGGTAGGTCCTGATTTTCGCAAATACGGCGGGCAGCGCGGTTCCTGGCGTGTTCCAAAGCGCCCGCAAACGCCAACCGTGTTCGAACTAGCCATCCAGCGCGGGTACATCGCGTGCACCTTCGACCAAAATGACGCGTTTGCCTGCCGCGCGGTCTTCCCGCGCTGTGACTGCACCGAACTGGTCTGGTGGGCGTGGGGCGTCAGCCGCTGCCTGGATTATCTTTTCAGGCTGCCGCAGGTCGATTCTCAGCATATTGCCACGGCAGGACATTCACGCGGCGGCAGTGTGGCGCTCACCGCGGCAGTGATCGATCCGCGTATCTCGGCGGTGGTTGCCAGCCATACCGGCGCGGGCATCAAACCTTTTCGCTTTGCCGCCGAAAAATTTGGCAGCCAGACCCTTGAGGTGCACACCCGCCTTTTCCCCTATGTCTCCCACCCGCGCCAGCGTTTCTTTTGCGGCAGAGAATACAAGCTGCCTTATGACGCCCATTTCTTACTCGCCCTGATCGCGCCGCGCCCGCTGCTGCTCACTGCCGGTTACCACGACCCGGTCGGTGAATTAATGGGGACGCACGAGACCTGCCTGGCTGTTCAAAAGGTCTATGAACTGCTAGGCGCGCCGCACTCTTTTAACACCTGGCTTGATCCTGGCGGGCATTCACTCCCTGAAGATGTCCCCGAGCGTTGGCTGGATTGGATCGATGGGCAGTTTGGGCGCTGCGAGCACCGTTATCATTTTGAGTTACCCTACACCTATTCGTTCGACGCCTGGCGCGCTGCCAGCGGCGTCCAGGTAAATCCATTGGCGTTTCCCAAACGGGGGTTGGATAATCCGCTCGAAACGGCGGATGGAAAAACAATCGAATCTCAGGATGAATGGCAGGAAAAGCGGCAGGAGATCAAAAAACGGGTTGGTTGGCTGTTGGGTGAAATTCCCCCAGCCCCGCCGCCTGCCCAATGGACCCGTGAACCGATAGAAGTCTATGACCGCAATTACGCCTTCCGCACAGACGGCGGTTTAATGACCGAGTCTCTGGCGCTGGCAGAGGACCTGATTCTGTACCTGACGTACCAAAAAGACCTGCGCCAGGCAGCCTGCCGCCTGCCTGCAGCCATTTACTGCCACGCCTATTGCGACCAGCGCGGATTTGCCTGGGAACGCCATGAGAGCGCCGGGATCAGCGTGGGCGAACAGCTCGCCTATCAGGGTTTCCTGGCGGTACAGTTCGACCAGTTTGGCTATGGTCGGCGCAACCGGCTCGATCAACTGGCTTATTTCGCCCGCCATCCCAACCGTTCTGGGCTGGGGGTGATGGTGGCAGATGTGCAGCGCATTGTGGACGCGCTGCAGCGCCTGCCAGATGTCGATGCCAGCCGCATCGGGATCGTAGGGTACTCGCTGGGCGGGCTGGTGGCGCTGCACGCCGCAGCCCTGGATGAGCGCCTGGGCGCGGCGGCGGTCATCAGCGCGGTCGGCTCACTGCGCCTGGATACACACGGCGATCAGACCGAAGGATTGGCGCGCTACTTCCGACTGCGCCCCACCCTGCCGAGGTTGGGCTTTTTCCAGGGGGAGGAACAGCGCGTGCCGTATGATCTGCACGAGGTGATGGCGCTGATCGCGCCCCGTCCCCTGCTGGTGATGGCGCCGACGCTGGACCAGGATTGGCTGCCAGAGGATGTGCAGGCGTGCTGCAACACCGCCCGAACCGTATATGACCGGCTGGGGGCTTCTTCTGCATTTTGCCTTTATCAACCTGTTGATTTCAACCGCTACCCGCCAAAGCATCAAAAATTCGTCAATCAATGGCTGTCAGGGGTGTTGAAAAATCTATAAATGAAAGGATTGGAGTGACACAATGCGTACCATACTTCCTGAAGATTATGCTCAAGCTGCTGCCGCTTACCGCGCTCTCAACGACAGCCCCATGCAGCGCCGCCTGCGAGAGGAAAAACGCTGGTTTGCCGGGATGGTTTACTGGAAACCCGGCGATTACGACGTAGAACAACTCAAATATGAGTTTCGCCGCATCCATGACCTGGGATTTAACGTGGTGCGCTTCCACAGCGCTGAACCTGAAGAGGTAGAAGGGGGAGGATACGATTTCAGTCGCACCGATGACTGGATGAATGCCGCCCTGGCAGCCGGTTTGCAGGTGGCGCATCCCTGCAGCCCTGGTAAGCCATCCGAACGGCTGCTGGCTCGGCATGGCTTGACGCCGGAAGAATACAAAATGTCCTGGCTGGATGAACCTGCGCCGCTGGCGGCTCTGGAAGAAGTTGTCTGCGCGTTTGTCTCGCGTTACCGCAATCACCCGGCGCTGTTTTGCTGGGGAGCAGGCGGCGAACCCGGCTTTGGCGGGTATGGGCTCAAGTTGGAATATGACCAGCACCGATTTGGAGAATGGTTGAAAGAAAAATACGGCACACTTGAGGAGCTGGACCGCGCCTGGGCTTTGTATCCCGAAAAAAGAAAACCGGTCGTGTCGTCGTTTGAAGAAGCCTGGAAATATGTTCCCGATTCAGGCGACAAGCCCGGCTTTGAGGATATTTTGCCATACAGCGCCCGCAGGTACGGAGCGGTGCGCGATATGCTGCGCTATCAGACCGAAAAAACGCTGGCGCGAGCGCGCGTCTTGACCCGCCTGATCCGCAAAGATGACCCCGATCACCCGATCATCATCGGCTCGCATCAAATGCTGCTCAATCAGGCGTACTTTCGCTGGGACAGCGGGCAGTGGGCGCGCATTGCCGATCTGCATTTTTCCTCCATCCATCTCGCCTGGCATTTTGAGCTGGTCAAGGGCGAAGTGGATCGTCCGGTCTATATGACCGCCCGCCTGACCCGCGACTATTTCAAGGAGGGCTGGACATCCGCTTATGAGACGACCGGCGGCGCGGTGCAGTTTGACGGCTACGGCAATGCCATGACGCCGGGGTTGATGCGCCGCCTGGCGCTAAGCTACCTGGCGGCTGGCAATGTCAACGTGGCGTTCTGGACATGGAATCACCGTCCAGGCGGCTGGGAAGCCGGGGAGTACGGCATGACCAGCTTTTCTGGGGCATTAACCCCCTGGGCTGTCGAAGCGGGAAAAATTGCGCGCGCGATGGACAGGTATCACGAAGAATTATGGGAAGCAAAGCATGAGGTGAAGGTGGGGTTGGTGCAGTGCTGGGATAACGAAGCCATCTATTTGCAGGAAGCTGAGCGCCATGACATGCTGGGCATGCCGGGGCGGTTTGCGAACGGAGTGAAAAACCTGCCTCCGCGCGCCTATATTGGGCTGGCGCGGGCGCTGATCAACCACAAAATCCCTTTCGAATATGTCACCGCGCAGGAATTACTGGAAGGCATTGCGCTATATTACCCGGCGCTCTACCTGCCCCACCTGCGGGCTGTGTCAAAAGAAGTGATGGAAGTGTTGATCGATTACGTCCGGCGCGGCGGTCGGCTGGTCGCCGATGTACAGGTCGCATTCGAAAACGAACACGGCATCATGCACCCGGCTGGGGCGGGCGGCTTGCAGGAGCGCGCGTTTGGAGCATACATCGATATGATCCACGACACGCGCACCAACGCCGTCTCTCTGAACGGTTTCCCGATCGATGGGTTTTATGGAGATATCTTCCCGACCAGCGCGCGCGTGTTAGCGCGCTTCAATAATGGTCAACCGGCAATTACCGAGACCCAATATGGTCGCGGTTCGGCGGTGTTGATTGGTTTTGACGCGGCTCGCATGTGCTTCGAACCTGGCAATACCCGTGTTGAGGCGCTACTGGCAGCGCTGACTCTGGGCAACGACCGCCTCGGCTGGGAATGTGACGCCCCGCTCGCGTTCCGCTTGAGCGCGCCGCAAGCTGATCATTACTTTCTACTGAACGACGGCGCTGCGCGGTCTGCTTTGCTGAAGGTCTTCGACCGCGCTTACACAGCAGGTGAATATGTGTTGGAAGGTCAGCCAGTTGAGATCAGCGGCACCCTTGCTGTTGATCTGCCCGCTCAATCGGCGGTGTGGTTAAGGTTTGCCCGGTTTGCCCGCCAGTAACGAAATGGGGTTTTATCGATCCGGGAGTCCACCGGGCATGCGCCGGGCTTATGTCAGGCTTAAGCCGGGCACTCTTGACTGGAGGCAGCCAACGACTGATTGATCTCCATCATCAACTGGTTGAGATCCAGGTCATAGGTGGCGGCTGCCTCCGCCAGGGTGTCAAACGCAGCCATATCGCACCCCACACACGCCATCTTCCTGCGCAATAACAATGAGATGACCGGGGGGTAGCGCCGCATCAGGTCAGACATGGTCATCGTGGGGGATAAGATTGCCGGTTTCACGCTCGTTTTCTTCATTTCCATCAGCATATCCCGAATTGACAGCCTCATCTTTGCGCAAGCGCAACAAGCCGCTGAGGATGATGGCATTTATTCTTGAGGTGTACGCTCTGTGGGGGGGAAATCTTCCGCAATTTCGACCAAGCCGTGCGGATACCGCACAATAATGCGCTGGCGCCCGCACACAACCAGACCCTGGTTCTCCCATTGGCTGAGAATACGGCTGACCGTGAACAGCGTGGCGCCGATCATTTCCGCCAGGTCGCCGCGGGAGAGCGGCAGTCCTATCAGCACCCCTTGCTCCACTCTTTTCCCGGTCTGGCTTGCCAGGCGCAGCAGGGTTCGCGCCAGGCGGCGCTCCACCCGTTCGGTCGCCAATTGGCGGAACTGATCTTGAAAAGCCTGTACCTGTTTTGCCATGAACGTCAGGGCGTTCAGCGCCAGCTGCGGAACCTCTGCCACGATGCGCATCAGGTCTTCTTTCATCCACACTGCGGCTGCGCTGTCCTCAGCAGCCAGGGCAGAAACGGGATATTCCTTTGCCTGGGTGATGGCAACTGCGCCAAACAAAGCCGGGGGGGTGAGGATGCGCAGCAACACCTGCTGTCCATCGGCGGTTACTTGCTGCAATTTGACCCGTCCTTCGATCAGGACATACATCAGGCGCGTTGGGTCGCCCTGCATAAAAAAATACTCGCCTTCCGAAAGGTTGATGCGCCGGGCAGAGGCAAAAACCTGGCTAACCTCCCTTTCCTGCAATCCATGAAACAATTCGATCTGGCGTAATAAATCCTGGTCAGTGGCTGATAAATGGGTTGACATCCTGTTTCCGTCTCAGATGGCGCGCTCAAGTAGATGTGATTATACATCCGTATCCGCCCCCGCTTGAAGGGAAACGAAGCTGAAACAGGCAAAAAAATCAACCGCCTAAATTTGTTGACAAAAATGCCGTGTGGTATAATTCACGCTTAATTTGCAGGTTAAATGAGGCAGCGAAAACGATTTCTTTCTGTTATTTCTTTTCAAAATATCATCTCAAAACCTGTCTCCAGACAGCGCCTGTGATGCTGTAAAGGAGTGAACGTGTCTGAATTGCTAGAGTTTAATAATTACAGCATGGGGTTCCGTGATGATGATGGGAATGTGATCAACATGCTTGATCGGGTCACATTCAGTGTTAAAGAAGGCAAAGCCATCGGCATCGTCGGTGAATCGGGCTGTGGAAAAAGCATGACCAGCCTTTCGATCATGCGCTTGCTCCCAAAATCAGCGGTTGTACAGGGTGGAGAAATCCTCTACCGCGGATATAACCTGCTTACTCTTTCAGATCGCGAAATCGAAGAAATACGCGGCAGAGATATCTCCATGATCTTTCAGGAACCCATGACCTCGCTCAATCCGGTGCTCACGATTGGGTTTCAGATCGGCGAAGTGCTTCACCGCCATCACCCTGAATTCACTAAGGAACAGGTCAAAGAAGCGGTGATCGAACAGTTGCGCATGGTCGGCATCCCTAATCCCGAAAAACGTTTCGGTCAGTACCCGCACCAGTTTTCAGGCGGTATGCGTCAGCGCGTGATGATCGCGATGGCAACAATTTGCCACCCCACCATCCTCATTGCTGATGAACCCACCACCGCTTTGGACGTTACCATCCAGGCGCAGGTGCTCGACCTGATGAGCAAATTGAAAGTCAACGGTTCACTCATGTTGATCACCCACAATCTGGGAATTGTTGCCGAAATCTGCGATGAGGTTGTTGTCATGTACGCCGGGCGGGTTGTCGAGAGCGGCTGGATGGCTGAGATTTTCGACCACCCCTGCCATCCCTACACCGTGGGGTTAATGGCTGCCATTCCTACCCTGACGTATGACAAAAAGGAACTTTATTCAATTCCCGGGGTGGTTCCGATCAGCCGTAATTTCTTGCCCGGATGCCGTTTTGCCCCGCGTTGCGCTCACGCCATGCCACACTGCGCCACGGAGCTGCCCCCTACCCGCAAAATCTCCCAAAACCATTTGGTCAACTGCTGGCTTGATTTTGAAAAAGGAGCATAGAGATGGAGGCAGCTTTTCTGGAAGTAAAAAACCTGTCCAAACATTTTCCCATTGGCAGCAACCTGTTTGGGAAAAAAAGTCTGGTTCATGCGATTAACAATGTGAGCTTTAACCTGTATAAATCGGAGACACTCGGTATCGTGGGCGAATCGGGGTCAGGAAAATCTACCCTGGGAAGAGTCATCTTGAAACTCACCGAGCCAACCGCTGGTGAAGTGATCTACAAAGGCAGGAATATTTTTGTCGGCAGCGAAGCGCAAATCCGCCGGGATATGCAGATGGTATTTCAGGACCCTTACGCTTCTTTGAACCCCCGTATGAAGGTCGGTGAGGCAATCGCCGAGCCTCTCCTCGTCCACAAGCTGGTGTCAAACAAAAAACAGGCGCGCGAAAAAGTAATTGACTTGCTGCAGATCGTCGGTTTGCAGCCTGAAATGTATAACAACTACCCGCATGAATTTTCAGGGGGGCAGCGCCAGCGCATCAGCATTGCCCGCGCCTTAGCGCTGCAACCCAGGCTGTTAATCTGCGATGAAGCGGTTTCGGCTTTGGATGTTTCAGTTCAGGCGCAGATTCTCAACCTGTTTAACAAACTTAAACAAGACCTCGACCTGACCTACCTCTTCATCAGTCATGATTTGGCGGTCATCAAGTTTATCAGCACGCGCATCCTGATCATGTACCTGGGCGAGGTGATGGAACTAGCCACGACCGCCGAGTTGTTCTCCAATACGCTTCACCCTTACACCGAAGCCTTAATTTCAGCCATTCCCGAACCCTCAACGCAAAGGCGAAAAGGACGCATCATTCTGGAAGGCGATATTCCCAGCGCGATCAACCTGCCGCAGGGATGTAAGTTTCAGACGCGTTGTTTTAAAGCCATGCCGCAGTGTAAAACCATTCATCCGCCCCTGCTTGAAACATCTCCTAACCATTTTGTCCGGTGTTTGTTGTATTCTGAACAGAAAAAAGAAGGGATCGAATGACTGCCTACCTGACCCGCCGTTTTCTCAAAGGGCTGCTGACCATTTTTGTGTCGGTCACCATTACCTTTTTTATCCTCCGGTTGATGCCTGCTGATCCGGTGCTGCTGGTTGTCGATCCCAAGATGGGACCTGAAGTCCAGGCTGCCATGAAAGCCAAATTTGGACTGGACAAGCCGATTGGAGAGCAGTACATCATCTTTCTCGGCAACCTGCTCAAGGGTGACCTGGGACTTTCTTTCAAAACCCGCCAGCCTGTTATGGATGTCATATTATCAAAATTGCCCTGGACGCTCTTGCTCATGGTCATTGTGATTTCGTTTTCGATGCTGGTGGGTGTTCCAGTGGGTGTGCTGGCGGCAAAAAACCGCAACAAAGGGTTCGACCGTTTCATCAACACCTTCACGGTATTCAGCATCTCGATTTTTATTCCATTTCTTTCATTCGCATTTTTGTATTTCCTGGCGTATTCTCTCAAGCTATTTCCAACCGGCGGGGCTTATACCCCTCCACCCGCCAAAGGGATGGATTACTATATCGATGTCGCCCGGCATGCCGTGCTGCCTTCCCTCACGCTTTTTATCAATCAGGTTGCTGCCATCATCCTCTATACCCGCAACAGCATGCTGGACGTGCTTAAAGAGGACTATATTCGAACGGCTTATTCTAAAGGTTGGAATGAAAATTATGTCACCCGCGTTCACGGCTTGAAAAATGCCATGATTCCCACCATCACCGTGATGGGTTTGATGATCTGTTCGATGGTCGGCGGGGCGGTAATGACCGAGACGGTCTACGCCTGGCCAGGTGTGGGGCGGTTGATTTACGATTCGGTCAGTGCGCTCGATTATCCAGTGCTGCAGGGCGCCTTTTTGATCTTATCAGCTACGGTGGTTGTCACCAGTATTCTTTCCGACCTGGTGGTCGCCTGGCTTGATCCGCGCATTCGCCTGGGGTAGCCACGATGAATACAAAACGGACATTCACTCAAACATTTTTTCGCAACCGGACGGCAGTAATCGGTTTAATCGGTGTGGTGATCATCGCCGCCCTGGGAATTTTGGCGCCTGTCTTGCGCGAATACCCGTCTGGGTACGGTCCTGACCTTTACAATCCCCCTTCGGCGAAATTTCCATTCGGAACGGATGCGCTCGGATTGGATGTTTTCGCTGAGGTCATTTATGGCAGCCGCACCTCGTTTTACGTTTCACTGATGGCGGTGGCAGTTGCCTCGCTGATCGGCATTCCTGCCGGGCTTATATCGGGTTATTACAAGGGTTGGATTGGCGAAATTATTGACAGCACGGTGGATATTTTCCTTACATTGCCAGTGCTGCCCCTCATGATCGTTATTGCCGCTATTGTCGGTTCTTCGATCACCAATGTCGCCATTGTGATTGGTCTGCTCGCCTGGCCCTCACTTGCGCGCATTACCCGCAATTCGACCATGAAGGTTACAGAGATGCAATATATCGAGGCTGCCCGCAGTCTGGGTATTCCATCCGGCTCGATCCTGTTTAAGCATATCTTCTTGAATGTTGCCGGACCGGTGCTGGTCAACCTGACCCTGGTGATGGCGACCGCCGTCCTGTCTGAATCGGGGCTTAGTTTCCTGGGACTGGGCGATCCCTCCACCTGGTCATGGGGCACCATCCTGAAAAAAGCCTGGGATACCGGCGCCGTCATTGACACCCCAAACCCCTGGTGGTGGTGGCTCTCACCCAGCCTGTTCATCACCATGTATGTTGTCTGCTTCAACCTGCTTGGAACTGGCATTAACGACACGCTCAACCCTAAGAACCGGGAGGACTGATCCAACACGATGTTCGATCTGGTCATTCGCAATGGCTTTATCATAGACGGAACGGGCACGCCTGGGTTTAGGGGCGATGTTGCGATCACTGGTGATACCATTCAGGCGGTTTCACCCTCCATTTCAGAAGCGGGCATTAAAGAAATTGACGCAGCGGGTAAGATTGTTATCCCCGGTTTTATTGACCCGCATGTCCATGAAGAATGGATTTGTTTTTCGGACGCAAAATATGAGCTGTTCTTGCGCCAGGGTGTTACAACGGTGGTCAATGGAAATTGCGGGCATTCCATCTTTCCTGGACCTAAAGAAAACATTATTGAGTACTACTGGGGCAACGGCTTAATGAGCTCACGCCAGCGCGAAGTTTACAAGAAAACATTCCCGGATTGGCAGGATTTTGACGGCTACGCCAGGGCTGTTGAGTCGGTTGGAACAACACTCAATTTCATCACCTTACTCGGGCACGGCACCATTCGCTGGACCGTAATGAACGGCGCGCACGACCGCCCGCCGACAGAAGAAGAAAACGAGCAAATCGAACAGATCATCCGCCAGAATATGCAGCAAGGCGCCTGGGGTATCTCGTTCGGGCTGGATTACGTCCCCAGCCGTTACGCCAAAATGGAAGAACTGGTCCATGTTGCTGGCATTGTCAAGGAGTATGACGGCGTAGCGGCTGCTCACTTGCGCCACGCGATAGGGGTATTAGAGGCTACCCAGGAGTTTCTAGAGGTTGGGCGGCGCTCTGGCGTCAAACTTCAGGTTTCTCATCTGCGACCAAACTGTCCCGAAGCATTTGAAGCTGTAGAAAAAGCAGTAGCGAAAGGCGTCCGCGCTCGCATTGACACGATTCCTCGCAGCACCGGGCACTGCACAAGCAAAGCCCGCCTGATCCAGTTCATTATGGCGCTCTCGGATGAGCTCTTCACAGCCGGTGAAGAAGGCGTGAAACGCGCGCTGCATACGCCGGAAGGACGAGCGATTATTAAAAAAGACGCCTACATCTTTTCAGGTGATAAATCTGATAAATTCATCGTCCTGTCCGAAGATCCATCTCTGGAGGGGCGTTCGGTCAAAGATATTGCGGAAGAGCGCGGGCAAGACCCGGATGAGTGTATGCTCGATCTGCTGGGGGATGAAAAGAAATACGTATTTTGGCTGGGAGGTCCAGTGCGGAAAGATTTCCCCGGCGACGGACATCCCGATTCGATTGTCCAAAATCCATTCGTCAGTGTTGGAACCGACGAGATCCTGGGAGACCCTGAAGATCCTTTTGATTGGTACGAACTCCAGCGTCGGGGTGGTTTCCCGATTTTCATGGAGATGTACCGCGCAAAGGGTGTCCCTGTCGAGGAAATTGTCAGGCGCAACACCACAATGATCGCTCAACACTTCGGTATTGAACGCCGAGGGGAGGTAAAAACTGGATATTTTGCTGATCTTGCTGTGATTGATCTGGAACGCTACCATTTTCCAGCGCCCCAGGAAGTGGATTACCGCAAACCCCTCACGATGGCAGAGGGCGTTGACGCGGTAATTGTCAATGGTCATGTCGTAATCGACGAAGGAAAGTTGATCTCAGCTTTCCCGGGTCGTGTACTACGAAAATCTCAATTTAGGAGAAGATTGAAATGAGTAAGAAGCATGTTTTTTCATTTTTTAGTTTGCTGATCGTGTTAGCGCTGGTTCTCACAGCCTGCACACCTCCAGCCACACCGGCTCCCGCCGCTACCCAGGTACCCGCCGCCACCCAGGCGCCGGCAGCCACCAAAGCCCCTGAGGCTACCAAAGCCCCAGCCGCAACCGCAGTTCCCACCAAAGCAGTCGAGCCCACCAAGGCTCCCGCAGCAGCAGGACCTGCTGTGGGCGGCAGTCTAGTGGTTGGCATCACAGGCGACCCCTATAACCTGGCAACCTGGATTTCGAACGATTTGAATGCTTCCATGTTGATGAACCTTGTTCTGCCCAGTTTAATGGTCACGGATGAAAAAGGCAATAAAGTTCCTTACGTGATGAAGGAATACAAGGTCAGCCCGGACGGCAAAGAATATACGGTCAAGCTGCACGAAGGCATCAAATGGCATGACGGCAAACCCCTCACTGCCGAAGACCTGGTCTTTACCTCGCAATACGTGGTGAAATACAAACTGAGCTACGGCGCTGATATGTATGCGGATGTTGCCAAAGCCGAAGTTGTCGATGCGACCACCGCCAGGTTTACCCTGAACAACCCCAGCGCGAACTTCATCACCCAGGTCGGGTTCTGGATCGACATCATGCCCAAACACATCTATGAAAACGTCACCGACCCGATGAACTTTCAATATAATGGTGTTGGATACGGTCCATATAAGATCAAAGAATTCAAAAAAGGTGAGTATTACACCCTCGAGCGCGTCCCCGATTGGCCTCTTGCGAACGGCGGCAAAGGCGCATACCTCGAAACCATCACTTTCCGCATTTACCCGGATCCCAACGCGCTGGTGTTGGCAATGAAAAACGGCGAAGTGCAGGTGTCGGGTTCAGCCCTGCCTGTGGCAGCTCAGAAACAATTAGAAGCCTCCCCCGACCAGTTCGGAATCCAGCGGGTGAACTCCCTTGGTTACGGCTACTTCGGTTTGAACTATAAAAATGAGTTTCTCAAGGACGTTAAAGTCCGCACAGCCATTGCCATGACGATCGACCGCGACGCGCTGGTCAACACCGCCATGCAGGGCGGCGCAATCAAGATGGAAACCCCCATCTCCCCGGTTTATGCAGACCTGGTCAAATCCCAAATAAAGTACCCTGCCTTTGACGTGGAAGGCGCCAAGAAGATTCTGGAAGATGCCGGATACAAAGACACCAACAAAGACGGTGTGCGCGAAGGTCCAAACGGGAAACCGATGGAATTTGAGCTGCTCATGCGCTCCACCACCGCCAATGTGGATGCCATCGCCAACGTCTTTAAAGCGAATATGGAAAAAGCTGGTATGAAAGTCAATATCAAAATTGTCGAGCCTGCCACCTACACTGACCGTGTAACCAAGCAGCGCGCCTTCGACATCAACGCCATTGACTGGGGCGTGATTGACGACCCTGATTCCTCACTCGCCACGATTTATCTGTCTAGCGCCAGCCTGAACTTCATGGGGTATAAGAACGACAAGATCGATCAGCTCTTGCTGCAGGCTCAGAAAGAGCCCGATTACAACAAACGCATCGAGATTATGAACGAGTTCCAGAAAGAGTTTGTCAAAGAACTGCCCGCGATTAACTCTTGGGTGCGTGTCAATGCCTATGGATATTCCAAGAATTACGCTGGCTGGAGCCTTACTCCTGGTCTGTATGGTTTCGTCGATACCAAAGACCTGGTAAAGGTTTATAAAGTTAAGTAGATTGAGTCTCAGACCTCACAGGTTTTTAATCACCTGTGAGGTCTTTTAATAAACAGACTGGAAACCCCAAAAAGACCGGTCATCAATCAATTTTTTGCATTGGGTCCGACTTTGGATCACCTTTGCAACCAAATAAATACCTGGAGGTATTTTCATGGGAATTAAAACTGCTTACAAAGGGTATCAGGCATATTCATACCTCACACCTGGAGAAGATTACCCGGTGTACGAGTTTGCCCCCTGGAACTGGGCTGGCGAATACCTGGTCCCTCTCACCCCTGAACAGGAAAAGAAAGTTGAACAGTTCGCAAAAGACCACATTGTGGTAGCCCTGCACGAGCATCCCACCCTGTTTCCGAAAGACATCTCTCTCACACCTGCATACAACCGCGACGGACGCGAGTTTTGCGCGTACGAAGCTCTGTCGCACTCCTATATCGATTGTGTGTTCGACAACATGATGGACGGCACCTGCAATATCACTTCTAAGGGTGGCTGGAAATGGACTGACGTTCTGCACGATTTCGGGATGCGCCTGTGCGACCTGGCTCACCAGGATTTCCTGGTGCAGTGTAAGCGGGTGGAAGACATCGAGCGTGCGCACAAAGAAGGCAAGATCGCCTGGGTGCCTGTGATGGAAGGCGCCGCCCCGATTGAGAATGAGCTTGACCGAATCGACATTCTATACGGTTTTGGTGTGCGAATGCTGGGCGTTACCTATTCCGAATCCAATGCGCTGGGCAATGGTTTAAAAGAAGACAACGACGGTGGTTTGACCAAGTTCGGCAAAGCTGCCGTGCGGCGCATGAACAAGGTTGGCATGTTGATCGACATTTCCCACTGCGGTCCGAAAACTGGTCGAGACACGGTTGAATTTTCTGAGATGCCCATCATCGCCAGCCATGTCGGCGCACGCGCGCTGTGGAACAGCAAACGCCTCTTCAGCGATGAGCTGATCAAAGCCATTGCAGAAAAAGGCGGTGTGATTGGCATTGAATCGGCGCCGCACACCACCATGACCAAAACCAACAACACCCACGATATCGATTCGGTCATGGAACACTTTGAATACGTCGCAAACCTGGTTGGTATTGACCATGTGGCTTTTGGGGTCGATTCTCTGTATGGCGACCATGTCGGGCTGCACCATGTCTTTGCCGGGCACCTTTCCAAAAAAGACACCACCAATCAAGAAGTGGCATTTGAAGAAGTGCCTTTCGTAAAAGGACTGGAGAACCCCACCGAAGCCTCGAAGAATATCCTGCGCTGGCTGGTTAAGAAGGGATATTCTGATGAAGAGATCGCAAAGGTTGTCGGCGGAAATGTTCTGCGCGTTTTACGCCAGGTCTGGAAATAAACTAATTAAACTAATAGAAGAGCCTTCGCTCGTCCAGAGTGTGTAAAAAACGCAGAAAAGAACATGAGTGATTAATGTAGAATACCCCTCCCTAAGGTATCCAAAAAAAAAAGGGAGGGGCTGTCGTGCCTCCACCCCCGTGTCGTCGCGAGCGAAGCGACCTCCACGATCATCTTGGGGGCTGCCACGTTCAGGCTGCCAGCGTCTGTTTGCCGTTTTGGTATTTTTCCCGTTTTTGCTGATACATGTGCCCGTCTGCCTCGCGAATCAGCTCATCGAGGTCGGCAATATGTCCATCCAGCAGGTTGGCAGCGCCGTAACTGATCGAGATGAAAAAGCGGCGGTTGGGCAGCCGGTTGGCTGCTTCGATTTTCTGCAGCAGCCGCCCGCACAGCACTTCGACGGTATGACCAGGCGACTCGATGGCGAACACCGCAAACTCATCGCCGCCCATGCGCGCCACGATATCACTGGCGCGAAAGGTCTCTTTCAGCAAGCCTGCCGCCTCAACCAGCAGGTCATCGCCCGCCTGATGTCCAAAGCGGTCGTTCACACCTTTCAAACCGTCCACATCCAGATAAATCAACATCGAGTTGCGCTGGGTGCGGCGCGCCAGGCGGATTTGCTGCTCTGCGAGGGTGAAGAACCCGCGCCGGTTATAGAGACCGGTCAGGTCGTCGACAATTGCCAGTTGTTGAATCTCGTTGTACATGCGCGCGTTTTCCAGCGCAATCCCGGCGTGATCGGCAAAGGCTTGCAGCACTTCGGCATCGGCGGTGGTCAACGCGCCGACCTGGCTGCTCTGCAAATGCAAAAAACCGATTAAATTTCCGCGCGCGAAGATCGGCGCTCCCGCATACGAGCAAATCCATTCGGTTTCGGGTCTCGGAATCCAGCCCCAAAACTGGCGCACATCGGGAATTGCCAGGGCTTTTTTGTGCTCCTGCATCCAGCGCAATCCTGGCGTTTCTTGGATGACCAGGTCATGGCTTTTGACCGCCTGTTCCAGTTCAAGCGAAGGGTAGCCGCGGGTGCGGACGACCCGCGCGCTGCCTCTTTCTACCAGGGAAAGGGAGACAGCATGCTGCCCGACCACTTTTTCCACGTTATCCAGCAGGCGGTTGAACACTTCTTCCTGGTTCAGGGTGCTGCTGATGGCGGCGGCTGAGTCGCGCAGAGCTTCTGCCAGTTGGCGCTGGGCGCGTTCCGATTCGAACAGGCGCGCTTTTTCAATGGCAATCGCTGCCTGGTCGGCAAACAGGCTGATCAGCCAGATTTCTTCCTGGCTGAAGGGTTGATCGATATGAAGATCGGACACATTAATTACACCGATCGTCTTGCCAGCGGCGCGCATCGGCACGGCGAGCACGCGCCCAAAGGTATTCCCCCGATAGTGCGGCGAGGCGCTTTCCCATTTGGGATAATTCTGAACCGCCATCGGCTGACCGCTCTGCAGCACTTTGCCAGCAAGACCCTCGCCCGGCTTGATGCGCGTGCCGCGGTAATGGTCAGGCACATTGTACATCACCGCCAGTTCCAACGCATTGCCATCCTCAACCAGCAGGTAAAGTCCCGCCATCGCAATGCCGGAGATGCGGGAGGCGTTTTCGACGATCAGGTTCAGCAGTTGGTGCAAGTCATTTTCAGCGTTGATCGCCAGCGAAATATTGTGCAGGGTCTCCAGTTCGCGCGCGCGCCGCGCCAGCATCGTTTCTGTCCGGCTGCGTTCGAGGGCATAGCGCATGGAAGGCACCAGCTGCGCCGAATAGAGCTGAGGCGCAAACAAAAAGTCTTGCGCCCCGGCGTGCACTGCGCGCACCGCGAGCGAGTCATCTTCTTCGTCAGCCAGGACGATAATGGGGGTATCCGGCGCGCTGATTCGCAGGGTGGCGACTGTCGCCAAGCCGCTGCTGTCCGGCAGGTGGAGAGCGGTCAGGATCAAATCGATGGGATGTCTTTTCAGGTAATCGAGCGCCTGGGCAATCGTATCGACTGCCTGCAGCGAAAAGGGCTGCTTTGGGCTGTCTGCCGAAGCGCGGTCTAACACCGCGCGGATAGTCTCGACCTCTGCAGGCTGATTCTGGACGTATAACACTTGAACCGGGGGGACACTCATGAATACTGGCTCAATTCGCTTTCTTCTAATTGTAGAAGGCTGCGGTTGATTTGTCAAACGATCTGTTGAAAAAGTAAACAAACAGCGCTCCCATCTATCGCGGCGGCGGCTCCACCCCGCCCTTCATGCCGCGGCGAGCGCCTGCGGCGAGCACCTGCGGCAAGCGCCTGCTGGACGGCAGCCCGCCCCTGCGTTTTTTGGGAAAAGAGGCAAATGGCTGACAGAAGATGCGTTCACCCTGGGGTTGTATCTGCCAGCTCACAACACAAAAGCCTCCTTCGAGTAAAATAACAGGATGCAAGCGCACGCTTCACCATCGCGTTCCTGGAAAAAGACCTTCTTGCTGGTGTGGGGCGGGCAATCGGTCTCGCTGCTCGGTTCCAACCTGGTGCAGTTCGCCCTGGTGTGGTATCTGACCGAACAAACCGGCTCGGCTACCATCCTGGTCATCGCCTCGCTCATGAATCTGCTGCCGATGATGTTGCTGGGACCCTTCGCCGGGGCGTTGGTCGACCGCTGGAGCCGCAGGCGGGTAATGGTGGCTGCGGATGCGCTGGCTGCCGGTTTGTCGATCCTGTTAGGATATCTGTTTTGGGCAGACGTCGCCCGGATCTGGCATATTTACCTGATCCTGCTGGTGCGCGCTGTGGGAGGAGCGTTCCAATTTCCCGCCATGCAGGCATCCATTTCGCTGATGGTTCCAGAGCGGCACCTCAGCCGCGTCGCCGGTTGGAACCAGACCGTTTCGGGCTTGATCAATATCGCCGGTCCGCCGCTTGGCGCAGCCTTGCTGGCACTGCTGCCGATGTACGGCGTCCTGGCGGTGGATGTCGGCACGGCGCTGATCGCGATATTGCCCCTTTTGTTCATCAGGCTGCCCTACCCGCCCAACCAGGATCGCAAAGCCTTTGTGCCGCCCCGCGAACTGCTGCGCGACGTTCAGTTGGGGCTGCGGTATGTGCGCTGCTGGCATGGGATGGTCTGGGTGATGGGCATCGCCGTCTTGGTCAACCTGATCGTCAACCCGGCGTACACCCTCACGCCCCTGCTGGTAACGCGCATCTTCAAAGGCGGAGCGTTTGAGCTGGGCATCCTGGACGCAGCCTGGGGCATTGGCGTGGTGGTGAGCGGCGCGGTGTTGGGAATTTGGGGTGGATTTCGAAAGCGCATCTGGACGGCGCTGGCAGGCGTGACCGGGCTCGGTTTTGGCGTCTTGCTGATGGGGTCAGCCCCTTCCGGCTGGTTTTGGGTCACGCTGCTGGGCATGGGCATTGCCGGGCTGATGAACCCGCTGGTAATTGGATCGTTCTTTGCCATTCTGCAAGCCAGGGTAGCGCCTGAAATTCAGGGGCGGATCATCACCCTTTCCCTCAGTTTCTCCAGCGCAGCCACCTTTTTGGGAATGGTGATCTCAGCGCCAGCAGCCGACCTGATCGGCATCCGCTTGTGGTTTCTGGCGGGTGGGGGGATCATCCTGGCGTCAGGCATTGCCGCCTTTTCCAGTCGTTCGATTCAATCGATCGAAGACAACGCCCCTCTTTATGAAAAAGTATGCAGTTGAAAACCGGCTAGGCGCTGGCAGATGAGAGCAGCACGCCGTTTTGAGAAGGGTCGCACGCCAGCCAGCCGCTTTCGTGCGCTGTGAGAAGAATACCGCTTTCTTGTAAACGCTCCACTTTCGAGCGCAGCGCAGGTGCATCCGGCAATTGCACCTCAAACCAATCGAGACCTGCCGCCTCAAGCGGCGGTGCATCCTTGCCAGCCCAGGTATTGATACCCAGGTGGTGGTGATAGCCGCCCACCGCCAGAAAAACCGCCGAACCTGCCAGACGCTGCGTCACCTCGAAGCCAATCTGGCGTGTATAAAACGCTTCGGCGGCGGGTAAATCTGCCACGTGCAAATGCACATGCCCGATGCGCGTCCCGGCAGGCAGACCGCGCCATTCCTGCGGACCGCCTTTCATTTCCGACAACAGCCCATCCAGGTCCAGCTCCTCGGTAACCATTTGCAGCCGACCCAGGTCATCGCGCAGCCATTCAGACGGGGGCAAGTCGCGGTATAGTTCGATGCCAAGACCATCAGGGTCAGATAGATACAGCGCTTCACTGACGCCGTGGTCGGCTGCTCCATCGAGCCAAATCTCCTTGCGCGCAATGTGATAAACCAGTTCCGCCAGATGGCGGCGGGTTGGCAACAGGATGGCAAAGTGATACAGACCAGTGGCGCGTGCTGGACGGCGCATCCTGGCGCACTGTTCGAGATGCAGCAGCGGCGCACCGTTCACACCCAAGACAGCCCGTGTTTGCGCCCTGTTGAGCAGTTCAAATCCAAGTGCGCCCTGGTAGAAATCGAGCGAACGCTCCAGGTTCGTTATCCTTAACGCGATCCTGCCCGGCGTCAAATCCGGTAGAGACGGAGAATTATTCAAAGTCACCTCAACCATTTTCAATCAGGACTAATTTTATCAGGTTTTCGACAAGTTCAGGTCGCAATCCATTCAGTGGGCAGGTTAGAGAAGGTTAACCATTTGTCGGCGAACGCAAATGCCTGTGTAAAAACGCTCAGAAAAGCAACTGTATAATAGCCGTCCACCCAACTCCCGCCCACAATTGCGTGCGATGGTTGAGGCTGTTTCCCCAATGTGGTAGACTCTTGGTATTGGTCATATATGCTATTATTTGATCTTTCAGCACCTATCTCATTAAAAAAGGAGTGCCCCATGAAAATTACTGGCGTAAAAATCACCCAACTCGAATGGCAGCGCATGCCCTATCACTGGCGCGATGGCATCTTGCCCGGTGGACCCACTGCGCGCGGCGGGCTGCTCGAAATCTTTACCGATACGGGCATCACCGGTTATTCGACCTGCGGCGGGATGAACCTCGATGAGGTCAAGTACCAGATACTTGGTCAGGATCCGCTCAACATCGAACGCATCTGGCAGGGGTTCTGGCGCAATCTGCGCACTTCGAACCTGGGTTTTGCCATCGGTCCGGTGGATTGCGCGCTGTGGGACATTGCCGGAAAAGCCGCCAGCCTGCCGGTTTACCGGCTGTTGGGCGGCATGCGCGATGCCATCCCGGCGTATGCCAGCACCCTTACCCTTGATTCCATCGAAGAATATCTGTCGCTGGCAGATCGATGCCTGGCAAAAGGCTACAAAGCCATCAAACTGCACGCCTGGGGTCGCCTGGACCAAGACGCCGCGTTGTGCAAAGCGCTGCGCCAACATGTCGGCGCTGATATAACCCTGATGTACGACACTTCCAGCATGTTCAACATGTATGAAGATGCGCTGTGGTTTGGGCGCCGCCTGGAAGAACAGAATTATTACTGGTACGAAGAACCGATGGATCACTTCAACCTGACCGTGCTTGCGCGTCTGGCGGCAGAGCTGGATATTCCGCTGGCGGTGGCAGAAGCCACCCACGGCGGACCCTTTGATGCGCTCTCTCACATCCGCGCTGGAGCGGGCGATATCATTCTCACCGGTCCGCTCGATGCCTTCAAAGGCGGCATTACCGGCGTGATGAAAACCGCTCACATCTGCGAAGCCTTTGGGGTTTTATGCGCCATCCACGGCAGCGCAATTGCTCACCTACACACTGCCTGCGCCATCTACAATTCGCGCTTCTTCGAATGTATTGTCCCCGAAGGGCACTTCGGCATCCCCGGCATTCACGAAGCGGCAAAAGAAATCCACCCCGACGGCACCGCCCGCCCCTGGGATAAGCCAGGGTTGGGATATGAAATCGACTGGGAATGGGTCAAGGGACACACGGTGGGCATAATCGAATAATACGAAAGGTTACAACAATGACAGCAATTCTTGAATGCTTAAGACCCTACTCGCTTACACCCGGCGACCTCAACCCGCCGGAAATCCTGCCTTGGGATTCTTCGGACGCCTGGGGAATCGAAAACGCAGCCCGGCGCGCATTGGGGATGATTCTGGAGGGCGAGAAGCCTGGCGAACGTCTGTATGCGGTTGCCGATTATCTGCTCACCTTCATCACCCATGCCGACCGCTGGGTGGCGCTGCCCGACGCTTTGCTGCTCAACGGCACGGCTTTGGCGTTATGCGGCTATCTTAGCCACGCGCAACACCCTGAAGCGGATATCTGGCGCATGACCGGCGCTGCCCGCCTGGCAACTGCCGCTCACTGGCGCAAAGCGGCTCTCGAAGACCGCATGATGTCAGATTGCGTCCTGGCAGTCTGCCGCACCGCCGAAGAAATGGAATTGCCCGTCCTCGCCGATCTCATCACTTTGCGCGAGCGCATGTGGGGGCGCCTGCTCGATCACTCGCGCGCCGAACGCCTGCACGTCTCAGAGGCAGAATACCCCAGCCACATGACTCATCCCGTCTCGCCGGAAAAACTTGGCGAGATGCTGCGCGCCCGCGAATGGCAGAAAAAAGGTGTGTCGCCGCAATACCTGTTCAACCTGGACCTGCAGGAAGCCGATGAGACCTGCAATAACCTGCTCACTTTTCGGGCGCACATGCTGGTCAAGCACCAGTTTGGCAGCGAGATTGACTGGTACATCCAGTTCTTCGAGGATAAAGAATCCACCGTCAGCATCAACAGTATGCGGTCGGTCGAAAATCTGATCGAAGCCTACGTGACTACCGGCAAACAAAAATATGCTGACCACGCGCTGCGCCTGATGAAGTCCTTTTATTCCCATTGCCCGGTGCCAAATCACCGCCACATCGTCGGACCCTGGCGCACCTTAGAAGTCGGATCGCGTAACTGGCGCGTCTGGCTGGACCTGATCGGCTACCTGGGCGACAACCCGGCGTTTACCCCTGAAATGCATTCGATCATGGCGCGCCTAAGGCTGGAAAGCATCCGCTACCTGCTGGCGTATTGCGGCGGTCCGAACAACTGGTATCAGGTGGAAGCAAGCGGCATGGCAGTGGCAGCCCTCTACTCCCCCGAACTGAAACTGGCGGATGCCTATCTGCGCATTGCCCTGCGTCGATTGAAATGGATCAACAGTTTCGCCTATTACGACGACGGCTTTCAGTTCGAGCTGTCTCAGGGGTATCATGTCTTCCCCACCAATGCGATCACCTCGGTGCTGAAAGCCGCCAGAGCGCGCGGTGTACCCCTGCCAGCCGATTTCACCAACCTGGTTGAAAAAGCGCAGGAGATGTATCTTTACTCTGCTCAGCCCAACCACATCCTGCCCACTTTCAATGACTGTAATCCCTTCCCGACTGACCCCGCCCCCCTGTTGCGCTACGCAGCCGATTTGTTTGGGCGGGCTGACTTTCGCTGGGGCGGCAGCCACGGCAAAGAAGGTCAGCAGCCCGATCACACCTCGCACGCCTGGTCTTCCGCCGGGTTGTATGTGATGCGCGACCGCTGGGGAGAAGATGGGCAATTCCTTTTCTTCGACGGCGCGCCCTGGGGTGCTGCTCATCAGCACGAGGATAAGCTCAATTTTTCCCTGTATGCCTTCGGTCGCCAGTTGATCACCGACCCCAACATTTACAGTTACTCTCCCACCGAAATTACGCATTACTTCAAGTCTTCTCGCGGACACAACCTGGTCATGATTGACGGCATGGGACAGGCGCGCCGCTTTTTCCCCTTGGCGCAATTCAAGACCGAGGGCAAAAACGAATGGGTCAGCCGCCCCGCTTTTGATTTTGTCTCCAGTGAATACCGTGAAGGCTACGCGCCCGATCCTCACCCTGACCGGGGCGCGATAGACCAGGTGCAAATGGGTTTCACCCACCGCCGGGCAATTTTCTATGTCAAACCCGGCTATTGGATCCTGTGCGACCTGCTGCGCGGCGCAGACCAGCAGCCCCATACATTGGAACAAATCTTTCATATTGCGCCTATCTATGAGCCAGGTTCGGCTGCGCCGCTGCGCGCAGGGGAGGTGTCTGTTTCCCCGGCGTTGATCGAGACTTGCGATGCCGGTTTGGGCAACCTGGCAATTCTGCCCGTCGATCCTGCCCTTTGTACTGTGCGCGCCCAAAAAGGAGAGACTTCTCCTGCGATTGGCTGGGTTGGCGTTCTCGGCGAATTTCCCGCCTGGGATGTAACCCTGCAAATGCAGGCTGTCCTCCCCTGTCGATTGGATGCGGTGCTTTACCCGCTCGCGCCAGATGAAACAATTGCCCTTCGGGTCTCCCGCTTGTTATCGGATGACAGGATCACCGCCTTTCGCATCCAGGGCAAAAACCTGGATGACTGGTTTATCCTATGTGAAGAAGGGGCGGGCGCAGTGCAGGTGGATGATATTCTCTTCGAGGGGCGCGCTTTGCTTTTGCGCCGTAATGGAGACCTGCAAGCTCTCTCTGTCGCTCCTTTGCGCCTGTTCGTTGGTGGTCGTGAAATCGGTATGGGAGAATAATCCCAGTTGCGGCGCGGCAATGTGTCATGGCGAAGGCGGAGGCACTTCCCGCTTGAAGCAATCCCCAAGATGGTTGTGGAGGTTGCTTCGCGGCGCTCGCCGCAGGCGTTCGCATCGACAGCATGTCGACGACAGCATGGCGACGACAGCATGGCGGCAACTTATGGTTTTACGAAGTTCATTCTCAAATAAGGGAGTGTTTTCGAAATGGAAAAAAGAATCTTTGGCAATACCAGCATGCCCGTTACTGTCCTTGGCTATGGCGCAATGGAATTGCGCAGCCTCGACCAGGTTGGAGCAACCCAACTCTTAAACCGTGTGCTAGACAGCGGCATCAACTACATCGATACCTCACCCGATTACGGACCCAGCGAGGAGATGATCGGCAAAGCCATTGCCCACCGCCGTTCTGAGTATTTCCTCGCCAGCAAGTGCGGCTGCAACATCAATGATCAGGGTCGTCATCTCGACCCGCCGCACCTCTGGTCGCGAGCAAAACTCGCTCAAAATATAGAGAACAGCCTGCGCCTGCTAAAGACCGACTACCTGGATGTCTGGCAGCTTCACGGACCGCTGCCAGAAGAACTGCCCGGCGGCGCGCAGGATGAGGTGATCCGCGCCATGCAGGACATGAAACAGCAGGGCAAAGTGCGCGCTATCGGCATCAGTTTTAAAAATGGCGGACCCAGCGATCCGCTCTATCCGGCGGGATACAGCCTGCGCTATGCGCCGCACTTCCTCAACCTGGGCGTCTTTGACATGATGCAACTGGTGTACAGCGCTCTGGTGCGCATCAGCGAAAACACTGTGACCCAGGCAGCAGAAAGGGGACTTGGCACAGTCATCCGCGGAGTGGTGAAACGCTATTTCGACAATTTCCCCGCTTTGATCGAACAAGCCCGCCTGCGAGAGCTTTATGCTCCCGGCGAAAGCGACAACGACTTTCTTATCCGCTTTGCCCTCAGTCACCCGGGTATCCATACCATGATCATCGGCACCAAAAACCCGGTTCACCTGGCAGATAACATCCGTTCCGTTGAAAAAGGCAGGCTTCCCAGGGATGTATTTGCCGAAGCCAGGCGCCGCCTGGAGGCAATCGGCGTGAAGCCTGAATAACCCTTTCGCAATGACATGGATGGGTGTCAGCGCCATGCTGTCGGCGCCATGCTGTCGGCGCGAGCGCAGCGAAGCGACCCCCGCACCTATCTTGGGGGCTGCCGCGCCGCAGGAAAAGTGGCTGCGGCAGCCTGCGTTGGTCTTTACCAGGTATCAGCGCGTTCACCCTATCGGTTATGGGTGTAAACGACCGGTTTTTTGTTGATATTCCATCAGCATTAATTTCTGTTGTAAATCCGGCGGTAACTCTTTCAACACGTCCTGCTTTTGACGCCCTAACAGATACGGCTGGTCGATCTCTATTTTTCCGCCTTTGTCGAGGTTGTCCAACCCTGCCCATCGCGGTTTGATCCCGTCAAAAACAGCGCCTATCTCATCCAGCGTTAACACATCCACCCCATCCAGGATGACCCACAGGCGGGATATTTTGATTTTTTTCCTCGCTTCAGCCAAAAGCGGGAAAAATGGTTTCACAGTGTCAACTTCATCAAAAACGATCAGATCCAATCGATTGCGGATGGATGGCTCTCTGGTCTCTGACGCGCTCATTTTGAGAAAGAACTCATAGGCGCAAACCAGAACATGAACCTGTTGCTGCTGGTGATTCAAGTCTGCATCCTGTTTGCCCGCCGCCAGCCTTACCATCGCCTCTGGCATCCATTCATCCAGGTGGCGCCCCCATTCATTCAGCCGAATGAACGGACATACAACAAGCGCACTACGAATTTCCCTCCGCGCCAGCATTGCCTTCATCGCTGCAATTGCGGTAACTGACTTTCCCATTCCCATTTCATCCGCCAGGACAGCCTGTTTATGCGCCCTGAGGAACCGCACTCCCTCCACCTGATGGGGAAATAGAACCGACGGAAACAGCAAGTCGTCCGTCATTCCTGGATGGATGGCGGGCTGCAAGATCACAAACATCGTGTTCCAATCCAATGCGGCAGAAGCCTTCTCCGAATCGTTGCTGCCAGCCGCGTTCAACAGGCGCCAGGGCTTTATCCGCACCCGCTCCCAGGCTGGGATCTTTGAGATTATTTTCTGCGATTGATCCGCATAGGTCTGAGAACGCTCCCAGTACCGGTCAGCAAAGGATTTGCCTTCAACCGATGCGGTCTCTGGAATTGGCTGGCAGAAATTTTCGGTTTCCAAATTCCATTCAACCGCTGACATTCCAGGATTGAAATCAATCGCGGCAGGAGAAGGAAGTCCACCGGAAAAAATTACTTCAACCGCGCTGGTTGACACTTGCTGAAATGGGGTTGACAGATCATCGATTGACCCGCTTTCAATACCGCCTTCAATTTCAATCATTTCCGTCTGAGGAATATCGAGGAATATTTCAGACAAGAAGTCATTTGGCGCTGCAGGTTTCAGCCAGATATTTTTTGCATGATACAGGCGGGGTGGTTTTATTGGAAAAATCCGCGAGATGTAATTACCCACGCGATCTCTTTTGATCCAGATTCTTTTGATGAACTTCTGCCAGCGCAAGACGGATACGCTCAAATGGTTCAAAAATATTGAAACGCTGGGTGATTTGAGCGACAAATGGTTCTGCCCGGGCTGCATCATCCAGGTGCTCGCGATGGGGATGAATCGTCACTGCCCTCTGATCCGCGTTTTCAATTGTCTGCTGATTTTGGGAAAGCCGCACCATCGGAATGGCTGATCCCGTCCGGGCGTTTAAGAGCGCTTCATCCCTCACCAACACCAGATTCACCCGCTCTTGCAGCTGTTTCAAAAGAGGTTGACCGATCAACTCTCCGCACACATAATCCTGTAACGCGGCGCCGTAAAGGATCTTTTGCATCAAATTGGGGCAAATTGGGCTGGTGACGCGGAATTCAAGCGGGCGGGTTTCCATGTCGGTCACCAGGATTCCACCTCGAATGGACCCATCGTCAAATTGCACAACGTCGAGAAATGCGATACGCCCTGCTTTGGGGTTAATGTCATTCATTGCTCTTGTAGTATATATCAGAGTCGCGGCTGAGGCAATTTTTTCCGTGAGAGTCTTGAAACAATCCTCCCTGTATTCATTGCTCATTCATCTTTTCTTCATCAATTATTCAAATCTCCATCGTATCGTGATAATATGAGCGATATGGCAAAGAAAATTTTGGTTGTCGATGATGAGCCGCAGATCGTGAAAGTATTAAGGGCGTATCTGGAAAAAGCCGGTTACCAGGTGGCGACCGCCCTGGACGGGCACACTGCGCTTGCAGCGTTTCAGCGGGAGAAACCCGATTTTGTTATCCTCGATCTCAACTTGCCGGGAGTGGATGGCTTGGACATCTGCAAAACCATGCGGCGTCAATCCGATGTGCCAATCTTGATGCTCACCGCCCGCGTAGAAGAGACCGACCGGCTGATTGGCTTAGAATTAGGCGCGGACGATTATGTCACCAAACCCTTTAGCCCGCGTGAGGTGGTTGCGCGGGTCAAGACGATCTTTCGCCGGATCACGCCTGAAACCGGAAAAACGGACATCATCCAGGTGAACGACCTGGCAATCAATCTGGCAGAACACACCGTAACCGTTGACGGTCGTTCGGTTGACCTGACTCCGACGGAGTTTCAGATCCTATCCACCCTGGCGCGTCATCCCAGGCGCGTCTTCACCCGCTTGCAAATCCTCGAACAGGTGCAGGGCGATGCCTTTGAAGGGTACGAGCGAACCATCGATGCGCACATCAAAAATATCCGTCTGAAAATTGAGCCAAATCCTAAAAAACCGATCTATATCCAGACCGTCTTTGGCGTGGGATACAAATTCGATGTGGATTCCAACCCGTAAAAGCCTGTTTTATCAGTTAATTGGCGCATTCCTGCTGGTCATTGCCATTGGCGCTGTGATCATCTCTCTGCTGACCGCCCAGGCGACGCGCAGCGCATTCTTAATTTACACCACCCGCAGCGGGCAGCTTTGGGCGCAGCGCCTGGCGCCCCAGATGCTCGATTACTATACCCGCACCGGCAGTTGGAAAGGGGTGGATGCCTTCCTGCAATCCAGCGCAGCCACGATTACAGGTGGAGAGAATGCTCCTCTGGGGCAGGGGCGCGGATCAGGCGCCGGGCAGCAGCCGCGTGGCGGATGGTTGATGGCGGGATTGGGGCAGCGCATCATCCTGGCGGATGAGCAAGGGAATGTGATTGCCGATACCAAAAACGAAATCACCGGCAAGCGCCTTTCCGCAAATGAGTTAAAAAACGGGGAGCCGCTCCAGGTCAACGGCAGCCCGATTGGAACGATTATTGTGATTCCGGGCGATCTGGCTGCTAATGTGAACCCCAGTGAAGAATTTCTCTCCAACGTAAACCGGGCAATTGCCAGTTCAGCAGTCATAGCCACCCTCATCGCCTTTCTTTTGGGCGCTCTTCTTTTCCTTCAGATCACTTCTCCCTTGCAGCAGTTGAAAAACGCCGCTAGAGCAATTGCCAGCGGCGAGCTGAGCAAACGAGTCCCTATCCGCTCACAAGATGAGTTTGGGGAATTGAGCCGGGCTTTTAACCAGATGGCTGAGAGCCTGGAGAACGCCGAATCACAGCGCAAACAATTGATTGCAGATGTAGCCCACGAACTGCGCACCCCGCTGGCGGCTATTCAAGGTACGCTCGAAGGGCTGCAGGATGGGGTTTTGCCGCTGGATGACGAACAAATTAACGCCTTACATGCCGAAACCATGCTGCTCAACCGCCTGATCGATGATCTGCGCTTAATTTCGCTGGCGGAAGCCGGTCAATTGAAACTGGAGAAGCAAACCATTGATCTTGAAGAATTCATCCGCCAGGCGGTTGAGAGGATGCGCGGGCAGGCTAACCAGAAAAAGGTTTCTCTGGAACTGCTCATCGACCCCGATCTGCCGCCGGTCTCAGGAGATTCAGACCGCCTTACGCAAGTGCTTCACAATTTGATCAGCAACTCCCTGCGCTATACACCCGAAGGGGGAAGAATTGCCGTGCAGGTTCGCCAGCAGTTCCAGCTGCCTGGTGAAGTAGTGATCTCTGTCACCGACACCGGCAGCGGAATTGATTCTCAAGACCTGCCGCACATCTTTAACCGTTTCTACCGATCCGACAAATCCCGCGCGCGGCTCAGCGGCGGCTCAGGTCTGGGGTTAGCCATTGTCAGGCAGTTGGTCGAAGCCCACGGTGGCAGGATTTGGGCGGAAAGCCCAGTCTTCCTTGAAGAAGGCTGCAAGCCGTATGGGACGCGGATTGTCTTTACCATCCCCAAGCCGGATGTTCCAGGTCGTCAGGCTGGCTGATCTGCCATCCATTCGCTGCGCGGACGGCACAAGTGTAAATAAAAAGGCGCCCAGTTTCCTGCCTGCGCCTGTTCAGATTTGCCGCAGGTAATCCAACACATCTTCAACCTGCGGGTTGGCAGCAAGCAAAGTCCCACAATCCTGGCGCAATTCGACCAGTTTTTTCACCTGCACAGATTGGGAAGCATCGCCCAACAAAATCGCGCCGGTTAAGCGGTCTTCTTGAAAGAGGAAGAACAAATAATTCCCGTCTCTTTCCCCTTCCACCACCACATCCGCAGCGTTTTCCGCGGCAAGTTTTCCAATACTGAACAGGTCAATCCCTAAGACTTTCAGGGTGTTCGAGCGCGGAACGCTGCCAAAAGTCCGCAAAACGCCGCCGTAGGCGCTGCCGTAGGCGGCGTTATGTCCGGCGATTGCGCCCTGTAGTTGAGCGGGCTGCCAGGTGCCGTAAAGCACCGCGCGGTGCTCGCACAGATCTCCAGCCGCAAACACATCCGGATGAGAGGTCTGCAAATGGTCATCCACCAGAACGCCAAGGTTCACATCCAGACCTGCCTGGCGCGCGATTGCGGCATTCGAGCGCACGCCTGCGCTGAAAACCACCCCTTCGGTTGGCAGACTGTCGCCGTTTTCGAGCAGCGCCCGGCGCACACGCGAATCGCCAGTCAGCTCGCGCAGGCGGGCAAAGGTGATCACCTTGATCCCCAGCGCTTCAACCATCACCTGAAACAGGCGGCTGGCAGCCGGGTTGAGCTGGCGCGGCAGCAACCATGCCTGGTTTTCCAAAATGGTAACAAAGACGCCCCGCCGCGCCAATGCCCCGGCTGTCTCCAACCCTAACAACCCGCCCCCCACACAGATACAGCGCCTGCCGCCCTGAAACGCTGACAGGATGGCATCCGCGTCTTTATGGGTGCGCAGAGAAAACACGTTCTCCCGCTCTGCCCCGCGCACCGGCGGCACATACGGCGATGATCCCATCGCCAGCACCAGCCGGTCAAAACTCAACTGGCTTTGATCGCGGAAATGCGCAGCTTTTTGCTGAAGATCGAGCGTTTCCAGATGCGCGCCTAAGCGAAGGTCAATCCGCTGTTCTGCGTACCAGCCTGCCGGATGGATTTCCAGTTGATCTGCGCTGATCTCGCCTGCCAGGTAGCGGGTCAGGTTCAAGCGGTAATACGGCAAGCTGAGCTCATTCGAAACCAGCACAATTTCAGCCTCTGGCGCGGCTTTGCGCAGCGCTTCCGCCGCTGATACGCCCGCAATCCCTGCGCCAGCAATCAAGACCTTGAGCGAATTTTGCGCCGGGCTTGCGGGAGCGGCTTGTTCGACCTCCCGTTCAAACTGGCTGCGGTCAGCCCCGCATACCGGACATTCCTCCGGCGGCTCTTCTCCGTCATGAACATACCCGCACACAGAACAAACCCAGGATACCGTTGGTTTGGCAGTCATAAAGCACCCCCGCTTTAATGATTTGTGATCTTTCTTGAGGAATAATTATCCATCAAAACCCTTGTACCAGGATGATTCTAGCATGAATAGGGACTACGGTTTTAAGATGATTTTCCCAATCACTTTTCCGCTGTCCAGCAATTCTTGAGCCTGGGCTGCCTGAGATAATGGCATTCTGGCAAAAATGTGGGGGTTGAGCTTTTTTGCTTTGAGCAGGTCAAATAAATGGGTTAAATCCTGCCGGTACCAATTGGGATGACGCCATTTGAGCCTCTGGACGCTGTACAAAACCACCCGCTTTCCACCGGGCAGAAGGTTGAGCGAGAACGCGCGCAGCCATTCAAGGAATGCGCGCGCAATCAAAACATTTCTGGGCTGCCAATTCTGATTTTTGCCAGACCTCGCAGCAGTAAGCCCATACCCCACCACTTTTCCCCGTTGTTTCACCGCCTTCAACGAGCGCAGTAAATGATCCCCGCCGATGCCGTCAAATACCGCGTCAACGCCCCCGCCCGTCTCGCGCGCGATAAACGAAACAAAATCTGCCGTGTGATAATCAATCGGGACGCATCCATGCTGTTCCAGATAAGGATGCTTGGCAGGGGAGGCAGTGCCAAACATCTTGAGACTCAATTGCTGCCCCAGTTCCACCAGGGCAGAACCAATCCCACCAGCCGCGCTGTGGATCAGCACCAGATGACCCGGTTCGAGCTTAACACTGCGCGTCAGCATTTGGTAGGCAGTCACATAATTAAAAGTCAGGCAAGCTGCTTCATCTGCATCCAGTCCCTCTGGCACCGCAACCAGTTCCCGCACGGGCAGACAAAGATACGTTGCGTACCCCCCAAAAACTGGCAGGGCAGCCACAATTTGTCCCTCTTTCCAATCGGTCACACCCTGCCCAACCGCATCGACTTCTCCGACCACCTCCCAGCCTGGGGTAAAAGGCAAACGCTTAAACCAGGTTTCTGGATGCAAACCCTCACGCACCAGCAAATCCGCATACGACACACCAGCAGCCTGGACTTTTATTCGGGCTTCTCCCGCACCAGGCTGCGGAATGTCTTCTTCGATCATTTGCATCGATCCAGCATCACCAAAACGAGTTATCTGAAACCGAATATTTTTCATGCTTTTCCCTATTTTGTATGCTCGCGGTACCTGGCAATTATACGCCGAATCGCTTCCTGCATTGGAGTGGCGCGCATCCCAAATGCGCGTTCGAAATGGCTGGTATCTGCCGCAAAGGGTCTCTCAAATTCATACAACCTCTCAACTGTTTCCCGCGCTTCAGGGATGAACAGACCGCCAACCGCCATCTGCAGGTTTTCAGGCATCGATTGAGATGCCGGCTCAATATGCTCTGCCATATCCACATAAGCGTCAACGATCAAAGCCGTAATCAATTCCTCCCGTCTGGCGAAATCGCGGTACAAAGCGGGAGCGCTCATCGCCAGCTTGCGCACAATTCCATTCAGCGCCCCCCTCAGTGCCGCTCTCAGCCATTTGCTGGCGGCAAAGACGCTTAATTTCGTTGAGGCGTCCCTTCGATGGGAGGGGCGCCGGAGACAGAATTGCCAGGCTATGCGCCAACCGAAGGGTGATCATGGCTTCAAAAACTGCCCACTGAGCCTTGACCTCGGGATGCGGGTCGGGCAATGTGAAACCCAGAGCCTGGGCGGCGAAAGCAGAGAGGTCGACTACCTCGACCGGGACATTCTTTTTGTCAGCCGACACGCGCAGTTGAAACTCGCAGCATGGGCAGAGCGCCAGCACCTTATGCGCCCCCACTTCGATGGCTTCGTTCAGGCGCGTTTTCCCAATCTCGGCGGCGATCGGTGGGTCTTTGATCAGCGTGAGCACCGAGTCGCAGCAGTGGCACACCCTTCCCCCCCAGGACAGCCAGAGTTTGTGATCTGTTGAGCAGTTCATACCCAAGTGCGCCTTGATAGAAATCGAGTGAACGTTCCAGGTTCGTTATCTTCGACGCGATACTGCCTGGTGTAAAAGCCGATGGAGACGGAGAATTACTCAAAGTCACCATAACACCTATCAATCAAGACTAATTTTATCGGGTTTTCGACAAGTTCAGATCGGGTTGCAGTCATTCCGTGGGCAGGTTACAGAAGAGTCTCAGTTGTCGGCGCGAACGAAGTGAAGCCACCTCAACAATCCATTCTTTAAGTAGCCGAATTCTCACCTGAAAAACCTGCTACATACCAGAAGAAAAAGACATCCCGCGGGTTTTGGGTTGTCCACCAATCCACGCGGGATGGAAAACGTAGAAATAGCAGATACCTAGGCAGGCGGCGTTTCAGCAGTACGAGCTTTATACATTGCTTTGACGGTTAATTCTGCCAATCCAATGACATCAACGCCAAGATCATAATGTTCGCTCAACTCGCCGATCTGGTGTCGACAGTTATCGCAGGAAGCGACAACCATCTTTGCCCCGGTGGAACGGATCTGGTCGGCTTTCGGTTTGCCAGCTTTGAGGCGTTGTTCTTCATAATCCAGGTTGGCGACCAATCCACTGCCGCCGCCGCAGCAGATACTGTTGTGGCGATTGGGGGTCATTTCGATAAAATCAGGGGCAATATGTTTAAGAACCAAACGTGATTCGTCAAAAACCCCGCCATTTCGTCCAAGATTGCATGGATCATGCAGGGTTAGCCGACCGATTTCTTCTTCATCCAATTGGGCGACCTTAATTTTTCCCTTTTCAACCCACTCGGCGATAACCTCGACAATACTGCGCACCTTGAAAGGCAGTCCCTCTTCGAACCAGTTAGGCGCGGTCCATCGATAACAGGTGTAGGCGTGACCACATTCGGTAATCACCACTTCTTCAACCCCCAGGCGTTTTGCTTCATTGACGACGCGTTCAACAATTCGCTTTGCCCGCGGCAGGTCATGCATAAACACTGCATAATTTGCCGCGTCGAACATGCTCAAGCTCCATGATTCGCCTGCAGCATGGAATAACGCCGCAGCAGGCAAGATGGTGTGTTTGCCTGATAGGGGAACATATAGAACGCGCGCCGGTTGATCAACCGGAATTGTTGCCTGAGGGTCGCCGGTCAATTCACGCAATTCTGGCTCCATGCTTTGAATCTGTTCCAGGAAAAAATCTTTGAAAAAATCAATTCCCTCTTCGCGTTGTATGGCGGCTTCTGCGAGCTGATCCAGAATTTCGGGCGCGTAACCGGTTGCAGTTGCCATAGCGCGGATCAAGCGAATTATCTGGCGGGTATCCACGCCGAATGGACAGTTAACCACGCAGCGCCCACAGAGAGTACAGTCGCGAAACGCAATCTCGGACATTTCCTTCAGCCGCTCTTCGGTCAAGTCTACCGCGCCAATCCACCAGGGCAGGAATTTACCCATCCACTCGTGGTTTCGCCGCCAGACATTGCGCAGCCTGTCGGTTTTATACGTTGGCACAAGCTGGGGTTCGCGCGCAGACAGAAAATAATGGCAAGAGTCGTTGCACAGACCGCAATGCGCGCACACATTGAGCCAGGTTTCCATCTGCCGGGTCAGGTTTTTTTCCATTACCTCAAGAGCAATTTTGACGTTCCCATTGGCTTCAGGCATCGCGAATCTCCTTTCCGAAAATACCTTTGCGAGCTGAATCTGTTCCGTAGAAGAACCGCGCAAATGGGTAATACAGGTAATGATGAATCTTGCTGAAACCGGCGTAAATCAAGAACAATCCAACAACGGTAAAGTACATATAAGAGCCCCATTCGATTTCCAACAGGGTAAGGATTCCGCCTATATTGAACAACAACAGGAGGAACATCGAAAAATAATCGTCAGGCACACTGATGACGCGCATGTCCGCTCGAACAATCCGCCCAATAAACCGGCGGATGCCTGCGATCAGGCTGAGGGCGATGAACGCGATGAACACCAGGCGCACAGGTTCTGTCATGATCGCTGCGGCGTACGTAATCAGGTATGCCAGGGAGATGTTAAACGCAATTCCCAGGTGGAATACCATGAATTCCAGGTAAACAAACCAATGCCTGCGCGTGCTGTCCATTTTCCAGGGAGCGGCGAGGGTAAGAAAGGCTTCTCCAATCCCTTTAAGCAAATCGCCCTTCGGGTCAGGAGAGCGGTCTTTCGCCATTTTCATTCTCATCAGGTAAATCAGGCGAATCGTATAAAGGATCACCATTACTGGCGTGCCAATCAAATGTACCAATTCTTGATAATAAGTGAGTTCCATAGGCTACTTTAGTTTCTTAACGATAAAAGTAAAGGTTTTTTCTTGTTTCTCCATTTTGACGAGTTCATTCCCGGTGCTTTTGCACCAGGCAGGGATGTCTGCCAGCACACCGGGGTCTGAAGCAGTCGCTTCGACCAGATCGCCAATGTTGACTTCTTTCATGGCTTTTGCCAGTTTAACCACCGGCATAGGGCATAAAAGCCCTTTAAGATCTAAAACTTTCACAGGTTGTTCGCTCATGTCATTTTCCTTTTTATATAAATAGAGTGATTTTGCTCTCGGAAGCTTCCTGGATGAAAACCGCGACTCCGACGGGATCGGTCACGTTTTCACGCAGCATGCTCCGGTCAATTTCCATAACAGACATGCTCATATCACATGGCATCATTTTGACCCCCAGGTCAACGGCGCTTTCATAAAGGTCTTCCAAAGAAACGACGCCTTTTTGCTTCATCATCAATTTAAACATCCAGCGACCCAACCCGCCCATGTTTAACCGGCTTGGACCAATGGCACCCAATCCACCACGGTTCATCAGACCGAGCATTTTGCCCATCAGGCTTTTTCCGGTTAATATGCCGGGTTTTTGGATGGCTTTTAACCCCCAAAATGTATAAAACATGGTTACTTCCATTCCTGAGGCTGCCGCCCCACTGGCAATGATCAGGGCGGCGAACACCTTATCAAGATCGCCGCTTAATACGACCATCGACAGCTTGTTCTTTCCTGCATTCGGATTGGTGTTGACGACAGAAGCCTGCGTCATCGCTTGTTGAATATCCATCAAATCCTCCTTGAATTTGGTTTCTCATTCTTCCTTTGAGCCAGGAAGTGGTTTATGAATTAATTCCTACCTGTTGAGCCAGATTGCCCTGGCGAGAAAGATTATCTGCCAGCACTGCGCGCAACAGGTCAAGCGCCTGGATCACACGCGGGTCGGCTAACGAATAATAGACGTTCTGCCCTTCGCGCGTGGCAAGCACCATATTATTGTTGCGTAAATTTTGCAGGTGGCGGGAGATCGTTGGCTGGCTGATCTCCAGGATCTTAACCAGTTCGTTGACAGAACGAGACTGCTCCGACAGGCTGTACAGGATCAAGATTCGCGTTGGGTCTGCCAAAGCGGCACAGACCTGAGCGTGCATGCGCATAATTTCATCGTGAAGTTGTTGGTCTATCATCATATCGACATTCTTTCATGGTTGCATATATAGATATGCGGATATATTTATATTTTAAGGGAGCCGGACTGTCCGTCAATGCTAAAAGTTAGGATTATGACAATTGTTCGCTGAAATCGTGATTTATGTCGCAGCCGGATCGAAATGGATCAGGGGTCGGTCATCAAAACAGGTACTTTTCCCCTTGAGAGGAGAGGAGTGACTATTCCCAGGCGCAGTAGAACGGCTCAGGATGGGCGGCTGAGCCGATTTAAGATTCGTAAATGGGCTGCGAAGGCTTCGCGCCAGGTGTTGTAGCAATGATAACGAATGCCGAATTCTTCGCAAGTTGCGCGGATTATGGGGGCAAGGCGCGGGTAGTTGATGTGGCAAATATGCGGCAGCAAGTGATGTTCAATTTGATAGTTTAGCCCGCCGATGTAAAAATTCAACAGCCAGTTGCGCGGTGCAAAATCTGCGGTGGCTTCCACCTGGTGAATTGCCCACTCGTTATCAATGCGCGGCGGTTTACCAACGGGCTGCTCGAAGCTGGTCTGGTCATTGATATGCGCCAGTTGGAAGACGATGCCCATCACCAAGCCGACCGTCAGCATTACGATGAAGAAGCCAATGACCACCTGCCACCAGGGGAAAACCTGCATCGGCAGGACGAACATAATCAGCACAAAGAACGCCTTACCCACCCAAAAGACAACTTTTTCAGCCCTGTTCATCTTCGGGTAGACATGGTTTTCATCGGATTTGCCGAATAACGTCATCATGAAATCGCGCAGGATAAAATCCAGGGCGATAAAGCTATAAATGACCGGAAAATACCACGCCTGCAGCCTGTAGAGAGGCTTCCAGGGCATGTGGGGAGAGAGGCGCAGCGTGCCAAATGTTTCGATATCGTCATCGTATCCGGCGATATTGGTGTAGGTATGGTGCCAGACATTGTGCTTGGTGCGCCAGCGAAACCCGCTCATCCCCAGCAGCTCCGCGCTGAAGCCGATCAGGCGGTTGACCAGCGGCTTGTTCGAATAGCCGGAATGGTTCGCGTCGTGCATCACATTAAAACCAATCGCGGCGATGGAGAGCGCCCAAACCATGCACAAGATGATATTAACCCAGGTTGGAAAATTTCCCAGCAGCAAAAGAAGGTAGGCAGCCAGCCACCAGATCAGCATAACCGCAGTTTTAAGGTACATGGCAGGCACATCCCGCCCGGGTATATGATTTTCGCGCAGATAGGCGTTGACGCGCTGGTTGATCGTTTTTTGGAAATTGTGATGCTGGGTGAATCGGATACTTTTCCCCCCGCCTTTGCCCTGAATGGTTGATTGCACACTCATCCTGTCCCTCCTTGAGGTCCTAAATCCAAGAAATGAATGGATTAATTTATCCTACCATAAGATTCAGCGGCTGGTGTGATGATTGTTTAGCTGAATTGTCACCAGTTGTTTCACGATCTCTCCCACTGTTGCACCGCAATTGTGATTCAATGCTGGTAGAGAAAGTGGTAAACTTAACAACAAAAAATTTCAAATTCCCATCGTGTAATTGCACCTTTTATTTTCTTGATCACAGGAGTAACAGAGGATGGCTACCAGTACCGATTTTCCTTACGCAGAAAAAGTATCACGTTTGATTGGGGGCAACCCCAAGATTGGCATTCGCCCGACGATTGACGGGCGCCGCAGAGGTGTGCGCGAATCCCTCGAAGGGCGCACAATGGATCTGGCGCGCCAGGTGGCGCAGATAATCACTGACAACTTGCGCCATGGCGACGGCACGCCAGTAGAATGTGTGGTGGCTGATACCTGCATTGGCGGGGTAGCTGAAGCAGCGCAAACTGCGCAAAAATTTGCCCGCGCAGGGGTAGGCGCAACCCTGACGGTAACACCCTGCTGGTGCTACGGCTCAGAGACGATGGACATGGATCCGCTCATGCCCAAGGCAGTGTGGGGCTTTAACGGCACCGAATATCCCGGCGCGGTGTACCTGGCGGCAGTTTCCGCGGCGCACAACCAGAAGGGTCTGCCCGTTTTTAGTATCTACGGACACGACGTACAGGATGCCGGTGATCCGCCGCCTGCGGATGCGGTGGAGAAAATCTTAAAATACGCGCGCGCGGCGGTGGCAGTGGCGCAAATGCGCGGCAAATCGTACATGGCGTTTGGCGGCGTCTCGATGGGGATCGCTGGCTCGATTGTTGACCCCAATTTCTTCGAGTCTTACCTGGGGATGCGCGTTGAATCAGCCGATATGAGTGAATTTATCCGCCGCATCGACGAGGGCATCTACGACCCGGTCGAGTTTGAAAAGGCGATGAAGTGGGTGCGCAAATACTGCAAGGAGGGTAAAGATTATAACCCGCCCGAAGACCGCCGCTCGCGCGCCCAGCTCGACAAAGATTGGGAGTTCGTGGTGAAGATGACCATGATCGCCCGCGACTTGATGGTCGGCAACCCGCGCCTGGCAGAAATTGGATACGGCGAAGAAGCCCTGGGGCATAACGCGCTGCTTTCCGGCTTCCAGGGTCAGCGCCATTGGACGGATCATTTCCCCAACGGCGATTTCCTCGAAGCCATCCTGAACTCGTCCTTCGATTGGAACGGCATTCGCCAGCCTTTCATCGTTGCCACTGAAAATGACTGTCTGAACGGGGTAACGATGCTGTTTGGCAATTTGTTGACCAATACAGCGCAGATCTTTGCGGATGTGCGCACCTATTGGAGCCCAGCAGCGGTGAAGCGCGTTTCGGGCTATACCCTGAGCGGACTGGCAGAGGGCGGCATGATCCACATGATCAATTCGGGCTCCGCCTCGCTTGACGGCGCTGGTCGCCAACGGATTGACGGGAAACCCGCCTTGAAACCCTGGTGGGAGATCACCCCGGCAGAGGCAGAAGCCTGCCTGGACGCCACCCGCTGGCATCCCGCCGTGACCGGTTATTTCCGCGGTGGTGGTTTTTCCTCCAGCTTCCTTTCGGAGGGCGGCATGCCGATGACCATGATGCGCCTTAACCTCATCAAAGGCTTGGGTCCGGCTCTGCAGATTGCCGAAGGCTACTCGGTGGATATCCCGGCAGACGTGCATGAGGTGCTCAATGAGCGCACCAATCCCACCTGGCCGACCACCTGGTTCGTCCCGCGCCTGACGGGTAAGGGACCCTTCCGCGATGTCTATTCGGTGATGAACACCTGGGGCGCCAACCACTGCGCGTTGAGCTACGGACACATCGGCGGCGACCTGATCACGCTGGCATCCATGCTGCGCATTCCGGTGTATATGCACAATGTGGCAGAGGAGACCATCTTCCGCCCCAGCGCCTGGGCGGCTTTTGGCACCGCCGATCTCGAAGGCGCTGACTTCCGCGCCTGCGCCAACTTTGGACCGCTGTATAACGGGGTGTAACCGGGAGACAAAATTCCAACGAAAACAACCGGTGTGAGGAATTCATCCCGCGCCGGTTGTTTTTTTAGCGCGAAACTCTCCGCGAGGAATGATAAGAAGAGATGGGAGATACATCTCGTGAAAGGAAACAATCCATGCAAACGATGAAAAGAGCCGTTATTACCGGTGTCAAGCAAGCCGGGTTAGTCGATACCGCCATTCCGCAGCCAAAAGAAGATTGGGCATTGGTCAAGGTACATGTAGTGCCATTATGCACGGAGTACAAAGGCTGGCTAAGCGGGAGCGAGTATAAAGGTCATGAAGCTGCTGGAGAGGTTGTTCAGGTTGCCCAGCCCGGCAAAGTGAAGGTGGGGGACCGGGTGGTCGTCATGCCAGGCGCCCCCTGTGGAAAATGCGCCTGTTGTACGGCGGGGGAGTATATCCATTGTGAGCATTTCTATAACGCCGCGGATTTTTCAGGCTTAAAACACGGCGCCGATACTCATGTTCAATATCTAATCAAACAAGACTGGCTGCTCCTGCCGATCCCGGATGGAATTTCCTACGAACGGGCTTCTCTGGCATGCTGCGGCTTGGGACCTTCCTTCGGGGCTATGGAAAATATGCAGGTGTCCGCTTTCGATACGGTTTTGATCACCGGTGGGGGACCGGTTGGTTTGGGCGGGGTGATCAATGCCAGGTTCCGCGGCGCAAAAACGATCCTGGTCGAGCGGGTTGCCTATCGGCAGCAAAAAGCAAAGGAATTGGGCGCTGATCTTGTCCTCGATCCGGACGATCCAGACATCCGATCAAAAATCATGCAATTTACAGGTTCGATCGGGGTCGATGCCTGTGTCGAAACGTCAGGTGTGGTTGCCGCTCAACGCCTTTGCCTGGATGTGGTCAGGCGGAAAGGGCAGGTTGCGCTGGTTGGAGAGTGCGAAGAAGAGTTAACCATCAAAGCCAGCCCCGATTTTATCCGGAAGGGCATTCAATTGATTGGACAATGGCATTACAACTTGAACGGCGCTTCAAAAATAATGAAGATCATTGGTGAGTCGCCGGTGGTTGATCAACTGATCACCCATGTTTTGCCAATGAGCAGGATTCAGGAGGCGCTGGAGATCTGTGCGTCTCACAATTGCGGAAAAGTAATTCTCAAACCCTGGGAAGAATAGCCGGTTTACCAGGATACCTCCTGGCTGTTCACAAAGCGGGCTTATCTACCCTTTAAAAACCATAAGGAGTGATGAAATGAGACTGGGCGGACCAATTTTTAAGCAAGTTCACAGTGTGGAAGAGGATGTGTTCATCCATCAGAAACTCGGTTTTGGAGCAGCATATTGCCGCTATATCGAAGATCAAACCGAAAGGGAGGAGTATAAGCAGGCATTTTCCGAAGCGGATATTGTCCTGGCTGAATATGGCGCATATTGTTTGAATATTCTGGATACGGATGAAACATTGCGCCAGAAGAACATCGATGAAATATGCCGACGGCTTTCTTACGCGGACGAAATGGGCGTGCGCTGTTGTGTGATGCATGGGGGAACGGTGGAGACGGGCGGCTGGGGCAACGCCAATCCGCTGAATATGTCTGAAAAGAGTTTCATGGAAACCGTGTCAATCGTCCAGTCCATCATCGACCGCGTGAAACCCGTCTCGACCAGGCTGGTGATGGAAACCGAATCGTATCTGCTGCCAGACAATCCGATCGTGTACGCCCGGTTGATAGAAGCTGTCGATCGGCAGAATTTCGGAGTACATTTCGATCCGGTGAATATTATTGCCAACCCCAGAGATTTTTATTTCAATGGACAGTTCTTAAAGACCTGTTTCGCCATTTTAGGGGAGTGGATTGTGAGCTGCCACGCAAAAGACCTGAATATGCCCCCCAAACATGCCACTGTGCGGATTGATGAGACGTACATCGGGGATGGTGTGTTGGATTACATCACCTATCTCAAAGAGATCAACAAATTATCTCCCCACCCCACATTGATGATCGAGCACTTGAATGAAAGCCAATTGATCAAGGGTTTGCGGTTTATCTTTAAAAAAGCTGAAGAAGCCGGGATTGTTTTTGAAGGCAGCGAGCGCAGGGAAGAATTGCTGGACGATGGGAGTGCTGGCGGAGAATATTTTGCGCCTCATCTATGAGGCAGAGAGCTCTGAACGATAACGATAGATCGCTTATTGAACTTTCGTGCCTGATCAGGTAAGATCGAATAACAGTCAATCCAATCGTTTGCTGCGCCAGAAACAATCATCTGCGTTCGATTGAACAGAAAGGAGAACAAGACGATGGCGAAATATCGTGTTTTAGCGATGGACGGCGGCGGCATTCGCGGCTTGATCACGGTGATCCTGATGCAGCGGCTCAACCAGCAAGCCGGGCTTGAGGGCTGGCTGGACTCGGTTGACCTGCTGGCTGGCACCTCCACCGGCGGCTTGCTGGCGCTGGCAATTGCCAAAGGGCTCGATTTGCAGGTCATCCGCGATCTGTATGAGAAAAAAGGGAAGATCATCTTCGACGATTCCTGGCTCGACGATATTATCGACCTCGGCACCATCATTGGCGCAAATTACGATACCCGCAACTTGAGCCGCGAATTGAAGCGGGTTTTGGGCAATACCACCCTGGGTCAATTGCAGAAAAACGTGCTGATCACCACCTTCGATCTGGACAACGAAGACCCCGACCCCAAAAAACGCGCCTGGAAGCCCAAGCTGTTCCACAACATCCCCGGCGCCGATAACGACGCCCACTGGCTGGCATACAAGATCGGCTTGTACACCTCTGCCGCCCCCGCTTACTTTCCCACCGTCGACGGCTATATCGATGGCGGGGTATTTGCCACCAACCCCAGCATGTGCGCATTAGCCCAGACGCAAGATCCGCGCAACGCTTTTGTCCCACCCATTGAAGATGTGGTTCTGCTCTCTCTCGGCACCGGCATTTCCCTCACCTACATTAAAGGTCAGCGGCTGGATTGGGGATATGGGCAGTGGGCGAAACCATTGATCAGCCTGATGCTGGATGGCGTGGGCGGTATCGCCGATTACCAGTGCCGCCAGATGCTGCGCAGCCGCTATTGGAGGCTGGCGCCTGTCTTTCCCCCCGGCGTATCCATCGGCATGGACGACGTGAAGCGCATCCCGGAGATGATCCACTTTGCTTCCAATGTTGCCCTGGCGGATACCATTGCCTGGTTAAAGACAAATTGGGTCTGACCCCCCAAGGAGGTTGATCATGACGCTCACCCGCTCCGGCTTTGCCGCTGCCAGAAACGGATTTCGCTTCATCAACAGTTTTCAACTCCCTTTTCCGCCCACCATCCAGCTTCCGCTGGTGGGAGACGTGAATCTGAACAAAGTGGTCTATGGGCTTTGCGGCGGCATGTGCTTCGCCACGCTGGATTACTATTACGCCGGGCTGCCAGTCCCCGATTATGAAAAAGTTGATGATCTGCCGTTCTCCTATCTTCTTTACCTCTGGGACCGCCAGCTCGACACGCTGGGGCTGGTCGGCATCCCGAAGGTCATCGAGTGGATGGTGCAGACAGACCGCACCCTGGCAACCCGCACCGCCCGTTCCGAAGTGCCTAAAATTCGCAGGCAATTGGATCGGGGCGAGCCGGTGGTGTTGTGCCTGATTCGCGGCAAAGGCTTGTCGGATCCTACCGTCAACCACCAGGCGCTCGTCGTCGGCTATGATTTCGATGAGCCTTCCCGCCAGTTGACCCTGTTCCTGTGCGACCCCAACTATCCTCAACAAGAGACGACCCTGACGATGAACCTCGCCCACCCCAGCCAGGGACTGCAGGCAATCCATTCCACCGGCGAGACCATGCGCGGTTGTTACATCATGCCCTACTTCTGGCAGCCGCCGCCTTTAGGAGACAATATTTAATATTTAAACGGGTGTGCGCTGAAGATCGATGATTTTCAGGCAAAAAGATTGAACAGCTATTTTTTCTGCGGAGCTGCTTGAGCGGGTTTATTTTTTTCTTGAATATCTGCCAGAGCAGAAAGCACCGCCGCCCGGATCGGCTCGCTGCTGTTTGTCAGGTAGGGATACAGCCAGTTGACCTCCGGGTCGTTGCCCAATTTGCCTGTCAGCTGAAAACCCAGTACCCGCAGGCGGTCGGGGTAAGATGAATCGGCGGCAGCCTTTTTTGCTAACATCAGGAGATCGTTATCCTCCTTTACATTCATCAGCATGAAGGTCTCCAGGCAGAAATATGCCAGCCTGCCAGCAGGCGGCGCGGCTGTCAGGCGCAAATTCATCTCTTCCAGACCATTCCTGAGCTGCAATTGCAGCAGTTCGATGCGGTTGAGCTGCTCGGCGCGCTGGATGGGATCGGTGACCTGGCTGCGCACCTCATCCATCAGCGCTTCGAAACCATCCGAGAAGTAAACCTGATAAGCATTGGAAATACTGACCGGATTCGAGCGGACAAACTCGACCTCCCTGAGATAGATGGTAATCAATTGCTGCCTGGCTTCGAGGTCGTAACCCGCCAGGGCTTCTGCCAGAGCGCGCGAGACCACCGAATCAGCCAGCGCCGTTTTATCCTCCTGCAGGATGCGCAAGAGCTGTTCAAGCGCCGCGGGAGACCGTTTGCCTGCCAGCAAACGGATGCCTTCCAGTTTTACCGCGCGGGTTTTGGACTTGATCACCGCATCACCCACCTGCGCCAGCGGCGAGGCAACCACTGCCGTCCTGGCAAAGCGCAATCCTTGCGCAAGATACGTAACGCCGGGCGAAAATTCCTGGGTGATCGCCATCACCCCCGCCGCAATTGGGATGATTAACCCGCCCAACACCAGTTTGACAAATCGCCAGCGAAAGGCAGCCGTGCGTTCGCTGCCCGTCAAGGTCTGCTCCCCCCGTATGTTGCTGGCAGCCGAGGTAAACACAAACGCCAGGATCAGCGCAATCAACACCAGAAACAGCATGAACATGGCAGCCAAAAGCTGGCTGGAGTAGGAACTCAGGTCAGATACGCGCGCCAGGACAAAGAGCAGCACCACCGTCAGGATAAGTGGCAAGACCAGTTCTGCCAGGGTGATCAGGCTGTTAATCAGGATAATATTGAACGGCAGCCCGCGCCGCGCTGGCTTGCCGGGCTTGCTTGCAGCGGTTTGTGGTTTTGCGGTTTCGGGCGGCAGCTCAGGCTTTTTTTCGGACTCTTGTGGCGACATGTGTTCCTCCTTTGGATGGCTTATCAGGGTTGGTCTGGCGAGTCAGGGGTATCTTCGGCTCGATCAGGTTGGATCGAATCCAGAAATTTTCGGTCGGCAGCGCTGAGCGGAGCGCTGGCAAGCAGGTCTGGGCGGCGTTGAAGGGTGCGCCGCAGCGACTGCTCCCGCCGCCAGCGCGCGATCTGGGCGTGGTTGCCCGAAAGCAGCACCGGCGGAACACCCCACCCGCGAAACTCAACCGGGCGGGTGTAATGCGGATATTCGAGCAGACCGCTGGCGTGCGAATCATCCTGCGCCCCATCCGGGTCGCCCAGCGCGCCCGGCAGCAGGCGTGTAACCGCATCGATCAAGATCAGCGCTGGCAGTTCACCGCCGGTGAGCACATAATCTCCGATGGAGATTTCATCTGTAACAAGGTGCTCGCGCACGCGCTCATCCACGCCCTCATAGCGTCCACACAGCAGTCCCAGGCGCGGAAACACCGCTAATTCCTGAGCAACCGATTGGGTGAAGAGGCGTCCCTGCGGCGTAAGCAGGATAAGCGGGCAGGCAGGCGGCGCCCCCAACACGCTCTCAACCGCTGCAAAGATCGGCTCCGGCTTCATCACCATGCCTCCCCCCCCGCCATAAGGAGGTTCATCCGTAACATGATGGCGGTCAGTCGTCCAGGCGCGGATGTCATGGACGGCTACCTCAAGCAGAGCCTTTTCCTGCGCGCGCTGCAGAATGCTGGCATTGATGTAGGGAAGGATCAGATCCGGAAAGAGGGTAAAAACATCAAACCGCATAGAGACATTCTAAAGGGAAGCCGGAAGAAGCGCAAGGTGAAGACCGACACGGACTGCAAACAAAGCAGCAACTGGTAAAACGCCTGATTTTTGAATATACTCAATATATCGAAAGGAGAAATGCGATGCTTTATCCTCAACAAAATAACCTGCGGGAAATGCAAGATATTTCGGGTATCTGGAACTTCCAGGACGACCCCGGCAATATTGGCGAAAGCCAGCGCTGGTTTGATCAACTGCCCAAGCCGCGTCCAATTGCGGTTCCGGGCAGTTGGAACGAGCAGTTGGATGACCTGTACAATTATCTGGGCGCGGGCTGGTATTTGAAACAGGTGTTTCTACCCTCCGGTTGGCGCGGCAAGCAAATCTTTATCCGAGTCGGCTCTGCCAATTACGCCGCCAGGGTTTGGGTAAATGGTCAGTTCGCGGGGGAGCATGAAGGCGGACACCTGCCGTTTGAATTTGATATCTCCTCATTCATCGTGTGGGATGCTGCCAATACGCTTGCCATCCGGGTTGAAAATGAGCTGAAGCCGACCCGCGTTCCAGCCGGTAACCTGCCGCCCGCCAGCTTCTCCCTGATGGGGGGGTATCCCCGTACCACCTTTGACTTCTTCCCGTATGCCGGGCTGCACCGACCGGTGACCCTCTATGCCGTGCAACCGGCGCATATTGAAGATGTTCAGATAGGAACATCGATTCAGGCTGAAAAAGGGCTGGTCGAATTCACCGTTACCCAAACGCGCTCAGGCGGCAAAGGAAAGCTGCGGATATTGAGCGGCGGTAAACCGGTTGTTCAGACCGATTTGAGTTTCTCTGAAAACCGGGCATCCGTTCAACTGACAATCGAACCTGCACGGTTGTGGAGCATCGAAGACCCCTATCTTTATGAAGCAGAAATCACCCTGCTGGATGCCGACAGCTATGCCGTCGATCAATATTCGCTTCCTTTTGGCATCCGCACGGTTGAGGTGAAGGATAATGCCCTGCTGCTCAATGGCAAACCGGTCTTTTTAAAGGGATTTGGCAGGCACGAGGATTTCTATGTCAGCGGACGCGGGCTCAACCTGCCATTGATCGTTAAAGATTACGGTTTGCTGAAGTGGGTCGGCGCTAATTCCTACCGCACATCGCATTATCCCTACTCAGAAGAAGAGATGTTCATGGCAGACCGGCAGGGAATTTTGATTATCGACGAGATCCCGGCGGTCAGCCAGCATTTCGACGACGGCGAGGAAAACGTGCGGATACGCCTCGACATCTGCAAGCAGCAGTTGCGCGACCTGATAGCGCGCGACCGCAACCACCCCAGTGTCATCCTGTGGAGCGTGGCAAACGAGCCCTTCCCGCCCAATGTTTTCCGCCGCATGGGCAGCCCAGCGGATAAATCAGAACCCGGCGACGAATTGGGGCGGCAGTTTTTAACCGAGCTGCTCGATCTGGCTCATCAGCTCGACCCTGCCCGTCCGGCGACGATGGTGGGCATCATGGGAGGTCCGCTCAACTGGTTTGACCACGCGGATGTTGTCTGCATCAACCGCTATTGGGGCTGGTACTCTCAGCCCGGGCAGCTCGAAGCAGGCGCAGCCATACTTGCCGAAGAACTGGATGGGCTGTACCAATCGCTCCACAAACCGATTATCATCACCGAATTTGGCGCCGATACGGTGGCTGGGATGCACAGCCAGCCGCCCAAGATGTGGAGCGAGGAATATCAGGTGGAATTTTTGCGAGGCTATCTCGATGTTGCCGCGCAGCGTCCTTTTGTGATTGGTCTGCACGTCTGGAATTTTGCTGATTTTCAGGCGACCCAATCGACCATGCGGGTGGGCGGATTGAACATGAAAGGCGTGTTCACCCGCGACCGCCGCCCCAAGATGGCAGCCCATTTCTTACGCGAGCGCTGGACCGCAGCCGTTCAACCTCAACAGCCAGCAGGCAAGGAACAGCCCAAAGAGCAGCAGCCAGAGCAGCCAACTGCGATTCAAGCGGTGTTAGAGGTCATGGCGCAGCGCCTGGACGGCAAGCATCCCGGTTTAAACCGCCGTCTGGCGTTTCATCTTGCGCAGGAGGGAATTTACCTGCTCATTTTCGAGAATGGGCGCTGCCGTGTCGAAAAAGGCGGAGATCCAGCCAGCGCGGAAGCGACCGTTTCGATGAATCCGCCTGACGCCCAAAAGTTGTTCAGCGGGCAGATGAACCCAATGGTGGCGTTTATGACGGGGAAGATTAAAGTGGCAGGAAATATTCAAGCCCTGATGATCTTGCAAGATATCCAGTAACCGGAGGGTGAACGCAAATGCCTTTCTTGCGGCGCGGCGGCATAAACACCGCAATTTTAGAACCAATATGCATGATGCGTTTAACCTGATGCCAGTCCTTGACTTTCTGAGGTTTCCGGGTAGAATTGCAGCCGATATGCACGAAAATCATCACCCCAAATTACCGAACCTTTCGGGTCGAATAGTTCTTGCGCCATTTATTGATTTAGATTTTACAGAGAGCCTTTCCAGGCTCTCTTTTTTTGTCTGGATGGTGTGTTTTCAACCACAGGAGAAACAATGATCCGCTTACCTGGATTGACTGACCCCCATGTGCACATGCGCGAGCCCGGCGCGGCTCACAAAGAAGATTGGGACAGCGGCACCTCGGCTGCCCTGGCGGGAGGTTTTACCCGTGTACTCGCCATGCCCAACACCAACCCGCCAGTCAGCGATGCGGCAACGCTTGAACTCGCCCTTGACCTTGCCCGTTCCAAAGCGCGCTGCGATTATGCCCAATTCTTAGGCGCAGGCGCTGAAAATGCCGCCGAAGCGGCAGCCCTTTCTGGTCGAGCCGCCGGTCTGAAAATGTACCTGGATCAAACCTACGGACCGCTGCGGCTGGATGAAATGTCGTCCTGGATGGATCATTTTGCCGCCTATCCCTCGTCCTCCCCGATCTGCATTCACGCAGAAGGGCGCAGCATCGCTGCCGCCATTTTTCTCGCCTCTCTTCACCATCGAGCGGTGCATATCTGCCATGTGGCGCGCGCCGAGGAAATCCGCGTGATCCGCACTGCCAAAGAAAAAGGATACGCGGTCACGTGCGAAGTGGCTCCCCATCACCTCTTTCTCAGTACGCAAGACATCGCCCGCCTTGGCCCGGGCTGGTGCGAGGTGCGCCCGCGCCTGGCATCTCCCCGCGATGTCCAGGCACTGTGGGATAACCTGGAGTTCATCGATTGTTTTGCGACCGATCACGCCCCGCACACCCGCGATGAAAAAGCCAACGCCAACCCGCCTCCCGGCTTTCCGGGATTAGAAACAGCCCTGCCTCTGCTGCTCAACGCCGCTGCAGAAGGCAAACTCACCCTGGAGGATATCATCCTGCGCTGCCACACCAACCCAGAGCGCATCTTTAACCTGCCGCCCCAACCTGACACCTGGATCGAAGTAGATGATAATCTGACCTGGGAGGTGCGCGGCGATATCCTGCACACCCGCTGCGCCTGGTCGCCGTTTGATGGCATGCAAGTGCGCGGTCGCATTGAAAAAGTTGTGCTGCGTGGTCAGGTGGCGTTCGAAAAGGGACACATCCTTGCCCAACCCGGTTACGGGATCAATATTCGCGAAAAAATTTAATGATCTTGATCTTAATCTTAAGGAGATTTTTTGATTTATGGCACTCAATCACACCCTCACGCTGGAAACCAATCCGCACCTGCCTTTTGGCGACCACAAAGACACCGCCTTCTACGGAAAGGATATCCTTTCGGTGCGCCAGTTTGACCGCGGCAGCCTGAACTATATCTTCGCGGTTGCGCACGAAATGCAGGAGATGGTGCGCCGCATCGGCACATTTGACCTTCTCAAGGGCAAAATTCTCGCCAACCTCTTTTATGAACCTTCTACCCGCACCTCCGCATCCTTCACCTCGGCGATGGAGCGGTTGGGCGGCAGCGTTATCCCGATCAATGAAGTACGCTACTCGTCCGTGTCAAAAGGTGAATCACTGCCCGATACCGTGCGCACGCTCGAAGCCTACGCTGATGTGATCGTTCTGCGCCATCCCGAAGTCGGCTCGGCAGCCCTGGCGGCAAAATATGCCCGCAAACCGATCATCAACGCGGGCGACGGCGTCGGCGAACATCCCACCCAGGCATTGCTCGACCTGTTTACCATCACCGAGGAACTCGGACAGGTGGATGGTCTCACCGTTACTATGGTTGGAGACCTGAAATACGGGCGCACAGTTCACTCATTGGCTCGTTTATTATCGCAATACCAGGTAAAATTGAACTACGTTTCGCCTGACATCCTCTCGATGCCCGCCGATGTCTTGGAAGAGGTGGCAGCCAAAAATATCCCGCAGCAGGCGTATCATCAACTGGAACCTGTCCTGGCAGAGAGTGATGTCATTTATGTAACCCGCGTTCAGAAAGAACGCTTTGCCGACCCGGAAGAATATGAGAGAGTCAAAAACGTGTTCGTGATCAGCCCTGACACAATGAGCCAATGCAAATCCGAAATGATCCTCATGCACCCGCTGCCAAGGGTGGGGGAGATTAGCATTGAGGTCGATGAAGACCCGCGGGCTGCTTATTTCCGCCAGGTGGAATATGGTTTATATGTCCGCATGGCGCTATTGGCAATGGTTTTAGGAAAGGCATAATGACCCAAAGTTTTTTTCACCTGCTCGAAACACGCGCCAGAGAGATTGATTCTCTGTTATGCGTGGGGCTGGATCCGCATCCAGCCGAGTTGACTGAACCCGGCGCGGCAGGCGTGCGCAGCTTCTGTCTGCGCATGATCCAGGCAACAGCCGATCTGGCGCTGGCGTATAAACCGAATATCGCATTTTTTGAAGCGCTTGGCTCGGAAGGCTGGATGGTGCTGGAAGAAGTGATGCGCGCCATTCCCCAGGGCATACCGGTGATCATCGATGCCAAGCGCGGTGATATTTCCTCCACCGCCAAAGCCTATGTGGAAGCAATCTTCCACCGCTTGGGCGCGGACGCTGTCACCATCAACGCCTACATGGGTTACGACTCGGTCCAGCCGTTCCTGTGCTGCCCAGGCAAAGGCGTCTTCCTGTTGTGCAAGACTTCCAACCCTGGATCGGTAGATATCCAGGATTTACCGCTGGCAAGCGGCAACGCCCCCTACCGGTTATATGAAAAAGTAGCTCTCATGGCTCAGGAATGGAACGTCGATAACAACATCGGTCTGGTGGTGGGCGCTACCCAGCCCGCGGCAATGCACCGCCTGCGCTTATTGACCCCTGACTTGTGGTTTCTTACGCCAGGCATCGGCGCTCAGGGCGGAGACCTCCATGAAGCGCTTCAAGCCGGTCTGCGCAACGATGGTCTTGGCATGTTGGTGCCGGTATCGCGCGGTATCTCTCAAGCCGCCGACCCCCGCCAGGCTGCCCTGGATCTTGTGCAAGCCATGCGCGCTGAGCAGGCTGCCCGCCGCGCCCGCGCCATTTTAACTGCCGGAGAAATGCCAGAACTTTTTGCTCACCTGGCTGACGGATTACTTCAGGCGGGCTGTATCCGCTTTGGCAAATTCACGCTTAAGTCGGGGCTGGTATCCCCCATTTATATCGACCTGCGCCAGATTATTTCCCTGTCCAGCCTGCTCGCGGAAGTATCGACTGCCTATGTGCCGGTGCTGCGCGAGCTGGAATTCGACCGAATCGCTGCCTTACCCTACGCCGCCTTGCCCATCGTAACAGCGATCAGCCTGCAAACCGGCTGGTCTTTCATCTATCCGCGCAAAGAGATGAAAGAATACGGCACACGCGCCGAAATTGAAGGGCATTATCACGAAGGCGAACAGGTGGTGATCGTTGATGACCTGGCTACCACCGGCGGAAGCAAGTTTGAGATCATCGAGAAATTAACCGCTGCCGGGTTGAAGATCAAAGACATCGTGGTGCTGATCGACCGCCAATCTGGCGCTGCCCAGGCGCTGGCAGAAGCCGGTTATACCCTGCACTCCGTTTTCACGCTGACCGGCTTGCTGAATTACTGGGAAAAGACCGCCCGCATTCCGCCAGAACAGATTGCCGAAGTGCGCCAATTTTTACTGCAGACTCAATAAAACCACACAGGATCGACCTTGGCAAAACCGAACGCCCTGTACCTGCTGCTGCGCCCGCTCATCTTTCGGCTCACCCCCGAACAAGCCCACGCCAGCACCATTCATCTTCTGCGCTTAGGCGGAGCAATTCCCCCCGCTCCCTGGATTTTGCGGGCAATTTTCCGCCCCAAACACAACGGTCCAGCCGTAAAAGCCTTCGGGTTGACGTTTGCCAACCCGCTGGGGATGGCGGCTGGATACGATAAAGACGGCTTGGGATGGCGCGGTCTGGCGTGCCTGGGGTTTGGGCACATCGAGCTTGGCACAGTCACCCCGCGCCCCCAGCCTGGCAACCCTTCGCCGCGCATGTTTCGCCTGGTGGAAGATCGCGCGGCAATCAACCGCATGGGGTTTCCCAACCTCGGCGCAGATTTTTTGCTGCGCCGCTTGCAGGGCAAACGCCCCAAAGACCTGGTGCTGGGTGTCAACATCGGCAAAAACAAAACCACTCCGCTGGAAGAAGCAGTTCAGGATTACCTTACTCTGCTAACCCGGTTCGCCAGCGCCGCCGACTACCTGGCGGTGAACATCAGTTCACCCAATACGCCCGGATTGCGCTCCCTCCAATCCAAGAAGATGTTGGAAGACCTGCTCATGCCGCTATCCCGCCAGCGGGCAGAGGTGGCAGCCCGGCTTGGCAAACCCGTTCCGGTGCTGGTGAAACTGGCGCCCGACCTGACCGACACGGAATTGGAAGACGCGCTGGATGTCATCCTCTCTGCGCAAATGGACGGCGTGATCATCCACAACACCAGCTTAAGCCGCGAGGGTCTCCGCTCAGCGAAAGCAGGGGAAGCGGGTGGTTTGAGCGGCGCGCCGCTCGACCGCATGAATCAGGAAATGGTGGCAAAAGTGGTCAAACTCACCCAAGCCAGACTGCCCGTCGTCGCCAGCGGGGGTGTGATGGATGCAGCCGCGGCTCAGGCGCGTCTGGATGCCGGCGCGGTGCTGGTGCAGCTCTATACCGGCTTAATTTTCCATGGACCGAGCCTGGTGCGCGACATCCTGAACAGCGGTCTGCAAATTCGCAGTTAATATGAGCGCTTCTGCTTACCGCTACCCCTCTGAAATTCCCATCCTGGTTTTGACCTTTCTGCTGGTGGGCATCATTCTGCTGATTGCCGCCGGACCGACGTTTTGCATTGGACCGATCCTGGCGGTCATCTTCATTGGGTTTGCTTATTATCTCAACAAAGCGCACCATCAGCAGCTCATGCGGGAGAGCCTGCCCGTCTCGCCGACCCGCACCCCCGAATTATCTGCCCTGGCGCAAGAGTGCGTCAACCGCATTCGCCCAGGCAAAGTGCAATTTTTCGTGGTCGAAAGCCGCCAGATGAACGCTTATACCTTTGGCATCGAACAACCCAACGTGGTGGTTTTGTACAGCGCTCTCTTCCAGGTGATGGACGCGGATGAATTGCGGTTTATCATCGGACACGAATTGGGACACGTCGCCCTCGGACACACATGGCTCAACACCCTGCTGGGCGGCATGGCGGGAGTGCCGCCTTCTTTTGGCGCTGCCATCCTGATCACCTTCGCCTTCCGCTGGTGGAACCGCGCCTGTGAATACTCTGCCGACCGCGCCGGTTTGATCGCCAGCGGCAGTCTCTCCAAATCGATTTCTGCTCTGGTCAAGCTGGTTGCGCCGGATATCCGATCGCGCGCCGATTTTCAACGCGCTCTGGCGTTGATCGACGCCGAGGACGATTCGGTCGGAAATGTCCTCCTTGAATCGCTTTCCACTCATCCGATGGTTATCCGAAGGATCCATCAACTGCGCCAGTTCGCAGCCAGTCATCCCGATCAGCGCCTCAGACGCTGAAAATTCTCATCTCATCCATCTCCCTTTTTCGCGCGGAATTCCTGCAATCAGCAAAGGTTATTTTTTTGCCACTTTGGGAGGGTAAAACCGCACCGCCCACAAGCCTGAGCCAGGGCGCAGTTTGGTCGTCAGGTCGAAATACACGGTGGAATCGAGCACTTCTTCGTAGTGGGTAAACATCGGCATCAAAGCCACCCAGGTTTGCCCCGGTTTAAGCGGGAAGGGGTTGCCTGCTTTATCCAGGAAACGAATCGGGCGGAACAAGCCGGTCTTTTTCTCATACTCTTCGTTGCGGGTTGTCCAATCGATTTCGTACATCTTTCCATCCCTGAACAACAGCGCCGGGCTCTTGGTGATGTACAACAAGTCCACGTCGATCAACACATCGGTATAGGCGCGGTGATTGGCAAACAGGATGACGACATTTTCAAAGGTCAGAGGTTCTCCCGTCAGGCGGTCAGCAGCCAGGGTAAACTGCTCCACTTTGGTTTCATCGTCCTGCTGGTAGCGGCGGTATGCCCCGCTGGCAGGATCATACCGCCAGAATATCTGGTTTAAATAGCTGTAGGGGATGTAGATGCCCGGCGCATGTTTACCGCCCGCCGGAACCTGGGCGTCAAATTTCAATCCGCTGACCAATGGGGTTTTTAATTTTGGGTTTGTGCTTTGGGCAATTTTTTCGAGCTGCGTCACTTTGATCAGGGCGCTGTTGATATCCCCCGCATCAGAGCCAAAAATATTGGTATAAGAGTTCAGGCTCCCGCGCACCTCATCCGCGCCAGAAGCCATCACCAAAAATCCGCTGTACAGACTGCGGATGGTCTCATACGGCAAGCGTCCCGAGCGGATTGGTCCAATCGAGGCGGGATCAGAAGCGAGCAAATCTTTTCCTGGAGCGGTTTTTGTCGGCATATCCCCATAAAACAGCGCCAAAAACCGGCTCATTCCTTCGCCGATATACAATTCAAACACAAACGGCGCAAAGGACAACCCCGCCTGCGGACGGGCAGTGGTTGGAAAGTTGGTTACCGAAACCAGCGCCGGGGGTAGCAGCAAATTCTCAACCTTTTGCACTGGCAGCCCGGTCAGCGGGTTAATGTTTTGAGGAAAATCGTCCGGACCAAGGCTGATGGGCGTGGCTGTAAATGGCTGCGGCTGGGTTGCTGCCGGGAATGGATTGGCGGTCGGCGCAGCTTTGGTCGCGGTGGGTTGAGGGAGCGGCGTGGCGCTTGGAGCAGGAGGGCGCATTGTAGAAGTTGGGACGGGCGTTTCAGACAGCACATCCTCCTCCGCCGCCTGGGTGGCAAGCGAAGCCGGAGATTCGGTCGATGGCAGAGCAATCTGCGCCACCGGTAATCCTGAGGGTCTTAAAGCAAGGTTACATCCTCCCAGCAGCAGCGCCGTGATCATCATCAACCGCAAAAAATGTCCTGACATCCTGCCTCCTCTCATCCTGACCGCCGCTCAACGATTTGGCGCGCAGCCAAAACAGGGGGTCTAAACGATCCCCGAACGAACCATTCTTCAATAAAATAGCACAAAGATCCAAGCAAGAAAATGGTCGTTTGTACCGGATTCGAATTTTCAAGTAGTACTCTTGTACTGCTTCCTGTCATGAATTTTTGAGCGGCACATCACCGCAGGGGGAATAGGATGTTCATCCCCGCATTCAGATAAGAAACAAAACTCCCGGGGTTCTCCCGGGCGTCTGTTCAGACAGGATATTTCTTTTTCCCTTAGAAGCAAAATGGGGGTTCCCCCCTCTCATTATTTTGCCATCAAGACTTTTCGGCAGTTGAGGATGCAGCCGTGCCGGCGGCGGCAGCGCTGGTTTTTGAATCAGTAGAGGCGGTAGAACTGGATGAAGACTCACCGTTCTTCGTTTCTGAACCACCTTCCTTCGCTCTGGCTGATCCAGAGGGAGATCGGTGGTCGGTGGCATAAAAGCCCGATCCTTTGAATACGATTCCAACCGGCGTATATACCTTCCTCAAGGACTTCTTTTCACATTCAGGACACCAGGTTAAAGGGGCGTCTGTGAACCGCTGGTTTTTTTCGAACGTCACGCCACAATTATCGCAGTGGTACGTGTAAACTGGCATGATACACCTCGACTTACAATAACAGGTTTTTCAATTGGTGATTATAGTCTTCCTTCCAGTGAGTTGCAAGCCCCAAATGTTAAAGTTTTGTATGAATTTGCCAGAAATGCGCGAAAAAACGGGTGTTTTCCTGTGGAATGGTTTATCTTACCTGTCATCAATGGCATTCACCTGATAAAACACCATCACCAGCACCAACGCCACAACCAGGATCATGGTTGGCACCAGGTACGTTTCGCGCGCATACATTGGATAAATCGAAGACCCAATTACACAAAAAAGAATAAATGCCACTGCGAGACCCAATCCCAGATATATATCGCGGTTGAAGTGGATCTGCGGCATTTTGTCAGGTTGAGTCAAAGAAAACGGGGGGCTTTGTTCTGCCTCGTTTTCAGCCATGACAGCGTTTTGTTCTTCATCTGCGTTGGATATAGGTTGAGCCTGTTCCATAGCCAAAGTACCTCTTTCGACTTATCGGCAGGAATCTGTCATTCTTTAGTCTTTCTGGGCGCAGGGGAACGCATTTAATGCCTGAAAAAATCATCCCAGGCAGTCTATGCGCGACGCCAAAGGCATTGTCGCCGCGAACAAGGGGAAGCAACACCCGCCCACCCATGCCGCCGCGCCCGCCCCTGCATGTCGCCGCGAGCGCCTGCGGCGAGCGCCTGTGGCGACATGAGGCGGGGGCGCGGGATCTGATAGCTTTTGCGAGGGTGCGGGATGTATAAAAAGCGGTAGAATCGCCAGCAGATGTGATTTCAGGTGCAGACGATTGCGCTTATCTCTTCTACGGGAGCAACCCATGACCAACGACAGCAGTTCCGAAGATCATTCCACCTCCACCCAAACCAGGAAATTTTATCAACTCAGCCTGGCAGAACGCCTGGATCGAATTGCTCAACAAGCCGGGTTGACCGCCGCTGAGACTGCTGCACTGGGCGGCGCGGGTGGGCTTAGCCCTGATCAGGCAGATCACATGGTCGAAAATGCGGTTGGCGTGTTTGGGCTGCCGCTGGGGATTGCGCAAAATTTTCGCGTCAACGGACGGGAGGTGCTGGTGCCAATGGCGATTGAAGAACCGTCGGTGGTGGCGGGCGCTTCGTTCATGGCGCGCCTGGCGCGTCCGACCGGCGGTTTCTACGCCCATACCACCCCGCCGGAGATGATCGGTCAGATCCAATTGATCGAGGTCGTTGATCCGCATGCTGCCCGCCTGGTCTTGCTGGAAAACCGCGATAGTTTGCTGCAGGAAGCTGCGACGATCGACCCGGTTTTGAGCCGCCTGGGCGGCGGCGCGCGTGACCTGGAGGTGCGCGTGGTTGAGGAATCTCCAATCGGCGCGTTCCTGATTATCCACCTGATTTATGATGTGCGCGATGCTATGGGCGCGAACGCCGTCAACACCGCGGTCGAACGCCTGGCGCCGCGCGTGCAGGCGTTGACAGGCGGCAAAGCGCATTTGCGCATTCTCTCGAACCTGGCAGACCGCCGCCTGGCGCGGGCGCGCTGCACGATCCGGGTTGAAGACCTTGCCTTTGATCAATATGCGGGCGAGACAGTGCGCGACGGCATCCTCGCTGCCTGGGCTTTTGCCGTTTCTGATCCCTACCGCGCGGCAACGCACAACAAGGGCATTATGAATGGGGTGGATGCGGTGGTGATTGCTACGGGCAATGATTGGCGGGCGGTGGAAGCAGGCGCTCACGCCTACGCGGCGCGCTCCGGTCGCTACACCAGCCTGAGCAACTGGGCAAAAGACACGGCGGGCAACCTGGTCGGCTCGCTGGAGATGCCGCTGGCAGTTGGCACGGTGGGCGGCGCGACAAGGGTACACCCCGCGGCGCGTGCCTGCCTGAAGTTGATGGGGGTGCAGTCTGCCCGCGAGCTGGCGGAGGTTATCGTCTCGGTGGGGCTGGCGCAGAACCTGGCGGCGCTGCGTGCGCTCTCGACCGAGGGCATCCAACGCGGGCACATGGCGCTGCATGCCCGCCAGATTGCCATTGCTGCAGGGGCGGCGGCAGAGCAGGTGGAGCGCCTGGCGGATCAACTGGTGCGGGAAAAAGCCATCCGCATCGACCGCGCGGAGGAGATACTGAAAGAGTGGGAGAAGGGCAAACCACAGAGGCACTGAGACACAGAGATTTCTCTAATATTGCGCAGAGAAGGGCAAACCACAGAGGCACTGAGACACAGAGATTTCTCTAATATTGCGCAGAGAAGGGCAAACCACAGAGGCACTGAGACACAGAGATTTCTCTAATATTGCGCAGAGAAAGGCAA
>Ga0101944_10001078_pt1 | contig 63232 bp, 42 predicted proteins | sample DewCreD2012metaG_FD_75245 | JGI IMG/M metagenome (GOLD analysis project Ga0101944, IMG submission 75245) | Hot spring sediment bacterial and archeal communities from British Columbia, Canada, to study Microbial Dark Matter (Phase II) - Dewar... ...
ACTCCCTATTCCACGGGAACCTGGGGATCGCGGTGCATGGTGATGTCGGGCGGGGCGGTGTCGGAGGCCTGCCGCGAGATCGCCCGGCGCTGCGCGCGCATCGGCGCCAAGCTGCTGCAGACCGACGAATCGCAGGTGGCCGTCGCCGACGGCGCGGTTAGGGGCCCGTCCGGCAGCGTGACGCTGAAGGAGATCGCCCATGTCTGGTACCTGAAACCGCAGCACCTGCCCGCCGCGCTGCCAGCGCCGCCAGACGGCGACGGTTCGCACCGCCGCTTCTAATCCCACCGGAGCCAGCGCCCACCACAGCGGCTGGAAGGCCGCCCCAGAATGAAAAAAACCACCGTACTGCCCTGCATACGGAAAGATCAGGCTCATGGCCGCCAGTGTCAGCGCCCACAGCGCCAGCCCTAACGCCACCGGCAGACAGCGGCGCAGTTTGAAGGCCCCAATCAACATGAAAGGGAACAATACGACTCCACCCTGCACCGCCGCGACCGTCTGCAAGTTACTGCCCAGGGCTTCCAGTCGGCCCGCCAGGTGCGCGCCCCAGCCCGCCGCCACCCAGGTGGAGAAATTCAGCAGCCCGGCAGGAAAGATCATTGTCTGCCCATACTCCACCAGCCAGAGCGTCCGCCCGTTGCCGGGCGGGAAGAGCGCCCCCCACACGCTCAGGTTGCGGCCATACCAGGGGGCCATCACCAACCCATAGGCGGCCAGCGGCAGCACCAGGTATAAGAATTTCCGCCGCTCGCGCCGTGCCTGCCAGACCGCCGCGCCCAACGCCGCCCCCAGCCACAACAAGCCATCGGCGCGCGCCAAATGCATCAACCCGGCCAGCAATCCCAACCCGGCCAGCCGCAGAGCCGGTTTCAGGCGCATCTCAAATGCCAACAGCAGAAACAGGCCGCCCAACACCATGTAGAGCGCAAAAGCGTCAATTGCCCCCAGATAGGCCAGGTAAAAACCGGGGAACAACGCCAGCACGCCCGCCAGCCGCGCCGCAAAGAGCTGGCCTGTGAACTTCCAGGCCATATAGGCAGACAATACCGGCACGCAGGCCGCCAGCAGCAAGAACGGCAGGCGCGCCCCCCACCACCCCAGGCCCAGTTTTAGCCCGGCAGCCGCCATCAGCGAGACAAGCGGCATCCAATACGCAAAGGCCGGGGCCGGAAGGCCGGGCGGATCGTTCAGGTAATTCCAAAGATAAGGCTCATCCAGGCTCTCACCCCGCGCCAGGCGCAGTGCCCCGGCGTAGTAATATTCTGCGTCCATATACCCGGGGGTTTGCTGAAAAGCCGCCGCTGTGCCAAACACCAACAGGCCCACCAGGAACAGGGAGAGGTAAAAACGCACGTGCATCGCTGGCCCCTAGCGCCGGTAGTGATAAATCTCTAAATCTTCAAACACCTGCCGGCCCACGCGCCGGTAGTGCGCGTCTAGCCACTGTAGCCCGGGGTGTTCCGTCAGCCCAACGGCGCGGTATTCTGCAAATACCCCGCGAAACAACACATAATAAACTTCCTCGCGCTCCCCGGCGGCCGCGGCCAGATCTGGCTCTGGAAAGATTTGCATGGCCGCCTGCGAGGCCGGCTCAAACGTGTCGTTGGGCGAATTCGGCACATCCGCAATAAACACCTGATCTAACTCTGGGGCATAAAAGCGCGCCGGGAAGGCGCTTAACTTATTCTCGTGGATGATGCGCGCCTCCCGTGCGTTCTCGCGCAGCCATCCGGCGGCCTCACGGTACGGCGAGCGAGGAAACTCGCGATAGGTATAAAACGACGGCAGCGATATCAGTGCCGCCAGCAGGAACCCGCCTAAGATTAACCCGCCCACACCGCGCAGTTCACTGCGAGCCGCCAACACGCCCGCCAGGCCGCAGTAGGCCAGGGCCGAGATCAAAAACGCGCGCGGGACGAAAACCGGGCGCATCACATACGACGCCGCAAACAACAGCGCCGGTGGAACCAGCAGCGCGCACAACAACAGCAGCAGGCCCGGCCCGCCGCGCCGGAAGCGCCAGGTTTCGATGGTGATCAGCGCCAGCAGTTGCACGCTGAGGACCGCCGCCGCCGCCAACAAAGCAAACGGCAGCGGCAGGCTGGCGGCAAAGGCAATGATCGCCTGTAAAACCTCCACCAGGCCCGGCTGTGGCAGGCTCCAGGCACGCTGGACCTTAGCAATTTGTCCGGGGAGCAGCAGCAGCCAGGGCAGCGCCAGCAGGCCGATAACCAGTTGAGCCGCCGCCAGGCGCAAGAGCCCTCTCCAATCGCGCCGCAAAATCAGGAACACATCGGGAATCACCAATCCAAACACGGCGACGTTGTGGCTGTACATGGCAACCAGCCCGCCAACCACCAGCCCGGCCCAATTCAGGCGGCGTGGAACTTCGCCGGGGGCAGAGAGGAACAGCCGCGCGAAACAATACAGGTAGCCCACCTGTCCGCACAGCAGTAACGCGTACATGCGCACGTCTTGGGCGTGATAAATTTGCAGCGGCGCAATGACAGCCAACAGCGCCGACCAAAGGGCCGCCCGCCGCCCAAACAGGTGTTGGATGAACCCGTAAAAGGCCGCCACCGCCGCCAGATTAAGCACAACCGTCAGCAGGCGGATGTACCATACCGGCGCGCCACCCAAGAGAACCTCCCCGGCCTGCATCCACAGGTGCAGCACGAAGTAATACAGCGGCGGCATGGTATCGGCCGCCGTACCGCTTAAGATTTCAGCAAAACTACGCCGCGCCAAAAAAATGCTGAAGGTATCATCATAAGATAAGCTGCGCGCTTCGCTCCCCACCAGGCGCAGGGCCAGCCCCAACAGCAAAATCAGCAGAAGGGGTCGCGCCGCCGCCCACGCTCTGATAACGACCAGAAAGCGCCCCAATTGGGACGCTCCCAGGAACGCACCAGCCCTTACCCTCGGCGTTTCGCTCATCCCTCACGCATCCAACGTATCGTACCAGACGGACGGGGGATGCACCGCCCACCAACGCACCCAATAGAGCATTACCAGCAGGTAAGCCGGCAGGGGGAAGAACATCACCGCGCTCTGAATGGGCTGTTCGCGGTACTCAACAGTGTTCAAAAAGATCACCCACAGCAAAACCAACAGCCCCACCAGGCTGAGCGCCACGAACCACTGCCCCCCATGCCGCCAGCGTTCTACCAGCAGGGCAAACGCCAGGATCAGCCCCGGCAGCAGCACAATAAAGTTACCGGGGTCCGTCTGGATGCCCACCCACTGCCCCAGCGTTAAGGTCAGACAGCACGTCCACAAAAAGCCGCGGAACTCAGCGCGGCGGTTGAACCACCACTCCACCAGTATTAACAGCGCCGTCAGCGCCGTTAACGCCCAGCCCAGCCGCCCGCCCCAAGCCGGCCACCACTCCATAAAGGCGGCGCGCGGCGTGCCGGGCGGGTTGTAACTGGGGTAGCGGATCACTTCTCGCAGGTTGTCCAGCATCCAGCCGGGGATCAGCAGTGCAACAGTTGCGGACAACAGCACCACCGTTCCAATCATCCACCCCAGCAGACGCCAGCGTTGATTATTCATCGCCCACCAGGCCACAAAGATCAGCACCAGCACAACCACCTGAGGCTTAATCGTTGCCAGGGCAAACAGCACTCCGGCCAGCTCATCCGCGCCCCTGCGCAGCGCCAGAAATCCCCCGGCCAGGGCCAGCGCCACCAGGATGACGGCATTGCCGTTAATCAATGGGCGCACGCCGTGATACCACAACAGCGAAAAGATCATCAACAGCCCCAGCATCAGCGGGCTGACCTTCCAGCGGGTCAGGCGCAGACTGGCGACGGTTAGCAGCATCAACCCGGCTTCGAGGGCAGTCATCCACAAAGCGCGGGCCAGTGTAAAATCAGAGACCAGGGCAAACGGCAGAAACAACAAAATCGAATACAACGGGTAAGCCACGCGCAGCTCATGCTCCCCCGGCTGCGCGGGCCGCCCATAGGCAAATTCCTGAATTTTAAGCGCCACTTCATCACTGTAAGGGTTCAACCCCTCGGTCACCAGGGCGCGCGTTCCCATCCAATGCACCAAAAAATCGTTCCCACCGGGGTTGGCCTGGGCATAACGGTAATTGCCCCAGGTCATAGCGGCCAGCACAGCGATGATGGCAATAACCATCCACAAAAGTAACAGGGTCCGAGATCGGTTCTTCATCCAGAACGATTCTCCTTAACATCGGGCGTTCCCCTCACGCCGTGATCAGTTTGCGGATCAAAACTGCGTAGCGCAAGATGGTGCGCAAGACCTTCATCTTGCTTGGGCCAGATTTAAGATCGTAGCGCAGCACCAGCGGCACTTCGGTCACCTTCACCGGCAGCCTGCCCAGCTTGATTAAAATCTCCGCCATGCAGGTAAACCCGCGCTCTTCGACCAGCCGGTCGCCATACCTCTGAAAAGCCCTGCGCAGTGTAGAACCACGGTAAGCGCGATACCCACAAGTATAATCCCTGGCCCCAGGGATGGGGAAGAAAACGCGCAGCAAGGTGCTGGCCCCCCGGCTGAGAAAACTCCGCGCCCGCGAGAGGCCCACTTCCTCGCCGCCTCGCTCGTAGCGCGAAGCGATAACCACGTCGGCCCCGGCGCGAATGCGCGCCAGCATGGCTTCCATCAGGCAGGGATCATGGGTATTATCTGCATCCATGGCAATCAGCACGTCATCGTCGCCGGCCAGTTCCCTGGCGCGCGTCAGCCCCGTCAGCATGGCCTGACCTAACCCTTTATTCACGCCGTGATCGAGAATTTCTACCGGCATATCCGCCTGGCGCTGCTGCACTTCGCGGACGGTTCCGTCGCGGCTGCCATCGTTCACCACCAGGACGCGATAATCGAGTTCCAGGTTCGCCATCACCACGCGGATGCGGTCCAGCAGGATGCCAATATCACGCTCCTCGTTGTAAGCCGGCAGTAAAATCAACAACATTTCAACCCGTTCCTTTCCTACTCATCGCGCGCCAGCAGCGCCGCCGTCGCATCCTGGTAGACAATTTTCCAACCCGGTCGCTCTGCCAGAACCCCAACCAGCGGTTCATCGGGCGGCAGCAGCGCCCAGCGCACCTGATAGTAGGTCAAAACCTGCTCCCAGCCGGGGCCCAGAGTGATGACCTGCTCATACTGGCGGGTTAAAGCTTCGCCGTAAAAATCGGTCTGCCCGTCAATAAATACGCGCTCCTCCGGCCACAGGCGGTAGAGCAAATACCCGCCCCAGGGGAAATAATTAAAGCCATTACCAGCCGGGGGATGGGCCTGCATCCAATCCACCGCCGCCGCCGGAAAGACGGTTGGGTCGAAGCGGTTACCCTGCCCGGCATAATCGAGCGCCGCGCCCCCGGCCAGTGCCAGGCCTAGAAGTGCGGCCAGCGCAGCGGGCCATACCATGCCCTTCAAGGCCGCCTCGGTTTGGTACAGGCGGCCTTCCAGCGCCAGCCAACGCGCCAGCAGCCTCAGCCGCCCGGCGTGCGCCTCCAGCCAGCCAGCGGAGATGGCCGCCAGCTGCGGCGCTGCAACCAGAGCAAACAGCGGCACGTTGCGCACGCTGTACAGCGCCATCACCAGCCACGCGGCCAGCAAGAAAAGATGAGCCGCCGCTACGCGCCGCGCCCGCAGTCCCAACGCCGCGACGACCAGCCCCACCATCAGCAAGAAAGGCCAGGTAGATGGGTCGTGGAAATCGGGCGGCAGGTATTCAGCAGTGTGATTCACCAGGTAGCGGCTGCCAATGTAGCCCACGCTGGTGAACCACAGCCCCACTCCCGCCGGGTTGACCAGCGTCGCCAGAAACGCTGCGGCCCCGCCCAGCAAGAAGGCCCGTCCAAACCCCGCCGGAACAAAATCTGCCCGCCGCGTCCAAAATACGTCCCAGGCCAGGCCTATCCCAACCAACAGCCAGGTGACAAACCCGGCAATAAAAGCCCCATGCAGGTTGGCCCACGCCAGCATAATCACCGGCAGGCGCAGCCAGGCGCGCAGGTAGCCGCAGCGCATCCGCTCCAGCGCGTCAATCCACAGCGCCAGCATCAGAAAAGTGAAGATGTGCGGGCGGGCCAGCCAGTGCAGTGAAGCAGACGCCATCGCCAGCACGGTGACGGCCACCGCCAACAACGGCTGTTGGCTTTTGGCAAGCGCCCGGCGGAACACCAGCCAGAAGGAAAAGGCAATTACTGCCGCGCTGATCAGAACCACTCCATCCAGCCCCATCAGACGATAAGCCAGCGCGAAAATCACCTGCGCCAGCCATTCGTGAGGGACGAGCGGCCGCCCCGCCATCGTGTGCGAGAACAGATCCACTATAGGAACCTGGCCGGAGCTGAGAATGTATTCCCCAATCGTCAGGTGGCGGCCCAGGTCGCCATCCATATTCATCAGGCGCGGCCCCATGCCCACAACGCTGAAGAAAGCGGTCATCCACACCATACTGCCCAGGCTCGGTAACAGATAAGCCATCAGGCCGCGCCCTTTCATTCGCGCGCCTCCCCCAGCCCAATCTGCTGCGGACGCACCACGGCAGACAACCGGTAATAAACGCGAAAATCGCCAATCTGCTGTTCCTGCCATGTCACCCCCAAAGCGCGGAACTGCGCTTGCAGGTAGTGATCCAATGGGGGGTTGCGCGTGGTAATATATGCCACGCGCTCGCTTCTGGCAACCTGGTCGCCGTAGGGCGCGTAGCGGTCGTCGCGGGGGGTATAGCGCAGGTCGAGATGATAGGGCAGGCGCGGGACGAAAATCAATTCCTCGCTCGACAGGAACGCCAGTGGGTAGGCCACCCAATAGTTGCTGTAACCGCGCGTTTCTCCCTCAGCCTTCAGAAAGCGGATTAATTCACCGCTGGCGCGCTGGTCAACCGCCGCGGGTTCATAAAACTGAGTGGTTAACCCAGGGGGGAACCGCCCGGCGCACTGCAGGGTTCCCCAAATAGATGCGCCCAATACCACCCCGGCCATCAGGTAGGGTTGGGCACGAAAACGTCGGACGGCCCTCAGCATACTGGCCGCCGCCAGCGCCAGCGGCGTAATCATCGGCAAGAAATATCGTCCAGAGGGGTCTACGCCAAACGAGGTAAACAGGAACCCGACCGTAAGCGTACCCAGCACGCCCCCCAACAGGCCAAACTCCGCCCGATAAGGTTGGCCCGCCCGCAGGTTGCGTCCCAGGTGGGCCAGCGTGCCCAGCCAGAAGATCAGCACAAAGGGCAGCAAAGGCAGCGCCAGCCATTCTACCTTCCAGGGGGGGCGCAGACCCCACAGGGCCGGGACTCCCAACAGCATGAAGCTTACCAGGTGCGTGCCGGTTCGCGCCAGCCAGGGTTCTTTTTCGACAGCGACAGCACTGCCCAACAGTTCTTGCACGAGAAGCATGGGGCCATGTTGAGCGGCGTACAACCACCACGGCAGTGCCCCTACCAGCGCCCCCACCAGCGCCAGCCCCGCAAACTGCCCCCAACAGCGGCGCTCAGAGAGCCGCGCGGCGGCCCAGGCCAGGTAGAGCGCCGCCGGCGCGCTGTACACCAGCGTCAGCCCGTTGGCCCACAACCCGACGCCCACCAGCAGCCCCCACCCTACCCAGGCCAGGGGCAGGCGGCGGTGCTTCTGCGGCAGGCCAAAGCGCGCCAGCCAGAACGACAGCAGTAAAATGAGGTTGCCGATCAACAGGGCTTCGCCATATCCGCCCAGGCTGGCAGTGGTGTACAAGACGGTATTCACCGCCGGGAACGCCAGCAGCAGAGCCGCCAGCAGGCCGGTCATCAGCGAATCCAGCGCGGTACGGCCCAGCAGGATAATCACAGCGACCGTCCCCACGTATAACAGGCCCTGCACCGCGCGGATAACCCAAACATGTTCGCCCAACAACCAGAATCCGGCGGCTACCAGATAGGCGTCCAGACTGCCCATATAAGCCTGCCCATAAAAGAACGTGGGGCGAGCGCCGTTGAGGATGTGACGGGCCATCAGCGCCACAATGGCTTCGTCGGCGTTGAACGGTATCACATCCCAAACGATGAATACCGCTTTCCAGACCGCGGCGGCCAACAGCACCGCTATCGCCAGAAAGAGCCTGTGCGAAAAACGCCCTCGAAACCACCTGTTCACAAAACACCCATTAATTTGGTTATAATGAAGTCTCTTGAAAGTATTTTAGCCGCAAGCCCATCCCTTGACAACCAACCGGTTTGCATATCCAGTCAACAAATATGCAAACCCCAAGAAGGGTTATGCCATTCAAGCACATCTCATCCCTGGTTTTTCTGGTTCTGCTCGCCGTGTATACCATCGCCTTTTTAGGGGGCGCGGCGGGCGTCCCTTTCCATCCCGATGAAAGCACCTATATCTTCATGTCGGCGGATTTTGAGCAGCTCTTTCGCGCTCCGGGGGCGCTGGCCTGGCAGCCCGAGGCACAAGATAACCCCATCCTGCGCTACCGTATCCAGGATGCTCCGCTGGGCCGCTACCTGATTGGCCTGGGGCGCGCCCTGGCTGGCCTGCCCCCCCTACCCGTTGATTGGGACTGGTCCCGCACCTGGGAAGAAAACCGCCAGGCCGGGGCACTGCCTTCGCCGCAGTTACTGCTGGCCGCGCGGCTGGCCGTCGCCGCGCTGACGCCCCTTAGCGTACTGCTGTTATTCCTCACAGGCCGGCGGCTGGCAAACGAGCGCGTCGCCTGGTTGAGCGCGCTGCTGCTGGCCGGCAATGCCCTGGTGCTGTTGCACGCCCGCCGGGCCATGTCTGAGGGGCCGGTGGTTTTTACCGTTGCGCTGCTGTTGTGGAGCCTGACGGTGGCCGAAAAACGCCCCTGGCTGACGGCCCTGCCCGCGGCGCTGGCTTTTTGCGCCAAACACTCGCTGGCAGCGCTGGCTCCGGTGAGTTTGCTGGCTGTGCTGTGGCAGCCGAAGCGTACTGCAAAAGGGGTGGGGAGCGATCTCCTGCGCTACGCCGCGCTGTTTATCCTGGTGGTGGCCGCGCTCAACCCGGCGCTGTGGGCGCATCCCATCGCGGCGGCGCAGGCCGCCCTGCACAGCCGCCAGGAATTGCTTGCCCGCCAGGTGGCCGACCGTCCAGAGCAGGTCATGCGGTCGCCCGCAGTGCGCGTCGCAGTCATGCTCGGCAGCCTGTTCCTGGTACAGCCCATCTTCGCCGAAACAACCAACTATACGCAAGAAACTCGCCCCGCCGAGCGCGCTTACCTCGCCAATCCGTTCCACAGCCTGCTGCGCTCGCCGGCCGCCGGCGGCGTGCTCCTGCTGGCCTACCTCTACGGCCACCTCGCGCTGATCCTGCAAGCCGCCCGGCGGCGCCCACTGCCCCGCGCCGCCCTCCTGCTGTTAGCCGCTGTGCTCCTGCAGGCCCTGGCGCTGCTGGCAACCGTTCCCTTGCCCTTTCAACGCTATTACCTGCCCCTCGTCCCTCACGCCTGCTTGTGGACGGCCTTCGGCATCGACCGGCTGCTCAAGATTACTCGCATTGCGCGATCCGGCTAAACCTGCCGCGTATAAATTCGGTGATTCTTATACGGGATCGCCCCGGCCGTCACCAGGTCGCGGCGCACCTGCACAGCCGTCTCAGCCATTTGGGTCAGTTCCACGTGTTCGTAATTAAAACTCTTGATCGTTTGGACCATCTCGTAATACAACAGCGCGTTGCCGCCCCGGCCCTGATACTCTGGCAGAACCCCTACCCCGTTAAGCGACAGCCGCCGGGTGCGCTTGAGTTCGATCAGCATATCCACAATTCCCCAAGGCGTCAGGTGACCACCGTGCCGCTGTAGCGCCGCCGAAATATCCGGAAAGCCAAACAAAAAGCCCACCACTTCCTCGTTATAGTAGATCAGCTTAATCAACTGTGGTACCGCCACCAGCAGGATGTTATCTACCGCAAGCTTGATCTCACGCGGCGTGAGCGGGTAATACTCCCAGTTGTTGACAAACGTTTTGTTATACACCTCGCCAATTTGCGCGGCACAGCGCAACAGCTCGCGCTTGGTCTTAAAGTTCGATACCCTAAACTTACCCCGTTCCTTCAGGCGGCGGGCGACCTCTGCTACTTTCTCCGGCAGTTTAAAATTCTCCCCTAAATAACAAGAGACAAAATCTACCTCTTTCTGAAACCCCGCCTTTTCAAACAACACCGGGTAGTAGGGGTAGTTATAATTCATCATCGTCATCATCTGGCGGTGTTCAAAGCCTTCCACCTGGATGCCGTACCCATCGAATGGGCTTAACCCCTTTGGCCCCAAGAGCGTATCCAGCTTACGCTTGCGGCACCAATCAAAGGCCGCGTCAAACAGACAGTTGGCTACTTCCTGATCATCAATGCAGTCGAACAGGTAAAACTGCGCCTTGCGCGTCTGGTGATACTGGTTGAAGGGCTTATTCTCCAGCACAGCGATCCGCCCAACCACCTCTTTTCCCCGCTTTGCCAGGAAAAAATCTCCATCAGAATGCTCAAAGAAGGGGTGCTTGTCGCGGTTCAACATCAGCTTAATGTCGCTGACAAACGGCGGGACCCATTGCGGGTGGCCTCTATACAGGCGATAGTGGAACTGGACAAATTCATTCACCTGCGCCCTGGAACGGGTATCGATCATCTCAATTTCTACCATAGCCGGTTCCTCTCGTATTCTCTTTGGGGTGGGGTCGCATGAGACTTTCGCCAGTATACACCCAATCGGGTAAAAGCACGTCTCATTTCGTCTACAGATTACAAACCCCATTTACCGCCAATTGTGGCACTTGGGAATCCGGCAGTTTTTACAATTCATAAAATGGGTAATTTTAGTATAATTTCTCCATGGCAAACCAACTGATCCATGAAAACTCTCCCTACCTGCTCCAACATGCCGACAACCCCGTCGAATGGTATCCCTGGGGCGAAGAGGCCTTGCAGAAAGCGCGCGCCGAAAACAAGCCCATTTTCCTGAGTGTCGGTTATGCTGCCTGCCACTGGTGTCACGTAATGGCCCACGAATCTTTTGAAGACCCGGCCACCGCCGCGATCATGAACCGCTACTTCATCAATATCAAGGTAGACCGTGAAGAGCGCCCCGATATAGACAGCATCTATATGAACGCCGTCGTCGCCCTCACCGGTCAGGGCGGCTGGCCGATGAGCGTCTTTCTCACGCCAGAGGGTGAGCCCTTCTACGGTGGAACCTACTTTCCACCAACCCGCCGTTATGGGATGCCCTCCTTCCATGAGGTATTAGAAGCGGTAGCCCGCGCCTGGCAAAACAACAGCGCCGACCTGCGCCAGACCGGGCGCGAACTGACCCAACGCCTGGCCGAGCCGCCGCTGACCGGCGCGACCGCCGCCCATTCACTGCGCCCCTCCGCGCTGGATCAGGCCACCCGTACCCTGCTTAACAGCTACGATTGGAAGCAAGGGGGGTGGGGAAAAGCGCCGCGCTTCCCACAGCCGATGGCAGTTGAGTTCTTGCTGATGCAGGCCGCCCGCCCGCAGGCAAGCCTGCGCGAAGAGGCCCTCATGGCCGCCGCCCATGCCCTAAACGCCATGAGCCGCGGCGGGATGTATGACGTGGTCGGCGGTGGGTTTGCCCGTTACAGCACCGACGATGACTGGCTGGTTCCCCACTTTGAGAAAATGCTCTACGATAACGGCCAATTAGCCCTGGCATACCTGCACGCCGCGCAGATCACCGGCAACCTGTCCTTTCGCCAGACCTGCCAGGAAACGCTGGATTTTATTGCCCGTGAACTGACGCACCCCGCCGGCGGCTTTTACAGCAGCCTGGACGCCGATTCAGAGGGGGAAGAGGGCAGGTTTTACGTTTGGTCATTGGATGAACTGCGCCAGGCCCTGGGCGGGTCCGACAGCGAGGATTACCGTTTCTTTGAGCGCGTTTATACCGTCAGCAAGAGCGGCAATTTTGAAGATCACAACATTTTACAGCGCAAGGATCATCTCGACGCGCTGGCCCGCGCACTGGAAATGCCCGAAGCCAATCTGATCGCCCGCCTGTCGGCCATCCACGCCCGGCTGTACGCCGCCCGCGCCGGGCGCACGCGCCCCAGCACCGATGATAAAGTGCTGGTCTCGTGGAACGCCCTGGCACTGCGCGCTTTCGCGGAGGCCGCCCGCGCTCTGGATCGTGCCGATTATCTGGCCGTTGCCCGCAAGAATGCGGCGTTCTTGCTGGATGAAATGTACCACAATGGCCGCTTGCTGCGCTCCTGGCGCAGTGGGCAGGCCCGCCACAACGCTTATCTCGAAGATTATGCCGGGCTGATCCTGGCGCTGCTGGCCCTATACCAGTCTGACCCAAACCCGCGCTGGTTCCAGTCGGCCCGAACGCTGGCCGAAGAGATGGTTGCCAGCTTCCGCGACCCACAGGACGGCGGCTTCTTTGATACCCGCACCGACCACGAAAGCCTGATCACCCGCCCCAAAGATTGGCAGGATAATGCCACTCCGTCTGGCAATGCGCTGGCGGCCAGCGCGCTACTGCAACTGGCCGCCTTCGACGAGCGCCCCGACTGGCGCAGACTGGCCGAAGAGATGCTGGCGGCCCGGCAAGACATCCTGGTCCAGCACCCTACTGCCTTCGGTCAGTGGCTGCAAGCCCTGGATTTTGCCATCGGCCCGGTCTTGCAAATCGCCCTGGTGGGCCCGCTTGATGCAACCGAGATGCAGGCGTACCGCGCTTACCTGGGCAGCGCCTACCGCCCCCGCGTGGTGATCGCCGCGGTCCCCTACCCGCCCCCACCCGGCAGCCCCAGCTTACTCCACGACCGCCCCATGCTCCAGGGCCGGCCTACCGCCTACGTTTGCCAGGGGTTTACCTGTAACCTGCCGGTTAACGACCTGGAAGGATTGAAACAGCAGGTGAAATCATAGTTATTGCCACAGTTTGAACTCGCGGAGAATGGACCCGCCGGTAAATTCGCGCACAATTGAATTATCGGGGACCAAATCAATATCCACCGGCAAGAACCACTCCAAAAAGGTCAGCAGGCGCTTGGCCTCAATGTGCTCTGGCGTGCCAAACTGAACCTGGCGCAGCAGCGGCTCGATTAACGGGCGCAGCACTGCCAGTTCATACACCAGCGCCGAATTAAACATAATATCGGCGTTCTCCTGATAAGGGAAAATGTGGTTTTTCTCGCCGCGCCGCACCGACTCCCAGCGCTGAATCGTCGTCTGGGCCGAGTAGCCGCGCTCACGGGCATCGCGCACGATGCGCCGGATCAGGCGGCTGTCGGTAGTGGAGATGCGGTTGTAGCGGTCGAGGTTGAGCTGCGTCAGGCAGGAAACGTAAATGCGGAAGGTATGGCTGGTGGCAAAGTTGGGGAGCAGATCCGGGTTCAGGCCGTGAATACCTTCCAGAATCACTACCTGGTCCTTCGCCAGCCGCGCGACTTCACCGGGCAGACTGCGTCCTAATTTAAAGTCAAAACGCGGTAACTGCACTTCTTCACCGGCAATCAGGGCTTTTAAATCAGAAGCCAGGCGCTCGCGGTCTAATGCGCCCAACGCCTCGAAATCATATTGGCCGTTCTCATCCAGCGGGGTCTTCTCACGGTCTACAAAATAGTGGTCCATTTCCAGCGCGAAAGGCGAAACCCCCTGAGCCAGCAGTTGCACGGCCAGCCGTTTTGAAAAGGTGGTTTTCCCAGAAGAAGAAGGGCCGGCGATTAAGATAATGCGCGGCTTGTCGGCGCTCTGCAAAAACTGAGCGGCGATTTCTACGATGCGCTGTTCTTGCAGTGCCTCAGAGACGAGGATGATCTCCCGAATCCGCCCGGAGACAATCGCATCGTTAAGCGCGCCGACATTGTCAATGCCCAGGCGCGCCAGCCAGCGGCCATACTCGCGAAACGTTGCCAGCAGTTTGGGGTAATCGGGCAGTGGGCGCAGTTCATCGGGCGCGTGACGGCGCGGATACTGCAAGATAAACCCCTCGTCATTTTCCAGCCGCAGGCTGAACCACTTTAGGTAACCGGTGGATGGAACCATATACCCGTGATGGTAGTCGCGGTGGTCCTCGATGGCATACAGCACCAGGTGTTCCTTGGTGCGATATTTCAAGAGGCGCACCTTATCCGGCTGTTTTTTGGCCTCAAAGTACGCAATCGCTTCTTGCAGTGGAACCAGGTGGCGGGTTAAAGGCAGATCCGCCTCGACCAGCGCGCGCATCCGGGCCTGGAGGGCCTCTACATGGGCCTGCTTCAGAGCGCCAAGCCCCATCACCTGGCAGTAAAACCCGCCCGAAGACACGGAATGGTCAACCGTCAACTCGGCGCCGGGGAAAAGGTCTTCAAAAGCCACTTCCAGCAAGAAGATCAGCGAACGGCGGTAAATGCGCGCGCCATCGGCGCTGGCCATCGTTACCGGCTGCACGTGCGCATCCATTGTGATGGGGTAAGTCAGCTCGCGCAGCACGCTGTTGACAATCGCGCCCACGATTACCGGGTTATCCCATTCGGGCAGGGCGCGTAAAAAAGTCTCGACCGGCAGCCCGCGCCGGCCTGCATACACCCGCCCATCCGGCAGGTGGATTTCTACGGTTGGACGAGGAGGAACTTCCTCGACAATTTCAATGGTTTTGGTTTGCATAGCTACCTGTCATGATTAATGTCGGAAGCTAATTTTAACACATCCAGAGAGAGCACGCGCAGGTGGCCCGCGTCCGCGTAGTCGGCGGGTGATTCACCGGGCTCACAAGCGTTTGAGGTAAAATCTTCCGGCGATTTGCGAACTACCCGGCAGGCATCCAGCTTGAATCTCCCCCACCCCCATTATACCGAAGTTTAGACGCCCCCTCTGGTTCCAGAACCGCCGAATCGGATATAATCTCGCCTATGGAAACTGAACTTACCCCTGCCCGCTGGCGCGTCTTGCGCACTCCGCCCGCCCCCGGCGCGTGGAATATGGCCGTTGATGAAGCCATCCTCGAAGCCGTGGGGCAGAAGCATTCTCTCCCGACCCTGCGCCTGTACGCCTGGAGTCCTCCCTGCCTGTCATTAGGGTACGCCCAACCGCTCTCGGATGTAGACTTTGAAGCCTTGCAGTGCAACGGCTGGCAGTTGGTGCGCCGGCCCACCGGAGGGCGGGCCATCTTGCACACCGATGAACTAACCTACTCCGTCATCGCTCCCCTCGATGAGCCGCGCGTGGCCGGCGGGGTGTTAGAAAGCTACTGCCGCCTGGCGCAGGCTCTGCTCGACGCTCTCAACCGCCTGGGACTGCCCGCCCGCGCCGACAGCCGGTACGACCTCCCCCCCGGAACGCAGCCCGGCGGCCCGGTTTGCTTTGAGACGCCCTCAAACTACGAAATCACCGTCCAGGGCAAAAAACTGATCGGCAGTGCCCAGGCCCGCCGCAAAGATGGGGTCCTTCAACACGGCTCGCTGCCGCTGTGGGGCGACCTGACGCGCATCACCCGCGCCTTGCGTTTCAAAGACGAAGAAGCGCGCCAAAAAGCCGCCGCCCGCCTCTTGGAGCGCGCCGCCACTGCCCAACATTTGGGAGTTTTGCTCAATTGGGAAGACTGCGCTGACGCCTTTGAGGCCGCTTTTGCCGCTACCCTTGCCATCCACTTCCAGCCCGGCGACTTGACCTCCCAAGAGCAGGAGCGCGCCGCTCAGTTAGTGGCCGAAAAATATGCCCATCCTGCCTGGACCAATCACATCCTGTAATTACGGCGGCGGCATGGGCGTGGCCCCAGATGGTACAAAAATCACCTCTTTGTACCCCATGCTGCGGAACATCCGGTCGAGGTAATTTTCGGCATTGGCCTGCGCCTGAGTCAAAATACCGTCCTCCAGGGCGGCGTCTAGAATGGCTTTCTCGGCTACCTGGCGCGCGCTGGTTTCCAGATTCTGGTCGCCTTTGTTTAACAGACCAGTCTCGCGGTCATACACGTAGGATTTTTGATTATCCAGCGTCGCCACAAATACCTGGGGCGGCGGCAGCCGCACGTACAGCACTTCCCCTTCCACCCATAGATCCTCTGGGCGCAGCAGTGAAAGATCTACCCCCGCAATGACTTTGCCGTGCGCCACAAACAACAGCCGGTCTCCGAACAAGAACCCCAGGTCGCCTTGCCCGGTCTCGGCAGTGACGACTTTTTCGAGCGTGTATTGAATGGTCTCCAGGCGCGCCAGCGAGCGCACATCGTGGACAATCGTAATCGGGTCGGGGACGATCGTCGGCGTCTTGTTAAACAGTTCTGCAATGCGGGTTTCCACCCGCCCGCTGGCCTCGCTCACCGGCTCCAGGGCCTTTTGGGCGGTCTGCCGGACCATTTCAGTGATGGCAAAAAAGATCCCTACTCCAATCAGGCCGAGGGTGATCAGGGCGATTAAAAACGTAATCCAACCACGTCCCCCACTTCCGCTCCCGCCCCTGGGTCTGGTTTCCTCTGGGTCATATCTCATCTTGCGTTTCTACTCCTTACCTGCCGGGTATGGGATGAACCTTCCCAGAATCGGCAAACAAATCTTCAAATTGATTATAATCGTTCTCACGATGATTTGGCTTTTTCTCTACCGAGGTTCACAGTGAAGCCAGCCCTTTACCGACAACCACAAGGCAGTCGGCAGTTACAAGCCGCATCCACGCCCCACCTCCCCCCGGCGATTCTTCTCCTGGTGCTGGCCTTGTGGCTGGCGGCCTGCGCTCAACCGCAGAGTGCCACCCTCACCCCCACTGTCACCACCACGCCAGCGCCCACCGCCACGCCCACCCGCCTGCCCACCGTGACGCCCACGCCCTTCCCCCTCGGCAGTCAGGAAAACCCGTTTGTGATTGCCGTGGTCGAGATCACCGCCGGACCGCAAACCGCCGTTGCCGCCCAAGAACTGGCCGTCCGGCTGGCCGCCGCGACTGCCCGCTCGGTGATCGTGCGAACCTTCTCAGATTACAATGATCTGCTGCTGGCGCTCGAAGAGAGCCGCGCGCACATCGTCTGGCTGCCTCCCCTGACCTACCTGCACGCCAGCCGCCGGGGGCTGGCCGAAGCGGCATTGATCACCAGCCATTTTGGGGTTTACCAATACGGCACTCAATTCATGGCCAATACCGCCAGCCAGTTTACCCCCTATTTCGACCCCATCAGCGGCCTCACCTCCGCCGGCCCCGAGACGGCCCTGCCCCAATTTGAAGGGATGCGCCCCTGTTGGGTCGAGCCAGGCTCTCCTTCGGGATATATCGTGCCAGCCGGGCTGTTGGCCTCGCAGGGGGTCTCCACCACTACGCCCATCTTCGTGCAGACCCATACCGCCGTCATCCGCGCGCTCTACATCCAGGGCATTTGCGACTTTGGGGCCACGTTTTCTATCTCCGGCGACCCGCGCACCTCTCCCGCCGTGCTGAACGATCTACCCGACGCCCTCAACCGCGTCCTCATTATCTGGCGCAGCGACCCGATCATCCCCAACCTCAACCTGTCCTTCATTGCCGGGTTGACGCGTAAAGACCGCCAGGACCTCATCGATGCGCTGCTGGTCATCAACCAGACCGCCGAAGGCAAGGCCCTGCTTTCTGCCGCAGCCGGAGATTACCAGATCGAGGACTTGCGCGTGGTGGAGGATTCTCTCTATGACCCACTGCGCGCCATGGTGGACGCGCTCGATCTTGACCCTAAGGATTTCATCGGGAAATAAAGGATAGGCTGTTGTGAAGGGCAAACGCTTCCGAACCATCTTGCTCATCCTGTTGATGATGATCATACTGCTGGCGGGCGTTCCCATCGCCATTGCCGAAATGACCGCCCAGGCCCATCTGTACACCGCCGAGACGGTTCCCGCCAGCCGCGTGGCGATTGTTTTCGGGGCCGGCCTCCAGCGCGACGGCACGCCTTCTGCCGTGCTGAGCGACCGGGTTGAAATGGCCGCCCGGCTCTACTTTGATGGCAAAGTTGAAAAACTGCTGATGAGCGGCGACAACCGCTTTATCGAATACAATGAACCGGGGTCAATGCGCGATTACGCCATCCGCCTGGGCGTACCCGCGCGCGACATCGTCCTCGATTACGCCGGGCGGCGCACCTACGATACCTGCTACCGCGCCTTCCACATCTTCGGCGTCCGCGAAGCCATTCTCGTCACCCAACGGTTCCACCTCACCCGCGCCCTGTTTACCTGCAACAACCTTGGGGTGCGCGCCAACGGCGTCCCCGCCGACAACCGCTCCTACCGTAAAAGCGCGCGCGCTTTCTGGCAGTTCCGCGAGATTGTAGCAACGCCCGTAGCCGCCTGGGAAGTCTGGCTCCTCCGTCCCCTACCCGTCTTAGGCGAGCCAGAACCCATCTTTTAGGTATGATTCATCGTTGACAATATCCAGCTCGTAGAGAAGAAACCTTCCAACCGCTTCGCGCCTTGCTGTCAACCGCTGACGGCCTTTTCTTCCTGGCATTGATCTTGCACCCATTTCATAAAGGAGTTATCGTGAACCGCTCAGAAGCCCTTTCACTCGTTCAGGAATTCGTTAAAAGCCCTAACCTGATGAACCATATGTTTTCGGTAGAAGCCGCCATGCGTTTTTACGCCCAAAAACTGGGGGAAGACGCCGAGATGTGGGGACTGACCGGCCTGCTGCATGATTTCGATTGGGAAATCCACCCCTCTCTCGAACAACACCCCCAGAACGGCGCTCCCATTTTGCGCGAGCGCGGCGCGCCAGAGGTGATTATCCAGGCTATCCTCAGTCATGCCGACCATACCGGCGTTCCGCGCGTTACTCCCATGCAAAAGGCGCTCTACGCCTGCGATGAAATCACCGGGCTAATCACAGCCGTGGCTCTGGTGCGTCCCTCGCGCTCGCTCTACGACCTGACCGCCGCTTCGGTAAAGAAGAAATGGAAAGACAAAGCCTTTGCCGCTGGCGCCAACCGCGACGAAATCTCTCGCGCCGTGGCCGACTTTGGCGTAGACCTGTGGGAGCATACCGATAACGTCATCCTCGCCATGCGCGCCATCGCCCCTCAATTGGGGCTGGAGGGCAATCCCATTCCCGGAGCCTGAAGGCGCCTGCGCATGGATTTTTTTGTAAAACGCTTCTCTGACCACCGCTTATGACTCTTCAAGGGAAAGGCTTCTTCATCTGGAAAATCCGCGATTGCGAAAAAGGCCATCCGGCGGCCATCGCCAGCGCGGCCCAATCCGCCGGGCTGACGCACGTGCTGATTAAAATCGCCGACGGCGCCGGCTCTTTTAACATCGCCAAAGAAGGTCCCACAGACCTGGTTCCGCCGGTCGTCCAGATCTTAAAGGAAGCCGGCCTTCAGGTATGGGGCTGGCAGTACATTTATGGTTATGACCCCGCCGCCGAGGCCCGCGCCGCCATCCGCCGCCTGCGGCAACTGAATCTGGATGGGTTTGTCATTGACGCCGAATCTGAATTTAAACAGCCAGGCCGCGCCGCCGCCGCCCGGCGGTATGCTCAAGAGCTGCGCTCGGCCTTTCCCACGCTCCCGCTGGCCCTCAGTTCCTTTCGTTTCCCGTCTTACCACCGCGCGTTTCCGTGGCGCGAGTTTTTAGCCGTCTGCGACTACAACATGCCTCAGGTATATTGGGAGCAGGCCCACAACCCCGCCCCACAGCTCAAGCGCTGCGTGGCCGAACTGACCGCCCTCCAGCCCTCGCGTCCGGTGATCCCAACTGCCCCGGCCTATAAAGTCAACGGCTGGCGGCCCACCCCGCAAGACTATGCCGAATTCTTCGCCGGTGTCCGTGAACTCCGGCTTCCGGCATTCAATTTCTTTAGCTGGGATGAATGCCGCCGCGACCTGCCCGAACTCTGGCAGGCTATGAGCGCCTATCACCTGGCCGGGGCCGAACCAGCGCCGCAACCCCCGGCCGCCGCCCCCGCGCCGCCTGCTCCACCGCCTGGGATCCTGGCGGACTTTTTCCAGGCCCTTAACCGCCGCAACCTCGATGAGATCTTGCGCCTCTACCACACCGATGCCATTCACGTCTTCGACAACCACCTGGTGCGCGGTGAACAGGCCGTGCGCGCCTGGTACCAAGACCTGCTGACGCACCGTCTGTCCGAGGCTACCTTTACTTACAAATCTTCTTCTGGCAGCCTGCCCGGCCTGCTGCGCTTTGAGTGGAGCGCGCGCGCGCCTTCTGCCGCCGTCGAAAACGGCAGCGATTCCATCGGCGTGATTGACGGCAAAATTGTTGTCCACTATACCGACTTTGGCATCGTCTCACCGGCATAAACCATAAGCAAAGCCATAAACAAAACGACCGCGAGTGCTTTTCTCTCGCGGTCGTTTTGTTATAAGCGATTAGGGGTATTTATTCTTCGGCCTTGGCCCCGTCCGCAGACGCCAGGTTCTGCTCCATCGCCAGGCGCGCTTTTTGCGTTTCTTCCTCGGCGCTGAAGCGGCCCTGCTTAAAGCCGGTACCCGCCGGGATCAGCTTGCCGATGATGACGTTTTCCTTGAGACCAAACAGAGCATCTTCCGCGCCAGCAATGGCCGCGCCCGCCAGCACTTTAATGGTGTGCTGGAACGAAGAGGCCGACAACCACGAGTCAGTGTTGAGCGAAGCCTTCGTCACGCCCAGCAAAATTTCGCTATAGCGTGCCGGCTGCTTGCCCTGGGCCACCAACTGCTCGTTGACCCGCTGCATTTCGCGGCGGTCCACGTTATCCGCCGGCAAGAAGTTCGTATCGCCGGGGCGAAGCACCTGCACCTTGCCCAGCATCTTGCGGATGATGATCTCGAAATGCTTATCGTTGATGTTCTGGCCCTGCGCGCGGTACACCTTCTGAATCTCCGTCAGCAGGTACATCTGGCAGGCCTCACGGCCTTTGATCTTGAGGACCAGGTGCGGGTTGAGCGACCCCTCGGTCAGTGCCGTGCCAGCTTCAATGTGTTCGCCGTCCTTAATCAGCAGGCGCGCGGTGCTTGGAATTTCGTATTCTTCTGTTTCGCGGTGTTCGTAAGACACGATCACCTTACGGCCCTCAATCCGCACGCGCCCGGCATGCTGCGCCGTGATGCTGGCCTCGCCCAGTACGGCAATCGGCTCACTTAATGAGACCGTGCCTTCATCGCGCACCTTGATCGTCCAGTCTTCTGGCACATCGTACTCGTCGCTCAGCATCTCGCTGTGTTCCACGCGCACGACGCGCTGGTCGCTGTAGCGGTCTGACTGAATAATGCGGGCCACGCCGGCAATCTGGCTGATGATCGCCTCGCCTTTAGGCATCCGGCGCGCCTCGAACAGCTCTTCCACGCGCGGCAGACCGGTCGTAATATCGCCGCCCGCCGCCACGCCGCCGGTGTGGAACGTGCGCAGGGTCAACTGTGTACCCGGCTCACCAATGGACTGAGCCGCCACAATGCCTACCGCCGAACCCAATTTCACCATTTCGCCGCGGCCCAAGTCCATGCCGTAGCACTTGGCGCAGATTCCATGCACCAGCTCGCAGGTCAAGGGCGAGCGCACCTTGACTTCATCAACCCCCGCCTCCACAATCCGCCGCACCTGGCTGTGATCCAGCATCACGTCGCGCTCCACCAGCACCTCACCGGTGTTGGGGTCTACCACGCGCGCCGCCGTCATGCGCCCAAACAAGCGGTCTTTCATGCTCTGCCCGGCCACATCGTCCGACTTGCGAATCCAGATGCCGTCCGTGGTAAAGCAGTCTTCCTCATTGATGATAATATCCTGAGCCACGTCCACCAGGCGGCGGGTCAGATAACCAGCGTCCGCAGTGCGCAGAGCGGTATCGGCCAGGCCCTTGCGCGCGCCGTGCGTGGAGATGAAGTATTCGAGGGTGTTGAGGCCCTCGCGGAAGTTCGATTGGATCGGCAGGCGGATAATGCGGCCCGCCGGATCGGCCATCAGGCCGCGCATGCCGGCCAACTGCGAGATAGGCCCAAAACCGCCCTTCGTTGCGCCAGAGCTTGCCATCGTCGAGAGGTTGCCGGTCGGGTCCATGCACTTGCGCACCGCGCTGGCTACATCTTTGGTGGTCTGCTGCCAGATCTCAATAATGCGCTCGTTGCGTTCCTGTTCGGTCAGCAGGCCGCGGCGGAAGGAACGGTTCACGTTCTCCACTTCGCGCTGGGCCTTTGCTAGAATCTCGGCCTTGGCTTCGGGGATGGTAATGTCGGAAACGGCCAGGGTAGAACCCGAGCGCATGGCGTACTCAAAACCAATATCCTTCACCAGATCGGCCACGGTGGTCGTCACTTCCTGCCCGCTGAATTCCAGCACGTCGGCGATCAGGTCCTTCACGCCGCCCTTATCCAGCTTGATGTTGCGGAACTGCACGCGGTCCGGCAGGATGCGGTTGAACAGCACGCGGCCCACCGTGGTGCGGATCAACGCCTCGCGCGGTTCTGGCAGGCGCTTATCGTCGTCATCGTACCAGGTCGTTACCTTCACCGAGATGATCTGGTGAACTTTAAGTTGTCCCAACTGGTAAGCCAGCTCCACTTCTTCCAGGCTGGCAAAGTAGCGTTCTGGGCTGCTGATCTTCGGGTCGCCGTCCATCGTCAGGTAATACACGCCCAAGACCATATCTTTCGACGGGCTGATGATCGGCTCGCCGTCGGCAGGTTTCAGCAGGTTTTTGGTTGACAGCATCAGGTTGCGGGCTTCCCACACCGCTTTTTCAGACAGCGGCACATGAACGGCCATCTGGTCGCCATCAAAGTCCGCATTGAAAGCAGTCGTCACCAGCGGGTGAAGCTGGATGGCACTGCCCTCGATCAGAACCGGCTCAAAAGCCTGAATGCCCAGGCGGTGCAGCGTGGGAGCGCGGTTCAACAGCACCGGGCGCTCTTTAATGGCCTCCTCCAGCACTTCCCAGACTTCCGGCCGGCCGCGCTCGATAAAGCGCCGCGCGCCCTTAACGTTGGCGGCGTAGTTATGCGCCACCAGCTTGGCGATCACAAACGGGCGGTAGAGTTCGAGGGCCATGGTTTTAGGCAGGCCGCATTGGTGCAGCTTGAGGGTCGGACCGACCACGATCACCGAGCGGCCCGAATAATCCACGCGCTTGCCCAACAGGTTACGGCGGAAGCGGCCCTTCTTGCCCTTGAGCATATCGCTCAGCGACTTCAGTTCGCGGCGGCCCCGGCGCGAAAGCGCCTTGCCGCGCTGTGAGTTGTCAATCAGCGAATCGACCGCCTCTTGGAGCATGCGCTTCTCGTTGCGCACAATCACGTCCGGCGCACCCAGTTCCAACAGACGCTTAAGGCGGTTATTGCGGTTAATCACGCGGCGGTAGAGGTCGTTCAGGTCTGAGGTCGCAAAGCGCCCGCCGTCCAACTGCACCATGGGGCGCAAATCCGGCGGGATCACCGGCAGCACCGTCATAATCATCCACTCAGGGCGGTTGGTCGAGCGGCGGAAAGCCTCCACCACCTTCAGGCGCGTAGTGGCCTTCTTGCGCTTCTGCTTGCTCTTCGAGGTGCGCACCTCATGCCACAGGTCTTCCGAGAGTTTATCCAGGTCCAGCCGGCGCAGAATGTCGTAGAAGGCTTCGGCGCCCATATCGGCGCGGAACACCTGCCCCCAGCGCGACTTGAGCTCGCGGTAGCGGCTTTCGCTCAAGAAGGTAAAGGGCCGCAGTTCTTGCAGTTCGTCGCGCACCCGCGAGTTTTGCCCCTGCGATACCGAGGTCTGGTCTTCCAACTGGTTGCGCAGAGCCTCCATAGCTTCTTCCGCTTCAGCCTTAATGCGGTTGATTTCCATGCTGATCTGCTCAATGTCGCGCTGTAAGCTCTCGCGGGTCTGTTTTTCCAGTTCGTCCAGGCGCTCTTTCACCACCCGCTGGATCATCGCGATGTGCTGCGGGGTGATCTGCTTGCCGGTTTCCACAATCGTCACTTGGGCCGACTCGAACACGTATGGGCGGGTGGCCGTCTGGCCCATGCGTTCTTGCAGCATTTCCTCCAGCCGCTTGCCTTCGTTGATGACCGGCTCCAGGCTGTTGGCGATCTGCTCATCCGAGCGGTTTTGCAAGTCCGAACGCTGCTGCTGCAACTCGGCCACTTTGCGGTCACGTTCCAGCTTGACCTGCTTGATTTTTTCATTAATCTGATTGGCCTGCTCGCGCTCCGAAACGTTAATTTCATCTTCCAGGCGCTTCAGCGCCTTGGCGCGGGCATCGTCGTCTACATACGTCACCACATACTGTGCAAAATATAAAACCCGGTCCAGGTTGCGGCGGGAGATATCCAGTAATAACCCCAGGTAAGAGGGAATGCGGCGGGTATACCAGATGTGCGCCACCGGCGTCGCCAGTTCGATATGCCCCATGCGCTCGCGGCGCACCGAGGAGCGCGTCACTTCGACGCCGCATTTGTCGCACACAATTCCCTTATAACGAGGATTCTTATACTTACCGCAGTAACACTGATAATCGCGCGTGGGACCGAAGATTGCTTCGCAGAACAGACCGTCTTTCTCAGGGCGCAAACGCCGGTAGTTAATCGTTTCCGGCTTCAAGACTTCCCCGTAAGACCAACTGCGCACGGTTTCGGGTGAAGCCAGGCTGATACGTAGTGCGGTCAGACCCTTGGTTTCCACAAAAACGCCTCCTCTAACCTATTCCCCAATCCAGAAAAAAACAACACAAGCGCAAGAGAATCTTCGATCTCTGGCGCTTTGCAAGAGTCAGGAATACCATATGATAATCATGCGACCTCGAATTATAGCACGAAGCAAAAAGAAATGCAATCCTTTTTGAAAAAATTCCAAAAAGCATGAAGATTCTGCCAGGCACAATTTTAGCTAATCGGCAACTGCGCCCGCTGCGACTGCTCGCACGGCACTTCCAACGAGAAAACGCTCCCCTTGCCCAACTGGCTGTCTACCCACACCCGCCCGCCGTGACGCTCTGCAATGGAGCGCACAATTGCCAGGCCCAGACCTGTGCCGCGCTGTTGATAGGCCTCGCGCCGCCCACTGCGGTAAAACTTCTCGAACAGGTGCGGCAGGTCCAGCGGAGCGATTCCAATCCCCGTATCATGCACTTCAAACAACACGCTGTTGGCGCGCGCTTCCAAACGCACCTTCACCTGACCCCCTACCGGCGTATATTTAATCGCATTCTCCACCAGGTTCACAATCGCCTGCTGTAAGAGGGCGCGGTCGGCGTCAATAGTGATGTTTTTGCCGGGATTGGCAAGCTCCAGCGTAAGCTGGATGTCTTTCTGCACCGCCTGTAACTGGAGCGAGTTAATCACCTCGTCCAAAATCTCGTTGACGGCGATTCGCTCGATCTGCAAGCCAATCCCGGTTTCGATCCGCCCCAGATCCAGCAAATTGGTAACCAGCCGGGTCATATTCTCGATGCCGGTCACGATCTTGCGCACGTAGCCCTTCTGCTGCTCGTTCAGTTCCCCTACCATTTGCAGCATCGTCGCGTAACCGCGCATCAGGGTCAGCGGCGCACGCAGGTCATGGCTCACCGTCGAAACAAAGTCGGATTTCAACTGCTCCAGTTCCTTAAAGTGGGTCACGTCTCGCAAGATACATACCCGCCCCAACGGGCGGCCTTCTACCATAACAGAAGCCACACTGCCGTAATAAACCTTGCCGTTAGCAAGGGTGATCTCACGCGAGGCGATCCGCTGGCTCATTGGCATCGTCAACAGAGCGATCACTTCGCGCGCCCCGATCACGTCCTGTACCGGCTGACCTTCCAGGGGCGATACAATCAGCCCTGGAACCTGCATCGCCGCCGGGTTGAGCAGTAAAAGCCGATCTTGCTCGTCAATCACCAGCACCGGCTCAGGCGTCGAAGCTAAAACAGCTTCCAGGCGCTGACGGCCTACCTCTGCTGTGGCGTACAGGCGCGAACTGGTCGCGGCCATGGCCGCCTCGCCCGACAGCGTGGTTAAAAAGCGGATTTCTTCATCAGGAAAGCTGCGCGGGCGGTCATAAGCCACCCAAAAAACGCCATAATAGCGGTTTTCGTGGCGCACAGCCAGCGCCAGTAATGCCCCCGGCGCGGCCTGTCCGTTTTCAATCTGCAAGCGGCGCGAGCGGGCCACATTCGGCAGGTTCACCAGATCTTGCTGACGGGCGATCTCAAAAAGCTGTTCATCCAGGTGCGCGTACAGCGACGCCGAAGTGCCCACCCCAAACGAAACCGGCCCCCCCTCGCCCGTATCGAGAGTAACATCGCGCACCAGCACGAAGCGGGCCGCGCCCGCCCCGTTTGCCAGGGCCGCCTCAAGAATCGGGCGCACCGCTTCGCCGATGTCCAGGTTCGCCGCAATTCCCTGACTGACGATCAGCAGGCGGTTCAACTCGTCCAGGCGCGCCTTTAAACTCACGCGCATCTGCTCAAAGGCCGCGCTCAACCGCCCCACCTCGTCCACCCCTCGTACCGCCAGCGGACGGTCTAGCTGCCCCATGGCGATATACGAGGCTTCTTGCGCCAGCACCTTAAGCGAAGAAGTCACCACCCGTAGGCCCAACCGCAGGAACAGGAACGCCAGAACCGAGAAGATCACCAGCATTCCCAACAGCGGCACGGCAATGTCCAGCGCCATTTGCTGTGCCACCTGCGCCGGAACCGTCAGCACCACCGCCCAGGGACGGCCCTCGACCGGGTGGTAATACACGTAACTGCGCGTGTTCCGCGATGATATTTCATCGAAGAAATCGGCCTCTTGTGGACGCAAGCCGGTATACTGGCTCATCACCCGCGAACTGCTGGGATGATATAAAATCAGCCCATCTTCGCTCAGAATCATGCCCTCGCCGCCCAACTCGTTCAGGCCAGACAGGGCCTCGATGGCAGGCTGTGTGAAGGGGTTGGTGCTGAAATCCGTGCGCCCCACCAGCACCGCGGCCACCTCGTCGCCATCGCGGACGGCCGCCAGGAAGGAAACCCGCGCCGAGGTTTGCCCCACCAGCGGTTCGATCACGTAAGCCTGGGTAGTCACGCCCTTCAGCGCCAGGGTGATCCCCATTTTTTCTTCTGAAGTCAGTGTCAGGTTATCCAACGCATCCGCTGGAAAGCCCGACATCTTCTGTCCTGACCGATCAAACAGAATCAACTGTTGAAAATACGGAACCGAGCGCATCCGGCTTGCCAGAGTGTCGCTCTGTTCCTGCTGCGAAAGGTCGAGCAGGTCAGGCGTTCCCATCGTCAGGATCAGGTTCTGGCCAGTCTCCAAAAAATACGGCAGGCTGCTGGCAGCCACCCGCCCCGCGCTGGTCATGCGGTCTTCGATCATGCGTTGAGCGGCGCGCCCGGCCACTACCCAATCGCCAATGACGAGCGTCAGCACGAGCAGTGCCACCAGCGGGACCGTGCCGTAGAAGAAGCGCGCCATAATGCTGCTCTCAGAAGGCGAGGGCACCAGCGGGCGGCGGTTCCCCCAAATCTGCGGAGACAGCCCGTAGATCAATTCGGCCACCACCCCAGCGACCAAGAGTTCACCAGCGCGCGCCAGCGCCAGTAGCCAGGTGTGGTTAAAGGCATAGTCCAGCCGGGCCGCCAGGCTGCCGTTGGTCGCTAATAGGGCGCTGGCCCCCAATACCGGCAGGAACAACACCATCACCAGCCCAACGGCAAACAAGGGGTGACGCAGCAGCCGGTAAAACCAGGTGCGGTAGTTCTGGCGCACCGCCACGCTGAACAGCAAGGCCATGCCGCCCAATTCCAGCGGCGTGAAGGGATGATGGGTTTCAAACAAAGAAAGGAAAATACCGCTCCACAGAGCCAGCCCCACGGCCGGCAGCGGCCCTAACAGCCCTCCCGCCAGAACCCAGGGGACCGCCGCAAAGAACATCAGCGCGGGCGGCTGCACGTCCACCGGCGTCACCGGCACGGGCAGCGTATTCCCCGGCATGCGGATGCCGATCAGCCCGGTCATCAGCGGCGTCAGGACCGCCAGCACCAACAGCCACCACCAGCGTTTGCGCAGGTCTTCGCCGAACCGCTCCCACCACTGCCAGCACCCCCACCCCAGCGCCAGGATCATCGCAATCCAGCCCATCCATCCCAACGGATGATTCGGCCAGGTCAGGTAAACTTGTGATCCAAACAGGCTGGGTACGATCTGCATAGCGGTTATTTTTCCGACAGTGTTTTCAACTGCGCTCCCGGCGGTTTGCCGGGGTTTAAAACGCCAGGCGCAATCCGATTTTTTAGAAGTATATAAAATGGATTATAGCACTACGTCCTTGCTTTCGTATAGAACATCCAACGATCATGTTTTGCAGTGCAAGATTTGTGCCATCACGCGGCGCACGACGTCTTCAATGCTCATCCCATCCGTGTTCACGATCACCGCATCCTGCGCAGGTCTCAGCGGAGCCACTGCGCGGGTGGAATCAATCGTATCGCGGCGCTTCATCGCCGCCAGAATGTCTTCATAACAGGCCTGGTCGCCGCGCGCGCAGATTTCGTGGTAGCGCCGCCGCGCGCGCTCTTCTACGGTAGCATCCAGGTAAATTTTTAAGTCGGCTTCCGGGAAAACCACCGTGCCGATGTCTCGGCCCACCATCACCACCGCGCCGCGCCGCCCAATGGCGCGCTGCTGTTCCGTCAGCGCCTGGCGCACCCCTGGGTAAGCCGATACCTGCGAGACGTTGGCCTCTACTTCTGGCGTGCGGATGGCCCAGGTGACATCTTCCCCATCCAATAACACGTCATACATGCGTCCATCGGCCACGCTGGGCGGCTGCACGTCAATGTCTATTTCGCGCGCCAGCGCGGTGACCGCCGCTTCATCCTCCACCGAGTGCAACCGGCGCAGCGCCGCCAGAGTGGCCGCGCGGTACATCACGCCGGTATCAAAATACAGGTATCCCAACTCGGCGGCCAGCCGCAGCGCCACCGTTGATTTTCCCGAAGCCGCCGGGCCGTCAATGGCAATTATTTTCGGTATGCACATAATACACCTTCAATCCTGGTCGTTCCGCGCAAGGGCAGAACCACCGAGGTAAGTTTGGTCTAATTTTACTGGCGCGGTTCTTCGGGTGCGCTGGCATCTGGCCCAGGAGCCGCCTGATTCTGAGCCTGCCCGCCCACAAACAGATCACTGCGCGCCCACAGCACGACCGGGCGCGCCTCCATAGGAATTTCACGGAACATCAGCCAGCGGAACCAGGCCTGCGCCCCAGTGATATTCCAAACCGGCGACTCCAGCAAGATAAAATCTTGCCCCCGGTAGCTGGCCCCTAATTCTGGCTCGCTGGTTTCCGCAGTGATAACGAAATCGGGCGCTGCGGTGGCCTCCACCGCACTGGTGTAGCGCGCCTTTGACTGGTCGCGCAAAATCCACTCCAAAGCTGGTGAAGGAATATTCACCACAACCACTTCCAGTTGACCGCGCGCGCCGGTATTCCACAGAGACACATCTTCGATGGTCTGGCGGAGTAAATCGCCATCGCGGATGGTCGGGCCAGCGGTCCATAGTTCAGCGGCAGGGCGGCCAGCCAGCCCAGAGGCGCTCCAGGTGGTCATCAGGGTAAGGAACAGCAGTACCACAGCCACGCTCCACGCCAGGCCGTAGCCAGCGGCGCGCCACGACCAGCCCCAACCCACCAGCAGGGCCGTCAGCAGCAGCAGCACGAGCGCCGCCGCCAAACCCAGCCCGTTAGCCGACTGAACACGGGCGGCAGCCACATCCGCCGAGATGCCCACCGCGCTCAACCCCATAAAGCCCAAAATCACCGCGCTTAAGAGCGCCTGCCCCAGCGCCGGCAGCCGCTCGCTGGACGGGCGGCGGAACAGCCGCACCGCCAGAAACGCCGACAGCCCCCACAGCGGTGGCAGCACCCATACCAGGCCACTCACAGCGCGGCCCGGTGGCAGCAGTGCCAGCAGCAGGGCCGCCGCCGCCCACGCCGCCAGAAACCGCGCCGCGCGCGCTTCCCAAAAGAGCGCGGCGCTCGCCAGCCCTGCAATGGCCGGTAAAAACCCATAAAACAACAGCCCCTGCATCACGCGCACCGCCGGCACATCCCCTGGCTGCACCCACGACTGCACATAAGCAACCAGGCTTTGCGCCGCCGCGCTCCAGCCCGCCGGCATGAAGAAAAACAGCGATCCGGCCAGCAAAAACGTTCCCAAAGCATACCACCCGGCAGTGCGCCACTGGAAAGGCGCTTCGAATCCCCCTTCCGTTTCAGTGACAACCTCCGCCAGAGTTTCTTCTCCCTTACGGCTTAAAAATGCCGCGAACACCCAGGCCGCCAGCGCCAGGCCCAACGCCCCCTGCCAGATCCCCGGCCCCGCCAACAGCGCCAGCCCCGCGCAGACTCCCGCCAGGCGCGCGCGGCCCGTCAACCCAAAGCCCACCGCAAACAGCACGCCGGTCAGGGCCATCACCGGACTGCCCGCCTGCCGCGCAGCCGCAACCAGTCCGGGGTCAATTGCCAGAAAGAAAGCCAACAGCACAGCCGCCGCGCGGCCCAACGGACGACGGAACAACCAGGGCGTTACAACTAGCAGACTGCCCACCAGCGCCGGCCAGAAGCGCGCTATCCAGTTGCTCGCGCCAAACAAGAACATTCCGGCAGTGGTCAGCGCCAGGTAGAGCGGGTGCGGGCTGAGCAGGGCCGGCGGCTGGCCGCGCGCATAGTTCAGGGCCTGCAAGGCCAGCGCCGCTTCCGAGTCGGTCAGCGCCGCCGCCCCCAAGTTATTCAGCCGGATGAAGCCGGCCAGGAGCAGCGCCAGAAGATAAAGCCCCATTTCAATATTGAGTTTCGCAAGTCTCATGGCTGCCTTGCTTCTCCTTAATGTTCTGGAACCTCGTAGACCGTGGCCTGCCCGCTCTGAAAAGCCACCGGCAGGTAGCGGGCAAAGAACGAATCCACCGCACCGTATTTGCTTTTTTCCAGCGAACCTACCAGAACGTAGCGCACGTGGTAGCGGTCCAAAACAGCCTGGGCCTGCTCCCAACGCCGGGCGCGGTACAACTGCTCTATATCTGGCTCGCGCGACCCCATCTCTTTAGCCCCGCCGCGCCACTGGCTTTCATGTCCGGGCCACCCCAAGACGCCCGGCAGGCCAGAGAAGGTCGCCGCGCGCGCGTAACCAGAATAACTGCCGCCCACCGCTTCAACTACCACCCCATAAGGGGCCTGCCGCAGCCATTGGATGGCGGCCAGGTCATCAGGCGCGAAGCGCGCCAGGTGACTGGCCCCGTCCAGCGTCCAGTTAGCCGGGTCAAAGCCGCGCGTGCGCTCCCACAGGCCAAAGGTCGGGTAAGCCAGCGCCGCCGTCAGCAGCGCCAGCCAGGCGGCCCGCCCGGCCCAGGCCAACGCACCCTGCCGGGCCTGCCACAGCCGCGCCGAAGCATACGCTGCCGCCAGCGACCAGACGATCCAGGCCTGGTAGTAGAACTTAAAAATGGTGTTCATCCGCCAGCCAAACTGGTCGCGCAGGTAAAAGAACTCTGGGAACAGCACCAGTCCCGCGCCCACCAGCGCCAGCAGGGCCGCAAAACTGCCGCTTTCCGCGCTGTGTGCGCCTTCCGCCAGGGCCTCAGCCCCGCCTGCCGGGCGGCGCTGGCTGATAAGCGCGGCGAAGCTCAGTATCAGCGCGGCCAGCAGAGTTAACCAGGCCCCTGGCTGTGTCAGCCGCCGCGTCAGCGCCTCTACGATCAGGGCAGAGCCGCCCGCGCCGCCGTAAATGCCCGCCGCCGCCTCACTGCGCGTGACGATGACCAGCCCCATCAGCATCGAGAGCAGCCACAGACCCGCCACCAGCCCCACGGCTAACAGCCCGGCGGCTTTCCAGTCCGCCGGCCCGCGCCGCGCGCGGATGAACAGCCATCCCCCGATGGGAACCAGCAGCGGCGCAAACATCACCCACAAATGCACACCGCGCGTAAAGAACACCAGGCTCGGCAGCAGTCCCCCCGCCTGCGACTGAAAGCCCAAATAAAACGGCAGGTAAGCAGCAATGCCAGCCAGCCCCAGCGCCACCACCAGCGCGGCCAGGCGGGTCAGATGCGGCCACTGCCAGCCCACGCGCCGGAAGGCCGCCAGTCCATAGGCCGCGCCGTACAACGCCAGGTAGATGGGAAAATCCCAAGTGTTGAGGAAGGCCAGCCCGCCCAGAACGATCACCGCCAGCCAGGTTTCTCCCATCCGCGCCAGGCGCAGAATTTCAACATCCTCGCTCGCCGGGGCCTCACTGCGCGCCGCTTCGCGCACATACAGGTGCAGCGCCAGCCCCACCGCCAGCAGCACAAACGGCATCGCCAGCACGTGTGGGTGCAGATCGCCTAACAGGTACGAGAAGAACGGAAACTCGTCAATAATCTCGCGCGGGCCGCCGGAGAAGTCAAAGTCTTGCAGCACGCGCGATGCCCGCCACCACCAGATGCCCCCCACGCGCTCTGGAACCCACGAAAACGGCTGTGCTGGTGGGTTCACCAACTCCTGAATGCCCAGCCAGTTCCAGAATGGCGAAGCAAGCGCCCCGGCCTGCTGCTGCCAGAACACCCCTCTGGCGTGCAGCATCTCCAAAAAACCTTCCAGATTGCTGACGATCAACAGAAACAGCGGGGCCAGCAGACTGAGAGCGTGGACGTTGTGGCCGCTGGCCCTATCTTTGCGCAGCGCCAACAGATTATATAACAAACCACTCGCCGCCGCCGCTGAAAGCGCGAACCAGCCTGCCAGCGCCAGGTTAAAGGCCACCTCGCCCGGCGTCCCGGTGATGTGCGCCAGCATCGCCGTCAGCGCATACCCAAAATAATAATACGAGATGGCATAGCCCGACAGCCAGGGGTCGTGCGGCGGAAACGCCGGAGAGCGCAAAATCGCATTGATAAACGCCAGTTCCATCGGCTTTTCGGTCCCCGCCACGTCCGGGTAGGTCCCCCGCACCCACACCCACGCCAGAAAGGCTACAGCAAAGACGCCCTCGGCCAGCCACACAGTCTTGCGGTTCTCGCCCAGCCAGGCGCGGATGGAAGCCCCCCCCTCGCGCCGCAGTGCCCAGGCCGAGAAGGCCCCTGCGACCACCAGCCCCACCAGCACGCCCCCAGCCGTATTTTCGAGGATGTGGAAAGAGGTCAACAGCCACCAGGCATAGCCCCACAGCAGCAGCCCGGCGGGTTTTGCCAGCGTCAGGCCGCGGTCCGGCAGACAGGGCAGCAGCCGGTACAGCAGCGGAAATGCCAGCCAGCCCGCTGCCAGAATTGCCAGATACCAGAAGAGAACGTCGAGTATCAAGCCCGGTCCTGCCTTTTAATTGCCCGCGCCCACCCGGTAGATGACGGTTTCGCCGTCGCGGTAGATGGCGTGCCACAGAACGCCGTCAAGATCTTCAAACTTCGCCAACCCGGCAGGCGTATAAATGGATCGTTCCAACTGGCCGACGATGATGTACTCCACATCGTATCGCTCCAAAAAGTCTTGGGCCATGTCAGGGTTATAGGTGTTATAAAATTCGCCGATCTCATTAACCCGCTCGAACACCCAGGTATCGGGCGTCACCGCGCGCTGCTGGCGCTGATGCCAGTTCCAGCCGACCACGCCCGGCAGCCCGGTGTAGATGGTGAAGCGCGAACCCCAGCGGTATTCGGGCGTGTTGGCCTCTACAATCACCGGCGACCCCTCGATATTCTCCTGCATCCAGCGGATCGCCCGCGCATCCTGGCTGAGGTCCATGTCGCGCTCCTGTTGGTAGGTGGAATAGAACATGTAGGCCATTCCATCCAGGGTATGAGGAGCCTGTCGGGCCATGCGGTCGGTCATTTTGTCCATCCCAGCCAGGAAGGGGAAAAGCAGCGCCCCCCCTACCAGGGCTATCAGAGCAATTTGCCAGCCCAGACTGTTCCCCGGCGACCAGCGTTCTGGCTCCGCCGTGCTGGCTTCTGGCGCGCGCCAGAGCGCACCGGGCAGCGCCCACAGCAGGGCCGCGCCCGCGCTGATCGCCATTAACGTCCAGGCCTGCAAATAGAACTTAAAGACCGTGTTCATGCGCCCAATATCCCCTTGCAGGCGGAACACCTCCACAAACAGGGTGAGGGCCAGAGCTGTGCCAACCATAAACAGCACAGCGCGGCGCGCATCGGGCATGTGAGGGCGCAGCAGCAGCACCGCCGACCACAGCCCCAGCACCACCACCAGCCAGGCGATGCTCACCCCCTGCACCAGCAGGTAGAGCGTCAGACCGGCGGCCCCCACTCCAACGAGGATAAACACAGCGCGGTAGCGCCGCACCCGGCGCAGAGCCGAAAGCGGGGTGGTTGCCATCCAGTCTATCGCTTCCACCACCAGCCACGAGGTGATCACAAACAGGAACAAGCCCCAATGCGTGGTATACGACCAGAACGGCGTGTGATTCTCCGTCCAGCGTTCCACTGCATTGTAGCCCTGCCCATACCACTGATTATAAGGCGCGTACAGCGCGCCAGAGAACAGCGCCAGCGCCGCCGCGCTGATCCCCGCCACAATCAGCCGCCGCAGCCACAAGGGGTAAGGCAGTGCCTTCAGCACGCCGGGGCCGCCGTAGCGCAGCGCGGTGTACACCAGCGCAATGCACCCCAGGGCCAGGTAAGTCGGCCAGTCCCAGGTGTTGGTTGGGCGCAGTGCGCCAATCGCCAGCGCCCCCACCAGCAGACCGGCGGCTACCTGCCTCCAACCCTGCCACTGCCATTTGCCCAGCACCACCGCCAGCGCCCACGCCAGCGCCAATACCGTGACCGGCAGGGCAATCATATGGGCGTGCAGGTCGGCGTACAGGAAGGTAAACGCCGGAAACTCGGTAATCGGCTCGCCCGGAAACGCCCGGCTGGGAATCCAGTACCAATCTCCGGGGTAAAACGGCAGGCGGCTGCCCGTCAGCACTTTGCCCAGCCCTTCCACCGTCCAGGCCAGGTGTGTGATCAGCGGCGCTTCTTCAAAAGGAACCTGCATATCCGCCAGGCGCTGAATCCCGTGCCAGATCATGCGCACGCTCCCCAGATTGCCCACGAACACCAGGGCCAGCGCCGCCGCCAGCCCCCCCCAGAAGGGCGCACCGAATAACGCAGGCCGGTCTGCCGGTCGGCGCGTGCTTTTCAGCAGATTCCAGCCCATTGAGAAGGCTCCCAACGCCAGCATCGCGTACAGGCTTGGCAGAATCAGGTTATAGGCAACTGCCGGGACAATCCCCAGCCATTTGACCGGCACGCCCACCAGCACAAACCCATAGTAATAATAATTAATGTAGCCGCCCGCGAACCAGGGGTCATACGGCGGGAAGCTGGTGCTTTTTAGCACCGCGTTGAAATACGAGAAGTCCATGGGCTTCTCGCCGCCCTTGTAGGGATGCCACAGGTCGGGGTTGGCAAAGCGCACCAGCAGGAAAAGGACAAAAAAGGCCAGCGCCAGGGCTTCCACCAGCAGGTAGAGCTTCCAGCGATCACGCAGTTCGGCCACGATCGCCCGGCGATCCGCCAGGAAAAGCGCCAGGTTGAGCATCACCAGGCCGGCCAACACCATGCTGATTGTCTGCGGCGAGAACGGGACGCGGTACGATCCCAACAGCCAGACCGGGTACGCCAGGGCCAACAGGCCCACCATCCGCGCCAGTGGATAGCCCCGGTCGGGCAGACTGCGCAGCGCCAGGCGTGTCAGCGGGTACACGACCCACCCCAGCCCGGTGATTACCAGGTACCAGACCACCGCGGCCAACCCCGGGTAGCGGTTGAGAAGCGCGCTCGTGTCGAACAACTGCGCCCACGTCCCCCCCCGGCGCTGCTCTGCCAGGCGCGCGGCCGGCAGTAACAGGTTGGCCGGGTAAGGCGGAGCTTTGCGCGGAGTCAGGTGGATGACTTTGGTCAAATCCACCCCGCCCAGCACATCGCGCACGTGATTGGGGTCATAGGCGTCTGTCTTTTGAAAGATCAACACCTTGGGATGGTCATAAACTGAAAAGGCTTCTTCAGCAAACTGGCTGTTAAACACCAGGCCGCCCAGGTTCGGCTCAGACGCAAAGACTCGGATCAACTCAAAGCCCAAATTGCCCTGGAAGGTCCCCGGCTGCGCCACGCTGTAACACCAGGTGATCTCACGGTCTTCTGGACAGCCGATCAGGTTGCGGTAGTAGGCGCTGGTGAGAGGGTAGCGTTCTGGCACGCGCGTAGTGGTTCCCCACTGGCGGTTAGAACTGATGAAGATGTAGTCGGCCTGATCAAGGTTCGACAGGAAGCGTTTGAGCTTATCGGGGTTGTCATCCCAATACATCTCAAAGTTCAAATCACTGCGGAACACCCCCGCCGAATAATCGTAGGGGTTAAAGCCATCCAACGGCCAGGGCAGGGCGTCATCCCACGAGGTTTCGTTAACCTGCTTACTGCCGTAGAGGGCAATCCGCCCCGGGCCTTCCACAAATTCCAGTTGCAGGCGGTAGTTCTGCCCGTCCACCAATTCCACCGGCTGGTTCAGTTCAAAAGTGTAACTCTCGCCGCGCGGGTCTTTTCCAGCGGCAAAGGTGTCACGCAGTTCGGCGGTTGCCAGAGATGTATAAGGCCGGCGGGTATCGTACAGTGACAGGCGCAGAGTCTTGGGGGCCGGGTTCCATTCCCAATCAACGATGTGCGGCAGCGTCACCGCGCGCGTTACCCCGGCCTGGATGGGTTTAAAGACCGTCTCAAAGTGAAAACCGGCTTGCAGCGCATCCACCGGCTCCGGCAGTATCTGAGTGACGACCCCATCAGGCGTAAACAGCTCCAGGCTGACCGTCCCGCTCAGGTTCAACGGCTCCACGCCGCCCTGCAAGATCACCAGGTAGTACGTCTGGCCCGGTTCGACCTGAACCATGGGGTTAAAAGTGATCTGAAAGCTTTTGCCGCGCGGGTCACCGCCAGCTTCGGCCCTGAAATTCTCGTGTATCCAGCCGGTGGCAATGGCCCGGTTCCCGCTGGGCGAATCGCTCAGCACCGCCGTGAGCGTCTTGGACGCGCTGCCCACGCTGGCAATGTGATCGAAGCGCACCTGTAGAAGCTGGCCCTGCACCAGCGGTTGGAAAGCCAGCGCCAGGGGCTGCTCGTTAACCAGGGCAAACCCAGAGCGAAAAGCCAGCGGGTGCTGGACGTTCCCCTGCGGGGTTTCGATCTGTAAATTGATCGGGCCGGGCATGTTCTGGTAAATCCAGCGGCTGGCGGCCACGCGCGTCAGCGGGCGGGTATAAATCTGGAAAAAGGCATAGGCCCACAAAAAGGTGAGCGCCAAAACCAGCGCGCCCAGGCCCCAGGCCGCCGCCCGCCTCACCCGCAGCCGTCCCCACAGCCGGGGCTGGCGCTCCGCCAGTTCTACTACCGCCCACGCCGCGATGATCGCCATGCTGGGGTAAATGAGCAGCAGGTAGCGCATGGTCGGGTTCCACGAGGTGGCCTGCCAGGCGAAATAGAGGGCCGTCCAGCCCCACAGCAAAAAGTGCTGGCGCCACTCGCCCTGGAGCATCCGCCAGGCCATCCAGGCAAACCCGGCCCACGCTAACACCCCCAAAGGCAGCCCCAGGCCCCACACCACCATATTCTGGAAAGGGAACCATACCCAGGGCCGTCGCGCCCACTGCAATGCGGGAGGGAAATCTACATCTCCGGCGGCCTGGGCGCGTTGATCGCGGATATTTTGCAGCCATCGCGGGTTGAGGCTGAAATCGGTAAAGCCAGGGCCGCTGAACGCATAGGGCTGGCAGATGCGGAACACCAGCACACTCACCACGGCGGCGATGAGCAGGTTGCGCAGGTACACAATCGCCCACCGCTCGCGGTCTTCTGGACTCAGGCTTAGCCAGCGGATCAGCACCGCCCCCGGCAGCAGAATCGCTAACGGCGCGGCGTTAATCTTTGAGGCCATCGCCATGCCCAGGGCCACGCCAAACAACACATAGGGGGGGAGCGTCTCCCAATATTTATAGGCCAGCCCGATCAGGCGGTCAATGCGGTCCTCGCGCGGCTCATCCGTAACATCCTCACCAGCCACATCGGCCTGGAACTCTCTGTCCGGCACAGCCGCCCTTTCCTCAGCCTCACTGCCGCCCGCCATGCGCCCGGCCAATGCTTCGCGCGCGCGCAGTTCGCTCCGCAGGGGGTAAGTAGGCAGTAACAGCGATGCAAAGTAAAACGCCAGAAAGCCAAAGAAATTGGCAAACGTATCCACTGTGTAAAAATGGGACTGCTGGATGGGCAGTGCCTGGAACGCCGCAAAGGCCGCCGCCAGCAGGCTGAGCGCTGGCTTGCGGTACAACCGGTTGGCGATCAGGTACACCAACAACACCGTCAGCCAGTCCATCAGCGCCGAAACCTGCCGGCCTACCAGGTGGATCTCATCATACCCCACCTGATTCAACCACTCCGCCACGTAGCGCACCATGAACACCGGCAGGGTCCCATAGACATAAAAGCCATATCCCCGGTTGTGCGGGTTGAGCGTGGATTTTTCGGTATCAAAATACTCTGCCACGTCCTGCACCGGCTCCAGCGCGCTGGAGACCATCGTTAAGAAGCGTTCATCGGGGTGCAGGTGAGTGTAATCATCCCAATTGAGGCCGGTAAAGCGGAAGTAAGCCCCTGCCAGCAGTACGGCCACCAGCAGAAGATCAAACACCCACGCGCGGCGAGAAGACGAGGACGGTTTCGCGTTCATTGGGTTTCTCGGTTGGGGTCTACGACCGGCGGGTTGGTGGCAGGCGGAACCAGGAAAAGGATAAATTCCTTGCCAGACGTGCGCGACGCCCGCAGCCAGTAACGGCCTTCGGGGTAGAGTTCCGCCAGCGTGTTGAGTGAGCCGGTATCTTCCTTATTAAGAATAAACAGCTTCGCGTCGCGCGAAGTCACCGTTCCGGGCAGGCGCTCCGGCGCGATCGCCAGGTCGCGCTCCGGGTGGCCGGCTTCAATCCCGACCAGACGGGTATCCACCCAGTAAGGATAGGCCACCACATAGGCGTTGTTCTGACTGCCGGTCAGTTCTTCAAAATCACGAACAACCTGACCCATCTCGCTGGAATTCCATGCTAAATTCCTGAAACTGCGGTCGTACTGGTTAAACAGCAGATCGTAGTTCTGCCAGGATGCCCAGGTAAACAGCGCCAGCCCCACCATCCACGCCATCGCCAGCCCCGTGCGGCCCGGCAAACTGGCGCGCATATGGCGGATAAGCGCCTCTAGCCCGATGCCCACCAGCAGAAAAACCGGAAGGTAAGCCGCCGCCGTGCGGTTGAGGTTGGGGTTTTCGTTGGGGAAGGCCAGTGACATGATCGAGGGCAGTAAAAACAGCGGGATCGAAACCAGCAAGAAAAGGTCTTGCCAGCGCCGCTGACGCGCGTAGCGCGCCGCCACCAGCGCTGCGCCGATCAACAACAGCGCCGCCGAGGCAACATCCAGCGCCGGCCGGTGCGTGACCGAATGCACCCATACGTCGCCGTCATCGTAGAAAAACATGATTAAGGCGTTCCAGGTATTCTGCAAAAAGATCAGCGGGGCCGGGCCAGGCAGGGGACGCTCCACCTCGCCAAAGCGGGTAATCGAGCGGTACATGAACATCTCCGGGTCGTCAAATGCAAAGCGGCCCAGCGGCATAAACACCGCCAGCGACACCAGCGCCACAATCGCCAGCCCCAACAGAGCGCGCTTGCGCAGTTCGCTGTCGCGCTGGTGCAGGATATACAGCGCCACCCCCACCACAACCACCAGCGGCACGATGCGGTATGAGGTATACCCGTGCAGTCCGAACCCTAACCACAGCCCGGCCTTGATAAAATCGTTGCGGTTTAAATTACGCAGGCCGCGCAGCAGGTAGAACAGCAAGGGCGCCGCGAAGAACGGGTACAGCGGAAAGCGCAGACCAATCCGCGCCATCATATTGCCCCAATAGCTGATCCCGCAGAAGGCCAGGGCGAACAACGCCACCCAGCGGTTGCCCAACTCGAACCCTAAACGGTAGAGGTACCATAGCGTAATCAGCCCCGCGATGACCGTCCCCAATTTGAGAGCCATAAACGACACCGGCACGTTGAACAGGATGGTCATTAACGCGGTCCAATAGAACTGGAAGAACTCACGCCCGGTGTTGCGCGGGAAAAAGACGTGGAACTCACCGCGCAGCACATCCTGCACGTCCAGCAGTTTTTCGGCGTGATCGCTGACCATCTCCGCCGGAACGTTATCCAGCCGGTAAAAGCGGTAGAACAACACCACCGCCGTCACCACCAGCACCAGAATTCCCCACTTCGAGAGCGTGATCTTCCAGGCCGGTTGGCGGAGCAGGCCGCGCGCGCGCGCCCACAGCGAGGGCGCCGCCGCGGCAGGCGGGTCTGCAAATGCCCAAACGATATAAATGACCGACAACAGCCACAGGGGGGTATTGAACAGCGTGAAGTTGTGATGCTGCCCTTTGGGCGCGCCGAAAAAGAGGAAGGTGGCCGCCATCAGCACCACGCCGATCAACAGCCCTTCCCAGCGAATTTTGAGCGCATCCGGCGCGGGGTTGGCCGTGGGCAGTTCCGCCGGGACAATTAAGCGCCGGAAATAAGCAAACACGATCACCCCGGCGCACGCCAGGTAAAGGGCCGCCGCCAGCCCCACCGAGCGGTCAGGCGGTTCCAGCAAAGACTGCGCCGCCAGACCCAGCAGCAGCGGAGCCACCGCCGCCCATGGGAAACGCGCCGCTTCGCGCCGGTCAGCCGCAGGCGCGGCGTAGGCACGCGCTCCACCCATATCCGCCTGCCGGGCCGCATCAACCGCTGGAAGAGCATCTTGCGCCGCAAGGCCCTCTGGCACTGCGGGGGTTTCAACCGCAGCGGCTTCCGGCTCTTCTGGCGCTCGTGTCTCCGGCGGCAGTTCCAGGGCTGAACGCTTCCAAAACGCAAGTTTCGACTTCACATAGTCCAGGACACTTGGCTCTTCCATAGATCACACTGTTTACCCAGGATTGGAACCGGCTTTTTGAATGATCCGCAATGATACTTCATCTACAAGAATGGTACAAGGATTAGAGGGTTCCCTCACCAGCCGCAGGACCCGGCAGGGAGCAGGGAGAGCAGCTTTCCCTATGCGGATGAGTCCCCTCCAGCGCGGCGGGTGATATAAAACGAATACACCCCTTCCGCGGAAATCGGGTTGTGGAAGACGCGCCGGGTAATCAGCCAGGAGATGACCAGCGCGGCGCGGCTGCGCACTGGAACCCAACGCCCGATCAGCTTTTTGCTCACCAGGTTGGGCAGGCCCAGGGCGTGACCCACTTCCATCCAGTGCAGGTCGCGGGCGGAGAAGTAATCCCAATGCCGCTCGATCTCAAACCCGTAGCGCGCCAGGCGCTCCTGCCAGACCGGGAAAGAATCACAGTGGTGATGGCGCGAGATGCGCTGAAACAGATCCGCATACCATCCGGCGGCCCCTTTCAGGCCCAACTGCTGGAAGGTTTGGGTTCCCAACAGCAGTTGGGGGAAGCGGTGATTGGGCGCGCAGAACACAAACCGCCCGCCGGGACGGATCACGCGGGCGATCTCCTGGATCACCGCGTCAATGTGCGGGATATGCTCCAGCACCGAATTGCTGACGACGCTGGCAAAATAGCCGTCCTCAAATGGGACGCGCGCCCCATCCGAGCAGACATACGTGCAGTAAGCCCCGCGCGACTTCGCTTCCAGCAGCGGTCCCCACCAGGGGTCCAGGCCCACGTCGAGCGGGCGCTCAAATGCTACCGAAGCAAAATGGCCGTCACCGCAGCCCAAATCCAAGACCGGGCCGGGCAGGTCCAGGCCCTGGTAAAACTTGTCCTCCACCGCCCGTACCATCGCCCGAAAATAGGGCAGGTCCAGCAGATGCCGCCACAAAATCTCTTCAGAGGCTTCCATGCTCATCGTTTGGCTAATAACTCCTTAAAAAGTTCCTCATACTGGCGGGCCACCGTGTCAGCAGCATAGCGCCGGCGCACTTCGGCGGCGTCGCCGGCGTACTTACGCGGTGCATCCAGCACCTCACTAATCGCCTCGGCCAGCGCCTGCGCATCGCGCGGCGGCACAATCCGCCCCATGCCGGTTTCGCGCACAGCACAGCGCACGCCAGGCAGGTCCGAAGCTACGGCGGGCGTGCCGCAGCTCATCGCCTCCACCTGGACGATCCCAAACGACTCGGTAGCGTTCAGACTGGGCAGCACGGTGACTTCGCAAACGCGGAAAAAGGCCGCCAGTTCCACCGGCGAAATTACACCGAGGAAAGTCCAGTGGTCATCGAGCTGTTCAATCAGCGGCGCGAGCTTGCGGGCATATTGTTCTTCGCCCAACACGTTCTGATACTGCCCCACCATCAAAACCCGCGCAGTGGGATGTCTTTTGAGGATGATTGGCAAGGCTTCGATCAGGTATTCCACGCCTTTTTCAGTCGCCAGACGCGCCACCATGCCGATAATGCGCTGGCCCGGCTCCACCCGGTAGCGCCGCCGGAATTCTTCGATCTCTGCATCAGTTACCGGGGCCAACTCCACCGGGGTCGGCGCTACCCGCAGCTTATTCAGGTAGCGGCGCAAAAAGGGCGAATGTTCGGCGTAATCACGGGTGTTATGCACCACCACGTCTGACCCCTTTACCGTGATATGGCTGGCAAGGTGCGACCCCTGGTTGGCGATCCAATGGATCAAGCCTTTGGGCAAAATCAGGTCGCAGTGGTAAGTGGTGACGACCGGCTTGCCCATCAGCCGCGCCATCCACGCCAGATAGGCGGCGTCCATCTGCGGTAAATGGAGGTTGACCACATCGGCTTCGCGAATCAGCTTCCAGGCCCACAGAGGCATTTGCGGCATAATCACGCCCTTGCTCAAGTGGAACAGCACTGCCGGGCGGATGATCCGCACCCCGTGCTGTACCTCACGCTCCGGCAAATCGCGGTGAAAGCGCGAGGTCAAAATCGTCACCTGATGGCCCCTTTTCACCAGTGCGCGGGCCAATCGCTCGGTATAAATGGTCAGCCCGGAATAATGCGGGCGATAATATGTTAATCCGATTAGAATATGCATCTTCCGAAACGGCGTCAGGCGCTTTTGGCAGAGCGCAGTTCAGCCACCAGCTCCGCCAGGCTCTTCCCCTCCTGAGACATGCCGTATGCTCCTATCAGACTCGAAGAAATCAAGTGCGTAATATGCACAATCAAGGCATATGCCAGGGCCATCTCTGCTGGAAACCCCACCAGCGAGAGCGCCGCTACTGCCGCTCCTTCAAACACGCCAATCGAGGCCATCGTAGAAGGCAGTGCCCCGCCCAGGTTAGCCGCGCTGATTGCCAGCACCGCCCACCAGAAGGGCGTTGCTGGCATGAGGGTATACAGCACCAGCCAATCGCGCAGCATTGCCAGCCCCCAGGTACTCGCCATCCACAGCAGGCTGAGGAAGAAGAACTCGGGGCGCGCCAGCACCGCAAAACCATCCAACAGCGATTTAACGCGCGGCAGTACCCAGCGCTGTAAAAAGGCCCGCCGCCCGGCCCACCGTTCCAGCCGCCCTTCCAGCCAGGCGCGGTTGCGGGCGGCCAGGTAAACCACCAACAGCCCCGCCACAATGGCCGCCAGCAAAAGAGACGCCAGCGGGCGAGCCTGCTCCATCTTCAACACCAGAGGCAGGGTCAGCAAAAGCAGTGCGGCGGCAAATGCCACATCGTAGGCGCGTTCCACCACAATCGTCGAAAGCACCCAAAACGTTCCCAGCCCGCTGCGCCGCCCCATCAGAAAAGCCCGGCCCAACTCACCCACGCGCGCCGGCAGGATGTTGTTCAGGAAGTACCCCTCGTTCATCACCACAATGGTTGTGAGAATGCCTGCCCGGCGCTGTAAGAGGGTATGCCAGCACAGAGCGCGGGCCACCATCGAAACCAGGTAGAGGGCCGTCGCCGTCGCCAGCGCCCCAACCGGGAACGCCGCGATCACCCGCAGAAATTCGCGCCAATCCACGGCATAGGCCAGAAACGCCAGCGCCGCAACAGTCAGCGCTACCCCCGGCAGCCAGCCCAACACCGAGCGCGCCTTCAAGCGGCCGGCCGCACCAGGCGACCCTGCCCTCATTCCTCCTCCAGGCGCAGCACCGCAAAGAAAGCCTCTTGGGGAATCTCCACCATTCCCACCATTTTCATGCGGCGCTTGCCCCGTTTTTGCTTTTCAAGCAGTTTTTTCTTGCGGGTAATATCGCCACCATAGCACTTTGCCAGCACGTCTTTGCGCATGGCCTTGATGTTGGCCCGCGAGATGATCCGCCCACTGGCCGAAGCCTGAATCGGCACGTCAAACTGCTGGCGCGGGATGATCTCTTTCAGCTTCGATACGAGCGCCTGCCCCTTGTGATAAGCATCCTCGCGGTGAACAATAGCCGCCAGCGCGTCCACCGGCTCGCCGTTGACCAACACTTCCAATTTGGTCAGGTTGCCGGGGCGGTATTCTAAAAACTGATAATCCATCGAGGCGTAGCCGCGCGAGCGCGACTTCATCTCATCAAAGAAATCAACGATCAATTCCGACAGCGGAATTTCAAAATTCAACTGCACCCGCCCCGGCGCCGGGTACTCCTGCCCCACAAAAACCGCGCGCCGCTTGGTCGCCAGTTCCATCATCGCGCCGTAATAATCGGTGGGGGTGAAGATCTCCAGCTTCATCCACGGCTCGCGGATTTCCTGGATAATGCTCTCATCAGGCAACTGCGCCGGCGAATCGATGCGCAGGGTTTCTCCGCTCAGCGTAACCACCTCATACTCCACCGATGGCGCGGTGACGACAATATCCAGGTCATATTCGCGCTCCAGGCGTTCCTGGATGATCTCCATGTGGAACAACCCCAAAAACCCGCAGCGAAAACCGAAGTTCAGCGCCTGTGAGGTCTCCGGTTCGAACTGGAGCGAAGCATCGTTCAGTTGGAGCTTTTCCAGAGCGTCGCGCAGAGCAGCGTAATCTTCGCCTTCCACCGGGTAAATGCCAGCGAAGACCATGGGCTTGGCTTTCTGGTAGCCGGGCAGCGGCTCTGGCGCGGGCCGCAGCGCGCTGGTGATGGTATCGCCCACGCGGCACTCGCGCACCGTCTTCAGCCCGGTTGCCACGTACCCTACATCCCCGGCGTTAAGCCGATCGAGCGGGTGCATGGCCGGGTCAAAGTAGCCGATTTCCACCGGGCGCACGTCCACGCCGGTTGCCATCATCCTCAAATTATCATTGGCCCGGATACAGCCTTCAAACACACGCACGTAAGCGACCACGCCCTTATATGCGTCATAATGCGAGTCGAAGATCAGGGCGCGCAGGGGGGCATCGTCATCCCCGACCGGCGGCGGAATGCGCCGCACCACCGCTTCTAAGACCTGATCCACGTTGCGCCCTTCTTTGGCCGAAATGCGCAAAATCTCTTCATCCGTGAAACCCAGCAGGTTGTTCAACTCTTGGGCCACTTCGTCTGGGCGCGCGGAAGCCAGGTCAATCTTGTTAATCACGGGGATGATCGTCAGGCCGGCTTCCAGCGCCAGGTAGAGGTTCGCCAGCGTCTGAGCTTCCATGCCCTGGGTGGCGTCCACCACCAACAGGGCCCCTTCGCAGGCCATCAGCGCGCGGCTGACTTCATAGTTGAAATCCACGTGTCCGGGAGTGTCAATCAGGTTCAGCTCGTAGGTTTGCCCATCAGCGGCCTGATAGGCCATGCGCACCGCCGAAGCCTTAATCGTCACGCCCTTTTCGCGCTCCAGGTCCATGCTGTCTAACACCTGCTCGGTCATCTCGCGGTCCGAGATCGTCCCGGTCATTTGCAGCATCCGGTCGGCCAGCGTTGACTTGCCGTGGTCTACATGGGCAATGATACAGAAGTTGCGAATATACTCTTTCATAAGCGGGTGAAGTATAACTTAAATCCCCTCAGATGAGAATGACGCTCTACTATATAAGACTCGCCGCTTAAAGCGGGGAATGCACCCGTCTACAGAGCTTCCTCATCCACAGGTTTAGAGCCGGGCTGTAACGCCTTCTCTATCAGGCCGCCGGTATCGGCCAGTTCCTCGCCCGAAGCCGGGTAGATTAAATCCGCCAAGAATTCCACGTTGCCCTTTGGCCCCTTCAGCGGCGAGCGGATCAGCCCGCGCACCGTGAAACCCCGCCCCTGCGCAAACGCCAAGGTTTCTTCCAGCACGCGGCGGTGAATCTGCGCATCCTGAATCACCCCATCGCCCCGGCTGACCTCACTGCGCCCGGCCTCGAACTGCGGTTTGATGAGCGCCACCACTTCCCCCCCCTCTACCAGCCATTGGCGCACCACCGGCAGCAGGATTTTGAGCGAGATGAAAGAAGCGTCAATCGTGACCAGCGAGATAACTTCTCCAAAGCCCTCGACATAGCGGGCGTTGGTGCGCTCCATCACCACCACGCGCGGATCATTGCGTAGTTTCCAATGCAGCACCCCATAACCCACATCCACCGCGTAGACCTTCGCGGCCCCGTGCTGTAACAGACAGTCGGTAAAGCCTCCGGTTGATGCGCCCACATCCACGCACACCCGGCCATCCAACCGGTCGAGATGAAAGGCCATCAGGGCGGCCTCTAACTTCTCCCCGCCCCGTGAGACGTAGCGCGGCCCCCGCTCTACGACAATCTCCACTTCTTTAGGAAAGGCCGTAGCCGGTTTTAAGACTACCTGCCCATCCACGCGCACCTGACCGGCCATCACCAACTTTTGGGCCTGACTGCGGCTTTCTGCCAGCCCCCGCTCGGTTAACAGTACATCCAGACGAGTTTTTCGCATCACAAGACCATTTTAACGCACGAACCCACTTAATGGCGAAGTTATGCTATCATAGCTTGCATGTTCAGAGCCTTCATCAAAACTTTACGCATCCGCCAGTGGCCCAAAAACGCTTTCCTGTTAGCAGCAGTGGTGTTTGACAGGCAGCTCAGCCTGTCGAACCCAGAGCCATTACTGCGCTCGTTGGCCGGAGTATTCCTGTTCTGCCTGCTCTCCAGCAGTATTTATATCGTCAACGACATCATGGATATCGAGGCAGACCGCAAGCACCCCACCAAACGCTTCCGGCCCATCCCATCCGGGCAGTTGCCGATCCCGCTGGCCGTTGGCGCGGCGCTTGCCATGATCGTGATCGCACTGCCGGCCGCTTACCTGCTCGCGCCCTGGTTTTTCGTGATCGCGCTGACGTATCTGCTCACGAACCTGTTGTACTCTTTGTGGCTCAAGCACGTCACCCTGGTGGATGTGCTGTTGATCGCCCTGTTCTTCGTTTTGCGCGTCAGCGGCGGCGTGGCAATTATTAACGTAGAGCGCTTCTCGCCCTGGCTGTACGTGGTGATGACCCTAGGGGCGCTGTACATCGGGTTTGGCAAGCGCCGCGCCGAGCTGACTCTGCTGCAAGGGGACGCTAACAGCACCCGGCGCGTGTTAGATGGCTACAGCCTGCCGCTTCTCGATCACCTGATTACGGTGGTCTCCAGCAGCACCGTGCTGGCCTACAGCCTCTACACCTTTTCCGCGCCCAACCTGCCCGTCAATCACAGCATGATGCTGACGATCCCATTTGTGCTGTATGGGGTCTTTCGTTATCTCTATCTCATCCACGTCCAGCAGGAAGGCGGCGCGCCCGAAGAACTGCTCCTGACCGACCGGCCGTTGCAGATCACCATTGCGCTGTGGATGCTCTCCGTCCTGATTATCTTCTACCTGCTGCCCCGCTTTTTCCCCGATATGCTGCCCTAGAAACCGCTCATGCCCGCATTTGCCGCCTCTGCCCCCGGAAAGATTATCTTATTTGGCGAACACGCTGTCGTCTATGGGCGACCGGCCATCGCCGTCCCCGTCACGCAGGTACAGGCCCGCGTAACGGTAAGCGCCAACCCTGCCGCGCCGCAGGGCCAGGTATGGCTTACCTCGCGCGAAACGCGGCTCGATGGCCCCCTCAACGCCCTGCCCGCCGACCATGCCTTTCAAGCCGTCGTCCAGGGCGTGCTGGAGGCCACGGGAGTAGCGCGCCTGCCGGCAGTGCGCATTCAAATCAGCTCCACCATTCCGGTAGCTGCCGGGTTGGGGTCTGGCGCGGCAGTGGCGGCGGCGATGGCGCGAGCGCTGGCCGCATTTTTGGGGCGGCGGCTGAGCGATGAACAGGTATCTGAGATCGCCTACCAGGCCGACCGGAAATTTCACGGCGCGCCATCGGGCATCGACAACACCGTTATTGCCTACGCGAGGCCCATCTGCTTCGTCAAAGGCCAGCCTTTCCAGTTCCTTGCCGTCCCCGTCCCCTTTTCTCTCGTCATCGCCCACACCGGCATCGCCAGCCCCACTGCCGCCGTCGTCAGCGACGTGCGCCTGCGCCGCGAGGCCAACCCGCCCGCTTTCGACCGCCTCTTTGATGCCATTGCCCAGGTGGCGGCCCAGGCTCGCCAGGCCATCGAGACCGGTCAGGTGACACAGCTCGGCCCGCTGATGAACCGTAACCACGCCCTGCTGCAAGAACTGACCGTTTCTTGCCCTGAGCTCGACCGCCTGGTCACCGCCGCCACCACTGCCGGCGCGCTGGGGGCCAAGCTCAGCGGCGGCGGGCGCGGCGGCAATATGATCGCCCTGGTCGAACCAGACCGCGCCGGAGCGGTAGAAGCCGCCCTGCGCGCCGCCGGGGCCGTCCATACCATCCGCACCACCGTCGCGGAGAGCCGCTAAATGCCTGGCCCCGGTTTATTGTTCCTTAAATTGGGCGGGTCGCTCATCACCGATAAAGACAGCCCTTCCACCCCGCGCCTCGCCATCATCGAGCGCCTGGCAGATGAAATCGCCGCCGCCCGCGCCGCCCAACCCGGCCTGTCCCTGCTCTTAGGCCACGGCTCCGGTTCCTTTGGGCATACTGCCGCCCGCAGGCACGGAACCCGTCAGGGCGTCCATTCGCCGCAGGAATGGCTGGGATTTGCCGAGGTCTGGCGCGAGGCCCGCGCCCTAAACCAGATTGTGATTGATGCCTGCGCCCGCGCCGGCCTGCCGGTGATCGCTTTTCCACCCTCCGCCGCCGTCCTCGCCCAAGACGGCCAGCCCCTGCGCTGGGATATCGCTCCCCTGCGCGCCGCCCTGCACGCTGGGCTTATCCCCGTCGTCAACGGCGACGTGATCTTCGACAAAGCGCGCGGCGGAACCATCCTCTCCACCGAAGAAGCCTTCCTCTACCTGGCTCACCGGCTCCGCCCCCGGCGCATTCTGCTGGCTGGCCTGGAACCGGGCGTGTGGGCTGACTTCCCCACGTGCCGCCATCTGATCCCCACCCTCACGCCAGAGACCCTCTCCGGCCATGATGTGCACCTGGGCGGCTCGGCCAGCGTGGATGTAACCGGCGGCATGCGCGAAAAAGTCCTCGCCATGCTGGCCCTCTCCGCCGCCATCCCTGGCCTAACCGTTCAAATCTTCACCGGACTTGAACCCGGCCTGCTCACCCGCGTGCTGCTAGGCGAGGCCGCCGGAACGACCTTGACGGCCTGAATAAAAAAAAGGAAACCGTATGACAGAACGGCAAGGCTCTCTCGCTTTGCGGTTAAAAGTTGAATCTTCCACAAAATCGGGTAAGATTAACCCAGCCTGACCGGCAATCCTTGGGGGAATCGCCAACCATCGCACTCGGAGAGAATAACATGATCTTCACGCGCGAAAAACTTGAAGAAATCGAAAACCTCTCACTGGCCCCGTATGGCATCCGCAGTAAAAATTCACGGGGGCGGCTGTACCCGGAAGATGAGCCGGAGTACCGCACCCGCTTTCAACGCGACCGTGACCGCATTTTGCACACCACCGCCTTCCGCCGCCTGGAATATAAGACCCAGGTCTTTATCAATTACGAAGGTGATTATTACCGCACCCGCCTGACGCACACCCTCGAAGTCGCCCAAATTGGCCGCTCTGTGGCCCTGGCCCTGGGAGCCAACGAGACCCTCACCGAAGCCATCTGCCTGGCCCATGACCTCGGCCACCCACCCTTCGGGCACTCCGGTGAGATGGGCCTCTCGCGCCTGATGCGCGATCACGGCGGGTTTGACCATAACAAACAGTCTTTCCGCATCGTCACCCAAATGGAGCGCCGCTATCCAGAATTCCCCGGCCTCAACCTCTCCTGGGAAGTGCTGGAAGGCATTGTCAAGCACGAAACGGAGTACGATGTTGCCGATGCGCGAGACTTTAACCCCGAACTGCGCGGCCACATTGAAGCGCAGATCTCGAACCTGGCCGACGAACTCACCTATACCGCCCACGACCTCGATGACGGCCTGCGTTCCGGCATGATTACCGCTCCCATGTTAGAGGGCATTGCCCTGTGGGAAATCCTGAGGCAGTCCATCGGCTGGGAAGGGGGCGAACTGGACGACATGACCCGCCACCGCCTGGTGCGCCGCCTGATCGGCATTGAGGTAAACGACCTGGTGCAAAGCACCGGTCAGCGCCTGCGCGAAAGTGGCGTGCGATCAGTAGACGAGTTGCAGCGTCTGCCTTATAATGTAGTGGGATTTAGTGAAGATATGCGCCGCCGCAACCGCGAATTGAAGGATTTTCTGTTCAATAACCTCTACCGCCACCATCGCGTCATGCGCATGGCCGTCAAAGCGGAACGCATTCTGACCGATCTGTTCAATGCTTACTGTTCCGAGCCGGCCATCCTGCCCCGGCACGTGCAGGCCCTGGTACCCGAGCAGGGACTGGAACGTACGGTCTGTGATTACATTGCCGGCATGACTGATCGGTTCGCAGTCGAAGAACACGTCAAGCTGTTTGACCCAACCCGGCTTCCCTGAATAGATCTTGCCTCATACCAAGGAACGATTTGGGGCAGTACCACCCAAATCGTTCTTTCGCACTCAGTTTTTTGAAATACGAGTCATAAGGATGGTGTTGTGATGAGCGAAGTACATTACCTGACCGCCGAAGGCGCCGAAAAACTAAGAGCCGAGCTGGAATATCTGAAAGGGCCGGCCCGCGAGCAGCTTTCTCAGCGGCTGCGCGCGGCCATTCAGATGGGCGACCTTTCGGAAAACGCCGACTATATTGCCGCCAAAGAAGAACAGGGATTCCTGGAAGGCCGCATTTTAGAGCTCTCGGAAATCTTGAGCAATGTTCAGATCATTGACGACATACAGCGCGTCAGAGGAACCGTGGACATCGGCTCGCACGTGACGATCCAGGAAGAGGATTTCGATCCGGAAACCTATCACATTGTCGGCCCGAAAGAAGCGGACCCTGGCAATTCGCGCATCTCGCACGAATCGCCCATCGGCAAAGCCCTGTTGGGGCATCAGGTGGGCGACGTGGTGACGGCGGAAACGCCTAACGGTACAATCCGCTTCAAAATCTTGAAGATCGAGTAAAAACAACCTGTTAACGGATCAAAAAATGCGGAGCTGTGATAGGCCCCGCATTTTTTTGCCGGTTGGAAAACTTCATGCCTGTGGCGGTGGCGCCGCTTTCGGCCAGATAGCCAGTTCCAGCGTCATCTGCTCGAAGAAGCTGTTGGGCGGCAGCGCGCCCTGCCCATAACTCATATTCACCACGCGGGCTTCGAGCTGTAACGTGGCGGTCTCTAACACCATGCGCTTGCCGGGTTCCGCCAGCACCGGCTCACCCTTCAAGGCCAGCCGCTGCGAGATCGCCTGGTCGTTGAAGGCGTGCGCGCTCATTAACACCTTCGTGACCGTTTGAATATCGTTCTTATCGAACAGCCAGACCTCAAAGGCCGTCACCTTCTTGGGGTCGCCCACGCCGATGGTCTCTGAAATGCCCACGCCGCACTCGCCCAAAAATTCACCAGTGGGCGAATCGATGCTGAACGAATCATCGTACAAATCGTTGCCGATGGTATAAGTGGTGAGGTATTGGGCAATGGGGGGTTCCTGGCCTTCGGGGTAGGTCGGTGCGGCTTGCGGAGCCACCGCCGCGCCGCCGACTTTAGCGCTGCGCGCCAGGGCCGGCTGGCGGTTGCGGAACAACAACAGATATAACAGCGCCCCCAACAGCGCCAGGGCCACCAGGCAGACGACCCCCACCACCAACAGCGAAGGCCCGCGGGCTGGGGCTTCGGGCGTGGGCGTCGCGCCGGGGACGGCCCCCACCAAACCGCTAAACGCGGCAATTTCTTCCTGGCTCAGCCCATAAGCCGCAGCATTGGCCTGCACCGCCGCCAGCACCTCTGGGCCTTTCTCACCCAACTCTGCCCAGCCCTTTTGGGCCAGGGCCGGGTTTTGGGTGCGCGTATAGTTCTGGATAGTTAAGGCCAGGTAATCCTGCTGCAGGTCTACCCGCAGATGCCTTGCGGCCGCATCCGTGTACTCGACAGGCCAAAACACATAGCCGATTAGCAGGCCGATGATCAGGCCCACAACCACGCCGACGCCTCCGGCGATCCACATCTGCCTGCTGATTTGCCCTAGATACTTATCCATATCCTTGCTCCTGATTGTCGTTGACTATGCTGCGAATGGGCCAGCTTCCAAAAACTTTTAGGAAATTTTAATCTATTTTAGAACAAACTCCCAAAGGATGCAACTCAGATCGGGTTGTTTCTTCCAATCCATTGGATGAGCCGGCTCCCCGTTGGACTGGATTGAAAAACAGAGCCGCACCCCGGCCAGTTCTTTGGAACAGGATGCAATTTCTGTGCCAGGGTCGTCAATCGGGGCGGTTTTGCTCGTCTCTCCCGCCGGCGGGCTGATGTTCCAGGCCGCCCGCCTCACCCTCCATCACCTGTTCTTGCAAGAACATCTCCTGGCAGTTCAGACACTGCGCCTCGCGCTTGTTGGCGATCACCAGCAGGCCGCCGCATTTGGGGCAGGGAGTGGCAATCGGACGCTTCCACGAGGTGAACTGGCAGTTGGGATAAGTCGAACAGCCGTAAAAGATGCGCCCCTTGCGGGTTTTACGCTCCACCAGTTCGTTGCCGCATTCCGGGCATTTCACACCGATCTTTTCTAACCAGGGTTCGGTATAGCGGCATTCGGGGAAGTTACTGCACGAGATAAACTTGCCAAAGCGCCCCCAGCGGATCACCAGATCGTGGCCGCAGTTAGGACAGGCTCGCCCGATCTTTTCCAACTCCGCTTTGGTAGCAGGCATTTCGGCCCTGGCACGCTCAACTTGCGGCGCAAACGAGGAATAAAAGCCGCGCACCACTTCTACCCATTCGCGGTCGCCGCCGGCTACTTCGTCCAGGTCTTTCTCCATGTTGGCGGTAAAGCTCATATCCACGATTTCGGGGAAGTGTTCCACCAGCAAATCGTTGACCAGCATCCCCGTTTCGGTAGGGATCAGACGCTTATTCTCGCGCACCACGTACCCGCGTTCCTGGATGGTCGAAAGGATCGGCGCATAAGTGGAAGGCCGGCCAATGCCAAACTCTTCGAGAGTTTGCACCAGCGAAGCCTCGGTGAAGCGCGGCGGCGGCTGGGTGAGGTGCTGTTCGGGGATCAGACGCACTAGGTCCTGGCGCTGGCCTTCTTCGAGGTTGGCCGGGATGCGCACATTGTCGCTGTCCTCCGAAGCCGCGTCCTCGTCGCGCGCCTCTTCATAAACAATCAAAAACCCAGGAAAACGCAGGGTGGAGCCAGAAGCGCGCAGCAGATAACGCCGCCTGGTTTCTTCGGTGGTCACTTCGACCGTCAGCGTGTCAAACACTGCCGCTTCCATCTGTGAAGCCACAAACCGCTGCCAGATGAGCTGGTAGAGCTTAAACTGGTCACTGCTGAGGTAAGGTTTCACCTTTTCGGGCAGGCGCAGTACCGATGTAGGGCGGATCGCCTCGTGGGCCTCTTGCGCCTTGGCCGCGCGGGTGCGGTATTGCGGGGGCGTAGGCGGCAGAAAATCACTGCCGTAGGTCGCGCTGATATACTGGCGCACCTCTTGCTGGGCCACTTCGGCCACGTTAGTCGAATCGGTGCGCATATAGGTGATCAGGCCGGTACTGCCGTTTTCACCGATCTCCAGGCCTTCATACAACTGCTGTGCCAGGGCCATCGTCCGGCGGGCCGTATACCCTAACCGGCGCGAGGCTTCTTGCTGAAGCGTGCTGGTGATAAACGGTGCAGCCGGTTTGCGGCGGCGCTCACTCCGCCGGATGCGGGCCACCCGATATACGGCCTTTTCCAGATCCGCCAACAGCTCATTCACCACTTCCTGATTGGGCAGTTGCGGCTCCTGGTCATCTACGCGTGCCAGTTTGGCCCGAAAAGCCGCTTCTCCACCCTCCGGCTTTAGCTCAGCCTCGATGGTCCAGTATTCCACCGGCACAAACGCTTCGATCTCGCGCTCGCGCTCTACCACCAGCCGCAGCGCCACCGACTGCACCCGCCCCGCCGATAACCGGCTGCGCACTTTCTCCCACAACAGCGGGCTGAGGCTGTAACCCACCAACCGATCCAGCACCCGGCGGGCCTGTTGGGCATCCACCAGGTCCATATTGATACTGCGCGGGTGCGCGAAAGCCTCGGTGATGGCCGGCTGTGTGATCTCATGGAACACCACCCGCCGGGCAAGTTCCGGCTCAATCTCCGCCGATTCGAGCAAATGCCAGGCAATCGCTTCGCCCTCACGGTCGGGGTCAGTCGCCAGGTAAACTTCTTCGGCCTGCCTCGCCAGTTCTTTCAGTTCTTTAACCAGCGGGCGCTTCTCATTGGGAACCCGATATTTGGGCTTGAAATCATTCTCCACATCCACCGAAAGCTCCGAGCGCAGCAGGTCGCGCACATGCCCAACCGAAGCCTTCACCGTGTAGCCTTTGCCCAAATAGCGGCCAACCGTCTTGGCTTTGGCCGGCGATTCGACGATCACCAGCTTGCCCTTGCGTTCTGGCGGTTCTTTCTTTTTCTTCGCCGGCTGAAGTCCCTCATGGGCCTCGGTGCGCCCCATCCGGTACAGTCCGGTTCCGCACACGCCGCAGGTTCCGCGCGTCACCGGGGCGCCGGCGGCGTTGAACTCGGCCTGCGGATTTTGAATTTCTCGTTTGGTTTTACACTTCACACAATAAGCTTCCAACCTACCCTCCGAAAAGGCTTGTGGGAATCAACCTAACCATCCTACAGATATTGGGTCTCCTTCTTTTGCTTCAGAAGGTTCACGACCTCGCGGACGCGCTGTGCGCTGTGACGCGAACAAACCAACAGTGCGTCGGGGGTGTCAACAACGATCAGATCGCTCACCCCCAGGGTGACGATCAGACGGTCCGTGTCATCTGCCACAATCAGCGAATGGGTCGTATCCAGCCCCAGGTGATTGGCGTCCAGAGCCACGTTCCCCTGTTCATCGGCCTCAAATACTTCAAAAATCGATTCCCAACTACCCACATCATTCCAACCCAGGTCCGCCGCCGGTAGTACGGCCACGCGCTCGGCGCGCTCCATAATCCCGTAATCAATGGTCTCGGTTTTAATCGAAGGCCACTCGGCCTGGATCACCTCATACGGTTGGCTGTCGCCCCAGGCGCTGCCAATCCGTTCCAATTTCTCCGCCAGCTCTGGCATCAGCTTCTGAAACTCTTCCCAAATGCGGTCTACCCGCCAGACAAACATGCCAGAGTTCCAGTCGTGATCGCCGCGCTCGATAAACTTGCGGGCGGTGGCTTCATCGGGCTTCTCTTTAAAACGCGAAACGTGAAACGCCGTAAAGCCATAGTCCGCCAGGGGCTCGCCGCGCTGGATATACCCGTACCCGGTGGCCGGAAACGTCGGGCGGATGCCCAGCGTCACCAGATAGCCATCGCGGGCCAGAAGATAGGCGTGAGTCAGCAATTCGTGGAAGTAGCTGACATTCGCAATCAGATGGTCGGCGGCCAAAACGGTCATCACCGCCTGAGGATCGCGCCGGTACAACGCCGCCGCCGCCAGCCCCACCACCGAAGCCGTCCCGCGCGGCATGGGTTCAATCAAGAAATTTTCCGCCGGAATGCCCGGACACTGCTTTTTCAATTCCTCGGCCTGGTCGGCCACCGTGACCACAAAGGTGCGCTCAGGTGGGAACAGCGCCGCGATGCGGTCTACGGCCAGTTGAAAGAGCGTGCGGTTGCCGCCCAGCCGAACCATTTGCTTGGGGCGCGACTGGCGCGAAACCGGCCACAGCCTCGTTCCACCGCCGCCGGCCATGATAAAAGCATAGTAATTTTCAGTCATGTCGAATTTGCCCGGTATTCCGTTGGTTCTTCCCGTATGATGGAAAAATTCATGCCAGAGGACTGGCGCACCATCCCTTTTAATTCCATGATCGTCAGTGTAGCCGAAACCTGTTCAATTGGCAAGCCTGCCGCTATACAAATGGCATCAACGTGTTGGGGTTCATCCTCCAGGATCGCCAGAAGCCGCGCCTCAACATCATCCGCTGGCAGCAGCGAACGCGCCTCGCGCTGCGCCGGGACTTTGCCTAACTGAAGTTCCTGCAAGATTTGCTCGAAGTTCAAAAGCGGCTGCGCGCCCTGCAAAATCAACCGGTTGGTTCCCTTGCTCTGCGGCGCGTAGATGCCGCCGGGGACGGCGAAAACGTCGCGGCCCTGCTCAGCGGCGAAGGTCGAGGTAATCAACGCGCCGCTGGTTTCGCCAGCTTCGACCACCACCGTCGCCAGCGATAGGCCCGCGATGATGCGATTACGCGGAGGAAAATTAGCGCTGTCGGGCGGGGTTCCCAGGGGGTAATCGCTGAGAAGCGCCCCCTGCACGCGGATGCGCTCGGCCAGTTGGACATGCTCCGGCGGGTAGATGCGGTCTACCCCGCTGCCCAGCACGGCCAGGGTACGCCCCCCGGCTTTCAGGGCGGCCTCGTGCGCCAGGCGGTCTACCCCGCGTGCCAGGCCGCTCACCACGGTGATGCCGCTGCGCGCCAGGAAAGCCCCCAGTTCTTCAGACACCTGCCGCCCATAAGCCGTCACGCGCCGGGTTCCAACCACGGCCACCGCCCATTCGTCTTCGGGCAGCAGCGAGCCGCGCACATACAGCACCGGCGGCGGCTGGTCAATCTGTTTTAAGCGGCGCGGATAGCGTTCATCTTCCCAGGTTAACACCTCAACGCCCTGCTGCTCGATGGCGGCCCACACTTTCGCCAGATCTACATCTTTGCGCACGCGCAGCAGGTTCTCTAAAATCCGCGCTGGCAGTCCCGCGCCGCGCAGCCCATCGAGGGGGGCTTTCCAGGCCGCTTCCAGACTGCCAAAATACTCCAACAGGCCGCGCACGCGCACGGCCCCAATCCCTTTAACCAGATTAAACCCAACCCAATAGGCTTTGGGGTTCATTTCATGCGCCCCCGGTCCTAGAGATATTCCGGCGGGCGGACGCGGACAACTCCCTTTTCCAGTTCCACCGCGAGAATCACATCCTCAATCGCTGGCAGCAGCAGTTCTTTGGCGTCGGGGGTGCGGATGACGTAAACGTCGTTCGCGCCCGTTTCCAAAATCTCGGTCAGGATGCCCAAAGTCTGCCCGGCTTCATCTACTGCTTGCAGTCCGATCAATTGATGATGGTAATATTCGCCCTCAGGAAGTTTGGGCAGAGAGCTAGCCTGAACATAAACGTGCAGGTTGCGCAGGCGGCCCGCCTCTTCTGGCGTGCCAAACCCTTCAAAGCGGATAATCAACTGACGGTCATGCCCGCGCTTGCCGGTAATACGCAGCGGCTCGTGGTTTTCGCCCACGTAAACCGTTTTGCCCACCCGCAGACGCTCAGGGAAGTCCGTCAGCACATCCATCACCATATCGCCTTCTACGCCGTGCGGGCGGCGCAGTTTGCCGACGACCAAGTAAACAGGCTCGCCCGAGCGGGGCGAGCCTGAGTTGGAGTCAGAGGATGGAAGGTTCGGGTTGAGGCGTCGCCGTCTCATCGCGGCTCGATCACGTCCAGCGAAACCTGCTTCCCCTCGCGGGCGGCCGCCACGCGCAGCAAGATGCGCATGGCATTGGCGACCCGGCCGCTTTTGCCAATGACCCGGCCCATATCGTCTCTGGCAACCCGCAGTTCCAGGCGCACCTTACCGCCGCCGCCCCGCGACTGTCCGACGCTTACCTGGCTGGGATCATCCACCAGCGAACGAGCAATATATTCAATCAGGTCTTTCACACTTCCTCCTTATACCCCAGGGGGGTTGCCCGGCTTTGCGCCGGCGCCGCCGGGGAAGGGTTACTTGCTCTGGCGCGCTTCCGCCGCGGTTTTGGCTTCGCTCAGCAGGGTTTCCACCGGCTCACCGGCCTTGTAGCGGTTGAAACGATCCAGCGCGCCGGTGATGTTCAGCAGTTTGACGACCGATTCGCTCGGTTGAGCGCCTTTGCTCATCCAGTCGTACAGGCGATCCTCTTTGACCTCGATGGTAGGCGGATCAGTGCGCGGATTATAGAAGCCAAGTACTTCCAGGAAGCGGCCATCGCGCGGGCTTTCTTTGTCCGCGGCGACAATACGATAAGTGGGCTGGTGCTTAAGACCGGTACGGCGTAAACGAATACGAACCATTGAAATCTTTCTCCTTAGAATACAAAAACTCTCGTCTTCATAGCAGGTCACTGAGCAACCGGCCTGGAGCGCAGGGCAGGCGAGGGACGCGGAAGGGCGCGTGATCTGCCCCGGCCGGCGGCAGGTTATCCAAACAGGCGGGGCAAACCGCGCCCACCGGTTTTTTGAATCGTTTTAAACATGCGCTGGGCCTCGCGGAACTGCTTAATCAGGCGGTTGACATCCTGAACTTCAGTACCCGAGCCGCGCGCAATCCTCCGGCGGCGGCTGGCGTTGAGAATATCGGGGTTGCGGCGCTCGCCGGGGGTCATCGAGTTGATGATGGCTTCGGTCATCTTCAACTGATGTTCCGCATCTTCTGGCGAAATACTGCGAGCCATCTGCCCCAAACCACCTGGCAGCATTTCTAAGATTTGCGCAATCGGCCCCATTTTGCGCACCTGTTTAAGCTGTTTGGCAAAATCATCCAGGGTGAACTGACCGGCGAGCATCTTTTGGGCCTGCTCGCGTGACATCTTCTCATCGAAAGCGGCCTCGGCGCGCTCAATCAGGCCGATCATATCGCCCATGCCCAAAATGCGCGAGGCCAGCCGGCCAGGGTCGTAGATTTCTAACCCTTCGATGCTCTCATTCGTCCCCAGGAACTTAATCGGCACGCCGGTGACAGAACGGATCGAAATGGCCGCGCCGCCGCGCGCGTCGCCGTCCATCTTAGTCAGAATCAGGCCGGTCAGCGAGACGTTGTCGCGGAAGCCTTCGGCCACGTGCAGGGCTTCCTGGCCGATCATGGCATCTACCACCAGCAGGATTTCAGCGGGCTGTACCTTGCTGGTGATGGCCTTGAGTTCGTTCATCAATTCGTTGTCTAACTGCGAGCGCCCGGCCGTATCGGCGATCAGCACCGAGTAGCCGCCTTTCTGACCCTGCTCTACGGCGTGGGCCACCAGGTCAGGCGGTTTGACGCCCGGCTCGTGAAAAACCGGCACGCCGACCTTTTCGCCCAGGGTTTGCAGTTGTTTCACGGCCGCCGGGCGGTAGGGGTCCGCGGCGATGAGCATCACCCGCTCGCCCTGAGAACGCAAAATGCGCGCAATCTTGGCGGAGGCAGTCGTCTTCCCAGAACCCTGCAAGCCCACCAGCATAATCAGACGCGGGCGCGGGCCGGCCAGGTTCAGGCGCGCTGGCTCGCCCAGGGTGGCGATGAGTTCTTCGTGGACGATCTTCACCACCTGCTGAGCCGGATTGAGAGCTTTCGATACTTCCGCGCCCACCGCCCGCTCGCGCACGCGCGCCACGAACGTCTTGACGACGCTGTAATGCACGTCGGCCTCGAGCAGGGCCATGCGCACCTCGCGCATAACGGCATCCACATCCTGGTCCGTCAGCTTGCCGCGCCGCCGCAGTTCCTGGAAGATCGCATCTAATCGTTGGGTTAAGTTCTCAAACACCGTTTATTCGCCCGCAGCATCCACACACATAGAATCATCGCTTCCTGCCAGCGCAGGAAGTCAACACAATCCCGAATTTTAGTCGGTAAAAGGGCAAAGGTCAAGGGTGCGCCTGGCCTTCTTCATTAAACACACAACAGCGCCCGCATTGGAATGCGCCCGCATTGGAATGCGCCGCATCTTTCCTCCCTAAAAAGGGTTAACATTATTATCATTGTTTGATTATACTTGTCGCACCAGACTACCGGCAAGACTCCAGGAGGATTAACATGTCGAAAGTGGCCTTGGTTACCGACAGCACGGCTTATATTCCCCCTGAACTAACCCAGGAATTAAACATCCATACGGTTCCACTTCAGCTTATTTGGGGGAACGAAACCCTGCGTGACGGCATAGATATCCAACCAGATGAGTTCTACCCCCGGCTGCAAAGCTCAAAAATTCACCCCACCACCTCACAGCCCTCCCCCGCTACCTATATCGAACTGTATCAACGTCTGCTGGACGAAGGCCACGAGATCCTCAGCGTGCACATCTCCTCCAAGCTCTCCGGCACCATGGACTCGGCCACCCAGGCCAAAGAACATTTCCCAGGGAAGCCCATTGAGCTGGTTGATTCAAACACTACCTCAATGTCCATGGGCTTTCTCGTCCTCGAAGCGGCCCGCGCCGCCCAACGAGGCGCGACCCTCGCAGAGTGCCGGGCGCTGGTCGAAAAAGGACGCGAGCATACCGGCGTCCTGTTTGCCGTCCAAACCCTGGAATACCTGCGCCGGGGCGGGCGCATCGGCGGGGCCCAGGCTTTTTTGGGCACGGTGTTAAACCTCAAGCCTCTGTTGGAACTCCGCAATGGCCGCATCGAAGCCGTTGAGCGCGTCCGCACCATGAACAAGGCGGTTGACCGCCTGCTCGATCTGTTCCAACAGCGCGTCGGAGACCGCAGGCCGGTGCGCATCGCCTGCGTCTATTCCAGTTCGCCCGAAGAGGCCCGCCTGCTGCTCGAACGCGCCCGCCAACGCTTTGACCCCACCAGCATTGCCGAGCTGTTGATCGCCCCGGTTAGCCCCGTCATCGGCGTTCACGTCGGCCCCGGCTGCATGGGCCTGGCCTTTATGGCGGGAATGTAGGTAAACAAGCCGCTTCTTCATAGGGACAATCCTATCTCCACAGCGGGAGCTTCCGGGTTGAGCCAGCCTCCACCGGGCAGGTATGATGGGTTATGGAACGATAATCAGCACCCTGTATACCAGTCAGACTGTGGAGGATCAATGGCAAAAACAGTTGTTGCAATTTACGAAAACTTTCAAACGGCCAACAACGCGGTGCGTGAGTTGGTTGATAGTGGCTTTCCACGTGAGAATATCAGTATCATCGCCAATAACGCGCGCGGCGAATTTGGGCAGTTCACCCCTGGCCGCAGCGGCAGCGAAAGCACTCCGGTCGCCGATGAGACCGGGGCCGGCGCGGGCGTGGGCGCAGGCATTGGCGCGGCGATTGGCGGCATCGGAGGCCTGCTCGTCGGCCTGGGTGCATTGGTCATCCCCGGCATTGGCCCGGTGATCGCCGCTGGCCCGCTGGCTGTGGCGCTTTCTACCCTTACCGGCGCGGGCGTCGGCGCGGTAGCCGGCGGCGTGACGGGCGGACTGTTGGGCGCGCTGATCGGCCTGGGCGTGCCAGAATCAGAAGCCCAGTATTACGCCGAGGGCGTGCGCCGCGGTGGAGTTTTAGTGACGGTGCAGGCCGACGAGTACAACGTCAACCAGATTACCGATATCCTCAACCGCTATGATCCCATCAATCTAGAAGAACGTGCCAGCCTGTGGCGCGAGCAGGGATGGTCCGGTTTTGATCCCAATGCCGCCCCCCTGACCCGTGAAGATATGGAACGCGAGCGCGCTCACTGGCAGATTGCCACTACCGGCGGCGCCATGACCGATACTGCGCCGGATGCCGTGGACAACCCCGACTTCAGCACCCAGAGCAGTTATTACCGCACGCATTATGATACTTACTACCGCGATGCTGGTTACCCCTACGAGGAATACGTCCCCGCCTATCAGTATGGCTATTCCCTGCGCGCCAACCCGCGTTACCGGGGCCGGCGCTGGGATGAGATCGAGCCAGACATTCGCAGCGATTGGGAAACCAGCCACCCTGGAACCTGGGAGCGGTTTAAGATGGCAGTGCGTCATGCCTGGGAAGAAATCATGGATTAAACTGGACGATTGAAACCGTCTGCCTATCCAGCGAGGGGTCGCCCCCCTCGCTTTGTTTTGTATCGGCAAAGCCACCCGCTTTCACCCTTAAAGCGTATTACAATACGGTATAAGAATCAACATAAACCGAATAAACCACTATCAAGGGGTCAAGCGCATGAACAACTATCCCGATATCGGCGTCCAGGTAGGCGAAATTCTACTGCCTAAAATGGGCACGGACCTGACCAAATGGGCCGTGATCGCCTGCGATCAGTTCACCTCTCAGCCCGAATACTGGCAGCGGGTAGAGGAATTTGTCGGCAGTTCTCCCTCCACCCTTCACCTGATTCTGCCAGAGGTCTATCTGGGCGCCCCCGATGAGCCGGAGCGTGTCCAAAAAATTCAGGCGACCATGCGCGCTTATCTCGACCAGGGTCTGCTGGAGCCGCACCAGGGGCTGTTATACGTAGAACGCTCGGTGATGGGCCGTACCCGCCGGGGATTGATGCTCGCGCTGGATTTGGAGCAGTACGACTATCGCAAAGAGTCACAATCGCTCATCCGCGCCACCGAAGGGACGATCTTAGAGCGCCTGCCCCCGCGCATGCGCATCCGCGAGGGCGCGCCCCTCGAACTGCCTCACATCCTGGTGTTGATTGACGATCCCCGCCGCACGGTCATCGAGCCGCTGGCGAGCGCCAAAAACCAACTGCGCCCGCTTTACGACACCCCGCTGATGTTCGGCAGCGGCAACTTGCGGGGCTATCTGGTGGATGATCCGCAAATCGAAGCCCAGGTTATCGCCGCGCTGCGTGCGCTGGCCGACCCCCGTCATTTTGCCGCCCAATATCAGGTTCCCCCCGATCGGGGCGTGCTGCTCTTTGCCGTTGGCGACGGCAACCATTCGCTGGCAACTGCCAAAGCCATCTGGGAGAAAATAAAATCCCAGGTGGGACCCAATCACCCGGCCCGCTATGCCCTGGTGGAAATTGAAAACGTCCACGACGACGGCCTGATCTTTGAGCCGATCCACCGCGTGGTATTTGGCGTAAAAAATGACCTGCCAGCGGCCCTAAAGAACTTTTTTGGCGAGCGCGCGAGCGTCTCGCCGGTGAGCGGCCCGGCGGAGATGGTCGCGGCGGCCCGCCAGTCCACGCCCGCGCGGCAGGTGGTGGGCCTGGTTTCGCCCCAGGGCTGCGCCATCCTGAC
>Ga0101944_10001079_pt1 | contig 63231 bp, 42 predicted proteins | sample DewCreD2012metaG_FD_75245 | JGI IMG/M metagenome (GOLD analysis project Ga0101944, IMG submission 75245) | Hot spring sediment bacterial and archeal communities from British Columbia, Canada, to study Microbial Dark Matter (Phase II) - Dewar... ...
CCGCGTACCTCACCACCTCTCCAGGAGTCGCCCAGAAACTCTCCCCGTGCCGGTAGGTCAGCCCGCCCTGTACCACGATCACCCCGTCGCTGCCGTCAAGGTCTACCGTCACAAGACCGCCGCTGTCTGCCTGACATACCGCAGCCCATACCCATACCGCCGCGCACACAACAAGATATCCCGCCTTCTTCAGCACATATCCCATCTGCCCCTCCTTGGCTTACCCGGGATAAGAAAATGGCACAGGCAAAATACGCCCGCAACGGGATGTGAAAAGATGGAAGATGACACTGCACATAGAAAAGCTTGCGCGACTTTCCCCGACGCCTCTTCTGCTGCCCGACCAACCGCTCCCGCTGACTGCATCGCACACTCTCGCTATACTTCAATCACATTCTTGTCTCCTTGTCAACTCCCGATTTTGTCCGGCAACCCAAAATGGTTGCGGAACGATACAAGCCACCAGCCCGCAGTCAGCGATGGACACCTGCTCGCTCTGGCGCGCCTACCATCCTGCGCGCTCCGGCAACGGCAGGAAACTCACCGAAACTTGAAACCTCTTCCGCAACCTCGACTGTGAGGACAGGACGGCGGACTGACCGCGGTTCGCGCCGCCGACAACCACCCTCGCCTCAGTTCGGCCTGTCGAGGTAGTCCTTCAGTTTCCACCCGGCGCCCGTCTGGAGAATGAACCACAGGGATGACGAGCGGGTCTGAATCATCCACTCCGAGGGGTCTTTTCCCTGAAGGACTCTGATGTACTTGTCAAACCCTTCTTTCAGGAACTTGAGGTTGATTTCGCCCCTGTCACCCCATGAGGGAAGCGGTCGCTCTCGCTCGGTGATGGTTACTGTCTCGGCCGTGCAGAACCTCCGGATCGCCTCCGCGGAACCCTGCCCGAATGCCGCGACAAGGTCTGCGTATGTCCGCAGGAGTGCCGGCGGTAGGACAGCAGTTCCTCTGTACTCCTTGAGGAGTTCCTTCGAAGGAGGACCGACCTTCTTCAAGGTCACCTTCCGCACCGCGTCCTTTTCAAAATACGCCATCTTCATCACTCCGTCTTCCTGAAAGAGCGTGATCGATGCCATATCCACAGGCCGAAGAAGGTAGAGAATGGAGTCCGGCTGAAACTCCCTCTTCCAGCCGAGCACCGTCAACTTCTCCACGCTGCACTCGGCCGTCTGGGTGGTACTCATCGTCTTCCTATCCTCCTCCCATACCTCAAGGCAGAATGTCCATTCTGAGAGCGCACCCGACCATGTCCCTGTGAACGCCTCCTTGTAGGAAAGCGTCTGTCCGCAGGCAAGTGTCAGTCCGGGAAAAAAGAAACCCGCGCCTGCACAGAACACTCGTGTGCTCATCGTCCTGCTTTCCGCATCTGCCAGACGGACAGATAGAAGACGAAATCCCCCCGTGGCAGTGTGCCCCCTGCCTCACTACTCCCGCCTGCGACGTATATGCCCACTGTGTGGCAATCCTGTCAAGTCCCTTTTCCGATCCGCCTCCTCTCAGCACAGGAGGATTGTCGTTCTCAGGCAGCGGTGCCTGAAGTTCCGGCATCGTCACAGTCCGCAGACACAGACTACCTGCCGCTGCTCTCATCCCGCACATAGAGATACGCCCACGCTCCTTCCGACGAGTAGACGTCTGCCAGTGTACCTGTAGCGGCAAGGTGCTGGAGAATGTACGTGTGCTCGTCCACCCCGCACCACCAGCAGTTGTGCGTGCAGACGAACCATACCCGCCTGCGGGACGCGAGGAGGTCTATGTCCTCAAGGTACCTGCGGGGATTGTCCCTCGCGGCAACGCCTCTCTCGTACTCTCCCTCTGAAAACCCGAAACGCGGCGAGTAGAAGACAAAGGCGGGAACCGAGGCGTAGTAAACATAGACCCCGTCTGCCAGCTGGCGCTTCTGGCCGACATACGCCATCACCGGCTTGATGTGTTCGCCCATCTCCGGACGGCGGAACATCTCCACCGCAGGAGGTATCTGCGGCAACACGAGCGCTCCTACGGCAACGGTTGCGGTGACCGCGCCCATCCGGCGGCGAAGTCGCTCCGCGAGGCGAAACAGGCACCCGACTCCTTCTCCGGCAAGGAGAAAGACGAAAGGCAGGAGGAAGAGGAGGAGCCTGCCTCCAAACGGATACTTTTCAAACCCCGAGGCGGCAAGGACAAGGACACACGGGAGGACGACCATCGCTCCTTTCTGCCACGACCGCCTGAACAGAAAGAACGCGCCTGCCAGGAGGATGAGAGAGGAAAGCCAGGGAAACCTCAGTCCCGCGGTCTGCCCGAGGAATCTCTGCCACGCCCACTGAAACCACCTGAAATCTTTCCAGGGAGGCATCGGCATAAAGAAGTTCAGCGTCGCAGGCGCGGTCGGATAGGTACCCCGCCAGTATCCTGTCAGATACTCATCGGAAGCAAGGAAACGGAGGGAGACCGCGTAGAGGGCCGCGAAACTTGCCGCGCAGACGCCTCCCGCAAGGAGGAGATGCGCCGCCTTCTTTCCCTCCTTTTTCGCCCACGCGTCAAGGAGGAGAACCACTCCCGCGCCGGCGACGACGAACGCCGCGGGGTGGGAGAACCACAGGAGCAGCCCTGCGACGATGCCGAACAGGAGAACTTCTCTCCTGCGGGATGCACTGTCAAGGAGCCGGCATGCCATCCAGAAGACAGTCAGGCAGACAACGATGTCGCTGGAGTACTGTTTTGCCTCAGAGGAGTATTTCACCATCTCCCCGCAGAACGCGGCAAGGCAGACGGCACCAAGCGCAGGCCCTCTGCCAATGGTCCTGCTTCCGGCATACCACAGCAGGCACAGGCCAGTAATCCCCGCAAGGAGCGGGAAGAGCCGCAGGGACAGGTCGTGCCTGCCGAGGAGAAGGAGGAGCGCCTTCTGGACGAAGAGAAACCCGACAGGAGCGCCCTGATGATAGTCAAGAGGCCGAAGGAGGCCGGCGAAAGAGCGCGTGACGAGGTTGTAGGCTAACATCGCCTCGTCGTACCACAGAGACCTGCCGGCAAAAAACTGTCTGAGACGTAGCGCGATACCTGCGAGGAGAACAACGCCAAGACAGAGCGTGGCCGTGCGGCTCTGCCTGCGCGGTATCTCGCGAGAAGTTGTCTCTCTCAGGGATTCCATCCCATCCGGTCTGCGTACTCGCAGAGGATGGCAAAAAACGCCATCGTGTGGCAGACACTGCTCATGGGAAGGATGCGGACGCCGTATCCGGGCACATCAACGCTCGCGTCGCCCGGACGCCACGGCAGGTCAAACCACAGGTAGTTTGGATGCGGGTCAAGTCCCTGCGGCTTTCCGTACGGAGAGGTGTGTATGAACCTGATACCCCGCTTCAGGGCCGCCCTGACGGCAGGCACATCGCCGGGACGGTAGCCGAGGAACAACACGACATCTCCCGAGTTCAGGCCTGCGGAGAGTGCCGTTGCCGGCTCACTCGAATGGTGCCCCCACTCAACCGGATAGTCGCTGTCCTCCGGCAGCTCGAGGACTTCCGGATAACTGTGGCCGACGGCGACGGTCCAGACGCGCCGTTTTTCCCTGCGCGCCTGCGCCATCCATTCGCCTGCCTGCGCCAGTATCTTCTGCTGAGCGAGAAGGGTACGCAGGTGGCCCTCGGCACTATCAAGGAACGAGTTGCCCGCGTATCCGGGCTCAAGCGGCGGCACGAAGAGGTTCTCGTGGAAGAACGGCACGCCGTACCCTCCCTCGTAGTTGCTCTGCTTCACGAAACTGGCGTTCCTGACGAAGGCGCCTTCAAACATCACGCTCATATAGATGACCGGCATCTTGCCCGCGCGCGTGCACGCCCCTATCATCTCGCCTGTCGCGGTCCAGCCCCGGAGAAACTGATCGAAATGCCTGACGCCTGCCAGCGGATTGAATCTGCCGAAGGCGTAGAGACCGAGATCTGCCGGCGCTCCGCCCGTGAAGCCGGCAACCCGCCTGACCAGCGAGGAGGGAAGCGTGTCCAGTTCATCCTGCCTGCCGTTGACGAAGACCTGCGGCCTGCCGGCAAGGAGCGCGCGCAGAGCGTTTTCCTTCGCCTCGTCCCGCCGGGAAGGGACTGGCAGGGCGATATACGCCACATCGCGGCGCGTCATCCTGAGGCCGTGGCCTCTGGATATGCCCATAAACCCGCCCGCGCGCCCGCAAAACTCGCTTGGCCAGAACGACGCAATCCGCGGAACAAGGAACCTGCCGCCGGCACATATCGGCGCAGCCATCTTCTCGCCCATCTCGATGAGACGCGGCATATCCCTGCGCGCTGCACTGATGCGGCCCGACACAAGGGAAAGGTACCGTGCGGCAGGGGATGTTTTCGTCGGCGTGTTTTCGCTGTTCCTGCGCATGAGTGAGTTCCTTTCGCTCCCGCGTTACAGGTCCTTGACCCGGTGTCTGTACCTCTGGATGAGCCGGGCGTTGAACTCGTCTCCGCCGGGGAGGTTGGCGCTGCGGAACACGGGCGGCTCAAGGCCTCTTGCCGCCATCTCCGCCACCGCCTCGATGACCATCCGGTGGGCAATGTAGGCGTCAACGATGGTGGATGTCGGCGCCACGGGCACCTCAAACCCCTCGACAAGGAAGTCCGCGTCGCCGTATGGGTTCTCGTCGTCAATGCACAGGTCCGCGTAGTCAAAGAGGTGCTTTCCGTTCGGGTGCCTGATATGGTGGTCTTTCGGCAGTTTGCGCCGCCAGTCGTTTGAGGACACCGCAATCACCTTCGCCCCGCGCGCCTTCGCCTCGTCCGCGGCGTCAATGGTCGTCGGATTCATCCCGATGTTATGGAAGATGATGAGGAGGTCTCCCTGAGAGACGCCGTAGTAGCGGATGAGGCATCTTCCATAGCCCTGTGTGCGCTCCACCTCAAGGTACTTCAGCGCCTGGCAGAAGGGACTGATGTCGTGTCCGAAAATGGGGTTCACGCTGGCAAGCCCGCCGGCGCGGAAGAACATCTCGCATATCATCAGACAGGTGTGTCCTCCTCCCGCATATACATGAAGCAGGCGGTCGTCAGCATAGTTGTCCGCAATCATCACGCCTGCCGCGCGGAAGTTGTCCGCCTGATGCGCCTCTACCGAGGCGATCTTTGCCTGCACATTCGCGCAGTACGCCCGCCCCCGTTCACGCGTGTCCATCCCTGCCTCCTTCCGGGAACATCCCCTCCCCGCGTTCCACCTCTTCACGCGTCGGTATTGAGTCGGACGCGCCCCTGCGCGTGACGCACACCGCAGCCGCGCGGCATCCGCACAAAAGAGCCCGGCCCGGGTCGCCGCTGCGCATCACTTCAGCGAGGAAGAACCCGACGAAGGTGTCGCCCGCCGCCGTGGTATCAACCGCGCTCACCTTTTCTGCCGGCTGTTCGATGAACCTCTCTCTGTCGCCGTACGCCGCGCCGTGTTCCCCTGCCGTGACGACAACCGCCAGACCCGGATGCCGCCGCACAAGTTCCGCGCAGGCGCGGCGCGGATCTGACTGCCCGCAGAGATCTTGCGCTTCTATCTCGTTGAGGATGAGGATGTCCACGCGCGCAAGCGGCGCGTCTTTCGCATCTGCCGTCATCGGCGCAGGATTCCACGCGACCCGCAGGCCTTTCTTTTTCGCCTCTTCAATCCCCGGCAGCACACAACTGGTTTCGTTCTGGGTGAGAAACCATCCTCCCTCCGGCATCGACGCGACCGCGCGGACGACATCCTCCATTCCAATCTCCCGGTTTGCTCCCGGGTACAGGACGATGGCGTTGTCTCCGGAGGGAACGACCTGTATGACGGCGTGCCCGGTTGGAGCCTCACCGATGCGGATATGCGCGGTGTCAACCCCTTCTTCCCGGAGACGCTGGACGAGCCACTGGCCATCTCTCCCCACCCTGCCGGCATGCAGCACGCGGGCACCTGCGCGGCTGAGCGCCACCGACTGGTTGAACCCTTTGCCGCCGGCGTATCTCCGGTACGAGACGCCTGTCAACGTCTCTCCGGGACGGACAAAGTGGTCAACCTCGTAGACATGGTCGCAGTTGATGGAGCCAAGGTTCAGTATCCGCATCTGCGGCCGCTTCCTCACCGAGCAGCTATCCGGTAGATATGGACGCCGTCCTTCTCAAATGCATCGACAAACACGCCGTCAACAACCGGCACGGTCCTGTCCTCTCCCAGCACCTCCGCGGTCTGCCGCCCTCTCAGCCCGGAAAGGCGGAATGTTGCCTGCGTCTCCTCGCAGTACATCGCCGCGCTGAAAAGGTATGTCGCGCCGTCCTTCTTCTTGACCATTGCGTGAACAGGCGTCTTCGGATTGGAAGAACTCACCGTCACGGCGTCGGGCACAGTCGGACTGTTCAGCACCGGCGCAAGGTGCGCAATCATCCTGTTCACAGAGGTCACCATCGCAAGTTCAGCCGGGCTGTCAAGGAGCGCGTGCTCGTTGAAGGTTGGACGGAACCTGTGGACGAAGTAGCACAGCCCCCGGCAGCCGTGGATAATGGCGGACCAGACCTGATTGCGAATCTGCTGGGGCGTGCCTGCCCCTTCGCTCGCGCCGACGACCATCCAGACCGGCTTTTCATCCCCGCACCACTGCCTCAGCCGGCGGATTCCCTGAGGCACATACCACAGCGCGTTCCACAGACGCAGGTCCATCTCTGCGGAACTTGCCGGGTAGATATCGTAGGAGGCGATGTCGCATCCTTTCAGGTACTCCGGATAGTCCTCAAGTTTGCCTGTCCGCTCGCCCCTGCCGTGCCACGGGTCAAACGAGACACCCATGCCAAGGTTCAGGAGCACCGGCCGGGACGGGTCTTTTCTCCGCATCTCCTCGTAGTCGCGGACAATCCATTTCGGGGGAACTGGCGGGCCGTAGCCGCGGTAGTCGTTCTTGTCCAGACCGAGCCGGGCATAGATCTCAGGCCATCCCTCCTTGATGCGCTCCTTGTCCTCCTTCCAGTAGTCCTTGAATGTGTGTGCGTTGTCCGGCTCGTCTCCGTGCATCCAGCCGACAATGATTTTTTCGTCAAGGTGCTGGAGCGCGTACTCGTTCAGGTCGCAGATGACCGGCATCCCCGCCTTCTTCAACTGTTCAATCTGCTCCGCGGTCGGACCTTTCCACAGGCCGATGTAGAGATTGATGCCCGCCTCTCTGTATCTGGACGCGTTCGCAGGGCTTTGCAGCCACACGGCAATCGGGAAGTAGTCGTCCGTCTGCGCCGGCCCGTTTTTCCATCGCGCGTACGGCGTCGGGTTCCACGGCGCCAGAGGAGGCAGAACCGTCAACTCTGCCGGCGGCGCAGGGGGAGGCGGCGGCCACACGGGCTTCACCCGCGGCTCAGGACCGAGCGTCACCGCGATATCGTCGGCATAGAGCACCTGTCCCGAATCAGTGGCGTCCCCGAAGAGCACCAGCCCCCGGAAACCGAAAAAGCGCGACTTGTTCCAGTCAAACGGGAGGGGCTTGTCGTCGCAGGCAAGTGAAAGCCCCCTGTCGGGGTCAAAGTCAAATGTCCACTTGTGCCAGCCGACTGCGCGCTTTCCGCCGAGGTACTGAACCTGCTGCCACGGACGCTCCTTCTCCGGGTTGATGGCTGCCGCGGCATAGGTCTGACTCCCGTTGAGGTACGGCGCGTAGATGGACCCCACCGCAACCACCCGTCCGTCCGAACTGAGCAGTCCCCACATCGGACCCGCGCCGTACGCTGTCGGGTTAAAGGGCGCTTTCGCGTCCTCGTAGACCCAAAACTCCACCTTTCCGCTCCCGTCGTTGCCGCGCAGGAGTATCGTCGCCCTGCTGTCCTTGCCCAGCCGCAGAGCGGTCGCCTGTCGCGGGGCGGGTGCGGACGCAAGGCCCGCATCTCCGACCACAGTCCAGTGTTTCAAACCGTCGGCGCCCTCAAAGGTCATCACGGTCTCCTGCGCCTGAACCGTCAGGCACAACGCCGACAGCAACACAGCCGACGCGCACGCCGTCAGTCCTGTTCGCATCCCGCCCTTCCTTTTTCTGCCCGTCACTTCTTCCACACAACCGCAGGGCTGTCAGAAGTCAGGCGCACTCCCCGCCCTGTCAGCATCGTGCCTCCCGCCATTCCGGCAGAGAGCACCCGTCCCCACCTGCTCAGGCGCACAATACTGACAAGCCCGTCGGTTGAGTATCCCGCGCCGGTAGACGCGCCAGCCGGCGCGCCCGCCGTCTGCGGGTCGTACCTGACGATGATGATGTCTGTGCCTCCGTCCGCCCTGCGCACCCTCAGTCCGAAGGCGGGCACTGGTCCCTCAACGGCGAACCTCTCGACAGACCTCACCGCGTCCTGCCCCCTGAACGGGTCGATGACCGCGGCAAAGACCGTCTCCTTCCCCTGCCTGCGCACAACCGCCTGATGCCTTCCTCCGGGGACAACTCCGGCAAAGACCGTCGTACCATCTTCTCCGACCACGAACGCCTTCACCTCGTTCGCCGGGTGGCTGCGGCGGTCATCTTCGGGAACCGACTCATCAAACACCTGCCCCTGAGCCACCTTCGCCTCCTGCCTCCTCCAGACACCTTTCCACACGCCGGCGACAGGGCTTCCGGTCGTTGCGCGGATGCGCGTGTACCCGGGGACTGACTCGGAACCCATCGGCGACAGGGTTGAGGTGTCCACGCCGGCAAGACAGTCAAGCGTTCCCCTGAAACACAGCGGGTAGTCGTAGGTGTGAGGCACCGGTCCCCACGCCCGGAAGATGTCAGCGACATAGCCGGGCATCTGGACAACTGTCCTGTCAAGCGCGACGCCGGCGTATGCCTTGTCGGTCACGCCCCTCATCACCTTGACGGTTCCGCCGTCCGCAAAGACAAGAAGTTTGCCGGTGCACGGCGCCTGTTCGCGCTGGTCCACACAGACCGTCCAGTGGGCGATGGTCGGACGCGTCCACTCGGCGTGCCGCCTGTCCTCGTACCGGTACGGCTGGGGCTCTCCGGCAAGTTCGTCCCCGTCCGCGTACAGGATGAGGTTGAGTTTGTCCGGGTGCCCGTGGGGTCCTCCGTGAGGTCCGTAGTCCATCAGAAGGTAGGTCTGGCTTCCCGCGTCGGCTCCCCGCAGGATGGCGTACCCGAGCGAGTCAAAGATTAAACTGGTCAGTCCTTCCAGTTCACGCTCCTTCAGTTTCTCGTAGATGACCGTCGGGAAGTAACAACCCTCTGATTGGAACACCTGCCGGGGCGCGGCGTTGATGAACCGCGCGTAGTTGCCGTCTCCGTACCTGAGGTAGGCGAAGTCAAACGCCATCGCCTCCCAACTGCCACCCACGCTTGCCCTTCCAGAATCGTTGATGCCCGGCGCGGTGCCGTCGGGATAGGCGTACTTGAACGGCGCGTCAAAGAGGTTTTTGAACCGGCAACTCTGGAAACTGTAGAGGTCTATCCCCTTGCGCGCCAGCGCCTCGAGACAGCACACGAGTGCGTGCCTGCCGAAGAGATGGTAGCCAATGGCTCCCTCGCCCCACATCCCGTCATCGCCGATGCCTCGGGCAAGGTTCATCCGGGTGTTGTCCATCCCGATGTCAATCCAGTCCCGGTCTCCAAGGCAGATGCCTCCCTGAATGTAGGCGGCGTTGTAGAAGTTCGTCCAGTTGCCGACAATCTCCCGCTTCGTGCCGGGGTCGGCGGTGCGCCAGTTCGGGTCGCGCCTTTCCCTGGCGGCGACTTCGTCCTTCGCGGACCGCTTGCCGTTGATGAAGGTCAGGCAGGTGCGGATGAGGTCTTCTTCGATGAGGTGCCTGTCAGCATCCGTCATACAGGGGGCCGTCTTGACCATATCGTAACTCTGGATAAGTGGCAGAACCCACATCGCCTCGGAAAGCCGCTGCGCCATCACCTTTGAGGTGTCGCTTGGATGGACCCCCTTGTGCTCCTTGTAGTCGTTCGGGTAGAGTTTCGCGTACCCGACGAGAATCTCCCGCGCACGCTGCGCGTACTTCGGGTCGTCCGACAACTGCCACGCCCAGCCGAACCACCCCGCCTGCTTGCTGAGCAGACCGTGCGCCTGCGCCTGCGCGTCCGACCTGTCCTTCATCTGCGCGGGGATGTTCGGGTCGGGGAATACCACAGGCGCCTGGAGCCACTGGTCGCACTGGGAGAAGAGCCGTTCAAGCATCGCGGCTCCCCGGGGGTCTGCCTTGATGAGCGGGCGAAGCGCCACAATCTCCTCGCGGGAGAGGTAGATGCCCGGGTGGACGCCCAGAGGGATGACAGGCGGCATCTTCACGGTGATTCCGGAGTAGTCGCTGCGGGGAGTTCCGCCGACGATGTAGGAAGGGGCGTTCGGGTTGAAGTCGGCAACCGTCAGGTACGGCGTCAGGTCCGCGGATGTCACAATCTCTATCTCTCCGATGCCTCCGTAGTTGACCGGCTGCCTGCCCTCAACCGTCTCTCCCGGATGAAGAGAGACGATCTTCACCTCAACCCACTCTATCTCTTTGCCCACCTCGACGGTCTGGCGGGGATACGGGTTTTCCCGCGAGGGTCTGATGAGGTCAAGCGTCTTCTTCAGCGCCGTGCCGTCGGACAGCCGTATCTCTACCTCCTTCGGAGACGGACAGCCGACATAGTCCTCGCAGATGAAGTTGACCTGCGTGACGGGGAGTTTCGCTACGAGGTCGAAGCGGTAGAGGATCGGCACACCCCAGGTGACGCAGCGGGTGTGCGGATTGCCGTCGGCAACATCGCTCGGCATCGTCGTCCTGTCCCTGCCTGTTGCCTCCCCGAGGAGCGACAGGGAGATGCGGCAGCCCTTGTCGATGCGGGCGGCGTTGCGCTTCTGGATTTCCGCGTGCTGCTGCTGGGGAGAAAGCGGACGCGAAGGCGCCTGCCCCCCTGCACGCGCGGCGAGGACAACTGACGCGACGACAGCCATCCACACAGATACGTTTTTCTTCACAGCGCACCTCCTGTGTGCGGCAACCTGAAACTGATGAGTTCGCAGTGCGACCACGGCTTGCCCTCCTGCCGGTGAAGACGGGGCAACCACGGGCAGGTGTACACCCTGCCGTTGGGATGGACGGCGATTGTCTGCGTGTTGGTGGGAAACCTGCCGTCCTCAAGCCGGACGACTCCGTGGTCCGTGTATGTCCTCGTGGGAAGGTGGTAGGTGACAAAGGTGATGAAACTTCGTATCTTCTTGAACGCACCCGGCGAGAAGTCGGCGCTGCCGCAGGTGAGGCCGTGAAGCCGGTCCTCGTCAGTGAGTTCCACATCGTCGCGGTAGGCGTAGTAGCCGGAGATGTAGCAGACAGTCTCAGGATCGTCGGGGGCAAAGTCAAGGGTCAGGTAGCCGTACCTGAAGTACTCAAACAGCCCTGCTTTTCTGATACGCTCGCTGCAGATGCGGTCGATCATCTCGTGCCGCTTCTTCTTCGGGTCAAAGAGGAACAGGTACCCTGACTTCGGGTGTACCCCGTAGAAGACCTGATGGCCAGGATGCCACTTACAGGGACGCCAGTTGTACCCTTGATGGCCGGGGGTGTGCGGGTCCCAGAACCCGAACACATCCTTGCGCATATGCGCCCAGTCCACGCGCTCCACCCGGTTGCGGCTATACACATAGCAGAGTATCTCTCCGTCGGGATTCGTGAAGTAGACATCGCCCGTCTCCTGAAAGAGCGCGAAGGTTCTGCACAGGCAGAAGTATCTGTCGCCAGTCCCGACCTCTCCGTCTCTGCTCACCGGACCGAGGTTGGTCATCCTGCCCGTGTCAAGGTCAAGGAAGATGAAGTACCCCCTCGGCCAGGTCAATCCGTAGAGCCGTCCTCTGTGTCCGTCGAGAGTCATCGTGATGATGCCCTCGGCATTCTGGGCGGTTCCAAGCACCCGCGCCCTGCCGGTCCTCATCTCTATCTCAATGAAGTGCCCTCCCGGATACTGCGTGTATCCCTCAGGCACCTCAGCCGGCTCTTCCTTCCCACCCGACGCCTTGAAGTAGCCGTAGTGGCTGGCGAAGTACAGTTTGCCGTCGTGCTCGAAAAACGGCGTGTGGCTCTTGCCCTGTGGCAGGGACTTTTTCCCTGCCTCTCCCGTCACCTCGCCAAGGTCCGCAATGAGCGTCACCTCGTCTGTCTGCGGGTCGTACCGGTAGACCCGGGCGTGGGTGTTGATGTCATGCGAGCAAAGAGTGTAGTAGAGCCGGCTGTCGCTTGCGCAGGTCAGCGAGTAGAAGTTTGAGTCAGACATCTCAAATCCCGAGGGATGCAACCGCGCTTCCAGTATCTTTTCACCACCTTCTGCCACCTCACCCTCCCCGTGGAGCGACCAACGCGTCGCGAGTGGGTTCAGCATACTCTTTTCGCCGGAGAGGCGCAAGCGCAGGAAGGCAGGGCCTCTTTGCCTGTCTTGAGAGCCGTCGTGTACACGCCGACATCCCAATGGACGCCCCGGCACGCGGGTTCAGGGGGGATACGCGAGGTGGGATGCCCCTGCCCGAACCAGCAAGAGTGCGTACCCCCTTGCCCCTGGGGCTCGCCGCCGGTCTCACACGGTCGCTCTCGGCACCCATCTCTCCCGTCACACAGGATGCAGGACCACGATCTCCCCGCTCAGGTGGTCATGAGGGTGAGCCGTTTTTCTTCCTTTCTGTGTAACCTTCTTTCTGGCAAGGTGGTTTATCGGCCAGGTACGGGCAATCGCTCTCACGAGGGCTGTGATCCTCTCCTGGACGGTGACGCTTGCTCCGCCATCTCCCTCCTCCCTGTCCCTGCACGTGGGATCGCCTCCTGGTATGACTGAGAAAAGCGCCAGAGGCCGCGCCTCTCTTCGTCGCATCTCGCTCAGGTACCACCCAGTTTCTGGGTCACCTCAGAGGCGAGGCGGAAAAGCGTGTGCGCAGCCTCCATCCAGCTCTCACCGAGAAGCGGCAACTGCCGTGCCTCGTCCGCGCCCATCTTCGACAACCTCTGTCTATTGTCGAACGCCCCTGCCCCGAGGTTCCAGTCGCGGTTGTTGCGAAAAGAGGCGATGCGCCTGTCAAGTTCCTCCTTGCACCTTCCGGCAAGGTCTTCTCCGATCTTCTGCCGGATGTCGGCGCTGGAGAGCGCCTCCTCAATGCGTATCCTCGCCTCGCACTCCTGCAGCCCTTCCCGGAACAGTTCGTAGCGCACCGTCGGCGAAGGACCTTCCTCCCCGGGACCAAGGAGCGAGGTGTAGATGCCAAGGTTCCTCCAGGTGCTCTCGGGATACCTCTCCCACACCCGTGCGCTCCTGCGACCCTGTCTGTCTTTGATGACCTGCCAGAAGTCAGCGCCAAGCCGGCTGACCCCTCTCTGGTCTCCCGTGATGCAGTACTCGGGCCACAGACGCCACGCCGCAACCGGAATGTCGCCAAACTCTGTGGCCCGGTTGAACCTCGCAAGGAGGTCAGGCCTTCTCCAGCCGAAGAGCGAGGTGGTCTCCGGCGCTTTTATGCTCCACACCTGCGCCCTGTACCCTGCGGGAACGACATCGTACACTGTCGGTCTGGTGAAGTGTGCGTGGATGACCCACGGCATCTTGCCAGAGACCTCTGCGAGGAACTCTACCTCTGCCCTTGTCGGCCAGCAGTCGTCAATCATCCCGAGCATACCCGCTCTCTCAAGTCCTCGACTCTTCAGAATCTCCCGTATCCGGGCAAAGACCTCCTGCCAGAGCTGTCTGCTCGTTCCCTCTCCGTACCGGTCAAGGTACTCTGTGGTCGTCTCTCCCGTCTCTCCGTCAACCAGAGTGACCGCAGGCCCGGTGCCTTTCACAAGCCCTTCCTTTGCCATCAGTTCAAGTATCCTCTCCTGTTCGTGCATCGCCGCAGCGCCTGTGCCCGCCTCGCCTGGCTTTATCATATAGTTGTCCCAGACATAGAGGACAACGATGCGCGGTGCTCCCATCTCCCTGAGGGCAGTGTCAAGGTATCGCTCCAGGACGGAGAAATCGAATCTCCGGGTGCCGTCTTTCTGCTTCACCCACCTGACCATCGACTGCTCATTTCCCATATTTGTCCTGCAGATGAGCGGGATGTAGACAATGCGGTTGCCAAGAAGCCGGAGCCAGCGCATACTTGTTCCTATCAGTTCCCAGTGCCTCTCCGACCACATCCTCTCGCCGTACTCAAGGGCAAGGGTGTCAGGCGACTGTATGACATCAACCCATGTGCGCCACCTGTCAGGGTCAGGCAGCGTCCAGTCAACCACCTTCACCTCAAGGGGGAGTTCCCGGGGAAAGCCGCCTTTTGCTGAAATACGCACCTGCGCCGTGTAGACATCTGGCTGGGCATCCTTCGGTATCCTCACCGTCAGCCACACCGGCACCACAGGACCGCACTCCACCGTCTGCCGCGCGACCTCAACCTTTCTGACAGGACACACCTGTGGAGGACTGTCCGCGAGAAGCCCTATGAGTCCGTCTTTCCTGTACACCGTCGGCGTCAGGCCGGCGCCCGCCTCACCGTACACATAGCAACTTCCCCACTCACGAGCGTACCGTACCTGCACTGCCGGGGACGGGATTGTGTGCCTTCCGGAGACAAGGTCGCTCACCCGCACCGTGAGGTCTTCGATCGCCTGTTCGGAAGAGACGACCACCTTGCCTGAGAATGAACCGTTGCGACAGCCGACGATAACAACCTTCTGCGTCGTGCCGCCGTCGGTCCCCGGGTCTGTCACAAAGTCGGGCGCGGCGATATCTCCAACCCTCACCCGTATCTCGCCGTGCGCAGGAAGAGACAACGCACCGACCGTACAGACACCCATCCCGAGCGTCCTCAGCCACCCCTTCAGCATCATACTTCCTTTCTCTTTGACCTCCCTTTCGCTTCGTCGGATGAGTAGCCCTCTCACACTCCGAGGCGCTCCAGATGCCTCAGGAGTTCCCTTCCTGTCTCCTCGTCTCTGCAGGAGATGCTGAGGAAGACCCCGCGTCGGTCTATCTCAGAGAGAAGCGGCATCGCCTTCTCCGGCGGACAGGAGACATATAGTTTCTTGCCCGCTTTCTGGATTCTCCGGAACACATCCACCCACACAAGCGGGTCCGCGTACTGCGGTTCCGGGTTCCACTGGATTCCGTCAAGTTCCTCAAGAGACAACAGCGCGTCAAGGTGCCTCAGTTGTGCAACGCCGTCAAGGTGGTAGAGGCAGTGGTCAAGGCAGTCGCATTCCCGTCTGATTTCCTCGAGGAAAAGGTCGTTGAACATCCGGGAAGACAGCATCACCGCAAGGTCGCACTGGACGCTGGAGTATCTGCCCGGAGCCCAGATGCGCAGCCAGTCGGCGCTGCCCTCCTGGTGCTGCGCCACCACACTGAACAGCTCTTCCGACATCACCTCTGTCCACTCCAGCATCCTGTCCCGAAGCCACCTTACATCGTCTGGTCGCTCAATGAATGCCCGCAGCGTCTCATCAGCGCCAAAGAGGTTTGCCATCACATCTGCGATGGCGCCCGGCCCTCCTGAAGTGACAATCCACCGTCCTTTCGCGCGCAGGCACGACTGCCGCGTCAGTTCCACGAAGAACCGCCACCACCTGTTGTCCGGGTCAAAGGAGAGTTTCTCCATCTCGTCCCAGCCGAAGGGAAGACGCTTCTGCCAGACCGATTCTTCCCGGAACTCAACCTCTGCGCCGAGGAAGATCCCCATCGGCACAGCCCCGATGTAGACGAAGTGGACGGGCAGCGCCTCTGCGCCGAACCAGGTTGAGACGAGCGATGCCTCAAGATTGGCAAAGATGGTCTCAGGGTCGGTCAGCTGCTGCCGCGCGTCTCCCCGAACCGGGAGCCGCGGCGCTCCTTTTTTCGGCGCGGTGATGCGGCAGACGACCCTGTCGCACCGGCCGGTCTCCCACCACTGCGAAAGCCGCTGTTTCGCCTCCTTCCAGTCCGGCTTGTGGACAGACATCGCGTCAGTCATTGACTATCTTCTCGCCGGTATCCGGTAGATGCGGACGCCGATGCCGTCAAACTCATCGGTGAAGGAGCGCGAGCCATCGAGGGACAGCGTGCGCGGTTCGCCGAACACGCGCACAACGCTCCCCTGCGGCAGAACAACGCCCGCATCGTCCGGATGGAAGGTGAACGCGACCGTTTCCGGCTTCCTTGTGAGATTGACCGCAAAGAGCCAGAGGTCGCCCTTCTCGTCCATCGTCGCCATCGTGTCAACCCGTCCTCCGGAAAGTTCCTTCTTGCTGACAAACTCCGGAAGTTGCCTGCCGAGTATCGCGCCTGTCAGCACCGTCGTCTCCTCAACGAACCTCGCCATCGCCTCGTAGTTCTCCGGCGGCACCACGCCCTGATAGGGATACCAGTGGATACCTTTCGCTCCGTGGACGATGGAGAGCCAGCAGACGAAACGGATCTCCTGCGGGGTCGGAGTGCCTCCCCTCCTGCCCGGGGTGACATCGGCGGTCGCCACATTGGCAATCACAGGCACAAGGTTCATATTCCACCGGCATGCGCGGTCGGCGACCTCTGCATAGTCGGCAAACGCCTGGGCGGTCTCGTTCTCAATCGGGTAGATGTCCCACGAGTAGATGTCGCCAGCAAGGAACGGCCAGGTCAGGTAGACCTGCTGTGCTTTGAGGAGCCCTATCTGGTAGCAGTTGCCCATATCGAGGATTTCCACCATACGGGACGGGTCAAGACGTTTGACAGCATCCCACCACTGTTTCTGCGACTCTGGCGTGTACTTCCAGTTGACCGGCTCCTCCCGCCACATCCACCATGCAACCGCAGGATGGCCTTTCAGTTCCCTGAGATACTCTTCCACCGCTTCTGTCGTCCACTGCTTCCTGTCAGGCGGCCTGTCAAACCGGGAGTCGTGGGCAGGTCCGACCATCTTCCCGCCGGCGTCTCTCGCAGCGTCAAGAAGCCGCCTGTATCCGGGCACGCCGGGCAGGTCGCTTGCCCACTCCATCCCGTAGAAGAGGTTGCACAGCCGCCGGTTTTGCCACTCTGAGAGGGACGTTCTGCGCAGACCGAACGAGGTGACGGGGAAAAACTTCTTCCCGTTCCACAGGATGTTGTTGTCCGCGTCTATGGAGAACTCAGGCACGCCGTCAAACGGTTTCTCGTAAGTGTACGATGCTTCCGCTCTGGTCTTCTCCTCCCTGTCCGAAAGACGCACGGTGAGCGTGTAAGTCGCCGCAGGAAGTCCTGAGAGGTCCACAGTGAAGTCAACTCTGCCACCAGGGGGTCCTTCCTTCCGGAAGACGGTTCTTCGCATCCCGCCAGAACCGGTGAAGGTCGCGGTCAGCCGGTCTGTTGGCCGGTCTCCTGTGAGGATGGCGACGACCGGAGCCGCTGAGCGCGGGATGAAACAGGGATGGGCCAGTTTCACCGAGCAGTCGTCAGGTCCGATCGGGCTGTCGCTGACCACCACATCGTCCACAAGGATAGTTCCCGCGCCGGGAGAGTCGTCGAGAAAGCCGAATGAGAAGCCGTCAGGAGATGCGGGAAGAGGCGCCCGCCGGCAGAACACCTCCTTTTTTCCGTTCAGCGAGATTTCAACCTCGCATTTCCCGTCGACGGAAACCGCCTTCACCTCCACGCAGTGCCAGACCCCGCACACGACATCGGTTGCTCCCGCCTCATCACTCCCCGCGACAGCAACGACATTCTTGCCGGCTGTTTTTCGCAGGCAGAGCCGCACCATGTCAGGTTCAGGCGCTCCGTCAGGCGCCGGCTTGAACCTGAACAGGCCAAGAAACGGGACTTCCCCGGTGCCGGTATCCACATCCTCCCCGAAAAGAAAGTATGCCCGGACATAGACAGCGCTGCCTTCCTGCCTCCGCGGCGCGTGGGTCGTCTGACACCTGAGGAAGGCGTGCCGCGCCTGCTCCGTCTTCGGGATGGAACATCTGGCAGCGTGCCGTCCTGAGTGGCGGCGCGTCTGGTCAAGCACGACAGCGCCTCCGCCTGCTGTCTCAATCCTCCGCCATCTGGAGAGGTCCGCGTACTCAAACTGGTCCTCGTAGAGAACCTTCGGCCACGGGTACGGCGCGAACCCGTGCGAGACCAGGGGCACGGAAAGGAAAAAGAGGAGGAGAACTCTCGGTGAAACGATGCCACATCTGTCCATATACGCATCCTTTCTCGAGACGGTGCTACGGCTCCGCCCGGAACGCCTTCCGGTGAACCGCGCGCACCCACTCGTCTGAGCCGGGGGTAGGTCCGTGTCCCTGGCTATCAAGGACGCCGAGTTTTCTGCTCACGGCGGCCATCCATCCGGCTGACCTGATGTCAGAACCTGCGCCGGCTCCTTCTCGAACCCGGCAGACCTTCTCAACCTCTGCCATCCACTCCCTTCCGCCCAACACCGGCATCGTCGTGCGGTGGGAGCCAAAGGCAATCAGCGCCTTTGTCTCTTCAAGTCCTGCCTGCACCACATAGACCGGCGCCTCACAGAGGGTCAGTGTCACCCTGCCGTCGACTGTCCGAAGGGAGGAGGCGTTGCCCAGCATCGAGACGAGCGTGTGGACAGTTCCCTTCACCGGAAACTCCCTGACGAGTTCTGTCTCTCCGGCGCTCCACGCCATCAGAAGTTCCCTCCCCTTCCAGTCGAGGAATCGGTACGCCCACACAGCCGACGGCTCTTCCGACACGATGACCGGGCTCTTCCTCGGATCAGGGACAAGGCGGCTCATCACCCGCGTCGCCTGTGCCTGCTGCCTCCACTGCCCCGGCTTCACGAAGAAGCCGAACGACCGGCGGCTATTGTCCGGTCCGTAGATGATATCCTCGATGAACATCGGGTCGATATGGACGACGCCGTGTGCCGCGGCGATTGCCCACAGCCGCGTCATAAAGCAAGCCTGCTGGCGTTCGTCCCTCACATTGAGGTTCCTCGGGTACTCCAGCGCGAAGCCAACCTCGGTGAACCAGATGCCCTTGTCGGCGAACTTCTGCTCCGCCGCAAGTTCCCGAACCATCCTGAGGCCACCGATGACATCTCCCTCTTCCGGACTGCGCGGCTGGGTGTACGGATGGGTCGCAACGCCGTCAAAGCAGGCGGTTCCGGCGCTCTCAACCGTATCCCGGATGAACTTCCTCCAGCCGACATACCTGATCCGCTCGTACATCCCGTCAGGGTTCAGCCCGCCTGTCCTCGGTGTTCCTCCCGCGGTGTTGAAGGCGATGAGGTACGCCTTCGGATCCCTCCTGCGTATCTCCTCGGATGCCGCAAGGAGAATCTTCGCGTAGAGGACAGGCCGCTCGAGACCTTCCAGCCGTGAGAGAAACTCTATGTTCGGCTCGTTCCAGATGCACCAGTACCTGATGGGCTGCGGCTTTACCTCGGGGTGCTCCTTCCACAGCGCGCCGTCCTGACCGTACCGCTCCACCTGCCCCGCAACAAGTGCCCGCCACTTTGTGAGCGCCTCGTTCAGCGGCATCGTCCTGTCGTGAGAAATCTCCGCCATGAAGAGGCGCGGCACAAGGTGGAATCCCCGGCGCGCCGACTCAAGGACGGCAGCGTCGGTTTCAGAAGGGTTTCGCTCCCATCCTCCGACATTCAGCCACTTCACGCCAAGTTGCGCAAGGTCGTCTGCGTACTTCTGGACATCGCCCGTCCACAGGTACATCCCGTAGAACTCTGGCTCGGGCCGCTCCTGCCCTGAGCAGGCGGAGAAAAAGAGAAACGACACACACGCTACCCAGAGACACCGCGTCGCCCGCGCCATCTGCGCCTCTCCGTTGTTTTCCCTCCTTACCTGTTCCTTCCGAGCGCCATCCCCGCGTACATCGCTGTTCCCTGCCACAGGACATCCTCGTCTATCCTGAAGAGGGAGTTGTGCCCGGGAGCGATGATGCCCTTCGCCTTGTTCCCGCACCCGAGAAAGACAAAGGCGCCAGGAACCCTCTGGAGGACATAGGAGAAGTCCTCTCCGCCGAACTCCTTCTCCATCTCGACGACTTTGCCCTCGCCGAATAGACCCTCAACTGTCCGCTTCACCACCTCGGTTGCGGCAGGGTCGTTCACCGTCGGCGGATAACTTGCGTCAAGGATGACCTCAGCGCTGGCGCCGTGCGCCTTCGCCACGCCCTCGCAGATCTCCCGCAGATGCCTCTTGATCTCCTCCCGCGCCTTCTCGTTGTGCGAGCGGATGGTCCCCAGAAGCGTAATCTCGTCGGGTATCACATTGAACACCTCTCCACCGCGCACCGCGCACAGAGAAAGCACCCCTGCATCCTGGGGTCTGATGCGCCGGCTCATAATCGTCTGGACCGCAAGGACGATCTCTGCCATCACCACCATCGGGTCCACGGTGAGGTGCGGGCTTGCCGCGTGCCCTCCTTGTCCCTTCACCCTGATACTCACCCTGTCCACCGCGGCAAGAAGTGGCCCTGACCGGAACGCCCATACGCCTGCCTCCCACTGGGTATGGACATGGAGGGCAAAGGCGAGGTCAACGCCTTCCGTGCATCCGTCGCTGACCATCGCAATCGCGCCGCCGGGGTTCGCCTCTTCCGCGTGCTGGAACATCAGCCGCACCGATGTGCGCAACTCGTCTTTCATCTCCATCAGAAGTTCTGCGGCGCCAAGGAGCATTGCCGTATGCGCGTCGTGTCCGCAGGCGTGGCAGACACCGGGGTTTTGCGAAGCAAACGGGTCGCCGGTCAGGTCAGGCAGGGGAAGCGCGTCCATATCTGCCCGCAGAAGCACCCGTCCCTTCGCGCCCGGGATGTCAAGGTCGCCGAGCACACCCATCCCGCCCACCTTCCTTCGCACTCTGTATCCCATCCTCTCAATCTCGTCAGCCACGATGCGTGCGGTCCGCTCCTCGTGGAAACCGAGTTCAGGATGGGAGTGAAAGTCCCTCCTCCACGCAACAACCTTCTCCTGAAGGCGCTGCGCTTTTGAGAGAATCTTCTCGGCAACCGTCTTCTCCATGGGTCCTCCTCACTCCTTTTTCTCCCTCTTCTTCCACAGCATTCCCCGGTAGGCGCCGGGAGAAGAGCCCTGTATCTCTATTGCGCCGACAGTCCTCGCGTAGTAGTCAGCCGGGCCTGCTCCGCCGATGATGGCGTACTGCCAGCCCTCCCAGCGCATTGCGTGCAGGCAGGCAAGAAGGAGCGCGGTGCCGATGCCTTTGCCCCTGTGCGCACTCTCCACGCCCGTGGGTCCGAACCACCCTCTGAATGTGGCGTCGTACACGGCAAATCCAAGAAGTTCTTTCTCCTTCACCGCAACGAAGCAGGAAATAGGAGTTCTGCTGAACGATACCGCGCACTCGCTTGCCCACGCGTCGCTGAAGTTCTCCGCCACCCACTGAAGGACAATGTGCCGCTCAGGCGCCATTGCCCGCCGGACATCCACGCCGCTTTTTCGGACTTTCTCCAGCGCCGGCTCAAGCGGCGCAAGGGTGTACAGTTTCACCAGCATATCAGGCATAGCCCCTCCGGAGAAGTCCTCACGGCAACACCCGGTACGGCCGAGGCCTTCCTCCTGTCGGGCACAGGCGGAACGCCTCAGCGTACCTCACCCCGCACTGGATACCGCGGAACCGTGCAATCGCAAGAAGTTCCTCAAGGACCGACTCTTTCCTGCTCCTCTCCTCCATCCACGCCATCTGGCTCCTGTGGCGGCACATCATCCTTTCCTTCATCTCAATGACCGATGAAATATCAACCCAGTCGGTGGGCGTAAAGTTGAGCCCTGCCGAGGTGTCGCAGAAGTAGAGGACGGGAACCTTCTTCGTGGGGGGCGACTTCGTCTTGTAGAGTGGGCAAGTTGCCACATAGGTGCAGTGGATTGCCATCTCGCCGACAGCCCTGTGGTCGCCGTGGTAGTCGTTGGGGTCTGTGGCAATGACCACATCAGGCTGGCTCTGCCTGATGACCTCGACAATCCGATACTGGTTCTCAACGGTCACCGCAACCTCGGCGTCAGGCACATCGCAGGTGATACTCACCGCGCCGATGACCCGGGCGGCAGCAATCGCTTCTTTCCGACGGATTCTTGCCAACTCCTCGCTGGTGTGCCGGAACGAGCCCTTGTTGCCGTTGGAGACATGGCAGATGAAGACGCGGTGCCCCTGCCTCGCGTAGAGGGCAAGGGTTCCTCCGGCATGCCACTCCATATCGTCGGGGTGCGCGCCAAGGGCAAGGATGTTCATCTTCCTCTGCGGCATACGCTCCTCCTGTGCGTGCAGCAGTCTCCTGCGCGAGGGAAGACACCGGAAAATCTCGTCGGTGTCTCTATTCAACCACCTCTGCACCCCTGTGTCAAATCCGGAAGCAGGTGTAGCAATACTCAGTACATCTTGTCCGGGAAAGGGTGTGGAAGAATGGCAGGGATGCGATCCTTCGACATTCCAAGATGTTACAGAAACGCAGGCAGACGATTCCCTGTGGCGCCTGCGTTCGAAGAGAAGGGTTTGAGTGCCTTTCTACCGCCTTTCAGACACGTCACGGAGTAATCCGCGCGCCGCCTTAATATCCTCGTTGCTCACAGGAACTCTTCCTTTTATCTGCTCATCGGTGATGCCTTCAAGAGCAATCCACAGAGCGCTCTGGATTGCCTCCATACTCAAGCCAACCTTTTGCCCCGCGAGGATGATTCTCTGGGAGCGTGCGTCTATCAAACCAAACGAAAAGGTATCCATCTCGCCTGGATTGGCTTTCTCAAAGTTCACGCAGTATGCTTCCACGACGTATGAATGCTTCCTGTCATCCGTCAACCGGATCTCATTCGAGGGAGCATAGAAAGATTCGCCCACACATTCGCCCTTAATCCGCCCGGCAACCAAGTCTTGCACTCCCGGGGACTGGCTCTTGAATACAATGCCGGGCGTGAGCGTGAGACAGAGTGCCTTTCGCACAAGACGCTGTGCCGCCAGAACGATCACGTCACCGGTGCAGCTACCAACTCCCCGTATCTCAACGAGCGCCACCCCGTCTCTCACCGCCTGATCTAAAGGGAGAGTCTGTTCAGCCGATACCCCTGAACATAGAGAAGTGATGCAAAGGTGCTGACAGCGATACACCTCTCAAATGCTGCGTCCATTCTCATCTTGACATCCAGGGCATGAAAACATTGGTTAGATGCGCCAGTTCTCCCTTCCAGCCTGTGCGTGTGCCGCCAAACAGTCTTGAACCATATCCTTTGTCAGGACTTCTTCCGCCAGTACGCGTCTTTCTTCAAATCGGCTTGCCACCTCTTGCTTTTCAAAAACTCACTCGCACGGTTTTTTCTTCGCTGGGTGAAATAGTGACCCTCTCCTTGTGCACTCTTGTCCCGGAGTCCTCCACGTTTCCGGTCGGGTTGTAACGGAATGTGACGCCATACGAGCCCTCAGGCAGCCGAATGGGGCCTACAGGAGTGTATCCTTCTGTCACCATCCTTTCTGATCCCTCCTCGCGAATGGTAAATTCTGCCCACGGAAACGCCTGTACGATCAGCACTCCAGTCCTTGTCGGAGAAGGTGATGGCGGTGTGGGACGAGGGGACGGTGGGGGAGTTGGCGTGGGATTGGAAGGGAGATCTGGTTGTTCGAGCGCCTCCACATCGGTGGGAGAATCGACCTGCACATTGCCATCTCTGCCCTCGTTTGGGTCGCCTTTCTTCCCCCAAGTAGGCATTCCAAGAAGGAGTATGCCAGCGACCACCGCAATAACTACAACGACACCAACTCCTTGAAGCAGCAGGTGCGCAGGGAACGGCACATTTGTCGCAGGTTGAGGATGAGGAGCGGGCCGCGGAGGAGGAACTGGCGGGAAAGGTGGCTGATGACGGCTTGATGGCTCTGGCACATGGGGAGAACGACGCCTCTGGGGGAATGGCCCATCACGATCAACAGGAACCGGCTTGTGGACTCGCAGACGCTTCATCATGCCGTGAGCCAATCCATCGGGGATTGACCGGCGGGCAGGAGTCAATCTAGCGGCTATCAGACTTTGGAGAGATTGTTTGAGTTCTCCGGCACTTTGATACCTCTCGCTTGGTTTTTTCTTGAGGAGTTTCAGTATGATCTTTTCCAGCGCACCGCCGGCAAGCGCGGGATTCGCAGAACTCGGCATAGGTGGCTGGTCCGTACAATGCTTTGCCAGAATCTCCATCGGACTGTTGCCCTCAAAAGGAACCCTCCCCGTTGCCATCTCATACATCACAACACCGAGAGAATACAGGTCAGACCGAGGTTCGATCTTCCCTGGATCAACATGCTCGGGCGACATGTATTCGCCTGTCCCCAGGATGGTGAATAACCCGGTCAATCTTCTTGCGCCCGCAGGCCTGGCAATTCCGAAATCCGTGAGCACTACGCGACCTGTTCTCGTGACAATAATATTGCTGGGCGTGATGTCTCGGTGTACGACATGAGCGCGCTCGTGTGCATACTGCAGGGCATCGCACACCTGACTGATGATGTGCACAATTCGTTCAGTTGATACCCTTCCCCTCGCCTGTCGTATCAGTTCCCGAAGATCTGTGCCATCGATATACTCCATCACAAAGAAGTGCGTACCGTGGACATCTCCGTCGTCAACACAGGTTCTGTACACCTTGACTATGTTTCTGTGAGCAAAGCGCTTTGTAATGAGCACCTCTTGGTGAAAACGTTCCACGGATAACGGATCCCTGGCGAACTCGGGTTTCATCACCTTGACGGCACAGATCTCCCCGGAAGACCTCTCTCTTGCTCGCCATACAACAGACATCCCTCCTTCTTTCCGGTCAATCACCTCATACTGCTGGCGTAGATTCACAGGAAACGTTTCCATTTCTGGGGTCGGAGCCGTTTTGTGATCCCTGAGGTGGCTGTCAGGCAATTGGGCGGAGAACCGTGAATGGTTCTGCGCACTTGTCTTCCTTCACAGAGTCACCTTGATGATGTGCACAGATTCAGCCCTCAGGAACTATGTCGCCCCGCCTCAGATGCGCGACATTCTTCAATCCTCCCGGACCTCCGCTCACGCTTCACCGCCGTGCACACAGAAACTGTAGAGGCACCTCCGCCTCACTGGTGCTCACCGACCATTTCCCTTCCGCACAGAACTTCCAGGGGCAGAAGTTTGGTGTGGTGTTCGCGGAAGAGAGGGCCCCGGCACACTCCTGGTCTGCTGGAGAAGCAGTGATACGAACCCCAGCGCAACGGCCACAAGGAACACAAGAAAGACACTCACCGGGATCCACACGGCATTCCCTGCGTCAGGGACAAAACCCAAATCAGGAGAAGACCCCTTTTCGTTCCCGGACACGACACATACTCGCAGGGTGTGTCTCAGGCCATCCATAGGAAGCCCCTTTCCGATTCGTATCGTGAGAGCATAATGAGGACTCACACCAGTTTCCATCGTTCTGTAAATATCCTTCGGTGCGTCCACTTTTTCTCCCATCGTGAACGCTGCAAGTTGACCCAGCGGCGGATTCTGTTCCTCTTTCGGGACGACAGGGTGGAAGAACAGGGGACACCTTTTCTCCTTGAGCGTTTTTACAAGCCAGTCGTCTCTGTGCACACTGAGACCCTCTCTTCTGGCGATGACGACTACTGCCCTTCTGAATTGACTCTCCTCCCCTGAAAGTTCCTGAGCAATCTGAACTATCGTATCTTCAAGCACCGTCCTTTTGCCTCCCTTACCGCTCGTATCAAGACGCAACTTGTTGATTGCTTCTGTGAGCCTCTCCTTGTTGCTGGTAAGCGGAGCGACTACCTTCGGAGTAAACGGCTCGACCGCATAGATGAGCATTCTATCTTTTGGTTTCATATCCTGCACCACACGCCTTGCGGCTTCCTGGGATTTTGAAATATCCCCGACACGGGTTCTGCAGTCTACCAAAAGCCCTATGTCAATCCCGTCTTCTCCTTGATAGGTCTTCCCCACTTCAATTTTAGCATCCTTCCATTCTTTTCCGTCCACCACCACACTAAAATCTTCTTCTCTCAGTGAACCAACAGGATTTCCCTTGCGGTCAGTCACAGAGAACACTGGTCTTAGAACATGCATCCCATCCTGAAATCCGACATAGATGTGCGTATCAGACACCAGTGTTACAGAGATGGCATCGTTTTCCGCATCCTGAGGGAATGCCTGTGTTGACATCACTGCGTCCACACACAATATTACAGCCACAAGTATCGGAGCAAGACCTCTCTTGCCTCTCGTCTGTTTCATAGCCCCTCCTTTGGTTCATCGTGCGATGGTTCATGTTTTTCTCTCTTCCTGTGAGCCACAAGGTGACCTTACCTATTCGAAGTTCCCTTGGTTCCCGGTTGTCGTTCTCCGCGACTTTCTCTTGAGGGGACTACCCCTTGTTTCTTCTTGACGCCTGTACCTTCTGGCACAGCATAGGATCCAAAACAGACCACAAGAAACCACACCACAACCCCAAGGAAAAAGAGCATCAAAAGAAATAACCAGACCCGACGCGTATCGATTTTGCGCTTGACTGGCGCACCAGGTGAGAAGGTTCTATCTGGCACTTCCACGCAGGAAGGTGTCGCCACATGAGCAATGGCAACGGAGATGTTATCCGAGCCGTCCCGTCTATTTGCTTTCTCCACAAGGGTATCGCAGATTGCCTGCGCTTCACGCAATTTTCTGATTGCCCAAAGGATGTCTCCCTTTGAGATAATGTTCCTCCCGATGCTCCCGTGGAAGCCATCCGACGAGACAACGAACCAATCATCTTCATAGACCGGTCCGGAACTCACATTTATCTCCACGCCTGGTGTCGCTCCCAGAATATTCGTGACCAGATTATCACCGGCCATCGCCCTTGCACGCTCCAAGGGTATATTGCTGTCCACAAGTTCTTGAACCACAGAATGGTCCCTTGTGAGTTGTTTCACTTCTCCGCTGCGTACCAGGTAGACGCGGCTATCTCCGCAGTGTACAATGTAGTACCTTCCATCTTTCACAATCAGCGAGGAAAGCGTCGTTCCCATTACCTTCCCTATACTCCGCCCCATGCTCATAATGGACTCGTGAATCTCTCTGACGCGCTCCTTCAATATGTGGAGAAACTCTTCTGGGTTGAGTCCGTTCTCTTTCGCCCAGGTTCGGTAGTCTCCTTGCCAGAAGAGCGCAATGAGCATCTCCACGGCTTTCTTGCTGGCTTTCTCCCCTGCGTATCCTCCCCCCATGCCATCAGCCACTGCGAGAACTGCCTCTATCCCTGCATTCTCTATCAGACCGGCTGAGTGAGAAAGCGCACACACGCTGTCCTGATTCGCCCCACCTGCTCGGCCACGGCCTACGATGCTCGCCTTCCCAACCCGGACAACATACCGCTTTTGCACGGGGCACCCGTTCTCTTTCTCCCTCATGTACGCTTATCTCTTCTGGGACTCCCCCGGAGGACGAGTAATGATCACACGGAATTCGGTCTGTCCTATCCGGAGATAATCGTTATCTTGAATAATCTCCTTGCCGATCACCTGCTTCTCTTGACCATTCCTGATAAGGAATGTACCGTTCAAAGAATCGAGGTCTGCCACATAGAACTCACCCTCAGGAGTTTGCCCGATACTTGCATGTTCTGAAGAGATGGTCGGATCCTCAGGGATGCTCACAGTGCATTCTGCTTTTCTGCCAATCAGATTCTTTTTCGGCTCACCAGTAATCGTTCTCGTGACAATATCCCAGTCAACCCCGTGTCTCCGACCACCTACCTGCTGGAGTTTCAAAACTACAGAGGGACGTATGTGTATCAGCTCAGTCCCTCGCGCAGGCATAGATGCAGGGGGCGGAGGAAGAGGTGCCGGCTCCTCCGGTTTGTTTCTCTCTGCCTCAAGTTGCGCAGCCATCCTCTCATTGGCGCACGCAGGACACTCTGTTCCCGATGGAAACGCAACCTGATGACGGTCGCAGAAATTCGCACCGGTTCCGGTCAGCGAATAGACGAGAAATCCAAGGAGTCCTATCACCGGAACAGCAACGAGTATACCCCAGCCCACAGGACTCTTGCCTTTCATTCGAGCATCCCGCACAACAAGGGTGGCAATGAATACCTGCAGCATTATCAGTAGTGTGCCACATATGATCCAGAACAAAACGACATTGTTGATTGTCACTCCCAGTACGCGAGAACTGGCTCCCGCAGAGGTGGTGGTTCGCCACGGTTGCGCCGAGAGAATACCTGCACACGCAAGACCTGTCGCAAGAAAACCTGCAATACCTGACATCCTCAAAAGTGGCTTCATTGCCCCCTCCTTTTGTTTGCCCCTGAAAGCAGGTTAGTCGGCCGTTCCAGAGATTTCCTTTTCGCTTCCGGCTCAGACATTCTATCCATACTTCCCCCTTGGCAGTTCTGTGACCCGGAGTTTCAAGAGTGTATTGCCGATCCGCAGAACATCGTTGTCCATCAGGAAGAATCTCGAGGTGACACGCCAGGGCTGCATCTGTCCCCTGAGGACGAACGTACCGTTTGAGGAGTTTAGATCGGCAACGTAGAGATTCCCGTCATCGTCCAGAGCGATCTCGCAGTGGCGGCCAGATACAAGCCGGTCCCCAGTAATGGTGATAGTACAGTCCGGATTCCTTCCTATCACATTGCGCGTAGGCCTGCGCATAGCGTCTTGAAGAGAGAGCCTGTCTATCCTTCCCTGCTGAGTGCCATAGATATGTTCAAGCGTTGCCTCTCTCCCCCCGGGGACTATGACCTCGGTTTTCGCCTGTCCACCTTCCCCGCGCGGTGCATACCCTTCCTGAGAGTACTCTTCCTGGGGACTTTCAGGAACAGGAGAATACGCCGCAGCATAACCTCCCACCCCGAGACTGCCCACGACATCTGGCAGATTCAATATCACCACGCAGATGACAGGGTACACCATCGCCATCGTACAGAAAAAAACTACCCAGATGGTTGCTGCTCCTGCGACACCTGACAGTCCAGGTATCTTCGTTTGTGTTAGCCCCACCCAGCCTGCCATAAAGGCGACGATGACGAACAACTCGAGCGATATCTTCACGTATGCCCAAGCAAGACAGAGAACCCGTCCCCAGTTTTTCTTCAACACCAAGCCGATCCCTGAGATAAACAACATACCCCGAACCAGCAGTATCACAATCTGCAGGGTGAGAGGAAGGGCAAAAACCAATATCCCCCACTCTCCGAGTTCAGAAGCAAGAACTGTTGCAGAAGCCAAAACCGTGAGCCCGACCAACGACAGAGTAGCTCCCACCGAACCGAACACAATATTCAGCACACCAATCACTCTTGCCTTTACTGATTCTTGAGCGATCATCTCCCTCCTCCTGTTAAAATCGGGTGATTGTTCCTGAGCGTTGGATCAAGGGAGACGGCATGAAGAATCTCTGCCATTCCCTCATCCCATTTCCCTGACTCATAGAGAGCCCTGCCCAGAACATCGTGAGCAACAGCAAGTTCTTTCCTCTCAAGAGTCTGCGCACCGAGATTGACCGCCTTTCTTGCGCAGACAATAACCTCCTTCAAGTCACCCCGCTTCTTCCTTGCGTAAAGCGTCTGGGCAAGTCGGAGGTTCGCCTGCGCGTTCTCTGGCTGTAGTTTGATCGCGCGTCTATACACCTCTACTGCCTTTTCCTGTCTGTCCTCCCGTGAAGAGTTCTCATACGCAAGCCCGAGTTGCAACATGACGCAAATGTCATCGTTCCCCTTGAGAGCGGCCTCATAATGCGTGATGGCCTCTTCGTATTGTCCCCGCTGGAACGCGGAATCGCCCATTTCAGTTTCCCTTTTGGCTTCATCTGAGGAAATGTCCACCGCGGTGCTGTCTTTCCTGGTTGTGGAAGGGAACTGACCGGTTTGGGTCACAGAGGTAGTGTCTGCCGCAGTGTTGTCTGTCCGGGGTAAAAGCGATACGGATTGCGGTTGTTCCCGTAGAGATATTTTCATCTTCGCGATCTTCTCAGCCTTGTCTATATCACCATTCTTGAGGTAGGCGATAGTAAGGCGGTCGAGATACATCACACTATCCGGGTCGTTCCCGACGGCCTGTTCAAGATACCCGATTCCCTCAACAAGGCGACCCATCATCACACAGGCATGTCCAGCTGCGTATTGAAGAGCGGCTGCGTCTTTTGAGAGCGCATCGATGGACGCAATTGCTTCTAATGCCTGACGGCAGCGTTGTTCCACTTCGTCGTAGCGACCCGCGGCCAACAAACTCTGGCATTCAAGGACAACTGTCTTGACGTATCTCGTGCGCATCTCCCTGAGGAGATCTTTGTCTGTGGTCATCTGCCCACCTGCAAGAAGGCTACCTATCCTTTGAATCTCTCCCGGGTCTCCCACGACCATCTTCTCGCCCTTCATCGTGCGTCCAAGAAGGGTCAACATTTCGGTGGTCCTGGCCTCCGACAAAACTTTCTGCAGGTTCGATTGCAGTTCTTCCTTCCTTCGCTTCTGTTCGTCAGAAAACCCTACCACCTTCTCCACAGTCGCTATCGCTCCCTCAAATTCCCTGCGTGCCCCCACAGCCTTCCCGTGCGCCTCGGCATATCTTTCATCGCTGTCTGCTGATAGTGCGGCACTGTGCAGGACTATCCCATCCAAATAATTTCTCAACGCTCCCGTCAGCATTTCTTCTTGCTCCACCATCCTCATCAATTCATTCGCTTCGTTTTCCGTCCTTTGGGTGAGTGCCTGAACCTGCGGCGACCGTATGTCTTTATGCCCTTTCAGACATACTTCCAGCTCACTCTTTGCTTGTTGCAGATTGTTGAGCGCCGCCTGAATCTGCTTTCCCACGGACTCTCGAATTGCATCATGGTAGAATCCTCGGGCCCTGTTCAAACTCTCCCGTGCTTCCAGCGCCCACAGTTCTTCTTGAATGCCTCTCATTTCTCTCTCAACATCTTTCTGCAACTCTTCTCTTGCGGTTTTCTCCTGCGCTCCTATCATCCGTCTTGAGATTTCAATGCAGTCCTCGAGTTCCCGTTTGGCTACGGTCAACTGCGTCTTGGCATCCGTTTCGGATAGAGCCTGCGCTTCCTGTCGCAATCGAAGCGCTGTTTGGTACTTGCTCCTTGCGTTTGTCAGAGTCTGTCTGTTGTGCGCCTCAATTGCTTTTGTGACCTGCTCCTCTTTCACCGTCATTGATACCGGCCCACTGACCGCTTCTTTTCCATCCACCGCCATGCGGACGGACAGAGTTCTTGAAAGGGTCTCTGCATTCAGGTTTGCAGATTCGAATGTGATGCGGTACCTTCCCAAAAGGAAGTTCATAATATTCCGACTCTCAGACACCATCCTCTTCTCACTATCCACTAGTTGGCAAAAACCCCTCGTGTCCCTAGCCAGTTCGATCCACGGCGCGCGGTCAAGATTTGGGTTCAAGAGCAACACGAAGACCGGCACACGTTCCTCTTTCAGGCGCCCGCACACTCTTCCCCACTCAGAACTCGATGGCATCGGACTCGTGAAAGTCGCCAGATAGACAATTCCTGATATTCTTCGTCCCTTGTGTGCCCGCACTGTTTCAAGTGCCCGTTCCAGTCCCATAGAAACCCTATCGGTATCTTTAGGAGCACTAGCCGCAAATCTCTCCACTTTGTAGTCTGTAGCCGTTTTCAGAGCGGAAATGTCACATGTGAAATCCTGCTCGATTGCGACGCCCGACATATCCTTCCCGTGCTCTGACACTCTCTTGCTCAGAACACAGATAGCCATCTCATCCGAAGACCGTTTCCGTTCGATTAGCAACTTCAATATGGGACGCACAAGAGCAGTGTGCAGGTCCGGCGCACGAAAAGGAGGACTCGCATTATCTACAACGGCACACAAATAAAGTTTTTCCTCATCGTCTGCGGAGTTCTTGGTCTGTACTACATTCACGCGCTCACCAGAATAGACCTGTTCATTCTCTTCAACAGCCACAGCAATGTTCGGCTGGTCAATCAACGGCAACCCGCCCAAAAGGTAGTCGCAGTACACTACTATCTTGGGAAAATCCTCCGTATTTATCGAGCGAACAAAGATCTCTGGCTTGCGACCTTCCCCTCGTTCTGTTTCTGACAACTGTCCAAGAAGCGGAGAGAAAAACACAAGGTACAGGCACAGGACATAGCGGAACAAGCATGCACCCTTCATCTTGACCTCCTGGTTGCTGAAAATGGCACGTTTGCCGAATTTCTCCCGTTCAGTTTGTTCAGGTTGTTTCCCATATCTCCCTCACTGTCTTGTACATTGGGGGTGAAAGAAAGGGCTTGAGACTCCCTATGTCAAAGTCCGTGAGTTTGGTGCGAGCCCTGCGAATCATCTGTTCCCCTTCTCTTCTCTTTTTCTCTCTCGTGCCCTCTTCCTGGAACAACTCATACAGATGCGCGCATCCAAGCCATAGGTCGTATTCGCCGTCCTCCTGCACAGAGAGACTCCTGCGAAGATCTGGCGTCATTCTCCGATTGGCGTCCTCTATCATTCTGCTCACTTTTCCCTCGTAGTTCAACCGGATCTGCTCATCTGAGAAGAATCCTTTCACTCTATTGAGAACATCAAGCGCGCTTGCCTTGCACTTACGCGCTTCGTCAAGTCTTGCTCTGGCGGCGGAGATCAAATTGTCAACATACTCAATTGCCTTCCCATCCGGAGGACACCCGTTATGAATCTTGATGAGTTGTGACAAGCCTTCTTCAATCTCTTCTGGTAGGAATGATTGAAGCCTCTTTCTTGATTCTTCCTCCTGAATCTGTTTCAGACACGTTTGTTCTGCCAGAACGTGGGTTTTCAGCGACTCGTACTCCTGCTTTTTAGAAACGTCTGTCGCAATTGAAACTGCCTCATCTATCTTCTTCAGACACTGTTCAATCACTGTGAATCTCTGGTCCAATCCTCCCCACGAACCTTCGTATAAGGCAACGGCTTGCTGATATAACTCCTGGGACCTTTGGATAGATGTGGATCTATCTCTCAGTTCCCTTTCAAGTTCATCATACTTCCCAGCGCTCCATATCTCCTTTGCCCACGCAACCAGTTTCAATCCCTTCTCTATGAGACCCACATTCCCGGACTGCCTGTATTGACTCGCAACATTGTGGTACCTGTCGGCAAATTCACTCCGCCATCGATTCATAACATCCTGCGCCACCCCTGCGTTCTTCGCGACATCAAGATACTTTTCAATCCCCTCTTTCGCTGCCCTGAAATTCTCATCCGTCCCCTGTTGCACTGATGCCTCAACCATCCTGTTCACCTCTCCATGGTACCGCACACATTCCTCTATCCTCCTGCGCAGTTCCCGGGCCTCCCCGGAAACATCCCCTTTCTCCACTGCCTGATTCAGCCTCTCCAGCGCGGCAGGAAGATCCCCCAGCGAGACCCACTCCTTTGACTCTCTGAGAAGGGCGACAGCCTCTGCCATCGCTTCTGCCTTTTTCAGATACCCTTTCGCCTCTTCGTCAATGCCCTCACACGTGCTGAGGTATCCTTTTGCCTTTTCCCAATCCCCCAAAAGGAAATAGCATTTCCCTAATTCGCGCGTGGGAAAGTACTCGCAAGTAACTGTTTTGGGAAATGGAATCTCCCTTATTTCAATTCTTCCATCTGGTCCAACAAGAGACATCTGGCGGACATCCATCACCGTGTATGTAACTTTTCCCTCTTGCTGGTGCTGCCTGAGAGCTTGAGCAAAACAGTCAATCGCTTCTCTGTATCTTGACTCGCTCTTTTCCCTACATCCTGCCTTATACCACTTGCATGCTAAACTCACATCTGCAAGCGCCGTGGCCGACCACACCAAGAACACCACAAGGCACAAGAAGATGAAACCTGCGCCGCACCAAGACGAACCTCTCATTCCAGCGCACCCTTCCGCCACGAGATTTCGTTCCCCTCTTCTTTTCGCGCACCCAACGGTATACACCCATGGATGCCCGTCGCAATGCTTCCGAACATCCTTTCTCCAATCGCTCAGCACAAAGCCAGTGGAGGAGAAACTGAAACTTCCCTCTCCACTGGTTTCTTGCTCTGTTTACACAAATCCAGATTCTCCTTCCGTAACAGCCAATCCTCCCATCGGATGCAGATAAGTGTATCGTACCGCCGCATTACTGATTCTTGGGAATAGGGAACTTTCCTCTTCTTTCTCCTCATCATCCGGAACGCGTTTCCAGTCGGACATCACTTTTGCACCCCATATCCATGATGTCCGGCGGCAAAAAGGATCAACTGGGCGTTGTCGGAGAGGCCGAGTTTCTTCTTCAGGTGGTCGCGGTAGGTGTCAACGGTCTTCGGGCTCAGGTAGAGAGCTTTCGCGATGCGGCAGCGGCTGTATCCCTTCCCGATGAACCTCAACACCTCCAGTTCCCTGTTGGACAGACAGTCCAGAGGAGGGTCTGCCTGTCCCTTCTGCTGTCGGCAAATCCGTCCTGACTTCGATGTGGACTGGAGCATCTTCTGGGTCATCTGCTCGCTTAAGTACATCTTCCCCCGCAGAATCTGCCTGACTGCCTCTGCTATCTTCTCCGGCGCCTCCTTCTTCTCGATGTAGCCCTTTGCGCCTGCGGCAAGCGCACGCCGGGCATAGAGGAACTCCTCGTGGAGAGAAAGGACCAGCACCTTCACGGACGGGTACCTGCGCGTCATCTCCTTCGTCAGCTCAATCCCGTCCCTGTCAGGCAGGGAGATGTCCACGACGGCGATATCCGGCTTCAGCCGCTCCACCGCACCCCACGCCTCGCGGAAACAACCCACCTCTCCGCAGACCTCGACGCCGGGGTCGCGAGAAAGGACCTCTCTCAACCCCGCGCGCACAATCGGGTGGTCGTCAACGATGAGGATGCGAAACTTTCCTGTTCCTGCCTTTCCGTGCCTGTGCAGTGCCTCAGCGCCCACTGGTGTTCCTCCCGTCAAAGAGAACGCAGGTCACCAGCGTCCCGCCCCCGGACGGTGACTCAACAACCAGCCTGCCGCCAATCATCTCCGCCCGTTTCTTCATCAGCATAAGACCAAGACCCGACGAGCCCTTTCCGCAGCGGATACCTGCGCCGTTGTCCCGCACAGAGACAGAAAGGCGATTTCCGTTGCGTCGAACCTTCACAGAGACGCTGCTCGCGCCGCCGTGCTTCACGGCGTTGTGCACCGCCTCGCGGACGATGTAGTACAGGTTGACCGACTTGAAGTGGTCGCCTATCGTCACGCGCTCAGGGCAGTCCACCACGCACATCACATTCAGCACTTTGGTCACTTCGTCTCTCAGATGCGCCAGCGCTGTGAGAAACCCATCCGGCCTGTCTTCCACAGGGCGCAGACCCCGCACGAGCGATGCGGCGTGCCGGACTGCCATATCGGTAATCTCCTCCGCTCTGGCAATCTCGGACGCCTCAACGAACTCTCCGTCTTCCGCGTGCTTCCTGAGCGAATGGAGACGCAGGGCAAGCGCGGTCAGGTACTGGCCAAGGCCGTCGTGGATGTCCCGCGCAAGCGCCTGACGGCTGTCCATATCTGCGCTCACAATCTCCCTGACCGCTGTCCTCAGCGAGGCGATATCTTTGGCAACGGTGAGGAGAATCGGTCCGTCGGTAAGATGAAGCAGGGTCACATCAACGATTGTGTGGAGAATGCCTCCGTCTTTGTGCCACAGGTCCACCGGGAAGTCGCGCACGCTCCCGGACTCCGCAAGGGCTTCCCGCAACATCTCCCTCTGCTCGGGGTGGACATAGAGGTGGAGGATATTCTTGCCCACCAGTTGGTCCGGCGCGTATCCAAGCATCTGCGCCATTTTGCCGTTGGACGCGAGGATGTCGCCCTCAGGCAGGGCGATGCCGAGGGCAATCTGCGCGTTGGAGAAGAGTTCGCGGAAAAGGTCGTTGTCCTGAACCGCGCTCCGGCTGCCAGCGACCCGACAAAGACGCCGAAGATGCACGGACTCCCTCCTGACGGACAGCGCACAAGGGAAAACGAGGAGTGAAGCGGGAGAGATTTGCTCCCTGCCCTTCTCAGGCAGACCCTACCAGCCCACTGGCCGTCTTTCTGAAGGCCTGCCTTCACCGCGCGGCGCTCAGCCGCACCTGCGAGGAAGTCAAGGAGACACCTGCCTGCCGCGTCTTTCTCAGACGGGATTTCCGCAAGCGAGAGGAACACCCGGTTCGCGGAGACAACTGTCCACTTCTCGTCCGCTACCACGCTTCCGATGGAAGGACCGCTCAGGATGTCTCCCACACCCCGAAGCATCGCGAGCAACTGGGGCAGAGAGCCAGCAGAAGACCGCGCGTTCTGTGCCATTCCGACAATGCCCGCCCGCATCCGGTTGCGCCAGCAGGCCTGACCGCCATTATGATAGACGGAGATACGGCTGGCGTGTCAATAGGGAGATTCCCTATGGACTCTGCGCCGCGACACAGCACTTCTCCGGGACGGACCGTTTTACTTCTGCGTGATGTACGACTCCTTCGGCACCACAGGCAGAATCAGCCGCGATGGGTACGCCTCGCTCATATGGACGGTATTGCGGGCAACGCGCATCTCCGCCTCGGAAGCGACAGGGTCATAGGTGTTGGGGTGGACCTCGTATGCCGGCGTACTGCTGCTTGAGATATGAAGTCCGATGCGGTGTCCTTTGTTGAAGACGAGCGCGGTACTCCAGCAGTCGAGTTTCAGCCGGTAGACCTTTCCTGCCTCAAGTTTCGCCGGTTTGTCAAGGCCGTTCCAGTAGCGCGCCAGACCCGCGGACTCCCGGAAGACTGCCTCGTATCCGTCGGGATAGATGTCTATCAACTTCACGGTGAACATCGTGTCAGGCGCGTCGCTTGACACATACAGTTCCACCCAGACCTTTCCGGTGATACCCACCGGCTCTGCCAGCGGTTCTGTCGCAAACCTGAGGATGTCTGTCCGGTCTTTCAACTGCCGCTGGTCATGGGGACCGCTCTTCTCGCCGATAGCCCAGTTGCCGCCCAGAGACGGCACTGGATTCTTCGGGTCGTACAGGAAGGTGAGCGAGGCGTCCTTCTGCGTCGGCGCGGAAAGCGAGAGCGAGCCGTCCCTGGCAAGGTAGTACGACACCGCGGTGCTCGGCACAGGCCACACATTGCTCACCATATACCTGTTTCCGGGTGCCTGCGGGTCTTTCGCATCTCCCATCAGGTAGTACACAAGGACCGACTTCTCCTGCCCTGGCGAGCCGGTCAGTATCTCCTTGACGCTTGGTACTCCCTTCACCGCATCGTACGGATACTGCGCGGAGGGAAACTTCAGCCCGCCGATGGCACCGTGTCCGCTGGGTCCGACCTTCACAAACGACCGCCCTTTCGGCGCAAGGAGTGCGAAGTGGTCAAGCGCCGCCTCGCTGAAAAGGTCAAACCAGCCGGCGTTGTCACGGTAGAAGACCTCGCATTTCTCCGCCCGTTCCTTCACGAACTTCCAGTACTTCTCCACGTCGTACTGGACAATCGTCGGCTTCGGCCAGTCGGAGAACCTCCCTCCGCGCTGTCCGATCCACGAGTAGAACTGCCTGCGTGCGCCGTTGGAGAACATCCAGTAGAGGTAGAGGTTGTCTCCGGTCACATTGGTGTTCACAAGCGTCAGGTGGGGAGCCAGCGACCACAGCGCGTTCGTCGGGCTGACTCCGTGTCCAGAGGGTCCCCACATCGCAACCTTGCCGTTGCACCACGGCTGTTTCGCAATCCACTCAATACAGTCGTACCCGTCGTCCACCTCGTTGAGCGCGTCAAGGGGGTTGAAGGTGCCTGCGCCCTCTGACCCGTACCTTCCCCGCTGGTTCTGGAGCACGGTGACCGACGGCACGCCCTCCATCGCCGTGTAGACCCGCGGGTCAAACCGCGAATACGGGGTGCGCAGGAGCGCCACAGGCCACGGCCCTGCACCGTCGGGGATGAAGATGTCGGTGGCGAGTTTCACGCCGTCGCGCATCGGCATCATCACAAACTCGTGCCGTGTGCCGGCAGGCAATTTCTCAAGGACCTTCTTGACCTCTGCCTCGTACTTCTCCCCGTCCTGCGGGGTTTGACAGACGGCGGCAGAGGCAAGCATCAGGGAACTTGCGCACATCAGGAAAAACCAAAGCGTCCTTTTCATTGCGGTCTCCTTCCTGCGTTCTCTTCCTACTTCCATGTCTCCTCTGCCGGCGGGTCTTTGTGTCCGTCCGGCGCGGGAGGGAGGTTGTTCCGGTACTTCAGCCACATCGTCTTGACGAACGCTGCGCTGTAGACATGCTGCTGGCGGAAGAAGTCCCCCAGGTTCGGCTTGAATGTCACTCCCCGCGCCTTTGCGATCTCCTGAATGAACGGCGTGTCGTCCTCTGTCATCCACCTGTCCACATAGGCGAAGAATGCGTCGTGGTTCCAGTACTTCTCGGCGTGGAGCATCCGGCAGGCAAGCGCCTGGCCGACCCATGAGGCGCTGGTGTTCGCGCGGCGGTACCCTTCGCTCGCCGTGATGGAACCGGGTTCAAGTTTCGGCCACTCTGACGGGTGGTAGACATCCACGCATCCCCAGCCGCGCTCCCAGTTTCCTGTTCCGCCGCTTCCTGGAAGCGAGTGGCCGGTGAAGATGGCCTTTGCGCCTGTCCAGCCGGTCTGGTGCACCTTGCCCCGGTACTCGTACGGGCAGAATGCCGTCTGGTCGTCCTCATGAAACCGGCAGTTCGGGTACTTCTTGTTCGGGGACATCATATCCTCGTCGCCCAAAAGCAGCCCCGCGAAGATGATGAGCCACTTCCTGCCGCTGTTGAGCCCTCCGTGCGCCGCCCACATCCTGCCTGCGCGGACAAGCCCCCAGAAGTCGATGCCCGCCTGAACCATGCCGACGACAAGCGGCTCCTTTACTTCAGGCGGGTAGTCGCACAGAAGGAGCAAACTTGCCTCTCCGACCTTATCAACGAACTGCTGGCCGTAGTGGGGCAGATTTTCCGTCGGCGCCGCGAATCCGAACTGGGCGATGTCAAGCCACACCTTGCCGAACCCCTGCCTGCCGAAGGCGTACTGGTCAAGGTTCGGCGGCATCCCCTCAACTTTTGGCAGGTTCAGCAGCATATCGCGGCGCAGGTTCCTCGACAGGAACAGGGGGCTGTTGGCGCTGTCGCAGTAAGAGGGGCGGAACGCGTCCGGAGGAAGCGGCTTTTCCACGCAACTGAGCACCGCGGCGATTCTCAGGGGGTCTACATGCTGGCCGCTGAAACTCCTTATCTCGTCGTTCCTGCGGCTGATGGTGGAGACCAGCGAGTCGCCTGGCTTCATCTGGATGGGAAGGTGGGTGAAGTAGTCAGGATTGTACCTGCCGCTTGGCACCCTGCTGTCAAACCCAACCCTCATATCGCGGGCAGGAGGGTTGAGGGTAGACCCGTTGCGCGCCTGCTTGCCGGGGTAGTCGTCTTCCTTCACGGAACTGCGGTTGATGAGTTCGCCGACCTCCTCGCCCCAGAGGGGCTTTGGATCTATCATCTTGACGGTCACGGGGCCGACCACATACCAGTCGCCGTTGACGAACCGGCCGACCCGCGCCGGTTTCTCAAAGAACCATGTGATGCTGTCCTTGGTCACGCTGTCGGCGAGTTTCAACTCTTCCAGTTTCGGCGTCGCCGGCGGGTTTGCCTTCGTGTAGACAGGTATCTGCGCCGAGGCGCCGACCGCGAGACACGCGGTCATCGCAGCCGCAAGGACAGAGATTCTCATACAGGCCTCCTTTCGTCTCCCTGAAACCTACCGTACATCTGCGCCGGATATGGTCAGAAGCGGACTCTTGCTGTTCCCGAACGCCTCCATCAGACACAGGCGCGGGTCGAACCCCTTGACCGCAACCAACTTCTTCACGCTGTCGTACTCAAACTGCGCCGGCCTTCCGTCTCTGTGGAGGGTCGTCGGCCGCTCCGGGTACGACGCCACCCACCGCTGGCCGTCCCGCCTCCAGCCGGTCACCTCCCTGGCAGGGCTGACAACAGCTGTCTCTGCCTCCCACGAGCGCAGGCAGATCCTGCGGTCCCGCGACAGAGACAGGGCGGGCATGATGTTCTCGCGGTAGACGCCTCCCCTGACCACGACGGTCTCCCCCTCAGTCGCGCGGGAGAGCGCTGCCCGGATGGTTCGAAGCGGCCAGCCGGGATACCCGGGACCTGCGTCGTCTGCGGCCGGGTGAGACCCGTCCACATAGTATACCTGAGGCCAGCCGCACGCACCAACCGCGCCGCCGTTTCGTCCCGCCGCAACGCAGGGGCTTTCCTTTCTAAGACGGAAGTTGCCCGCCGAGGAGTCAACGAAAAAGGCGTCGGTGATGCCGACCTTCTCACCCTGCCTGTCGTACCATCTGGTGGGCTGACGGGTGCCGATGTCCACGCACAGGTTGTCCTCAACGACGCCTGTGGACCCTTTCCTCAGCACAGGGCCGAACAGCCCGATTGCGACAAAGGTGTTGTTCCTCACCGTGACATCCTGCGCGCCGTTGATGTTCAATCCCCACGACCCGCCCTTCCAGTAGATGTTCTCCTGAAACACAAGCCGGGCGACATGACCGGGCAGGTCGCACTCCACCATTGCGCCCTGAGAGAAGACCTCGCAGAAGTTCTTCTCACACAGGAGGTCCTGGAGAAAGTGGTACTCCTTCGTCGCCCATGTCTGGAGGATATCCAGATGCGCCTTGCCGACCTCGTTCTCCGCAGGGTCGCTGCTTTTCTTCGTGCCGTGGAACCGGTTGCAGCGAACGACGTGGTTTTTCCCCCACAGCCGCATATAGTCGCAATCGCTGTCGGGTATGTGCTGGAAGACGCGGTGAATCTCATTTCCGTCAAAAAGCCAGTGTTCGCCTCCCACCACGACGCTTATCTGACACTTTGAGAACCTGTTGTGTCTGACGACGACATGCTTCCCCTTGCCTGAGACCGCGGCGTTGAGGTTCGTGACAAGGTTGTCTGAGACCTCGACATACTCTCCGTCAATGAGGAACCCTCCGTCATACGCGGAGGAGCCGACCGTTGGCGTCTCGGATGTGATATGAAACCCGCTGACGCGCACCCACGCGCCCGTAATCACAAATCCCCGGACGACCGCCGCGCGCGGCGGCACGCCGAGGAAACAAATCCGCTTCCCGGAGGTTCCGGACGACGAGATGGACACCCGTTCGTCATACACGCCTTCCGCGACATACACGGTGTCTCCGGCCTTCGCCGCAGAGGCGGCGCGCGACACGGTCTTCCACGGCGCGTCAGGAGTGCCCGCGTTGGCGTCGGACGCGAGCGGATGGCGCTGGTCAACCAGATAGACGGCCGCGTGAGCGAAGACGCTGAGCAACAGAAAGGCGCACCCAGCGCATGCGGCTGTGCGGAGGTATCGCTTCATCGTCTTACCCTCCCGTCGCTGCCCACAACTCCGCAAGATGGGCAAGCGTCCGCTCCACGAGCATCCTGCCGCCCTCCGGGCCGACCTTGTTGCTCATCACCTCCGCGCCGTAGCCGCCGCCTCTTACCGCGCGCTCTGTGGGCAGGTACCCCTCGCTGCCCGCGGCAAGCTGGACGCACAGGGTCAGCGCCGCCGGACTTCTGGCGCGGATGCGGTGTCCGTAGTCAAGGAACAGTTCAAATGGGTTGGTCGCAATGGCAACGTCGGCGATGCGGATGACATGGAGTTCCACGGGCAAGACCGGATGCGAGTTCTGCTCCTCAAACCGGTTGAGAATGCGGCGGTGCCAGGTGACAAGCCCGTGTTTCGCCTTCTCATCTATCTTCGGGTCGCTCTCAATCCTCGCAATCGCCGCCTCTGCGGCATCCCGCTCTTTCTCTGTCACCATCCTGACAGGCAGAGCGACCTGTTCGACCGCATGTGCGACCACCGTCTCAGATGAGATATACCTGTGCGCCACAGGTACTGCGCCGACAACCGCCTCCGCCACCCTGCGGCCTACCTCCTGGCGAGGAGTCAGTCCCCTGCGGCTGCACATCTCCGCCTCAAGCGCCCGGTTGACAAGGTACCTCGGGGACTGGTCTCCTGCGGGAGCGCACTGGGGAAGCACATACACATCTCCCAGGCGCCGGCGCAGTTCAGCCCTGATGTCGCACCAGAAGTCAGCGGACACCTTCATCTCGTGCTCGCTCAACTGGGACGGACAGGCAAGGTTGACAACAACGCCGGTGAGATCGCCCTTTGCGTCCCACGTACACAGAAGCCCGACGCTGTGGTCCTCGCTTCCCTCCATTGACTCAAAGGCAGGGTCGTCTGTCTTCCCGTACATCTTCACGGTGCCGTCGCGGTAGAGCACGCGGCGGTTATGGCCCACCACCGCGTGGGACAGCGCCCAACTGACGCCGCCGGCAGACCTGCGGTTCCACGCCTCTTCAACTGCCTGCGCGGCTTTTTCTGCCACAACCTCCGCGCACTCTTCCGGGGTCATCACGCCGGAAGGGGGCGGCGGGTACCAGTGGCTTCCGGTGACAGGCGCGGTGTGGGTGTGGGTGGCGTTGAGAAAGATACGCGACAGGTCCAGGCCGGCAAGTTTTCCGGCGAGCTTCTGCCTCACAAGGTCCTGCAGTTTCCGCGAGACGCCCGTCAGGTCGCAGGAGACCATCACCGCCTGAGCGTCGGGCGTGCCTCCGTCCACCGCACACGCGGTCGCGTAGAGGGGGTCAGCGACTCCCTCGGAGATGCGTACATAGAACTGCCCCTGAAGCATACACGGACGAGGAGGAGTAATCTCCTTCCTGCCCCACCCGATGCGCACAGGCGCCGTGTGTTCAGTCATCACCGCTCCTTTCTTGCCGGACACCCTTCCGGCCCGATGTTCAGTTTCCGGCACCACTCGTTGAGACGGATCACCGTGCTCTCGCTAAGCGCCACGCCTTGTTCTTTGATTCGTTGCAGGGCGCGGAAAGACCGCTCGCCAGGAAGCAGGGTCGGGTTGTCTTCATCGAGAAGCGGGTGCGCTTTCAGCCGTCTTTCCATCTCTCCTGCCTTCAGCCGGAACCTTCGCACCGGCAAGAATCGGCGGATGTCCAGCGCAAGCGCTGCCTGAGAGAAGTTGTCCCCGCGGCGGCTGTTCTCCAGTATCTCGTCGGTGAGAGCGCCGCCGGAGAGCGCGGCGGTGAGAAGTTCCACAAGGACAGAGATGCCGAACCCCTTGTGCCCCGCCACCGGCAGGGGCACCCCTTTGTCCAGCACCTCTTTCGGGTCTGTCGTCGGTTTCCCTCGCCTGTCAAGACCCCAGCAGTCGGGTATCTTCCACCCTGCCGCCGCATACTGGTGGAGTTTTCCGTAGGACGCGTAGGCGTTGCAGATGTCAAAAAGGAACGGAAAGTTCTCGCCCGGCGCAGAGAATCCCCACGGGTTGTTGCCGATAGCCCTGTCCGCGGAGGCGCCTGTGCCCATCGTCGGTATCGTGTTGCTTGCCGCGATGCCAATCATCCCGTGCTGCGCCGCCAGAAGCGCGTACGGCGCCGCGCCGAGGAAGTGGCTGCTGTTGCGCACGCAGGCAAAACCGACGCCGTAGCTCCTCGCCTTCCTGAGCGCGCACTCCATCGTCCGGTACGCGGCAAGAGGACCAGGAGCACCATCCCCGTCAAGGACCGCCACCGCTGCGCTGTCCTTCACAACCCTGATGTTCGGCCTTGCCGCAAGTGTCCCTTTCTCAAGGCGGGAAAGAAGGCCGGGAAACCCGCTGACGTCGTGGTGGCCTATCGCCCTGCCAGTCATCACCGTATATGCCCACGCCACCGGCCTGGCATCCTTTTGCCTCATCCCGATTCCCACCAGAAGGCGAACAAGGACACGCTCTAGGTGAGAAAGCGACATCCCCGAGAACACGGGTCTGTCTTCTGCCATCTAACTGCCCGCCGGCCTGGGGACTGTCTCCGCAGAGGTCTTCTCTGCCGCCTGCGCAGCGGGCTTGATACCCTCATAGTACTGTGTGAGCGCCTGAATGAGCACCCTTCCCGATGCGATATTCTCTTCCTTCGTCAGAAGGTCTGCCCCGCCTTCGCACAGACAGGCAGTCACCCCGAACTGCGCCCGCGGACCTCCGTCCCATGTGCCACCGCTTTTTCCGTCTGGCTTGCTGTCAGCAGGGGTCCACGGTCTTGTGCGCCATCTGAGTGCACGGCTGTCAATCTTCAACGGTTTGACCAGTTTGTGGTCGGGGTCAAATTTCTTGAGAAGTTCCACACACTTCTCAGGAGGTCCGAGGGCGGCAATGTCCGCAGGGCTGACCGCGATTGTGGGATCTGCGGCTCCCGGCCAGGTGTGCATGCTCCAGACGGTCGTGACAGGGCAGGATGATGCCATGATTCCCTCAAGGTCCTTCTGGAACAGGTACGGCTCGTGCCCCTGCTCCGGGAATGCTCCTGCGACAGCGTACGAGCGGTTCATATCTATGCCCTGCCTGTTTGTCCGGTGCCAGCCGTGGCCGGGCCCGTCAGGCGACTGCATCAGAACAAAGTGGCAGATACTTCTTTGCCGCGCATCTTTACCTTCATCGCTCAGAAGAAACTCTATCATGCCGACCATCCGCCACATCGAGTTGTACTCGCCAGGATGCTGGTTTGCGAAGTAGTGTACCCATCTTCGTTCCTTCGGATATGGGCTGTCAGGGTCGGCGATTTCAAGGCGGATGAGTTTTCTGCCCTCGAGAGATCTCCCGATCTCGTGGACGGTCACCGCAGGATGCCTCTTCCACCTTTCAACCATCTCAACCATCTGCTCGTAGGTCATCGGCACCTGGAACCCGAACCAGACCGTGTCCTTCTCGAATGCCGAAAACTCCAGTTGCGCAGTACGAACCTTCTGTCCGGTGGAAGGGTCTGTCTCGGTCTTTGTGGAAGCAAACGGTGTTGGCTGCCAGTTGACGCCGTCGTACGACCACGAGTGGAAGTTTGAGACAAACGAGTACTGTGTCTCTCCCACAAAGCGGACGGTCATCTTCAGAGGATTGCCCTTCGCATTCCTCAGGATGCGAAACTGGAGGTGGTTTGCCCAGCCGGGATGCTCAGGCGCGTGGCTGAGAGTCACGAGGAACTGGTTTTCGCCTGTCTTCTCGATGGTCGCACCTTCTGAGCCGAGCGGAGGGCCGAAGTCAAAGTCCTCCACCTGCAGAGGCGCGCAGTACCCTGCGCACGCAAGGCACACCGCGACGAGAATGAAGGAAGCCGTTCTCTCCATTTCCTTACGGGACAAACTCGAATGCGCCGACATCAGGGGCTTTCCCCTGAGGCACCTTCGTTCCCGCGAAATCCCTGTCATATCCGACATCAACGCCCGCGTCAATCGCAGGACTACCCTCTTTCAGCCGGTAGTCGTGATGCGCAGGGTCAACAAAGACCTTCTCAAGGTCGGCGACCGCAACTCTGAGATTGTGGTTGGCGTCCAGCCCGAACGGCTTTCCGGTGAGGATGTTGTTCTTCAGGGTTGCAGTGGTCTGCGGCACCTGCGTGTAGGGTGTCAGGTCGGCATCACGCAATATGACATTGTGGTACACCTTCAGGTCCCTGTTCTCCGCCCAGTTGGCAAAGGCGTAGAAGTCAGCCGTGTGAAAGATGTTGTACGCCACGGTCACATTGTCCGAACTTTCGGTTGTGAACGCGATGTTTGACCGGAGGACCTTGTTGCCCCACACCAGGATGTTGCGGCACTTTTGATAGACCGAGATGCCGTTTGCGTGTGTCCCCCTCCCGTCGTAGACCTCGTTGCCGACAATCTCGCTGTCCGCGCACCCCATAAACCAGATACTCTGGGCCCCCGCCTTGCGCACAATGTTTGACCTCACCCTGATGCCGGTTCCTCCGCACAGAATCCCCATACTGAGCGGGCACTCCTCTATGAGGTTGCCCTCAATCAGCACATTGTTCCCGCGGTACACGTAAATCCCGCCGTAGCCGCGGTCTGTGTGCCTGATGTGTCTGATGTGGTTGTTCCTGATGACGACATCCGCGGTGTCTCTGTTCCAGTCAAGGAGCTTGATTGCGATGCCAGAACCGGTTCCCGTTCCCGAAATCTTCTGTATCAGGAAGTTGGTGATGACAAGATGGGACGCGCCGTTGACGACATTGAAGCCGAAGTTTCTCGCGCTGTATGTGATTCTGCCCTGAGAGGGAGAGGCATCGTCAAACGGCCAGACGAACACCTCGCAGGAGCCGTCAGGCAGGGTGCGCAGCACATACTCGCCGGGCCTGTCAAGGATGGCAAGGGAGTTTTCAACCGCGTACAGTTCGTCCCTGTCCCTGTACGGCTCGTTGGTCCTGTCGTACTCAATCCTGTGCTCCGACGGGACATACCGCAGAATCCTCCTTTTCTGTGTCACATTCGGCACCACCCACACGGCGACATACGCCGAGTCCCACGCATGTTCGTCCGCCTGCGTGAAGAACGAGGGGTCGGTGAGAGAGGTGGTGGTCACCTGCGCGTTGGGGACTTTGCGGAAGTTGCTGATGCTGTCGGAGAAAAACGGGTCTGGCTGGTTCGGCTCCTGCGCAATCCACAGAAGGGTCTCTCCCTCGCAGAGGTTCGCGGTGCCGGGAAGAAGCCCCTTCGGAAGGTTCGCCCGCCACAGTCTCTTCCAGTTTGGATTTCCTCCTGCCTCCTCCTGAGATGCGCACCTTTTCCACTCTCTCACCACCTCTGAACCGTCGATGACCGCCCTGCCCGCGCCGTATGTGCCGTCGCTGTTTCCGTCATAGACAATTGGCTTTCCTTCCTCGCCGGACGCCGAACAGACCACCGTGCCGCGGTAGACGACACCGCCTTTGAACCGCACCGTGTCGCCCGGCTTCAACTGGATGCCTTTCGCGTTTCCTTCTGCGGCAGGGTCTCCGGGAGCGTGCATACACGCGGTCCGGGGAGAAAGCCCGTCTGCCGCATCGTTCCCCTTCTCGAAGTCAACGTAGTATGTCGCGCCGAAAGCGACAGAGGCAATCGCGCCAAGCGCGACGGCAACAGCAAGGCGACTCATCGCTCCTCCCTTCGGGATCTTCCGCCGAAACGCGCAGATGCTCATTTCATCTTCTCAATCGCGGTCTTGTAGTATGTGTCGTCGTGCTCCTTCTTCCAGCCGTCGGTCGGCGCAGGGAGAGTCGGCCGGTACTTTTTCCACATCTCGTTGACAAACTCGTCCCAGCACTGACCCTGCCGCGCCCAGTCGGGTGAGTGGTCCCTGCCCGTCTTCTCCTTGATGACCTTCACATACTGGGCATCGTCCTCGTACATCCACCTGTCGGCATAGTCAAAGAAGGCGTCGTGTCCCCAGTAGCGCTCCGCCTTCATCAGACGCAGGGCGAGCGCCTGCGCAATCCACCCGACGCTGGTACAGCACCTCCGGTACGCTTCGCTGGTGTTGTGTCCGTCTTTCCAGACGGAAGGATGCATATGCTCGTACGGACCCCAGTCGCTTCCCCTGCTCCTTCCCGCACCTGTGGACGCGTCGATGCCCGAGTGTCCGGCAAAGACGACTTTCGCGCCGGTCCAGCAGTCGCCGTACGCGGTCTGCTCGTCCTCTCCGAAACTCACCTTCGGAAAACTCCTGTTCACGTGTGCCAGCTCGTCATCCCGAGGAGGATGCCGGCGAAGACGACCGGCAGTTTTCGTCCCGACCCGTGTCCTCCCCACGCAGGCCATCCAGTGTGGCCAGCCCGAATCACAGAACCGTAGTCAATGCCTATCTGGACAAGGTTCACCAGAAGCGGCTCCTTCTCCTCCGGCTTGATGTCTGTGCACAGAATCAGCGCGGCGTTGCCGACCACCCTGCCGTACTCAAGCCCGTAGTAGGGCATATTCTCAACAGGGGTCTCAAACCCGAAGAATCCGGTGTTGACCCACGGCCTCATTGTGAACCTGACATACAGGTCTACCGGCGGCATTCCGGCGGGAGCGGCAACCTTCGGCAGGAGGTCTCTCCTGAGGTTCCGGGAGAGGTTTATCCTGTGTGACCTGTCGCAGAAGCTAGGTCTGAACGCGTCTGGCGGAAGTGGCTTTTCCACGCAGGTGAGGATGGCGGCTGTCCGCACAGGGCTTGCGTCGCCTTCTCCCCTTTCTTCCTTGTTCCTCAACTGTGCCTGAAGGACGAGCCCTTTCGGCATACTGATGGTGGAGACAAGCGCATCTCCCGGTTTCATTGCCACAGGCAGTTTCTGGATGAGCGAGGGCTCCCACCAGTTTCGGATGCCGCTGTCGTAGGCAACCTTCGGCTGGGCGGGAGGATTGAGCATGAAACCGTTTCGGACGCGCTGGCTGACTGGCCGTTCAAGGTCCATCCGGTCAAGTTCAGTCTCCGGTATCTCGTTTCCGTAGAGCGGTTTGGGGTCAATCGCCACCACAGTGACGGGTCCCACCACATACCAGTCGCCGTTGACGAACTGTCCTGCCCGCACCGGCCTGTCAAAGGTCCAGGTGATACCGTACTGGGAGATGGAGGCCTTCAAGGGCAGGTCTTCCAGTTTCGGGGTGGCAGGAGGGCGGTCTTTTGTGTACAGAGTAACCTTCTGTCCCGACGGTCCCCACGGGCTTGGACCTTCCACCCGAGGAGCAACCGGCTTCGGTTTTGGCACCGAGATGACAGGGCCAAGCGCGGTTGCGCTGACATCATCCACGAAAAGGGTCTGGCAAGGACTCTCTCCACTGTCGCCGAGGATGACGATGGACGAAAAGCCCTTCATGCCGACCGTCGTCGGGTCAATCCTGCTCACCGCAGCGCCGTTGACCTGCACCTGCAGTCCTTTCTCGCGGTCAAAGGCAAATGTCCACCTGCGCCAACTGGCAGGAGCTCTGTTGATGCCAAGCCACACAATCTGGTCATACCACTTCGAGCCGTCGGTGATTGTCGAGGTGTATCCCTCGTTGCCGCCAAGATACGGAGCGTAGAGGATGCCGATGAGGCACATCTTCCCGTCTTTCTGCATGATGCCCCACCTCGGTCCCTGCCGGTACGCCTTTGGATTGTCAGGCGCCGCGCAGTCATCGTAGACCCACATCTCAACCGTGCCTGAGCCATCGGAGTCCCCGAGTGTGAAGACAGCCCGTCCAGCCGGGCCAATCTTCAGCGCTCCGGTCTTCTCTGTTCTTCCCTGCGTCAGGTCAACGGATACATCTCCGCTGACCGTCCATCCGGCAAGGTCTGGCGGGCTGGAAAATGTCCAGACCTTTGCGGGCGCCTGCGCACAGACGCCCCCTGCGAACATCGCGAGAAGCAGTACCGCCGCGCGCGCCATAGAGACCTCCTCTCTGGGTGGTACTCATATCTCCACCTCGACGAAACTCACAGGACCGCACACTCCTGCCTTGTTCCGCGCCCGCATCTCAAGACGGTTGGTGCCGGAGTGAAGTGTCCACACAACCCGCGGACCTGTTTTCTTCCATCTTCCACCGTCGGTGCGGACGAGGAATGTATCGAAGTGAGGCGTCAGAGTCGCCAGCGTCACCTCCAGCGTTTTCTGCTTCCGTCCGTAGGTCAGCCCGCAGACGACCTGATTGATGGTCCACTCGATGTCGCTCCTGCGGTTGGTGAAGTTCCTGTAGTTCCTCAGCCGGGGTATTCTTTGGTCGTGCCACACCCACGAATCCACCCAGTCCCAGTTGTTCCATCCCTGACACCGCGGGAGGGGCCGCGGCCTTGAATACCAGTCGTTGCGCGGGATGAACCAGAGGCGGAACCACTTCGTCCACGAGGGCCAGTCGGCGGGCGCCGGGTCGCTTCCGTCAAGGCGCCTGTTCGGGGTGGTCGTGCGTCCTCTCGCCTCGGCTATTGTCCCGCACCATCTTCCCGCCGACGGCCTGTCTGTCTCCCTGATCTCGCCGCTTCCCGGATAGTAGTGGCTCACCATCCTGTCGTGTATCTCACGCATGGAAAGCGGCTCCCCTGTCCTCGGGTCCGCGCAGAACTCGTTCTGGGACGATGTCGGGTCCATAAATATCCACTTCCGGTACTCGTTTGACCAGACCTCCACCACCTCGTGGCCTGTCTTCATCGTGCCGGAGTGCTCACCGTAGACAAACCTCGCCTGCCAGCCCATCGCAAGATAGCACTGGATGAGGGTGATGGCGAACTGCACGCACATCCCGTCGGGCCTTGAGAGAATCTCCTCAGCGTCCCAGGCAGGGTAGTGCCCCTCGGGCGGCTTCCAGTTCCACTGCCGGGCGACCCAGTCGCGCAGGAGGACCAGTTTTTCCAGTTCTGTTTTTCCCTGCGCCACCACCCCGTCCAGTTTGTACTTCTCCCTCAGCGCTTTCAGTCGCGGGTGGGAGGGGTCCTCATAGGAGAACGGGATGGAGGTGGACCGTATCCTCTCGATGCGGTACCCGTTCAGGAAAAGTCGCTCGGCCCACTTCGGCTCCGGCTCTCTGCTCATCTCCGCCTCAACCGTCACCCGTTTCAGGACAGGGGTCTGTGCCGGGTTCTCTGTCCGCAAGACTGCCTTCCACTGGAGATACCTTCTTCCGGCAAGCGCGGCGTCTTCCGGAGTCAGAAAATCGGTCCACGCGTCCTCCGCAGGGTGGGGCGTGTCGCCTGTGCGCGCAAGGAGTGTCACCGAGGTGCCGGCAGGCGTGTCCGCCTCGATGGAGACGGAAAACCTCCGCGCGCAGCCTCCCCGCAGGCCAAGGGGATCTTTCTGCGTCTTCGCGAGGTCTATCACCGGCGAGAGGAAAAAACCCTCTTCCGGATGCTGGGCTAAACTCAGCCGTACGGTCAACTCTCCGTCAAGCACCTCCCAGGTTTTCCCGGCGTCATAACTTCTGAAACTGCGGCAGGGACGGTCGGCGAGTTCAGGGTTGTTCTCAAGGATGTGCCGCCTCAGGGCAAGTTTTACCTGCGTGGCATTCTCTTTCTCCGCCCTCACGACAACCTCGTTGTCTCCCTTCCGTATCAGGTCAGGAGGAACAGGCGCGTAGGGACAGTCCGGTTTTGTCTGGAGGATGACGCCGTTGAACTCCACCACCGCGCTGCCGGGAGAAAGAATGTAGAGCACGGCATCCCGACACTGAGGTCGGTTAACCACAAGAATCTTTTTCAAAAAAGAGGCAGGTCCGACAGGGATCAGCGGAGACCTCTCTGCCTCGTTCACATACTCGCTCGTGCAGCCGGCACCGGGGCTGTCGTCCTCGATGAGCGCGAGGTCTGACAGGCACACGCCTCCCGCAAAATCGTGCCTGACGCCCATCCCTCCCATCCCGTCCTCATACGCCTCAGGCGCAGGCAGACAGACGACCGCCTTCGTTTCCACATCCGGTTTCTTTTCCTCAGCCACTTTTCTCCTCCCTTTTCTCGCCTACTTCTTGCGTGCATCGTCCATGATCTTGATGATCTCAGGCGTGATGCGCGGACCCTGCTTCTCCTTCTTCCATCCGTCGGTCGGAGGCATCCCTTGCATCGTCCGGTAGGCGTCCCAGTACGGCTTCACCCACCTCTCTCCTGTGTAGCCCTGGTGGTACCAGTTCTTGGCGTCGTTCACAAGGTTCGGGTCGGGGAAGTACTTGTTGATCTCTGTCCTGAACGGCTTGTCATCCTCGTACATCCACCTGTCCACATAGTCAAAAAACGGGTCGTGGTTCCACTGCCTTTCAAGTTTCAGTATCCTGAGCGCGAGCGCCTGTGCCACCCAGCAGCAACTGGTGTTCGCCCGTCGATACGCCTCGCTCTGGTAGTTTTTCAGCGTGCCCTCGTTCTGCCACTCAGACGGCGGCCTGTGCTCGTACGGACCCCACAGCACCCGCGGAGGAAGCCCTGTCCGGGAGGAGACCCCTGAGTGTCCGGCAAAGACGACCTTCGCTCCTGTCCAGCAGTCGCCGTACCTCGTCTGGTTGTCCTCTCCGAACTCGACCTTCGGGAACGCCTTCGTAGGAGACGCCATCACCTCGTCGCCCAGGAGGTATCCGGCAACCACTATCGGCAGTTTCCTTCCGCTGCCGTGTCCGCCCCATCCTTCCCAGCCGGGATGTCCTGACTTCACCGCGCCCCAGTAGTCGATGCCCACCTGCACGAAGTTGAGGAGAAGCGGCTCTTTCACCTCCGGGGGGAAGTCAAGGCACAGAAGGAGCGCCGCGTCTCCGACTGCCTGACCTACCCACTGGCCGTAGTGAGGCATATTCTCCATCGGCTCGTCAAACCCGAAAAACCCTGTGTTGAGCCACGGCTTCCTGAACGCCTCCGCAAACCTCACAGGGTCAGGCGTCTCTGTGCCAACTTTCTGAAGTTTCGGCAGGAGTTCCCTCCTCAGGTTCCTCGCAAGATAGATGGTCTGCTGCCTGTCGCAGTAGGCAGGACGGAAGGCATCCGGTGGCTGGGGCTTGTCCACGCAGGTGAGGACTGCAGCCACCTTCACCGGACAGTTGTCTCCCTCAGTTCTTTTCCCTCCCGAATGGTAGACGAACTGCGCCTTCTCTTCCTGCCTCAAACTGATGGTGGAGACAAGGGTGTCCCCCGGCTTGAGGGCGATGGGCGGAAGCGCAAGCCCGTCCGGCTTGTACCAGTTCCTGATGCCGCTGTCATACGCCATCTCCTGCCGCGCGGGAGGATTGACCATCGAGCCGTTTCTGACAATCTTTGTGCCCGGACGCTTCTCCCGCTCGTCAAGTTCGCTCTGGGGAACCTCGTCTCCCACAAGCGGCTTCGGGTCAATCTTCGCCACCGTCGCAGGACCCACCACATACCAGTCGCCGGTGACGAACTGTCCCACTCTCACCTTCCGGTCAAATGTCCAGGTAATCCCGTACTGCGAGACGGTCTCAACAAGCGCGAGGTCTTCAAGTTTCGGCGTCGCAGGCGGTTTTTCCTTTGTGTACACCGTCACCTGAGCCGACGCTGAACCTGCGATCAGTCCGAGCACCGCCACTTTATACAGCCATCTTCGCGTCATCTTCCCCTCCTCGTATCTGGTCTTCTGTCCAACGGTTTCCGCTTCTCAATCTCCCCTCATCTGATGCGGTAGATGTGCTCCGCAAGAGGCGCAAACTCATCGGTGAAGTATCCGGCTGCGGCGACGAGCGTGCGGTTCTCGTCCACCACCTCTATCTTCGTGCCGGCTTTCAGCCCTTCAACCCGGATGGTCGCCGCGCCGCCGCGCGGGTGGATGGGGTCAAACTGCTTCAGTTTCTCTGCGCCTTCTCCAAGGTCAATGTTCTGGCAGAAGATATAGAGCATGCCCTCGTGCCTCGTCGCCTTCCAGTGGCAGGCGAGGTTTCCGGTAATGGACATCTCTATCTTCTCTGACGCTGGGTCGGCAAGAATCGCGGGTGCCAGACGGGCTATCTGCGCGTTGAGACGCGCCAGTTCTGCCTGCATCTCCTGTGTGGGCGCAAACTCGGTGAAACTCGGCCTCCACGCGTGGGTGAAGTAGCCGATGGCGGTCGCCCCGCGGATAATCGCCATCCAGACCTCAGCCCTGGTGTGGATGGGGAGAACATCGGGCTGTTTCTCATAGGTCATCCACTTGGAACCCTTGCTCGTCTCAATCCACGCGTACAGCGGTCTTGCCTCTCCTCCTATCGCCCGCAACTGGCTGACTCCCTTGGCGACCCAGTCCAGATGGCTTGCGTGGCCTGAGCCGTAGATGGGATAGATGTCAAACCCGACCACGTCGCACCCCTTGACGAACTCCGGATACACCTTCTCCTTCACCTCTTGGGGGAATCTGCCATACTCCTTCATAAAATAGGCGGTGAAGGTGAGAAAGACAGGTCTTGTCTTGTCCGCCTCCTTGATACGCTGGTAGATGCCGACAATCTCCTCGGGCGACATCCTTGGCTTCGCCTCCTCTCCCCGTCCCTGCGGCATATCCGGCTCGTCTCTGTGAATCCATCCCAGAAGGTGCGAATGACCGATGAGACCCGCGTCAAACGAGGTCACCGCATAACAGCCGGCTGCCTTTGCCGCCTCCACATCCGCCTTGCCGCTTGTGTGCGTGTTGAACCCCATCTGGGCAAGGCGCTGGTACCTTTCTGCTGACTGAGCCCACGACATAATCGGGAAAAACGGCCTGCCGTTGACGCGAAACTCCCTGTTCTTCCCGACCTCCACCATCTTTATTGGCTCCACAGGTTGCCCTCCGGAAAAGCCCGCCCACAGCATAACTGCGCACACCACCGGCGCCCATCTCTGTGCCATCTCACCCTCCCGTGTAAGGTATACGATACACATGTGCCGCCAGAGGCGCAAATTCATCGGAGAACCACCCCTGTTTCGCGGCGATGCGGCGTCCTTCTCCGACCACCTCCACCGCAGTTGCCTGCCGCAGCCCTCTGACCGTGAATGTTGCCTGCCCCTGCCGCGGAGCGATGTCAGCGTCGGCAACCGGCGTTGCGCCGAGGTCAATGTTCTGGCAGAAGATATAGAGCATGCCCTCGTGCCTCGTCGCCTTCCAGTGGCAGGCGAGGTTTCCCTCCATTCTCATCTCCACGGCGCCAGCCGGCGCGCTCTCTGCAAGCAGGGCGGGCGCGAGGGAAAGGACGCGCGCGTTCAGCGACGAAAGAACTTCCCTTACCCCTGTGTCAGGCCTCACCGTCTCATCAAGCCCTTCCCATCCCCTGTATCCGATGCCTGTTGCCCCTCTGATGAGCGCCATCCAGACCTCCGCGCGCACATACTCAGGGCTCACCCACCTGCTCCCCCGCGTTTCTATCCACGCAAACACTGGCCTGTCTCCGGAGACAGTTCTCAGGGTGGAGACCGCGTCAGCCACTTCTGTCAGGCCAGACGGCCCTTTTCCGCGGGTCAGGGGATAGACGGCGCATCCGATCGCGTCGCACGAGGAGAGGAAGCCCTCGCACCGCTCGGGTTTCTCCCGCGCATTCCTCAAAAACTCCTCTCCCACCGTGAGGAAGACAGGCCTGCTTCTGTCCATCTTCCGCATCCACTCAAAGGCGGGAGCGACAAGGAGGAGTTCGTCAGGGGTCTCTTTCAGGGACGCGGGCGCGCCGATGGACTTTGCCGACTTCATCACGCGGTACGCCTGAGAGAACTCCTGAAGCGCCCTGTCGTCCATCCCCGCCGCCTTCGCCGCGACAACATCCGGTTCGTCGATATGAATCCAGCCGAGAAGCGCGGGATGGCCGACGGTTCGGCAGTCAGCCCCGAAGATGCCGTACAGCCCTCTTGCCGCGCACGCGTCAAGGAACGCGTCGTTGCGGAGGGAAAGCGCCCAGTATCTTCCCGCCTCTCTGCGGGTTTCAAAACAGCCCTCCGCAAGCACATTCGCCCTGAGGGACACCGCGTCCTCTATTCTCGCCGGGTGCTCTGCCCACAGGATGATGGGGAAAAACGGCTGGCCGTTGACGACAAGGCGCCCGCCTTTGAGTTCCACAGAAGGTCCCTTCAACTGCCGGGTTTTCTGCCACCCGTCCGTCGGACGCTGAGACGGGTCCCTGCCGGGGATCTCGGGGAGGCGCTCCCGGTACGTCTTCCACATCGCCTCTGCGAACAGGTCCCATCCGCAACCCTGCGTGGAGGCGCGCATCGGGTTGCGGTAGCCTGGGTCTGGCTCGTACATCCACCTGTCGCAGTAGTCAAGGAAGGCGTCGTGGTTCCACTCCTTCTCCGCGCGCAGGATGCGTATGGCGAGCGCCTGTCCTATCCAGGTACTGCTGGTCATATTCGTGCGGTAACTGGTGCCAATCCAGCCGGTCCATCTCGTCGGGTGAAGGTGCTCGTACGGACCCCATCCGTACGAACGGTTCCTCACAGGCAGGTATCCTGTGTGGCCACCGTAGACCACCCCTGCACCTGTCCAGCAGTCGTCATACGCGGTCTGGTTGTCCTCCTGAAAGACAAGACGGGGAAAAGTCCGGGTGGGAGACGCCATCTTCTCGTCTCCGAGCATCAGTCCCGCAAAGACAATCGGCCACTTCCTTCCGCTTCCCCACCCGCCGAGCGTGGGCCAGCCAGGAAACCCCTCGCTCGACGCGATTGCCCACAGGTCGATGCCGTACTGGATGTAGTTGATGAGGAGAGGTTCCTTCTCCTCGGGCGGATAGTCAAGCATCAGAGAGAGTGTCGCCCTGGCTCCCTGCTCGCAGATTGCCCTGCCGTACCCGCCGAGTTGGTACTCTGCCTGCGCGCCTTCAAGGAAACTCAACTCGTCCCACGGCCTGCGGAACCTCTCCGCCAGGGAGCGGATGTCAGGCAGGTCAAGCCGCCCTCCGGTCGCGGGATTGACCGCCGGCCTGGCGAGTTTCGGCAAAAGTTCCCTCCTGAGGTTCCTCGCAAGGTAGATGGTCTGCTGTCTGTCGCAGTAGCCGGGTCGGAAGGCGTCGGCAGGAACCGGTTCCTTCAGGCAGGTGAGCACCGAGAAACTCTTCACAGGCGAATCCCCTGTCTTGACCTCCTTACTGAGCGCGGACATCAGGGAGTCGCCCGGCTTCATCTGGATGGGCAGCCGCGCGGTCAGTTCAGGGTTGAACCACCTCGCGTGGGTGAGCCGGCTGTCGTATCCTGTCAGATGGAGATTCGCCTTCGGGCTCAGCATGGAGCCGTTTCGCACCTCTCCGTCATAGACAGGCGCCGGGTTCATTCGGACGATGGTGACAGGGCCGACCACATACCAGTCGCCGTTGACGAACTGCCCGACCCGCGCAGGTTTCTCAAAGAACCACGTGATACTGTCCTTCGTCACGCTGTCGGCGAGTTTCAACTCTTCCAGTTTCGGCGTCACCGGCGCGTTGTCTCTTGTGTAGACAGGCGCCTGCGCGCACAGCATCCCCGGACAGAGCGAAACGGCGCACGCCCAGACGCACACCTTTGCGAGGTTCGCCTTCATCCAAACCTCCCTCACCTCATCGTAAACCTCAGTTCGTCAAGGTTCATACTGCCAGCGACATTCGTCATCCGGACCGCGTTGCTCCCCGCTTTCAACGGCACGGGTGCAGGCAACGTGTATTCAGCCCAGTCGTCAAAACTCGTCCTCTTCCCAAACTGAACCGACTCAAGGCCCTTCACCACCTCGCCGTTGACCCTCACCTCGCGCGTTGCCTGTACCTTCGTCGCGTACCTCACCGTCATATCGTACAGCCCCGCCTTCGGCGCTTCCACTGTCCACTCAAGGTAGTGACCCGCCCTGTCCCATCGGTACACGACCTTATGCTTCGGGACTCCGTACACCGTCACCTTCCCGCCCGACTGAGAGACAAACGCCACCGCAGGGATGAGCGTCTCCTTGCCGTCAGGCGCCCGCAGGACAAGCGCGGTGAGGTTCATGCTCCCCTGAAGGTTCGTCATCCGGACGGTGTTTTCTCCCTTCTTCAGGCGAAGAGGAACCGGCACCTCCTGCTCCACCCAGAACCGCCAGCCGCCAGACCTCTTGAAGACGACGGACTCGCAGCCGGGGACGACTGCGCCGTTGACCTGTATCTCCCGCGCCGCCTGATGGAGCGCCGCGTATCTGACCGCCATCCGGTACTCTCCTGCCACAGGCAGGACCATCTTCCATTCAAGCGCGTGACCCTTCTCATCCCACATCGTGAAAAACCCGGAGGAGTTCCCGACAACCTTCTGGACTGCGCCTCCTCCCTCTGCCGTATATGCGAGCGGGTCCACCGAGAGCACCACTTTTGCCTTCTGAGATGTCAGGGTAAGCCCGGCGAGACACAAACTTGCGTCGTCAAGGCAGGTGATGCGCAGCGTATTTTCCCCCTTTTTGAGAGACACGGTCCCGGGCAGCGTCACCTCTGTGAAGTCGGTCCACCCGTGTGTGGGCCCAAACTCGTACGACTCAAGTCCTGGCACCGTCCTTCCGTTGACCTCAACCTTCCGTCTCGTCGGATAAAGGCAGCCGGCACGCGCTGAGAGGCGGTAGGCGCCCTCTGCGGGTGCACCCACCCGCCACTCAACCCAGTGGCCGGGTGTGTACCAGAAGTGGATGTAGGCAGGCACGAGGTCTGCCGCTTCCCTGAGAGCCACCTCTCCGTTTCCCTGTCCGGAGAATGCATAGGCAGGCACGACGAGAGGGGCAGGAGACTGGGCAAGACCTGTCCCCGCCCGCAGAAGCATGCCGCAGACCGCCAGCACACATCCCGTGTTCAGGTTCATCACTTCACCTCCAGGACAACTGTGCTCGGATATCCCTCGACACCGAACAGGTTCACGGACTTCGCCTCAAGCGTGTTTTTCCCTCCGTGGAGTTTCCACACACACCTCTCCCCCTGCTCCTGCCACTCTTTCCCGTCCACCCTCACAAGAAATGTCTTGAAGTTCGGCGTCATTGTCCTGATGCGCACCTCAAGCCCTTCAGGGTGCTCCTCACATGAAAGCGCCGCCTGATTCAGGGGAAAGAGCACCTCTTTCCCCGGGTCTTCTCCTTCCGGCAGGGAGGCCGTCTGCGGAACCGTCAGCCGGTACGCCTTCCCGTACGCAGGACCTGCGTCGAGCCAGTTGGTGTTCGGGATGTAACTGTACGCGGCATACTTCCGTATCTCCCTGTCCGTTTTCTTTCCGCCCACAATCACCGCGAGGTCTTTCGCACCGGAAAGAAGGCACCGCTGCGCGGTATAGGTGTCAATCGGCACATCTCCCTTCACCCAGTAGTAGTTGCCTGTCGGGTCAAAGTGGACCCACCTGCCGTACTGGTTTGACCACATCTCTGTCCACGTGTGGGTTGAGTGACCAAGCGGTCTGCATATCCAGCCCAAACTGGCGGATGCAGAGACCAGAAGCGAGGCGTACTGGACACAGAAGAACTTGTGCTCTTTCTTCGCCAGTTCAAGTATCTGTAGCGCGTTGCGCAGTCCGGCGTAGTTTGCGGGCGCATCCCCGACAGGAGCGGTCGGGTCTCCGAACTCAAACGCCCTGTGCGCCCACGCCATCAGGAGGGACTGCTTTTCAAGTTCTGTGTCGCCTTCGGAGACAACCTTCTCCAGATTGTACTTCGTCCTCAACTCGGCAAGTTTCGGGTTGTCGTACCTGTCGTAGACGCACACCCGCGAGAACGATGTCTCAATGTACGGCAAGACATCGTACCTTACCACCCGCGCCGCGCGTCCTGCCACAACGACGGAATCGCCCTCCTTCATCTGTATCGGCGCCGCGCGAGAAAAGACCGAACTGATAACAATCACGACGAGTATCCAGCGCCATCTCATACACCCTCCTTCGTCGAACATCTCTTCTGCCGACGCATATGTTCCCCGCGGGTCACTCGTCCAGCGTGTGCACGGGATACCACACGCTTTCAGGAACCGCAGGCAGGTCACGCTTCCCGTCTCCGTCAAAGTCCCTGCGCAGATATGCGGGGATGTCTATCGTCGCGCCTACGTCTTTGCCGTCCACCATCCCCTTTCCCGGAGAGTCGTCCGCAAGACGCAGGTCGAGCAGCGGCTCCGTCTTATCCTTCCAGTGTGCGACCACGTCCCATCCCCACGGATGAACCTCTTCAAGCGCCGGTTCAAAGGCGATGTATCCCTGACCAACCTCTGTCACCTTCCTGAGTTTTCCATCCCAGTTCAGTTCAATGCGGTCGCCTACCGCGAACGCTCCCGCCGGAACCCTCCTGAGGAACAGTTTGCCCGGCTGACAGTCAGCGAGCCGGCGCTCATCAACCCAGTACACGCCTGCCGGAGCGCTGCGGAACTTCGGCTGACCGGCGATGGAGTGTTTGTCCGCGCCCGACGCCCGGTACCCTTCAAGCAACCGTTCAGGGTTGTCCCCGAAGTAGAGGTTTCTGTCGCACTCAAAACCGCCTTTCGGGTCCCGCCAGCCGCTTCCCATGATGTTGCCGTACACCTTGAACGACGAGAGGATGGTCATATTGTCAGAGCCGTTGAAGACAAGGGTGTTGTGGGTCAGTTCCATATCCACATTCGGCGGAAATGTGCCCGACCTCGTCTCAAGGGAGCGCGGAGAGAGGTTGAGACAGGCCCCGCGCGCGCCGACCCAGACATTGTTGACGACCTGCGCAGGACCTGTGTTCGCACACTGCCAGCACTGGCCGTTGTTCAGGACAAGATTGTCCTTCACGAGGAACTCCTTCACCTCGGCAAAGGTCTGCACGCCGTCAGGATGCCTCAACGCCCATTGTCCGTGGATGAGGTTGCGGACAAGGTTCACGCGATGGCTGTACCAGCCCACCACCACGCCGTCTTCCGCGTTTCCCTCAACCTCGTTTTCCTCAATGACGGCTCCTTTCGTGAACCCCACGCTGATTCCGTGATGGCCGTTTCTTGCCACGACGCACCGCCTGACCGCGAGGTCTGCCTGATAGGAGACAGAGACGCCTGAGTCCACGTTGTGGTGGATGATGCAGTTGCGCACCTCGACATTGTGTCCACGAGAACTTTCCGACCCTCTGCCGCCGATGCCTGCGCCCGCTGACCGGGTGATCTCCAGACCGTCAAAGACAAGGTGGCCGCAGCCGGGCGCCCAACTGACAAGACGGTCAGTTCCCTTCCTGCTCGCCTCGATGACGACTTTGTTCGGGTCAGCGTCGTTGAAAGGCCTGATGAACAGCGTGTACGGCGAGCGTCTCGTGTCTATCGCCCACTGCCCGGGCGCCGAGATGATGCTGACGAGGTTCTTGACAAAGTATTCGTCGCCCTTCTCAATCGGCGTGCGGCGCGGAGCGTCAACGACAAGTTCGTGCGTCGCAGGGTCGTACTTCGTGATGGTTCCCGTGTCGTAGTTTGTCGTTCTGGCGTTGCGAACCGTCAACTGCCCTCCTTCCCAGAACCCTGCCGGCTGGATGAGCCGCTTTGTGTCCACAAGCCGTCTGTCGTCCCCACTTTCCGCAGGATACCGGGTCCTTGCCTGCGTGGGCCACCGGGAGAGAGCCATCTGTCTGTCGTCCTGAAACACCGCGGTGACCTTCCAGTCAACCTCAGCGACCCATATCCTCTCCCAGTCAGGGTTGCCCTGCGCCTCCTCTTTCGTGCACTTCCGCCAGTTTCTCACCACCTCTGCGCCGCTGATAACCACCCGCTCACCAGGCGCTGCCTGTACCACGATGGGCTTGCCTTCCTCTCCGGAGACGGCGACCGCCAGTTCCTCTCGGTAGACGCCTGCCTTGACGAGGACGGTATCTCCCGGCTTCGCCTTCGCGACCGCCGCGCTGATGCTCTTGAGCGGCTGCTGCGCGCTCCCCGTACCCTGATCGCTGGCAGACGGGTGTCTCTGGTCAACCACCCACTCTCTCCCGGACAGGGGTCCTGCCCAGACGACAAGGCCGCCGAGCCCGGCCGCCACAACCCACCTTCTCATCCTTCTCATCTCGCCCTCCTTGTTTTCTCTGCCTCTTCGCACGCGGCAAACGCCCTTCTCACCTTCCTCCGAAGGGCCGCGTCAGCCGTCAGGTCGTACCCGGTGAGCGCCATCGCTTTCGCCGCGCAGACCATACCCGCAAGCCCCGCCTCCGAGCGCGACGCCTCGGCGTACTTGCGCGTGTGGTGGTCAACCCCTTCAGGAACCATCTTGAAGTAGGGATGGATACTCGGTATCACCTGCGACACGTTCCCGAAGTCGGTACTGCCGATGGGAGCGTCGTCCGGCCACTCTTGTGGTTCGATGCCGATGAACCGGAGGTTGTCCGCGTACGCCTCTTCCAGGGCCGCGTTCCCCCGCATCGGCAGCATCGGGTGAAACGGACGACTGACCGCGAGGCGAACACCTGCGGCACGCGCCGCGCCCTTCGCGCAGTCAACGACTCTTTCTCCCAGTTCCTCGAGGTAGTTCATCTCTCGGCATCTCACGGCGACCTGAACCTGCGCGAAGTCCGGTATCCTGCCGAGGAGTTCCCCTCCCTTCGGAATGATGGCCTGTATCCTGCACCTGTCCCTCACCTGCTGGCGCAGGAGTCCTATCGCCTGATAGGCGAGGACTGCCGCGTCCAGCGCGTTTTGTCCCTTGTCCGGCGCGCTCACGGCAAGAGACCCCTTGCCGCGAAAATCGAATGTGTATCCGATGCGGCCCATCATCTCTCTGTGAGGCAGGGTGCGGGGGCCGCCGTGGCACATCATCGCGAACTGGATTCCGTCGAAGACGCCGCGGTTGAGAAGCTCGACTTTTCCGCCAAACCCCTCCTCGGCAGGGCAGCCGACGACCCTCACCCTGCACGGCGCGGTCCGCGAGAGAGCATCCGCCGCCAGACAGGCCGCCGCCCCGATGAGGTTGTGGCCGCAGGCGTGGCCGAGGCCGGGCAGCGCGTCGTACTCCGCGCAAAAGGCGACGACCGGAGCGTGGCGGACTGTCTCTTTGCTCGCAAGAAAGGCGGTGGGCATACCGGCTCCTCGCCGGACATCGAATCCGGCCTCTTCCAGCGCCCCTGCCAGCCACGCCGCTGCCCGAACCTCCTCGCGCCCGACCTCGGGATGGGCGTGGATGCGCAGAGCAATCTCCTTCCAGACAGGCGCGCGCTCTTCGACCGCCTTCACGATCCGCATCTTCATGCGGCGCCTCTCGTCCATCGGGAATGCTCCTTAGCGTCGCAGGTCGAGATGATGCCCGGCTCTGCCCTTATCTGCCCCGCTTGTTTTGACGACGCATCCCCTTTCTCAACTACGCCGGCTTCGGGCGGGAATGCCGGGTAATCGCCTCAGCCACCTCAACGTGGTACGCGAACAGTTCCGGCGTTCCGCCTGTGTGGATGAACACGACGGTCTCTCCCGGCGAGAACGTCCCTGTCCTGACGCAGTCAATCAGGCCGGCCAGCCCCTTGCCGGTATACACCGGTCCAGCGACAATGCCTTCGGTTCTTCCCGCCAGACATATCGCCTCAAGACATTCAGGGCTCGGCTGTGCGTATCCCGGCCCGACATACCTCTGCGTGAAGTCCACCTCGTCTGGAGAAAACTTCTCGTCATAGCCAAGAAGCGCGGCCGCATCGGTCGCAATCCCCGCGATTATCTCCTTCACCTGCTGCTCTGTCCGCGTGTAGGAGACCCCGAAGGTGGTGACCAGACCCTCGTACCCCAGCAGCCTCTTCCCGAGCACAATCCCGGCAGGCGTGCCGCTTCCGCCGGCAAGGCAGATGCGGTCAGGACTCACCCCGCAACGCTCCATCTCCTCGAGAATCTCTGCAAGACACAGCGCATAGCCGACCGCACCGAACAGTTCGTCTCTCCTGCCTATGCGGTACGGCTTTTTGCCCTCCGCGGTCAATGTCTCCTCGAGTTTCCTCAGAACTGCCGGCTGGTCTTCACCCAGTTCAATCATTGTGATGCGGGCTCCGTACAGGTGAGAGAGAAGAAGGTTTCCCTGCCACGGGCCATCCGTCTTCGCGTCTTTCATCAGGCCGAGGTAGCAGGGAACCCCCAGCATCGCGCAGACGCCCGCCACCTGCCTGCAGTAGTTCGACTGTCCCGCAAGGCCGAACACAACGCAGTCGTACCCTTCGGCGCAGATGTGGCCGAAGGAGAACTCGAGTTTCCGCACCTTGTTGCCGCCGAAGGCGCAGGTGATGAGGTCGTCCCTCTTGACGAAGATGCGCAGCTTCCCGCCG
>Ga0101944_10001080_pt1 | contig 63218 bp, 50 predicted proteins | sample DewCreD2012metaG_FD_75245 | JGI IMG/M metagenome (GOLD analysis project Ga0101944, IMG submission 75245) | Hot spring sediment bacterial and archeal communities from British Columbia, Canada, to study Microbial Dark Matter (Phase II) - Dewar... ...
GATCACGTTGATGCCGCTCTGGAAGATGTCCCAATATTCTTTGAGGTTGCCGTTGGTGTTCCCCATGGCGTGGGTGTATTCGACCAGCAACATGGGCATCTGGGGCCGCTTGCGGGCATGGGCCAGCACCTGCTCGGGGGTGGGGTACATCCAGGAGTTGAATTCGGTATTGGAGCCGCCTGCCCGCGAGGAGCCTTCGTAGTGGAACGGGCGCGAAGGGTCGCGCCGTTTGGACCACTGGAAAACGGCGGCGATGTTGGGTCCGTCGCCGGACTCATTGCCCAGCGACCAGATGATGACGGAAGGATGATTCTTGTCGCGCTCCACCATGCGTTCGAAGCGGTTCAAGAACAGAGGCTGCCAGGCGAGGTCGTTGGCGAGCCGGTTTTTCGGGGAGAGCCCATAGTGGTGCGTTTCGATGTTGGCTTCATCGATCACGTAGAGGCCGTAGCGGTCGCAAAGTTCGTACCACTCGGGGGCGTTGGGGTAATGCGAAGTCCGCACGGCGTTGAAGTTGAATTGCTTCATCAGCGTGATGTCGCGGATCATGGACTCGCGCGTCACATAGTGGCCCGTATCGGGGTCGTGCTCGTGGCGGTTGGCGCCCCGCAGCAGGACCGGGCTGCCGTTGACGAAGAGTTTGCCCTCGCGGATCTCGACCTTGCGGAATCCCACGTTGGCCGGGATCACCTCGACGGTGTTGCCGGCCGCGCCGGTCAATGTGAGCAGAAGGTGGTAGAGGTTGGGGGTTTCGGCGGTCCACCTGCGCGGGTTGGGCACCGGGACGGAAAAAGAGAGGCTGGACTCGGCCGCCCCCGGCTGGATCTTCTGCGTCTGAGGGGCAAAGACCGGCTTGCCCGCCGCATCCAGCAGATCCAGCGAGACGGTTCCCGCGCTCAGTTTGCCGGCGTAGTTGACCACCTCGGCCCGCACGCGCAGGGTGGCGTCCCGGTACTGGGAATCCAGCTCGGTCTGCACCTCGAAATCCCGGATGTGCTGGTCAGCCGTGCTCCACAGGTAGACGTTCCGGTAGATGCCGCTGAGCCGCCAGTAGTCCTGGTCTTCGAGGTAAGAGCCGTCGCTGTAGCGGTACACCTCCACCGCCAGAAGGTTCGTTCCCGGTTTGACGTGTCTGGTGATGTTGAACTCAGCGGGCGTCCGGCTGTCTTCGCTGTAGCCCACCTTCTGGCCGTTGACCCAAACGTAGAAGGCGGAGTCCACGCCGTCAAAATGGAGGAAGACCTGGCGGCCCTTCCATGCTTCCGGCAGCGTGAATGTCGTCCGGTAGGAGCCCACGGAGTTGCGGTCTTTCGGGACCACCGGCGGCGCGTTCTCGTCCTGGAGGAAGGGATAGACGATGTTGGTGTAGATGGGAATATCGCAGCCGTGCAACTGATAGTTGGAAGGCACGGGGATGGTCCGCCACTTGGCGTCGTCGAAATCTGCCCGATAGAACTCGGCGGGCCTGGCCGCGGGGTTTGGCGAACAATGGAACTTCCAGTTTCCATTGAGGGACCGGAACCAGGGGGACTTGGCCATCTGGCCGCTTCGGGCCAGCGCGGCGGAGGGATAGACCATCATGGACGCATGCGGGCGCTCCGCGCCGACTTGAATCACCGCCAGATCGTCCCACTCGGGCCGTGGCTGCGCCGAGGCAACCGCGGCCAACAACATCATCAGACACAAGAGCTTCTTCATGTTCGTTCCCCGCGAGATTCTTCGGTTTCCACAAACAGAATGACCAGCGCCAACCACAACGCGTTGGCGAGCAAGAGATGAAGCAACTGCATCCACACCGGCGCTTTCAAGATCACGTTGATGATCCCGGCCCCCCATTGCACCAACACTAGGGCGGCCGCCCACATCCGCGCCTGGCGAGCCACGGCATTTCGCTCCCTGGCGGCCGCGCCGAGCGCCGCCCAAATCAGAAAGGCGCCCGCCAGAACGGCGATGAAGGGGTGCAGCAGGCGCAACCGAACCAGGTCGCCGGCGGCCGCAGCGGGGTCTGCCGGGTGCGCTCCCGCTGCTGCCGCTCCCAGAATCAGCGTGTCGCCCAGGGCCGCCACCGCGCCGGTGACGCTGATGAGCAGAGCCGCCGGCAGCGCCGCCGCAATGAGACGGGGCCGAGGGGCGGTTCGTGTCGAACCCTTGCGGTGGGAATGCCACGCTGTGAGGGCCAGCACCGCCAGCAGAAGTTGCGTGTTGACCAAGTGCGCCGATAAATACCAGGCGCGGCCCGGCGAAGCGTTGTAGGCTACGTATTCGAGCAGCACGAGGCCAGCGCCCAGCAAGGCCTCGATGACTAAAAACGCCGCCGAAAGTACGGCGAACTTCCTCACGCGGTTTCCTTGCGGAAAGGCCCGGAGGGCCCACACCGTCAACGCCGCCACCAGCAACAGCGACAGTCCGCTGGTCAGCCGGTGCGTGAACTCGATCCGGGTGGCCGCTTCGGGCGCCCTTGGGATGACCTCGCCGTTGCACAGCGGCCAGTGGCTGCCGCAGCCCGCGCCGGAGCCGGTCGCGCGGACGTAAGCGCCCCACAGCACCACTAGCAGCGTGTAGGCCAGGACAAGATACGCGTACCGGGTGAACCAGCGCGAACGGGCGCGCCCGTCGTCGATCATACAGGCTCCGTCTCAACCAGGATAATGGATCTGTGCCGCGCCGCCGCCCTACCCTTTGGTATGCCGCTTGGTACGCCTGCATCGCCGCGGGGTTCGCGCTGCTGGGTCTCCGCGCCCTGCTGCTGGGCGCCCCGTGGTGGGCCGCGGCGCTGCGCTGGGTCATCGCCGCGGGCTTTCTGACCCTGGCCTGGCTGGAATGGAGAGCGTTCCGCCGCTGAGCTTTACCGGATGCGCCAACAGAAGCTGAGCGAAGGCGTCATTAGATGGAGAAAGCCGCGCGCGCTTGCATATGGGACGGGCTCGATGACCAGCTTTGGGAAGGGAGTCACATAGTCCAGGAACTCTGCACGGAACGAGACAGAGGGGTGCAAGACCCAATCGACTCCGATGCCGGCCACAACCAGGGCTTTCCAATCTCCGGCAGCCCGCAGCCGTGCGATTTCCGACAGAGGCGGGTTCAGCGTCTCCGGCCCGGTGACTTCATAGCGCTTGGCGCCGAGGCCGGCTGTAAGGTATGGGTGCAGCCGGGCTCCTGGTCCCCGCAGCGAAAACCGTAGTGCGAAATGCAGCGCGTGGGATTGACCCTGCACGTTGGTGCGGACGCCGCGCGATTCCAGAAAAGGGTCGCCGTCTTGATAGGTGTAGCGCAGCTCTCCGGCAAGGCGCTCATGGCGGTGCTCGGCCAGCCAAGCGGTCAGAGTGAAGCGGCTGCGCACGCCTGCCGCCGCGATCCCAGCAGGAGCGAAGACCCGCCCGTTGCGGTAGAAGCCATAGCCAGCGCCCGCGCCGAGCTCCCAGCCTTGGCCTTGGGCCGCGCCGAACGCCAGCGCGTGGAGCAGCAGCGCCGCCAGCCACCGCCGCGCGGCTGAGAGCACTGAGAGGAACCTCTGAGCGGGGCGCAGAACGGGGAATGAAAACGGGCGGCGGGTAAGGGGGGCCAAGGCCGGCACGAATGCCGGCCGCAGGCCTGGAGGCCTGTCCCACATGAGAATGCCTGCCCCACGGGGCCGCGCGAGGCGTCTACGAGGGAGATCCACCAAGAATATGATCGCGCCGCCGAGGTTGAGCGGGGGATCGGGGATCCTTCCCGCGGCATGGCGCGGGACCCCAACCGGGCCTTTCCGAAACCGCGAGCTATGGGATCTCGGCAGGGTTGATGACGCGCCGAACGGCCGCGCTTCCATCCAGCGCCGCCGTCATCGCCGCCGGTCCTCACGGAACTGTTCGGCAGCAGGCCGAAGGCGTTTTGGGGTCAAGGTCAGCGGTTGTTTTCGTAACTGCTCCAGGATGGCGCGGCGGCGTGAGGGGGCGCGGCCTGGAGCCGAGGATTGCTTACTCCGCCGCATGAGTTCAGGGTACTGCGATTTCCGCAGTCTCGGCGGCGTTGAAGTAGATGCAATCCGGATGATGAAAGACCAGGGCGCTGACGCTGGCCTCCGGGTCCATCATCCAGCCTTCGGTGAGCTGCACGCCGATCTGTTCGGGCCGCAGCAGCTTCCAGATCACGGCTTGATCCTCGAGGTTCGGACAAGCCGGGTATCCGAAGCTGTAGCGTTTGCCGCGGTAGCGGGCCTTGAAGCGGTCCTTCATTGTCATCGAGGGCGGATCCGGAAAACCCCAGTCTTCCCGGATGCGGCGGTGCAGCCATTCGGCCGCCGCCTCGGCCGTCTCCAGGGCCAGAGCTTGCAGCGCGTGCGCGCGGAAGTATTCGCCGGCCTGCTTGGCCTGCTCGGCTCGTTCCCGCACTCCTTCTCCGGCCGTAACGACGAAGATGGCGAGTTGGTCCCGGCGTCCCTGCTCCGGGTCGAGCACGAAGTCCGCCAGGCACAGGCCGTCTTCGCGAGCCTGCCTGGGGAAACGCAAGGATGCCACAGGCGCTTCCCCGCCGGCCTCGTACAGCAGGACAGATTCCCCGTTGCGATCCGCCTCGAAGAAACGCCATACGGCGCGGACCTTCAGGAAGCTGCGCGCCCAGTCCTTGACTTCTTCGACTTTGTGGAAGAGCTCCAGGGCCTTAGTGTCGCGAGCGGCCAAAGACTTTTCGAACGCGCCGCGGAAGCCCAGGTGCTTGCCGTAAAGCATCTGCGGGTTGACGTAGGTCCAGATCTCATCCAGATGCGGAACCAGGCGCACCTTGCGGTCCGGATAGGGGAGCGGCGGAACCGGCACATCGGTTCTCACTTTTGAGCTTCGCTGAGGCGGCGCGGGCGCTGGAGACTTGGCCGCGGCCGCCGGCGGTCCCTGCGTCGCTTCCGCGGGCCGGTGGGCCCGCAGTACCTCGTCCCGCCTCTCCGGATCCATGACTTCGTTCAGTAGGCGCAGCCCGCTCATGGCGTCCTTGGCGTAGATCACCGCCTCCTGATAAGCCGGAGCGATCTTGAGCCGGGTAAACCGGTCCGAAAGCGCCGCGCCTCCGACGAACAGCGGCACGCGGACGCCGGCCTCGCGCAGGTCCTCGGCGGTGACGACCATTTGCTGGGCGCTTTTCACCAACAGCCCGGACAGCCCGATGGCGTCGGGCTTGTGGCGGTGATAGCTTTCGATGATCACCTCCGGCGGAACTTTGATCCCCAGGTTGATGACTTCGTAGCCGTTGTTGCTGAAAATGATCTCGACCAGGTTCTTGCCGATGTCGTGCACATCTCCTTTGACCGTGGCTAGGATCACTTTGCCGCGGGCGGCGGTCTCGGCCTTCTCCATGAACTTTTCCAGGTAGCTCACGGCGGCCTTCATCGCCTCGGCCGATTGCAGGACCTCGGCTACGATCAGTTCGTTGTTGTTGAACAAGCGCCCCACCTCGGCCATGCCGGCCATGAGCGGGCCGTTGATGATGTCGAGCGGAGCGGCGCCTTCGGCGAGCTTGCGGTCCAAGTCTTCGATCAGCCCGTCTTTGGATCCCTCGATGATGTAACGCGCCAGGCGCTCGTCGAGGGGGAGTTGCTGACGTTGTTGAGGCCGGGCTTCGGCGGCCTTGTGCCGGAAATGCTCGGTGATGGCGGCGATGTGGAACTGGTTGATGGCGATCTTTTGCTCGCGCGTCTGGGCCCGCCAGTCTTCGGGCGCCGTCCGGAGCTCCTCGGGCCCAGCGGCCGGAGGCGTATTGAACAAGACGTGCTCGGCCAGGCGCCGCTCCTGTTCCGGAATCGAGGCGAAGCGTTCCAGTTTCTCCGCGTTCACGATCGCCAGGTCCAGGCCGGCTTTGGTCGCATAGTAAAGAAAGACGGAGTTCACCACCTCGCGCGCCGCCGCGGGCAAGCCGAAGGAAACGTTGGAGATGCCCAGCAAAGTCTTCACCCCGGGCAGCCGCTCCTTGATGAGCGGCACCGCCTCGATGGTCTCGACTGCGCCGCCGATGTAGTTCTCGTCTCCGGTGGCGCAAGGGAAGACCAGCGGGTCGATGATGATGTCCTCCGGAGGAATCCCGTACTTCTGGGTAAGCAGTCGGTAGGAACGTTCTGCTACGGCCAGCTTGCGCTCACGGGTGAAGGCCTGGGCCTGGACCGGGTCCTCGTCGATCGTGCCCACCACCACCGCCGCGCCATAGCTGCGGGCCAGCGGGCAGATGCGGCGGAACTTCTCCTCGCCGTCTTCGAGGTTGACGGAGTTGATGATGCTCTTGCCCTGGCAGTAGGTCAGGGCCAGCTCCACGGCGGCGGGATCGGTGGAGTCGATCATGATGGGCGCTTTGATCTTGCGGATGAGCCGGTCGTAGAAGGGCGGGATGTCGCGGATCTCCTCGCGCTCGCTCGATTGGAGGCAAACATCCACGATGTGGGCGCCGTTACGGACCTGGCGGCGGGCGATCTCGCTGGCCTCCTCCCACTTTTCGGCGGCGATCATCTGCTTAAACAGGCGCGAGCCGATGACGTTGGTCCGCTCGCCCACCAGCAGCGGGCGGTTGCTGTCCTCGGCCTCCACCAGCTCAATGCCGGAGAAGAAGGTCCGGGCGCGGCGCTCGGGCGGCCGCCGGGGCGCTTTGCCCTCGCACATCTGGGCCACGGCTCGGATGTGGGCGGGCGTGGTGCCGCAGCAGCCTCCCACCAGATTCAACCAGCCGCTCCGCACGAACCGCTCCAGTTGCGCAGCCAGCGTCTCCGGCGTTTCTCCGTAGCGGCCCTCTTCGTCGGGCAATCCTGCGTTGGGATAGCAGGAGACGTTTGTCCAGGCCATCTCGTGCAGGGTGCGGATGTGGTCAGTCATGAACTCCGGGCCGGTGGCGCAGTTGAGGCCGATCGCCAACAGCTCGGCGTGAGAGACCGACACCCAGAAAGCGTCTACTGCTTGGCCGGCGAGCATTGTGCCCGTCGGCTCGATGGTGCCCGAGAGCACAACCGGCGTCCGCCTTCCGAACTCCCGCGCGGCCCGCTCCACGCCGAGCAGCGCCGCCTTCACGTTCCGGGTATCCTGGCAGGTTTCGATCAGGAGCAGGTCCACGCCGCCCTCGAGCAGCGCCAGCGCCTGCTCAAAGTAAGCGTCCCGGAGTTGGGCGAAAGTCACCCCGCCAGTGACGCTGATGGCCTTGGTGGTGGGGCCCATCGCGCCCGCCACCCAGCGGGGTTTGCCGGGAGTGGAAAACTCCTCGGCCGCCTGCCGGGCCAACCGGGCCGCGGCGCGGTTCAGCTCTGCGGTTTGATCCGCCAGCCCGTATTCCTCGAGGACGATCCGCGTGCCTCCGAAGGTGTTGGTTTCAACGATGTCCGCGCCGGCCTCGTAGTAGGCCCGGTGCACGCCCAAGACTACGTCGGGCCGCGTGCGCGTGAGGTATTCGTTGCACCCTTCGTAGCGCGGGCCTCCGAAGTCTTGGGGGCCCAGCCGCGCCTGTTGCAGCATGGTGCCCATGGCCCCGTCCAGGACCAGGATGCGCTCTTGAAATGCGTCCAGCAGTTCTTTTCGCCTTTGTTCCGGATGACTCATGTGGCAGGCATGCGGCCCCGTAGCGAGTTCTGCCGCCCAGTCGCCTTGCTCTCATTGTAACTTGAGCCCTCGGCGGGCTTTGCCGCGGTCCTCAGCCTGCGGGCAAGGTGACGGTGAACTTGGAGCCTTTGCCGAGCTGGCTTTCGGCCGCTACGCTGCCGCCCATGCGCTCGACGGCGCACACGGCCGGTATAGAGTTCGGAGCCGTTTGACCAGATTTCTCCGGCAGTCTATTCTTGGAAGTGGGGTTCAACTGTTCAACAGTTGAACAAAGCTTATGCCCATTGTCACGGTGAAGAGCAAGTACCAGATTGTGATCCCGCGGGCCGTCCGCGAACAGATCGGCGTGAGTGTCGGCGATCTTCTCGAGGCCAGAGTCGAACGCGGGAAGATCACCTTTACCCCCAAGGCGCTGGTCGAGCGCGGGCTCCTGGAGAGCCTGGCGGACTATAAGCAAGGACGCGCCTACGGCCCCTTCCGGTCCGCGGATGAACTGGCGAGGTCCCTTGAGCGGGAGTCCAGACGCCTGCGCACTAGGAAGCCCAAAGATGCGGCTTGATGAGACTGTCCTATTCGAGGCACTTCCTGGAACAATATGCTGCGGCTCCGCTGCCAGTGCAACGCGCGTTTGTGAAGCAGGCGGCCCTGCTGCTGAAGGATTTGCGCCACCCTTCACTTCGCGCGAAGAAATATCAGGCCGGGGTGGACATCTGGCAGGCACGGGTGACCCGCAGTTGGAGGTTCTACTTCAGTATTGTGGGCGACGAATACCGCCTGCACGAGATTGTACGCCACCCTAAGTGACGCCAGAACATCGATTGGCCTGGGCCTCCGTCGTGTGACTCGGCGCCGGCCCCGAAGGTTTGTCAGCGGCCCTCAGCCTGCGGGCAAGGTGACGGTGAACTTGGAGCCTTTGCCGAGCTGGCTTTCGGCCGCTACGCTGCCGCCCATGCGCTCCACGGCGTGCTTGACGATTGAAAGCCCAAGCCCCGTGCCTCCCGCCGCCCGCGAGCGAGCCTTGTCCACCCGGTAGAACCGCTCGAAGACCCGCGGCAGATCGGACGAAGGGATGCCGATGCCGTTGTCCGTCACGCTGATTCGCACCCGTCCATCCTCGGACCGGGCGGCATCGATCCATACCTCCCCACCCGGACGGTTGAATTTCACCGCATTGTCGACAAGGTTCAGCAGGACCTGCTCCAGCCGGATCTTGTTGGCCATGACGAACAGGTAGGTGTCCACACTGCGGTGGATTCTCACCTGCCGCAAGGCAGCCTCGCTTTCGACGGCGGTCACGGCGGCCTCCACCGCGTCGCGCACCGAGACCCGCTCCGGCGGAGGTCCCGCGTCGGCCGATTCCAACTCCGAAAGGGCCAGCAAATCGGAGGCGATGTTGTTGAGGCGCGCGGCGTGCGCCTTGATGATCTCCACAAAGCGCCGCCGGTTCTGTTCGTCTTCCAGTCCGCCGCTTAAGAGGGTCTCGGCGTAGCCTTGAATCGCGGCCAAGGGCGTCCGCAATTCATGCGAAACGTTGGCCACAAAATCCCGGCGCACGCGCTCCAGGCGCTCCAAGTCCGTGATGTCGTGCAGCACGGCGATGGCGCCCCTGCCCCCCGCAAGCTCCAGCGGGGCCACGTGCACCTGGTAGGTGCGGCCCTCCGCCGCCGCCAGTTGCACGCGGAGCTGATGCGGAGCGTTCTCCACCAGCACCTTCGCCAGGGCCTCGATCAATACTGGATCGCGGACCAGCTCCAGCACGGGCAGCCGCTCCGGCACCGGATAGGAAGCCCGCACCGCGCGGGCGAACGTCTCGTTGCAGAACACCACGCACAGCTCGTGATTGACCGCCAGAACCCCCTCCACCATGCTCGAGAGAATCGCCTCCCGGCGGGTGGCTTCCAGCCGCAGTCGTTCCAACATATCCCGTAGTTGCCGCGCCATGCGGTTGAGCGAGCGCGCCAGCGCGCCGATTTCGTCTTGCGGCCCCACCGGGAGTTCCTGATCGAAGCGGGCCGAAACCAATCCCTCGGCGAAGCGCTGGAGCTGTTGAATCCGCGAATTTAACGACCGCGCCAGGATGAACGCCGCCGCCAGCGCCAGCAGCGCCGCCGCCAGAGAGACCTCCAGGATCCGCCAGCGCACCTCCGCCACGGCGCTTTCCACGTGCTCGGCCGGAATCGCCAGCCGCAACACATAGCCCGGGGATCGATACACCTTCACGGGCAACGCCCAGTAGAGCAGCTCGCGGTCCAAGGTTTCGCTGTATCGGCGCGCCGAGCCGGTCCTGCCGGCCAGCGCGGCCTGCACCTCCGGGCGCCCGGCGTGGTTCTCCATCAGCTCCGGCCTCTGATCCGAATCCGCCAGAACCCTTCCATCCGGCGCGATGACTGTCAGCCGCGCTCCCGCGCGCGCCCGGGCGGCGCTCACCCAGACGGGGAGCTGATCCGGCGCCAATTCTTCCATTTCCCCCGCCAGGATCTGGGCCCGGGCCGCAAGATCCGCCTCCGCGCTGCGCAGCTCGCGCTGCGCGGTGTAGCGCGTCAGCAGGGCGTCCAGAAAGATCACGGCGCCCAGAATCAGCAGAAGCGACCCCAGCAGGAGTTTCCGGAAAAACGGCCCCGGGACGGTCATCTCATCTCCGTTCTTCGGCGTGATGCCGCACATCCACTCCTTGGATCACGAACAGGGCATCCTCAGCGATGTTGGTGGCGTGATCTGCGATCCTTTCCAGATTGCGGGCCACGAAGAGCAAATCGATCGCCCGCGGAATGGCATCCGGCTCGGCCTGCATAAACTGGATCAACTCCTGGTAGATGTCATCCCGCAGGTCGTCCACGGCGTCGTCGCTCAGGAGCACGTTTCGAGCGAGCTCCGCATCCCGCCGCACGAAGCTGTCCAAACTGTCATGCACCATGCGCTCGGCCAGCTCCGCCATTCGCGGGATGTCCACCGCCGGGTGGATGGGCGGCTGCTCGATCAGTGACAGCGCCCGCTCGACGATGTTCACCGCCAGATCGCCCATCCGCTCCAGGTCGTTGTTGATCTTGATCGCCGCGGTCAGGAAGCGGAGATCCCGGGCCATGGGCTGCTGGGTGGCTAGCAGGCGGGTGGCCATCTCGTCGATCTGAATCTCCATCTGGTTGATGCGCGCCTCGTTGACCAGCACCTGCTGGGCGCGGCTGGGGCTCCGCTCCACCAGCGACTCGACGCTTTCGTGCACGGCCAGCTCCACTAAGCCGGCCATCGCCAGCAGTTCCTTCTGCAAGTCGTCCAGTTCTTCTATGAAGTGGCGCAAGCTCTCCTCGCTCGATTCCGCTCTGGCCTATCCGAACCGCCCGGTAATGTAGTCCTCGGTCTCCCTCATCTTCGGCCGGGTGAAAATGACCTCGGTCTGGTCGAATTCTATCAGCTTCCCCATCAGGAAGAAGCCCGTATATTGGGCCACGCGCGCCGCCTGCTGCATATTGTGTGTGACGATGACAATGGTGCAATTGTCCTTCAACGAAAACAGCAGATCTTCAATCTTGGCGGTGGCGATGGGATCCAGCGCCGAGCAAGGCTCATCCAACAAGAGCACTTCCGGGTTGACTGCCAGCGCGCGGGCAATGCACAGGCGCTGCTGCTGGCCTCCCGATAGCGCCCAGGCCGGCGCGTGGAGCTGATCCTTGACCTCATCCCACAGCGCTGCGCGTTTCAAGCTGTTCTCGACGGCGTCGGCCAATTCCCCCCGGCTCATGCGGTGATTCACACGGAGCCCATAGGCGACGTTGTCGAAAATCGACTTGGGGAAGGGGTTGGACTTTTGAAACACCATCCCCACCCGCCGCCGCAGCTCCACCACGTCCATCGCCAGGATGTTCTCCCCGTCCAACAGAACCTCGCCTTCGGCGCGCGCATGCCGCACCACCTCGTACATCCGGTTTAGGGTTCTCAGAAAGGTGGACTTGCCGCAGCCCGAAGGCCCGATCAGCGCCGTAACCTGCCGCTCGGGGATTTTAAGGTTCACGTCGAACAGCGCCTGCTGCGCGCCGTAGAAGAAGTTCAGACGGGAGACTTCCAGCTTGGGTTTAAAACTGGTAGGTTTCGGAGCCATATCGGCCTCTGCCAGCGGCGGCAGCGTGATTCCGCTTTCTACAATTGTCTTTTGGCCAACGATCATCTTCCAGACCTCCGGGCCATTCTCATGGACAAGATCCGGTGGGCTGCGATATTAACCGCTAGCATCGAGACTAACAGAACTAGTCCGGCGGCCCAAGCCTGGCGGTGCCAGTCCTCATAGGGCGCGATCGCGTAAGTGAAGATCATCACCGGCAGCGAAGCGGTCGGCTGGTCCCAGCCGGGCGACCAAAAGCGGTTATTGAAGGCGGTAAACAAAAGCGGCGCCGTTTCTCCCGCCACGCGCGCCACGCCCAGCAGCGTTCCGGTGAGCACCGCGTGCATCGAGGCCGGGATGACCACCGTCGCCACCATCCGCCACTTGCTCGCTCCCAGCGCCAGCGCCGCTTCCCGCAGCGAGTCCGGCACCGCCCGGAGGAACTGCTCGGTGGTCCGCATGGTCACGGGGACGATCATCAACGCCAGCGCCAGACCGCCGGCCAGCGTCGAGAAGCGCTTCATCGGCATCACCACCAGGGCATAGATGAAGATTCCGATCACGATCGAAGGCACGCCGTTCAGCAGGTCGGCAACGTAGCGGATCAGCGCGGGAAACTTCCGGCCGCCGAACTCCGCCAGGTACACCCCGCTGATGAACCCCACGGGAACGCCCACCGCGGCGGCCAGCAGCACCAGTTTGAAGCTGCCGACGATCGCGTTGGCCATCCCGCCGCCGGCCTCGCCCACCGGCTTGGGCAGCTGCGTGAAGAAATCCCAATTGATCGAACTGGCCCCTTTCCACACCAGGAAACCCAGGATGCCAAACAGCACCGATACCGTCGCCAGCGTGCACAGCCCCGCCAAGCTGAACATGATGTAATTCACGGCTTTCCGCCACAGATGCAGGTTCGACGTCATCGCGTCTGACCCTTCCGCGAGGTGGCGGCCAGCATGATCCGGGCAATAGCGTTCATGATAATGGTGATCCCAAACAAGACCAGGCCTAACTGGATCAGGGCGCTCAGGTGCATCTCGCCGGTAGCTTCGGTGAATTCATTGGCGATCACCGCTGCGATCGAATAGCCGGACTCGAACAGCGAAGCGCTAATGTTGGGAGCATTGCCGATCACCATGGTCACCGCCATGGTCTCGCCCAGCGCCCGCGCCAGCGCCAGGAAGATCGATCCGGCGATTCCTAACCCGGCGTAAGGCGTCACCACTTGCCAAGCCGCCTCCCAGCGAGTCGCCCCGACTGCAAGCGCCGCTTCGCGCTGTTCCGGCGGCACCGCCAGCAAGGCCTCGCGCGAAATCGAAACGATGTACGGCAGAATCATCACTGCCAGCACCAGGCTCGCCGCCAGCAGACCCACCCCGTACATCGGACCCTGAAAAAAGGGCAGGTATCCGAAATGCTTCTGCAAAAACGGCTGGATCACCTCCCGCAGCAACGGCACCATCGTAAAGATGGCCAGCAACCCGTAGATCACACTGGGGACCGCCGCCAGCAGCTCCACCACGAACGTCAGCGAGTCGGAGATCTTCGGCGGAGCCAGTTCCGACAGGAAGATCGCTGCTGCAACGCCCACCGGCGCCGCCAGCAACAGCGCCAGCACCGAGGTCACCACAGTGCCGTAGATGAACGGCAAAGCCCCGAATTTGTCCTGCACCGGGTCCCACTCGCTCGACAGCAGGAAGCTCCAGCCGAACTCCTTCCGCGAAAGCGACGAAGCGGCATATAACTCGTACACCAGCAGGACGGCGACGACTAAGATGCCGGCGGCAAACGCCCAGGTGAAAAGATGAGCCGCAAGGTCGGCGGGGTTCTGCTTCAGCGCCCGTTGGAGCCAGCCCGGCCTGGATTGCAATTGCGCCTTCACTGAATTTTCGCGATGGCCTTCAGCTCCGCGTCGACGACGCTCTTAGGCAGCGGCGCATAGCCCAGCGGCTCGGCCAATTTCTGTCCCTCGGTGAGCATCCAGCGCAAAAACGCAGTGATCGCCTCGCGATTGCGCGCGTCCGCGATCTTGACCGGGATCAGCAGCCAGGTGAAGCTGGCGATCGGATAGGCGTCCTTGCCGGGCGGATTGGTGATCGACACGCGGAAGTCTTCCGGCATGGCGACCCCGGCCGCGGCCGCCGTCACGCTTCTTAGCTCCGGACGCACAAATACGCCTGCCGCGTTGCGCACGCGGCCGTAAGGAATCTTATTCTGCAACGCGTACACCAGCTCCACGTACCCGATGGAGTTCGGCGTCTGCCGCACCAGCCCGGCAACCCCCTCGTTGCCCTTCGCGCCCAGTCCAGCCGGCCAGCTCACCGACGTGTTTGCTCCCACGCGGCTCTTCCACTCCGGGCTGACCTTGGACAGATAATCCGTCCAGACAAAGGTCGTTCCGCTTCCGTCGGAGCGGTGCACAACCACGATGGGCGCAGCCGGCAGAGCCGCCTTCGGATTGGCCTTCACCAGCTCGGCGTCATTCCACCGCGTGATTTTTCCCAAAAAGATCCCCGCCAGCGCCTCCGGAGTGAAATTCAACTCGCCCGCCACGCCCTTCACGTTGTAAACCGGAACCACGGCGCCAAGGACCGTCGGAAAGTGGAGAACACCGCCCTTGGACTTGGCGAGCTGCTCGTCCGTCATCGGGCTGTCGGTCGCGCCGAAATCCACCGTCCCCGCTTGCAACTGGCGGATGCCTCCTCCCGAGCCGATGGACTGGTAGTTGAACTGAATCTTCGGGTTGCGCTTGTGGTACTCGTCAAACCACTTGGCGTAGACCGGGTAAGGAAAGGTCGCGCCTGCGCCGTTGATCAGCAATTGTGCGACCGCCTGCGCCGGGCAAAGCAACAAGAAGATTGCCACTAGGGGGATGCCTTGCTTCACGTATCTCTCCGATCCCATTCTCTGGCCTCTCCATTACAAAACTGTTACAAAAACGTTAAAACAAGGTCAACTTTTTACAAAAAATCCGTTACAGGATGGTTGCAATCTGGTTTATCATAGGGCTGTGAAAGGACTCCGATCCGCACAAATCCTGCTGGCCTTTGGGCTTGCGGCGGCCGCTGCCGGAGCCCAGCCGTCGGAGTTGTGCATCGAGGACCGCGTTCGGCTGGATGCGGCTGTGGCCGCCAGTTTTGAGCGAGAGTTCCTGATCTTGCTGCGGGGTTGGGAATTCGTATCCTGCGGTCAACAGGCCGTCCGGGTGGTGGTTCGGTTCGATCCGCCGGCTCGCTATGGCGCGGCCCTCGGCTTGGCGTGGTTCGCACAGAACCGGGTCCTGCCGGTGGTGGAAGTCTACCTGAACCCCGTGCTTCGGACCGTGGGGCGGGCGCGCTCCGCCGAGATTGTGGGCCGGGCGCTGGCCCGCGTCGCCGCTCACGAAGTTGCTCACTATGCTTTGCAAAGACTGGACCATGACTCCGCCGGTTTACTTCATCCCCGGTTTGCCTCTGTCCAACTAGCAGGGAAGGACCCGTCCTCCTTCTTGCTGGCTCAACAATAGAAGAGGGGCGCGGGGTTGCCGCGCCCCATTGGTCTATAACGAGTTGGCCGCGCGGCTCTAAAAACTCAACCGCAGACCGAACTGCATCGTTCGCGGCCCGCCCACCGTGTTGGTGATGGTGTTGAACTCCGAGTCGGAAAGGTCGCCGGAGGGCAGAGCGAAGTTCACGTTGTTCAGCACGTTGAAGCCTTCCACGCGAAGCTCCAGTCCCACCCGCTCCGTGAACCGGGTCTCCTTGGAGAGCGCCAGGTCAAACCGCACCTGCTTCGGCCCGCGGAGCACGTTCCGGCCCAGGTTGCCGAAGCCGCCGCCCGGGGAGGCGAGTACGGACTTATTGAAGTACTCCATGGTCTTATCCGGACCGTGCTTGCGCAGGTCGGCCAAGCTTGCGCCCGGAGCCAGGCTGGGACGGCCGAAGCCGAGCCGGAACAATCCGCCCGAACCGTTGCCGAGCGACGCCAGCGCCGCCGGGGTGTTGGCCTCCGGCTCCGGATACCAGATGCTGAACGGAGCGCCGCTCTGGGCCTGCGCCATGCCGGCGATCTGCCATCCCTGCCGCCACGCCGACTTCGAGTTGTAGCCAGGGAACTGGAACACGTAGCTCATGGAAAACCGGTGCGTCCGGTCCAGATCGGACAGCGCACGGTTGGCCCTGAGGTTCCGCTGGTCGCCCTGGACCACGAATCCCGTGTTGGGCACGTCCGGGCGGCCGCCGCCGGCCGTGGAGCCCGGATCGGCCGACGAGTAGTCGATGGCTTTCGAGAACGTGTAGGAGCCCCGGAGCTGAAGGCCGCGCGAGAAGCGCTTATTCAACGCGATTTGTGCGCCGTGGTAAATCGAATTCCCGTTGGACTGAAGCAGCAGGGCCTCGGGGATGTTGAATCCCAGAATCACGCCCCGCGCCTCAAACGGGATCATGACGCTGGTGGTGGAGTTGGGAGCCGGGCGCCCGAAGTTCAGGTCGACCTTCCCCGTGAGCGGGTTCTCGAAGCCGAAGGCCTTACCCAGACCGCGTTCCCGGGCCGTTGCGCCGGGGTTCAGCGGGCCGCGCGGAGCGCCCGCCGCGACGTACACCTGGTTGAAGCGCTCATAGATGTAATCCGGCGTGCGCGGGTCGTTCATATCGTAGCTCTGGTTGAACGCCAGCGCCTGCAACAGCTTGGTTCCTTTGGTGCCCGAGTAGCGCAATTCGAACATCCAGTCCCGGACGAATTCGTGCTGGATGCCGAAGTTCCACTGCTGGATGTAAGGCGTACGGAGATTCCGGTCCACCGCGCGGAACTCGAAGGTCTCGGCCACATTGCCCAGCGCCGGCTGGCCGGTCACCGGGTCGATCGGGTTCGGCGTCCCATCGGCGCCGCGGGTGACCCCCGTTCCGTCACGCAGCACATAGTTCCCGCTGGTTCCTCCCGTGAAGGTCACGCGCATGGGCAAGTACCGGTTGAACGGCAGGTTGGGATCCTGCTGCGAGAAGGCGGTCCGCATCGGCACCCGCCCTGAGGGATACGTCACCTCGATCTCGCGCAGGAAGGGATAGTTGCTGAACACCGTGTTCATGAAGGCGGCCGAGGGGCGGTCAAAGAAGATTCCGTAAGCGCCGCGGAAGACCAGCCGGCCGCTGGCCAAAGGCGAATAGGCGAAGCCGAACCGCGGCTGGAAGTTGTTTAGATCCTGCCCGTTCAGCGTGTGCTTGTTGTTGGCCTTAGCGGAGGCGGCAATGGCCCCGTCGATCGCGGCGAAGCCGGTGTTGCGCACATTGCTCGGCACCAAAAAGGCGTTCACCGGGTTCTCGGTGTTGGTGATCCTGGCGAAATCCACGTTCCCGATCCGGCCGTCTTTCTCCACGGGCCAGCCAAACCAGTCCCAACGCACGCCCAAGTTCAGCGTCAGCCTGGGAGTGACCCGCCAGTCGTCGGCCACGAACCAGCTCAGGTCCGTCATGCGGAACGACTTTTGGGTGAACCCGAACTGCGTGTCGCCCTCCTGGGCCAAGCCCCGCAGGAACTGGTCGAAACTAGCGAACTTTTCGAATTCGACCGCTTGCTCTTCCGGCAAATCCGAATTGTAGCGGTGGCGTTTGAACTCTGCGCCGAACCGCACGCTATGCGGTCCGCGGAACCACGCCAGCGTATTGGAGGCCGTGTAGCTGGCCTGATCGCGGGTGTTGTAGCTGTCGTTCGGCCCGCCGAAAGAGATCCGTGGCCCGCGGAACACGAAGTGGCCCAGCCGCTCGGTGGCAGGCCTTCTATCGAAGTTCAGCGCAGGGTTGTCCAAACCCACCGATGCGTTGGTGATCTTGCCGTAGGCGTCGTCCAGTTGCCGCGTGTTGTTCAGGAAGAACGCCCCGAAGCGGGCCTCGTTGCTGAGGGATGCCCCGAAGGTGTGGACGTCCGACACCGACAGCGTCCGGGCCCGGTCCGCTCTCTTCAACACGAACGGCGACGTCAGGCTGCTGGGGTCCGGGTAGGGATCGTAGCCCGGGAAGTTGCTGAAAAAGAACGTCCCGCTCAACCGGTTGAGCGCCGAAAGCTGGACATCCAGCCGCGTAGTGAACTGGTCTTGCTGGAACTCCGCCGGGAACACGTTGCGCACCAGGGTCAGCGGATTTCCGGCCGCGTCCTTTGTGGAACCCAGCGCCGCCTTGCCCTGAGGCGCGGGAATGATGTAATCCCCCGTGCTCGGGTTCTTCAGGTTGAACAGCTTGAGCGCCACCGAGTCGATCTCGGCCGGACTGGCCAAACCGAAGGCCGGGTTGGTGGCCTTGAACGCGTTAAACAACTTCTCCGCCGTACGCTCGCCCTGGATTAGGTTCAAGGCGTCTGGCAGATGCGAGAGGCTCTGCGCCGTGGGCACGAAGGCCGTAGTGGCATTGGTGCGCTGGTAGCCGCCGAAGAAAAACACCCGGTCTTTGCGGACCGGGCCGCCCAGCGTGAACCCACCCTCGTAGCGCGAGGCTTGCGGCCGCTCGATGCCGTCCCGGTTATAGAAGAAGTCGTTCGCATTGAAAATCTCATTCTGGAAAAACCCGTACAGCGAGCCGTGCAGCTCGTTGCTGCCGCCCCGCGTCACCAACTGGAAGTTGCCGCCGCCGGAACGTCCAACACCCGCGTCGTACATGCTGGTTTGCAGCTTCACTTCTTGCAGCGTCTCCGGCGCCGGCGCGATGTTATCGGTCAACGAGCCCTCGTTGCTCGAAAGATTAGTGGCGTCGATGCCATTGAACAACACGCTGTTGGAGGTGGTCCGCAAACCGTTCACCGACGGCGAGATGTTGCCCGTTCCGTTGACCAGCACGGGCGGCAAATCGGCGCTCACCCCCGGCTCGGCCGCCAGCAGATGGGTAAAGCTGCGGGTTGACGTCGGCACCTGCAAGAGTTCCTTGGTGTCAATCTGGCGGAAGGTCGTCGAGGAGCTCGTGTTCACCAAAGGCATTTCGCCCACGACGGTAACCGCATCCGCCACCTGCCCGACCTCCAGCCGCGCGTTCAGCGTGTGCAGGACCGCAGCCTCAACCGAGACCGCCGTTTGCATCTGCTTGCGGAATCCCGGCGCTTCGAACTCTACCCGGTAAGACCCCACCGGCAGGAACCGCACCTCCCAGTAACCTTCTCCGTTCGTTTTGGTCTCCCGCTGAACGCCGATCTCTTCTCCAAATACTTTCACGTCGGCATTGGGGATCACCAGACCGGCCGCGTCGCGCACCACTCCGGACAAGCCACCCGTGGGTCCGCTCTGCCCGTGCAAGGCCTGCGAGATCGCGCCATACGCGAATACGAAAATAAGCAAAGTCTTGACAAGTTTCATAGTCTGACCTCAGTCACTCGCCAGTCTAGCTTCGGCCAGTTAACAATCCATGAAAAGAGCGCATCTGTACGGTGAAAATGCGGGGCGGCCGCTGGGAAGGTCAATTGAGTCTAGAATTAGGGGTAAATCCGGCGAAGGGCGTCCGCCACTTGTCCGGCCGTGACATTCGGCTGTAGACCGGCATCACCATGCCGGCGGCAACGCTCGAAAAGCTTCTGCCGTCGGCCTCGCTCGCGCTCACCATCAACGGCGTCAACTACGTCTCGAACAAGAACATCGTTTCGCTCGAAACGTCCTGGAAGAACAACGTCCGGCTGGATGGCGGTTTCTTCCCTGGCTCGGGTTTCCAAACGCCAGGCGACGGCGCGAGCGGCGCTATCCGCGGGCGGCTCGAGTTTGGCCCCGCTTTGCCATCTTGCGCGGCGGGTCCTTTTACAGGGCGGAGGGATCGGTCTGGTACACAGACGGCGGTCCCCAAAGCTGCCGGTTTGGGATGAAGTTTCTCAGGATGTGGCCTGGATTGGACCGGTGCGCGACAGTTGGATTCCGATGCGCGGTTCCGCTGGGTGACGGATCCGTTTGAACCGGATCCCCATGCGCCGCAAGGCGCTGCCAATGGCTGCTGTGAATGCCGGTACGCCAACCGCGGCCCGGTTCCTCCGAGGGGGAAGGAGTGTCAACACTCGCGGACCGTCTTGAACCCCATCAACCTGCCCATCCGCTCGATTGCGCCGCTGTAGCTTCCGTAAAACAGGACCCGGTGCAGCCCGCCCGTGAAGCCCTCGGCCATCTTGCGCGCGTCGGCGACCCGCGTGACAATCTTCGTCCGGCAGCCGCGGCGGTCGTCGAGGTTGGCAATCACCTCCCCTTCAGACACCAGGAAGGTCTTCGGACTTGCAAATTTGCCGCAAGTAATCGTCTCCCGCACCGGCAACTCCACCTGAAGGGAAACACCCTTCTCGTCTTCCATGTGGGTGCGGATGATGTAGGGTGAGGGGGGCGATTGCAACCCCATCAGCCGCGTGGCGCTCACACAATGGGCATGAATCACCTCATTCTTGCTCGTGTCAAACGTGGGATCTGACACGAAGCCCGGCTTGCCCGAATAGGAAGTGACCAGCAACTGCGTCATAGTCGATTGGAAATCGGCCTCGCAGACGCCGTAAAGTCCTGCGTCGTTCAGCTTGGAAAACGCCACACAAGGATAGGCTGGCAGCTCGTTTCTCCGGAAGCCGCCCAGACAGTCGATGGTCAGCGCGTTGGCCCTCCTGCGCCGCAGCACCTCCAGTGAGGCCAGATGAAAACGCACCGAGTCGACGATGTCCGGCGGCTTGGGCTCCACAACCTTCAAAGCCGCCCTGCTAAACTCCTGCGCGGCTTCGCCAGCCAGTTTCGGGCTCACCTGCCGGAAAGCCTCCTGAAGCTCCTGGTAGGTAGGGAATTCCACCTGTGTTCCGAACTGTTCCGTCCACGCCTGAAAGGAAGTGGCGTCCGGTGAGCCGGCACGCACCACGAGAACCTTGCTGTTGGCCACGTGGTGGATCGTACGGAACATGCGCAAGTGCGGGACCAAGTCACCGTACTGGCTGCTGTTGATCATGTCCGCTCGCTTGCCCTTCTGGATGTAGCTGGCAAATCTCATGAACGCCCACCCGGTGAGCGGGCGCTGGAAGAGCACCATCGGGGTGTCGATCTTGTCCAGCGCTTCGAACTGCGACGGCGTGTTGGATGTGAGATCCAGCACCAGAATCACGTCTGCGCCTGCGGTGGATCGAATCCACGGCCCTGGGTCCTCGCCGGAATACAGAATTCGGCCGCCAGTGAAACGGACAAGCCCGGGGTGCTTCGCTTCAAGGTCGGCCAGGCGGGCATCGATGCTTGCGGCCTCCTGCTTGACATCCAGGGCCGGGTAGGGCCATGTGGGCTTCGGCGCCGCCAGATAAACCTTGTGGACGACGGCCGGACCGTCCCACGGATCCGATTCACCCCTCGCGCGCGGACCGAATGCCGTCGCCCCCAAACATAAAGTGAAGCTTCTTCGGCTGATCGCAACAGCGGCCATGCAGACAAAGTAACCCTGCATCGGCTCGCTCGTCAACCTCTGGAAGTCGCTCGCAGCCGTTTCGGAATTTCTGTGCGCGGATGGGTCTGGAAGCGGGGAAATGTGCCCTGCCGGGGCCAACTCGGGGGTGAGGAGACAGGCGGGGCATTTTCGGAGACGGGATTTCCTGCTGGGGATTACGCGGGCACGTGGGGATGGAAAAGAACGAAACCGCAACCGGCGGGCCGGGCGGCTAACTGCTGTCGGGCGCTTTGGGCGGCGACAGACTGAGCCGAAACAGGCGAAGCAGCTCCATGGCAGTGCGCACCGGATGCGTGCCGCGGTGCAGGTAGCGCAGCCTGTAGAGCCGTTCCAGGGTCAAGGCCAGCACCAGGATCAGCCACTGGAGCAGCAAGCTGTTGGCTTGGTGATGGCAGATGTGTTCCATCCCGTGCCGGCTCTTGGCCTCGTTGAAGCCCTGGTTTTCGATCTCCCAGCGGCTCTTGGCTATGGGGTACAGCGTGCGGCTGCTGACCCGGCGGGGGGAGAAGTTAGTAAGCCAGTAGGCCTCGATCACCTCGCCGTTGGGCTTGAACTGGCGATACCGAAGCACGCGGACGGTTGGCCACTGCAAGCTTTCCCAGGGGTCGAAGTCCTCGGCGTCCCAAACTTCGACCCGGTCCTGGCCCTCCTCGAAGCAAAGCTGGGGCGGTTGTGAGCCGAAGCGCTCGTGGGCGGCGGCCCGCAACTCCGGCAGGTTGTCCTTCAGCCGCGCCACGACCTTCAGTCGCAACTGGTCGGCGGTGTGCAAAAAGGGAGCGGTGGCAAACTCACCGTCCACCACCACATAGTCGGCGAAGCGGGGCCCGAGGTTCTGGACAGCGCGCCGCAACAGGCGCTGTCCCGCGCGGTACTCGCTGTCCCCAGGCCCATAAGGCTCCACCTGCTCTCCGCGAAGATATTGCGCAGGCCGCCTGAGGCCTCACTGCCGATTGTCACTCCGCCGTGACCGTGCCGCCTTTGGCGGCGGCGGATCACCGTGTTTTCTGAAGGCGCAGCGATCCGCGGCCTGCCTCAAGCCGCCTGGGAGGGAGGGGAGAAGCTGTAGCCGAAGCCGCGGACCGACTGGATGAACACCGGCGCCTGCGGGCCGCGCCCGCCCGCATCCGGGCGCTCTTTGGGCGGATCCTGACCGGCTGTCGCGGCAAATCCCCGTGTGCGCTCGTGGGATCCCGCCGCTCTTGTGCGGCGCGGCAGGGCGCTTTGTCCGCAGGCTTGTTGACAGGGAGGGGGTAGCGGTTAGATGGTCGCGTAGGGCCGGTTGTTAACGCGCACCCGGGTGAGTTTCAACCCCTCCACGTTCTCCGCCACGGCATCCTTGGCGACGCCGTCGAAGCGGCAATCCGTCAGGCGCACATCTCGGATGGGGGCCGAGCGGTAGCCACGCATGTACCATGCATACTGGCTCTTGCGGCTGGCGACCCCACGCATCTCGATCTCCCGCACCGCCGGGGGAAACTGCCCTTTGTCGCCCTCCTCGTAAAAAAGGTCGATGTGCAGCACGGCATCCGCTACTTGGCCGACCGTGACGTTCCGCATGTAGATGCGTTCAATGAACCCGCCCCGTACGGAGTTGGTCTTCAGCCGCAGCACTCGGTCCAGGTTCGGACTATCCATCCGGCAGTTCTCGGCGAAAACATTCCGCACGCCGCCTGAGGCCTCGCTGCCAATGGTCACTCCCCCGTGGCCGTCCTTCATCTGGCAGCGGCGGATCACGATGTTCTCCGAAGGTGCGGCGATCCGCCGCCCTTCGCGGTTGCGGCCGGACTTGATCGCAATGCAGTCGTCACCGGTATCGAACAGGCAATCCTCAATGAGAACGTCCCGGCAGCTTTCCGGATTGCACCCGTCGTTGTTTGGACCGTGGCTGACGGCCTTGACGCGCCGCACGGTCACGTTAGTACACAGCACCGGGTGCACCAGCCACATCGGCGACCCCACTATGGTCACCCCTTCGATCAGCACATTGCGGCAGCGGTAAGGCTGGAGGAAGTTCGGGCGCAAGTAGCCTCCCTCTCCGAAGACCCGCTCCGCGGCCGGCACGTCATTCTCCCCCATCTCGAACAGCCGCCTCCGCGCGGCCGCTTGCGAGGGCGAGCCCGCTTTCCAACCGAAAGTATCCTTGCCGCACCAGGGCCACCAGTGCTCATTGTCCGCCTGCCCGTCGAGCACGCCTTCGCCGGTCACCGCGATGTTCTCCTGCCCGAAGGCGTAAATCAGGGGTGAGTAGTTCATGCACTCGACCCCCTCCCACCTTGTGAGCACCGGCGGCAGGTACAGGCGGGTATCCGTGCTGAATCGCACCCTGGCGCCGGCCGAAACGTGCAGATTCACGCCGCTCAGCAAGCGCACCGGGCCGGTCAGGTATTCTCCAGGGGGAACCACGACCCGCCCCCCGCCGGCCTGGCTGCATGCCTCGATCGCCCGGCGGAACGCTTCGGTGCATAAGGTTCGGCCGTCTGCCACGGCGCCGTAGTTGGTCAGCAGGAAATCTCGCTTGGGAAACCGCGGCGGGCGGATCCGGCTGAGGATCCCCGGTACGGTCTTCCAGGGATCTTCGGCCCCGGCGGCCGCGACCGGCGCAGCGGTCATTATCCATGCGCCGGCGCCCGTGCGGAGGAATCGGCGGCGGCTGATCGGGTCCATTGCTCTTGGCCCGGGGCGTGCGGTTACCGGGCCGAACTGCGGCTTAGCGTGTTCCTCGGGTTTCATCACCCAGCATTCTAGCTTGCTTGCGCGGGCTGCACGCGCATGAGTCTTGTCTCATGCAAGATGAGCCTGAAGGCGGGCATGGATTCTCACACAAGATGAGCCTGAAGGGGTTGGGAGGCGGACCCATGAGCGCAGTGGAGCAGGGCCTTTCTCAGGCCGCTTGGGAGGGAGGGGAGAAGCTGTAGCCGAAGCCGCGGACCGACTGGATGAAGACCGGGGCCTGCGGGCCGCGCTCGATCTTCTGCCGCAGCCGCAGAATGTAGACGTCCACGCTGCGCGCCGTCACCGCCCGCCCGTGGCCCCAGACCGCGTCCAAAAGTTGGTCCCGGCTGAAGACCACTCCGGGACGGCTCATTAGAAACTCCAGCAGCTTGAACTCGGTCGGCGTCAACGAGACCCGTTCCCCGCTCACCCGGACTTGCAGGCTGCGCCGGTCCAGCTCCAGCGGTCCCGCCTGAAGCAGCGGCGCAGGCTCGCTCCGGTCCCGAAACTGGATCTTCACCCGGGCGATCAGCTCTCGCACGAAGAACGGCTTGACGATGTAGTCGTTCGCTCCCAGCTCCAGCCCCACGATCCGGTCCGTCTCCGAAGCCTTGGCCGTCAGGAAGATCACCGGGATGTGCGCCAGCTCCGGGTCCGAGCGGATGCCCCGGCAAATCTCCAGTCCGTCGGTGTCCGGCAGCAGGATGTCCAGGATGATTAGGCCCGGTTTCTCCCGGCGGCACAGCTCCAGGGCGCCCTTGCCCGTCTGCGCCCCTGTGACCGTATAACCTTCCTTTTCGAGGTTATACTTCAGCAGCGCAAATAAGTCGGCGTCATCCTCGATGAGAACAATCTTCTTCATGGGGTTCTATCCCACGAGTAACGCACCGTTGATTACAGAATCGTGAAAATAACGCTTCAACTTCATGAAACTTTTCCGTCGCCGCCCCGCGCCACCGCCGCCGGATAGCCATAGAGCCCGCGCTCCCGGATGTAGGCCATCACCGCCGGAGGCAGCTCCGGCGGTTCCAGCCCGGCCGCCAGCGCCGCCCTGATCTCCGAGGACGACACGGGCATGGCCAGCGTGTCCAGCCGGTAGACGGTCGCCCCGGGCGGGGTCTGGTAATGGTGCCCGGGACGAGTCACCACAATGAAGGCCACTTCGCGGACCACGTCGCTCCAGCGGTGCCAGGAGGTGATCTCGGCAAAGGCGTCCGCGCCGATTAGGAAGTAAACCATCGTTTCCGGGCCGCCCACCGCCTTCACCTTCTCGATGGTGTGGATGGTGTAGCTGATCTCCTCGTGTTCCTCAATGCGCGAGGGGACAAAGGCGGGGTGGCCTTCGCAGGCCAACTCCACCATGCGGAAGCGGTCCTCGAAGCTGGCGTGGGTGGCGCCCGATTTATGCGGCGGGTTGGAGGCCACCACGAACAGCACGGACGACAACCCGAACTGCACCAGCGCCTCCTGCGCCACGGTCAAATGGGCGTTGTGGATCGGGTCGAAGGTGCCTCCAAAGATCGCGACACGGCTGCGGATCACGTCTTCCGGCTCCGGCGTCCGCCTGCTCCGCTTCCGCTTCCAGATGGTCATAAGCTCCTCAAAACATCAGACCCAGCAGCACGTCCGCCTGATTCAACTGCGTGGCCAGCCCGCCCAGAGCCGATTTCAGGCTGGCCGAACCCCAGCGAGTGTACCGCATCTCGCCGGAAATCCGAATCCCAAACAACCCCAGCTCCAGTCCGCCCCCCAGAGTCGGACCCCAGGCCGCGCGCTTGCGCAACTCCGGAGGATCTTCCGCGATCACTGACCCCGGCGAGGCACCCGACGGCGCGGTGCGCTGCTTGAAGCGCGCCAGCCATCGCGCGCTGAGCCCCGCTGTCAGAAATAGTCTCAGATGGTCCCCCGGGGCGCGGTATTTCACCAGCAGGGGAACCTCCCAGGCTTGCGCCGCCGTGCGGGTGTCGCCCGAAGCGTACTCCAAGCGACGGTAGTACAGCCCGCTCTCCCCGCCCAGCCCCAGCGGCAACCGCACCTCCACCGCCGGTCCAAAGACCGCCGGGGCTTTGTCCGAGGTGTAGGTCGACTTGTCGAGGATCTTCACCGAATCGGCCAGCGGCACGCCGCCCTTGATCCCCACGGAAACCGGCTGCGCCAAGCCCGCCACGGCTGCCAGCATCATCATACACAAGACTCGAGCCATTGAGACCATTCTAAGACCGCCTTGGCCGGGACTGCCGCAGCGCCGCCTGCCGGGCCAGTTCGTCAGCCCGGTTGTTGTCTTCGTGCTCGGCGTGGCCCCGCGTCCAGACCCAACGGGTCTTGTGCCGCGCCGTGAGCGCCTCCAGCCGCTCCCACAGATCCCGATTCTTGACTGGCTGCCGGTCCGCGGTACGCCAGCCGTTCTTCTTCCATTGCCGGATCCAGCTCGTGATCCCGTTTTTCAGATATTGCGAATCGGTGATGATCTCTACCTCGCACGGTTCGCGCAGTGCGCTCAGGCCCTCTACGGCGGCCGTCAGCTCCATCCGGTTGTTGGTCGTCTCCGGCTCCGCCCCCGATAGTTCGCGCTTGTGCGGGCCGTAGCGCAGAATGCAGGCCCACCCGCCCGGCCCGGGATTTCCCAGGCAGGCGCCGTCGGTGACCAGTTGAACTTTTTTCATCGCCTCAGGCGGGGGAAGCGGCCAGCTCCGTTTCGAAGAAACGGTCCAGCCGCTCCAGGATCTCCCCGGCGCTATGCGCGTGGTGGATCTCGTAGCGCAGGCGGGCGCCATTGCGCAACCCGTGGCTGAAATAGGAGGCGAACTGCTTCATCTTGCCAATCGTGTCCGCTTCCTGCCGCTCCAGCAGGCGCTCGTAATAACTGCGCATCAACTGATACCGGTCCCAGGCGGAGGGCTGCTCATAGCGGCCGGTTTCCAGATACTGCTGCAACTGGCGGAAAACCCACGGATTGTAGGCCGCCGCCCGCCCTACCATCACGGCGTCGCAGCCGGTCTCTTCGACCATCCGCACCGCATCCTCGGGCGCCACGATGTCCCCGTTGCCGATGACCGGGATGCGCACCGCCTGCTTGACTTCGGCGATCCGGCGCCAGTCCGCCTTGCCCGCATAGCCTTGCTCGCGCGTGCGCGGGTGCAACGCCACGGCGTCCACTCCGCAGTCTTCGGCCATGCGGGCCAGAGGCACGGCGACAATCTCTTCCTCGTTCCATCCGGAGCGGAACTTCAGCGTGAGTGGAATGCGGATCGCCGCCCGCACCGCGCGCACGATCCTTTCGACCAGCGGCAGGTCGCGAAGCAATCCTGAACCGCCGTTGCATCGCACCACCTTCTTGACCGGGCAGCCCAGGTTAATGTCCACGATGTCAAACCCGAGCTCCTCGCAAATGCGGGCCGCCTGCGCCATCACCTCCGGATCCGAGCCGAAGAGCTGGGCTGAGATCGGGTGCTCGTCGGGTTCGAAGGCCAGGTACTTCATGGTCCGCCCCGGCTTGCGGCTCCTCTCCGAGCTCAATACCCCGTGCGAGCTAGTGAACTCGGTCATGATCAGGCCGCAGCCGCCCAACCGCCGGACAAACTGCCGGAACAGGGTGTCCGTGATGCCGGCCATCGGCGCCAAAACCGTGGCCGGAGCAATGCGCACGGGACCGATCTGGAAGGCTTCGGGAAACGCCATGACCTTTCTTTCATTCTAGCTTCTGACGTCTAGCACCCGGCCGACCACCCACTGGTAAGGCGCGCCGCGGTTGACGGGTCCTGCGCTCTCCGCCTTCAATCCGGCGAAACAGAACCCCGCGCTCCGGCGTCGCATAATAACAGGTGGAAGGAGATCTGTATGAAGATCGTCCAAGTGGGAATTTTCGTCGCGCTCATCGCCGTGGGCGCGCTGTTGTTTGTGGTCTGGCGCGGCCAGCAGCAGGCGCAGGCGCCGCCTGCCGCCCCACCGGCCGAGCAAACCGCTGAATCGACTCCCGCAGAACCGGCTGGGACGGCCGCCGCCCCCGCCGCCGAAGCTCTGCCGGCTAAGCCTTCTCCAACGCCTGCACCTAGGCCGGCAGCGAAGAAAGCGGCCTCCAAGCAGTCGGCCGCGGAAACGGCCCAGCTAACCCCTGTGCCTCCGGCGGAATCCGCAACTCCGGCGCGGACGGAAACACCGGCCGTCACACCGGCCGAAGCCGCGCCGCCCGCCGCGGCCGCCTCGCCCGCTGGCGCTGCGCCTGCCACGCCTGCCGCCCCTCCTGCGCCCCGTACCGTGACCATCGCGGCAGGAACTCTGCTTTCGGTCCGGCTGGCGGAGACCCTGGATTCGGGCAAGCTTAAGGCTGGTGACACCTTCACCGCCACGCTCGACAAGCCGCTGATCGTGGATGGCTTCATCATCGCCGAGCGCGGCGCGCGCGTCGAAGGCCGCGTGCTGGAAGCCGAGCAGGCCGGGCGCGTGAGAGGCGTCTCCAGCTTGAGCATCCACCTGACGCGCCTGCACACCAGCGATGGGCAGGTGGTTCAAATCCCGACCGATCCGTTCCGTAAGCAGGCTGAAACCAGCCGCGGGGAGGATGCTAAGAAGGTCGGCATCGGCGCAGGCATCGGCGCGGCGATCGGCGCCATCGCCGGGGGCGGCAAGGGGGCTGCCATCGGCGCGGGTATCGGCGGAGCAGCCGGCGCCGGAACCGTGGCCGCCACCCGGGGCAGGGAAGTGGTGCTGCCCGTCGAAACTCGCCTCGACTTCCGTATCGCCGCCCCTGTCACGATCACCGAGAAACGTTAGAGGCCCCGATCGTGGCCGACCGGATCTATCTTTCGTACCGCCTGCGCGGCTACGAAGAGCGCACCATGATGCGCCACTTCGAGACGCTGCTGCGCTTGTTCCCCTTCTCCCTGTCCGCTGCCTGCCTGTCCTCGATGCGGGTTCATGCCTTGGATTACTCCGAGCCGCCGCTGGCCGAGATCGCCATCAACGGGCCGCCGGACGCTGTGGCCGTCGTCCAAGCGGCGTCCGAATTCCTCAGCCCGGACTGCGCCTATTTGGTGTACGGCTACTGGGATCTCTGGCAGCGGGAACGCGAGTGGCAATTGCGCCCGTCCCCCGTCGTACTGGCCTGCTTTGGCCCCGACTTCGAGGAGGAGAGCTACGACCACTTGCGCATTGAACTCGGCCCAGACGCCTTGTTTGAGCCCCCGCCCGGCGATCCCCCGGGTAAGCAGAAGATCCACTCCAACCTCCAGAGCGTCGTCCGCCTGTCGCACGATCTCGACTCCGCCCTGCCGGTCGAAAGCCGCCGCCTGTGGACCGAGTCCGGAGCCAACTTCGCCGACCGCCTCCGCTTCCTGCTTTCGGCCACCGAGCGCTGAGGCGCTGCTTCTCGAGTCGCGCAGCCGCGCCGAGTTCGCAATAGGCCATTCTCGGAACGCGCTGGGGTACAATCGGGAAGACCACAGAACCAGCGGCAAGCCCGCAGGCCTGCCGCCAGTTGAACTTTAGGGAGGACAAAATGAACAAGAGAACTGGAAGCGGAGTCTTCCGGTGGAGCATGAGTCTTCTGCTGACCGCAGCGGTAGCGATGATGCTGGCGCCGGCGCAGCTCAGCGCGCAGGTTTTTTCGCTCAGCAAGGAAGAGTTGATTGAATTGACGCCGATCCCCGACGGTTGGGAGCGTTTTCCCGACGGCCGCCCCCGCATTCCAGACAATCTGCTGGAACGCGCCCGGGACCTCTCCTCGGAGGAGATGATGGGCAACAACTACACGGACGGTTTCCGCGTCCTGCATCCCGGAAAGAAGATGGTTGGCCGGGCGTTTACAGTGATGTTCATGCCCGCCCGGCCGGAGCTGGACGGCTATGCACGTTCCCGCGCCAAAGCGAAGGGCATCACCACGCTGAATAATCAGACCGTGATCGACATGCTTGGCCCCGGCGACGTCATTTGCGTCGATTTGTTTGGCAAGAAAGAGGGCGGAACCTTCGTGGGCGACAACCTCTTTTACTACATCATGCGCGCCACGAAGGCCGCCGGCATGGTGGTCGACGGATCGATCCGGGACTTGGAGGGGATCGCCACCATGGAGATGCCCCTGTATTTCAAGCACGCCGATCCCACAGCCATCAGCGGCGTCACCGTAGCCGGGTGGAACATCCCGGTCCGGATCGGCACGGTGACCGTGCTGCCGGGCGATCTGGTCGTAGGCGACCGTGAAGGAATTAACTTCGTCGCCCCCACGCGCGTGCTGCAAATGCTCGACCGCGCCGACACAACCCACATCCACGACGAGTGGACGCGCAAGAAGTTCGACGAGGGCAAGTACAAATCCAGCGATATCTACGGCTCTCCCAGGGATCCCGAGTTAAAGAAGGAATACCAGGAATACCTGAAGCGCCGTCTGGCGGAGCTCGAAAAGGAGCGGTCTTCGAAGAAGTAACTTTGCCTGCCCCTTACCGGCCGCGGCCCGTGCCTAGGCGTGCGGGCCACTTCGGCCGGATATGCCCCTTGACCCTTTTGCCGGCACTCGCCAAATCCTGGCGGTAGCGGGGTCTCAACTCAGGTGGGCGTCCAGCATCCGCTGGACTTCACTCTTGCCGATCGCTCCGACACGCTGATCGACGACCTTCCCGCCCTTGAACAGCAACAGGGTTGGAATCCCCCGGATGCCGTAGCGCATGGCGGTGTTGCCGTTCTCATCCACGTTCAGTTTGCCGACTTTGACGCGCCCGCTGTAATCGGCGGCGATGGCGTCGATGGTCGGTTCCATCATGCGGCAGGGGCCGCACCATTCTGCCCAGAAATCCACCAGCACCGGCACCGGCGAGTTCAAGACCTCCTGATCAAAGGTCGCGTCGGAAAAAGTCAGCGTATTGGGACCAGCCATTCCAATCTCCTCAAAGGATAGGATGAAATCTTCTGTTATTAGGATGCAAGCCGGAGTCTTTGGTAACAAGCGCTGTATTGCGCTGCGGAGGCGGCCCATGAGTAGTCCCGCGCCATGCCCGCCCGCTGTAAGGCGCGCCAGCGCTCCGGCTTGCGGTACGCCGCCAGCGCTTCTTTCAAGGCCACCGTCATGGCCGCGGCCGAGTATTCCATGAATTTGAACCCCGTTTCCTCGTCCACCGTGTCATCCAGCCCGCCGGTGGCGCGGACGACGGGCACGGTTCCGTAACGCAGGCTGTAGATCTGGTTCAAGCCGCAAGGCTCGTACCGGCTGGGCATCAGAAAGATGTCGGCCCCGCCTTCGATCCGGTGCGCCAGCGGGTTGTCGTAAGCGATGCGCGCGGCCACACGGTCCGGATGCGCGGCAGCCAGTTTCCGGAAGAACATTTCGTAACGGGATTCCCCCGTCCCCAGGACGGCCAGGCAGACGCCGCACTTCATCAGCTCCGGGGCCGCCTCCTCGATCAAGTCAAATCCCTTCTGGTTCACCAGCCGTGAGACGATCCCCACCAGAGGCCGGTCCATGCACGCCTCCGGCAAGCCCAGCTCAGCCAGCAAGGCGCGCTTGCAAACCCGCTTGCCCTCCAAATCATCCCGGGAGTAATGTGCGGGAAGGTGCCGGTCCGTCTCCGGGCTCCATTCCGAGTAGTCCGCCCCATTCAGAATACCGGTCAACACCGAACCGCGCGCCGCCAGCACCGCCTCCAGCCCGCAGCCGTAGTCCGGCGTCTGAATCTCGCGTGCGTAGGCCTTGCTGACGGTGGTGAGCGCGTCGCTGTACAGGACGCCGCCCTTCAATAGGTTCACCTTGCCGTAGAACTCGACGCCCTGCATGTGGAACACGGTGGCGTCCAGCCCCATTTCGGCCAAAGTATGGGCCGGGAAGATCCCTTGGTATCCCAGGTTATGGATGGTCAAGAGCGTTTTGACGCTCAAAAACACGGGGTCCCCGGCGAAGACAGACTTCAGATAGATGGCCGCCAGGCTGCCCTGCCAGTCGTGGCAGTGGACGATGTCCGGCCGGAAACGCCAGCGCGCCACCGCCAGCGCCGCCTTGTTGAGAACGGCGAAACGCACGTGGTTATCGGGAAAATCGCCTCTTTGGTCGAAATAAATCCCTTTGCGCCCGAATAATTCGGCGCATTCCACCAAAAAGTAGGGCACACCGCGCCGCACCGCTTCGTGCACCCGCACACCATAGCGCGCCGGCCCGGCCCACACCGCGAACTCCTCCAGCACGCACCGGCTCGCCTCCACCCGCGCTTCGCCGTACCAGGGCAGAACCACCGCCACCTGTTCGCCGCGCTCCGCCAGCGCCGCGGGTAAAGCGCCCAGGACGTCCGCCAGCCCGCCGGTCTTGATAAACGGCGCCGCTTCGCTGGCGACCATCAAAATTCGGCTCATCTCCCAAGATTGTCTACTTTTTCCAGGGCCAATCACAAGCCGCACCACTATGGCCCAACGGCTAAAATGAAAGGAATTATGTGGGTTGGATCCCGGTTTTTGCGGACGTTTTCCGTGTGCGCACTCTCGCTGCTGGTCCTTTCGCAGGCCGGTGCGCAGCGGAGAGAGGTGGTCGTGGTGACCGGCGTCTATGAGCCGGTGCCGTTAGAAGAAGCGGACCGCTCCGTCCGGGTGATCGACGTCCGAGATCAGCTGCTGCTTTCCAATAGCATCATCGACCTGCTCCGCCTGGACCCTTCCGTTGACCTCCGCCAGCGCGCTCCCGGCGGCATTCAGGCCGACGTCTCCCTACGCGGCGGGACCTTTGGCCAGACTCTGGTGCTGCTCGACGGGATGCGCCTGAATGACGTGCAGACCGGACACCATAACCTGAATCTCCCGCTGCCGCTCGAAAGCCTCTCCCGCATCGAGGTGCTGCGGGGCGCCGGCTCCACCCTATACGGCTCTGACGCGGTGGGGGGCGCCATCAACCTGGTCACGGCCCCTCCCGAATCCTCCGAGATCCGGCTCCGCACCGGCGTTGGCAACTTTGGCGTGAACCAGCAGAGGCTCACGATCTCCGCCGTGCGCGGCCGCTGGACCCAGCTCCTTTCGGCCTCGCGAGATTTCTCTTCCGGATTCCAGCCGAACCGCGACTACCGCAATCTGTCGCTCGCCTCCAGCACCGGCTTGTCCACGGCGCTCGGGACCACCTCGCTTCTGCTCGGCCACAGCGACCGCCCCTTCGGAGCGCAGAACTTTTACGGCAACTACCCCTCGTGGGAGCGCACCCGCGTTTGGTTCGGCGCTCTCCGCCAGCCGCTCGGCGAGCGCACGCACGTGAGTTTCGCCGGCCGCCGCCACACGGACCTGTTCGTGCTCTACCGCGACCGCCCCCAGGTCTTCACCAATCGCCATCTCACCGAGGCCTATCAACTCGCTTTCCGCCGCCGCGAGAACCTCGGCGCCAATACCCGCCTGCACTACGGCGCCGAAGGCCTTCGCGACCGAATCCAGAGCACCAATCTGGGCCGTCACCGCCGCCACAGCGGAGCGCTTTACGGCGCGGCCGACTTCCGCGCGCTGGGCCGTTTCTCGCTCTCGCTAGGCGCCCGCGAGCAGTTCTACGGCTCCCGCCAATCCGCGTTCAGCCCCACGGCCGCCGCCGGCCTCTGGTTTAACCGCCGCCTCAAGGTCCGAGCCTCCGCCAGCCGCGCTTTCCGCCTCCCCTCCTACACCGACCTCTACTACCAGGATCCGGGCAACCGCGGCTCGCCGGACCTGAGGCCGGAAAAGGCCTGGAGCTACGAAACCGGCGCCAGTTGGTACCTCAGCGACCGTCTTCAGGCCGATCTCACCCTTTTCCACCGCCGGGAGACCGACGGCATCGACTACGTCCGCCGCTCCCCGGCCGACATCTGGCGCGCCGCCAATATCCAGCAGCTTCGCTTTACGGGCCTGGAGGCTGCCTTCACCGCCCGGCTCCGCCGCCTCCAAACGCTGGAATTCCACTACACCGGCCTGCGCGGCGCCCGTGAATCGTTGGGCGATCTGCAATCCCGCTATGTCTTCAACTACCCCGTCCACAGCGGACTGGCAGGCTACCAGGCCGCGTTGCCCGCCGGGCTTGCGCTTCGCTTCCGGCTCGGCGTGACCCAGCGTCTGGGGCGGGACGTCTACTCGTTGGCCGACCTCTATCTGGCCCGCACCCGGGGCCGCCTCCGCCCCTTCTTTCAATTGACAAATCTCGGCAACGCACGCTACGAGGAGATTCTGAATGTCGCCATGCCCGGCCGCGGAGTCTTGGCCGGATTCGAATACGCCTTCTCTTTTTGAGCTCCGCCCATAGCGGCCGGAAATCGGCAGAGCGCGTCTGAAGGCGCGCCCTGCGGTGGCTCTTCCCAGGCTGCCGCCAATGGCGTCAGAATAATGGCATGCGGGAGCATAGGCACAGCCGCAGGTTCACCGCCGGGCCCATCCTGTGCGCGGTGCTGCCGGCTGCGCTGCTGTGCCTGTGCGCCTCCGGATGCGGCAGCCGGGAGCCCCCGTCCCCGCGCATCTCCTTGGCCGAGACCCGCCGCATCGAGAACTTGGCCGCGGGCAAGTTCTTAGTCGCCAGCCCCGACATCTCCGACGACGCCTTCGCCCGCACCGTGATCCTGCTGGTGCGCTATGATCAGCGCGGCACGGCCGGGTTAATCCTGAATCGTGTCAGCCCCATCCCGGTAGCACAGGCGCTCAAAGGACTCAGCAACGCCCCCGCCAGCACGGGCTCGGTTTATCTCGGCGGACCGGTGGGCCAAACCGCGGTATTGGCCCTGCTGCGCTCCCGTTCCACACCCTCCGGCGCCCGCCGCATTCTCGAGGGTTGCCAGCTTATCTCCGACGCGGACCTTCTGAACAAACAGCTCGGCGTCGGCGCCACCTCGGAGAAGCTGCGCGTCTATCTGGGCTACACGGGCTGGGCTGCCGGGCAGCTCGAACGGGAGATCGAGGCCGGCGAATGGCTCATTTTCCCTGGCGAAACCCACTTGGTCTTCGACCCCCACCCGGAGACGCTCTGGTCGAGGCTCATCGGCCGCCTGGAGCAGCAACTGGCGAACTATTCCACACCCGCCCTGTTTTATACTCAGTGCTCTGATTTTCATTTCCACAGGAGCACTCGTTCATGACTCATCCCACTTCCCGGCGCGGCTTCCTGGCCGCCGCTGCCGCTCTTCCGGCGGCATCGTTTTCCGCGCGCTCGGCTCAGACGCCAAAACTCGAATACCGCACCCTGGGCAAGACTGGACTGAAAGTCACGTCCCTGTCGTTCGGCTGCATGACGACCTCTGACCCGTCGGTGATCGAACGCGCCGCCGACATCGGCATCGTCCACTTCGATACGGCGCGCAGCTACCAGAATGGCAACAATGAGCGGATGGTCGGGGCGGCCCTCAAGAGCCGCCGCAAGCAGGTCATCATTTCGAGTAAGTCGCTGGCCAAGACCCGCCAGGAGGCCGAGCAACATCTGGAGACCAGCCTGCGCGAGCTCGGCACCGACTACCTCGACATCTGGTATCTCCACAACCGCAACACCCCGGCCGAGGTCACCGACGAACTGCTGGAAGTCCAGCGCGCCGCCAAGCAAGCGGGCAAGATCCGGTTCGCCGGCGTGAGCACCCACTTCAACATGGACCGCATGCTGGAACACCTGATCGAGCGCGGCCAGACCGACGTCGTGCTGACCACTTACAACTTCGCTATGCAGAACATCGCCTCCGACAGCCAGCAAACCCGCCTCACGAGCCTGACCAGCGCCATCGAGAAGGCGCGGCAAGCGGGCATCGGCATTGTGGCCATGAAGGCCATGGCCGGAGGCGTCGAGCGGGTGGGGCGCGGCGACCGCCTCTACGGCGCGGATCCCGCGGCGCTCAAACGCGTGCTCGGGATGAAGGGCGCTCCCGTGGCCGCCATTAAGTGGGTTCTCCGAAACCGCTCCGTGGACACCGCCATCGTCTGCATGACCGATCACGACCAGCTCGAAGAGAATCTTCGCGCCATGGCGGAGCCGTACACGGCGCAAGACGAGCAGATCCTCGAGTCCCTCCGGGCCGCCATCAGCCCGGTCTATTGCCGGATGTGCGGCGCTTGCAGCGGCGCCTGCGAGCGCGGCCTGCCGGTGCCCGACCTGCTGCGTTTTGTCACCTACGCCGAAGGTTACGGGCAGTTCGCCCTGGCCAGGGAGCGGTTCCTGGAGCTGCCGGGCGAGATCCGGCAGATCCGCTGCGAAGATTGCTCCGCTTGTTCGGTGGCTTGCCCCAACGGCGTGCGCGTGCGCGAACGCGTCATGCACGCCCAGCACTTGCTGGCCTGAAAACCGGACCCGCGCTCAGCGCGGCAGCTCCCAAGCGCGGAACTGGTGCTGGTGGTCCGCCATCACAACCCGGCCGGCTCGGAAGCGCACGCCCTCCATCTCCAGCCGCAGGCGCTGCTCGTGGGCCATCTCGCGCCGCAGCCGGATGACTCCTCCCGTGCCCACCACCCTCTGCCAGGGCAAGGCGTCTCCGCTCCGCCTCAGCAATTGCACAACCTGCCGGTGATGCAGGGGATAACCGGCTGCCGCCGCGACCTGGCCGTAGGTGGCCACTTTGCCAGGAGGGATCTGCCGGATTGCCGCGGCGAAAGCCGCATCGCGCCGCGCGGAGGCGGGCGCTTTGCGCAGGCGCCGCACCACTGCCCCCACCCGGCTTCCCCGCTTGCCGCCAGCCATCTTAGCGAATCACAACTTTGGCCACCGCCTGATTGTCGTAATCATCGGTAACGCGCACCGCGATGGTCCGCTCGCCCGCCGCCAGCTCGGGCAATTCCAGCACGTAGTCGTGCTCGGCCGAATCGGAAAGCCGCGTGGTCGGCAGCACCAGCAGCCATTCGCCGCCATCCACCGAGTATTTGGCGCGCTGGATCAGGCTGGCCGCGTCGCGCGCGCTCCAGCGGACCGTCGCTTTGCCTCCGGTGCGGGACGCGGTCAGGTTGCGGATCTCCGGAGCGCTGTTGTCGATCAGGAACGGCTCGCTCACGAGAGTTCCTGTCTGCTCCTGCCCGGCGGGATTATCCGGCGCGTCCGAAGCCGTGATGCGCAGCAGATACCAGCCGTCGGCATAGGCAGTGGAGTCCCAGGAGAGGCGCCGCTCTTTCACCTTGTCGCGGACCAGTTTCCACTCCGTCTCCTGAACGCCGCGGATCTCAACTTTGAACACGAGCTCGTCCCCGTTGGGATCATTCGCCGCCCAGCGCGCGCCGATCTGGCCCTTCTCGTATTGCATGGTTACGGCGCCCGAGTCCGAGGCGGCGGGCGCGGGAGTTGTCCTCCGGCCCCGCCCCAGCGGCTGCAAAGTGAGGGTGCGGGAGGGAGTCAATGTCAACGACTGGGGAGGAAAGCGGTAGTTGGCAGGGGTGATCTCGACCGTCTCCACTTCGGGCGCTGCATTTCTGGCCAAGTAAGCCACCCAGACCCCGACCACCTCGGGCGACGTGCCGGAAGATGAGGCGCTCAGGGTCAGCCGGTATTGCAGGAAGCGGGCCGCCGGCGATGGCACGCGGCCGCCCTCGGCGCTGAGGGGCACCGCCGCCCACGGGCTCCAGCCCCCGCGCGGGCGGTCCAGGTTGCCGCTGCGGGTCTCGAAACGCACCCCGCCGCCGTGCGCCTCCCCGCGAAACATCAGCCGCCCCCAGGCGCTGAACAGTCCGGCGTCAAAGACCTCGCTTTCAAGCGAGCCTTGCGGCTCAAGCCCCGGCCCAATCTGAAAAACCTTGCCGATGTTCCCCGTGGCGGCGTACAAGCGTCCCTGCCGGCCCGCACAAAGCGCCGTTACTTGGGTCGGCGAAACCTTGACCAGCGTCGTATAAAGCACGCTCGAATCGATCCGGTACAAGACGCCTTTGTTGCCCGTGGCCGCCAGAGGCAATCCTTGGGCGTCGAACGCCAGCGAGTAAACAATGTCCTGTGCGTGGCTCCAGACACGGTGCGCGTAACCGTCGGGTTCAATCCGGTAGATCTCGGAGCCTCCGGCGATCGCCACAGGCGGCTGGGCAGTGGCCGGCGGAGGAGCGGCCGCGGAAGGCTGGGCTGGCTGAAGCTGGACCGTGACCTGAGCTCCGGTGGCCAGAGAAGGTGGCGGGGCGGGCTGTTGAGCGGGAGGCGGAGAGGGCGGGGGCGCCGGCTGCCGGTTCCCCACGCCCGCAGCGTAGACCGCTCCGTCACGGCTGACCGCCACCGCGGTCACCTCGCGCTTCGGCGTTTGATAGAGGACGAATCCCTCCCCGGCAGACGTGATCCGAAATATCAGTCCCCCAGGCTCGGTTCCTACGATCAAGTTCCCCGCTGCGTCTAGAGCCAGTGACCGCGCGTGGGCCTCTTCCGTCCGGAAGAAAACCGCCCCCCGGCCATCCGCTGCGACCCGGTGGATGAGCCCTTGGTCCCCCGTCGCCACATAGAGGTTCCCCTTCGCATCAAAGGCCATCGCCCAGATGTACTTCGCCTGAGGATCGTAGAACAGTTCCGGCTTGCCGCCGCCGGCGATGCGATAGACCTTTCCATCGGGCGACGTGGCCGCATACAACTGGTCCTGCCGGTCGACCGCCAGCGCGCGGACTTCCAGCCCCTCCAATTCCGCCGCCACCTGGGTGTTCCCGTCCGGTCCCACACGGTAGATGCGGGCGGCAGGCGCGCCAGGTCCGCCTCCCCCGGCGTACACGTTGCCTTTGGAATCCTCGGCCAGGCACCAGAAATAAGGCAGCGGCGAATCCAAGATCTGCCGCACCGCCGGGGCCAGCCTCAGCAGCCCGTCGCTGCGCAGCGAAAGCTTGTCGATCGTGCCTTTCTCAAAGTCCTCGGCCGCGGACTGGCGCCAGGTCAAGGTGTGCACCGCTCCCAGCCAGGACACACCCGCCAAAAAAACAGAAAGCTTCAGAATGTTTTTGAACATGGGAATGAGGTTACTTGACCGCAATGGTCAGCGAATAGCTTCCGCTGACGACCGTATCAAAGGGAACCGCGGCTTGTTCGATCACCGTCTCGCGGCTGGCTACGAACGGCCTGCTGGCCATCGGTCCGGATTGCATCAGGTTGAGCGCCGAAGCGGGCAGGTTGGGCATGGTCTTGTCGTCGTAGTAAACCGCCGGAGCGGACTGAAGCAGCGAGACGTAGAGCTGATTATTGCTCCGCTCCTGATTGATCAGGGCGATCGTCTCATCCAGCCCGATGAAGCGGTTCATCCGCCCGGCTGTGCCCTGGAGCCGGTTCAGCGTATCGGCGTCGCTGAACAGGATCCTGTGCTGTCCCGGAGGCAACCCGGCCGGGAGCTGCACTTGCAGATCGCGCTCGATGCGGCCGCCGCGGAACGGACGCAGGAACACCTTCACCGGAATGGTCTCCCCAGCCCGTGCTTCCGTCACCGCCGCCCAAGCGTTTTCGATCGTGGTGATCCGGGCCTCGGGCAGCAAATCCACGGTGACTTCCGCTCCGGTAAACCGCGGCGGCGCCACCGCGTTTAGGAATAGCCGGTTGAAGCGGTCGCCGACGTAGCTGGCCACCAGCAGCGGCGCGGCTGCGCCCGAGCTGGTGGGCGCCTGCATGGTGGTCAGCGACAGGCTACGCCCGCCCGCCAGCCCCACCTTGCCGCTCAACCTGTAGGTCGCCTGCTCGCTGAACTCATTCAGCCCCGAGATCGTGTTGTAGAGCGTCGTCATGATCAGGTTCGGGGTGTAGCGCTCTTGCACGAAGACGCTGTACCGGAAACGCTTCTCCGAGCGCACGGTCCCGTCTTCTTTCAACGCGCGCACGGTCACCGCGAGCGGGATCATCTCCGCCTTCTCGCCCAAGATCCCGAGCACTCCGCCCGAGCGGTCCTGCCGCACCACGCCCACCACCTCCCGCACGTTGGCGAATTTGTTGGGCTGGTAGCTGGACGAAAGCGTCATGACCACTTCGCTGCGGCCCATCGGCATCTCCACCGGACCCAGGTTCAGGAACGAGTGCCCGAACGCCAGCACGTGGCGGCCGTCGTTGTAAGTGACGGTACCCTGCACCGCCACCGTCATATCGCCCGCCACCAGCAGCCCCGCCACTCCCTGGCCGGGGCGCAGCGCCTTCTCCCAACCGGGAACCGGCGTCGGATCGGCTGACCCGCCGCCCCCGCCGCCCTGCACGACCGTCATGCCGAGCTGGCGGAACAGCGGCGCCACGTCGCGCAGCACGCTCTCATGGAACCCCGAAAACACCAGTGGGCTTTCGATGGGAACCAGCAGCGTCCCCAGATTCTCCGGTGTCCAACCCGCCGGAAGCGCGCCGGCCACTGTAGCAAGCAGCTCGGAAGGAGACGGCGCGGGCAGATACGGCGCCGAGCCCCGGGCCGAGGCGCGCAGACTCTGGCGTTCCTCCATCGCTGCGACCTCGAGCATCTGCTCGATCGGCGTGATTCCGCAGATCGCATCCGGAGAAAACACGCTGACCCGGCGTGAGATGGCCCCGGCCAGCTTGCCGCCGATGTAGACCGGGCTGCCGCTCATGCCGCCGGCGACGTTGGTCTGCGCGGCCCGCCCGCCCAGTTTGGCCAGGATCAAATCCTGCCTCGGGCCCAGCGCGTTCTTCAGCAGCCCAAGAATCTCGACCGGCACGGGCTCGGGATCCGCGCCTTCAAACACCGTCCAGGCATAACCTTTCATGCCCGGCTGAATCTGCGCCGATTCAAGGAACTCGACTTTGCCCGCCACGGGCGGTTGCGGCGGCGCCTGCGCGGCGGCCGTCAACACCACCCCCATCAGGAATCCCAGAACGGCCCTGTAAACCATGCGTAACTCCTCTTCGGGAGGAAGCAATCCGATTGCTGCCCGCTGACCTTATTATGTTCTATTCCGGCCCCGGCTGCGGAACGGGAGCGACTTTAAGGAGCTCCAGAAACCCGGCGCCAGCGCCTGCTACGCCACCACGGCCCTGCCGGCGCCGGCTCCATGCCGTGCGAACACCTCCCGCAGCATCGGCAGATTGCCATTCTCGTCAAAGGGCAGCTCAAACGGCTCGCTCACGACCTCCAGCAGCGGGTCCCGCGCCAGCTCGGGCAACAGGTTCTCGCTCACCGCCAACCGGGCCAGCTCATTGGTGTTGGAGATCCAAGCGATCGTCAAGTCTTCCAGGTTCAACCGTCCGGTGGTCCCGCCGATCCGCTCGATGCACTGCCGGTCCTCGGGAAAATGTACCGGGGTCTTGATGCCGCGCGGAGTGCACGCCGTCAAACAGTTGATGAAGGTCGCCTCCCAGTCGATCTGGCTGACCAGCCGGTCCGTGACCACATCCGCCAGCCCGACACCAATGGCGTTGCCGTAGCTGAGCGGATGCATCTCCCGGCAGAAGACGCGGTCGATGCTGGGCGCGGTCGGGTAGCAGTTCGCCTCCCCGTACATGCTCCGGTTGATGGTCTTGGTGTCCATCCCCGTGCCGCTGATGTTCTTGCCCATCTGGTCGACGATCAGCAGGTCCAGCTCCTTGCCCGGAATCCTGCCCGCCCACGACTTGACCCTTTCGAGCAGTTCCGCCTCCCGCTCCATCAGCGACGCCACCGGGAGAGCCGCCACTTGAGCCGCTTGATGGTACGCATCCTCCAGAATGGCCAGGCCTCCCAGCAACTTGCCGCACTGAATCAGGTGGCTGTAAACGCTCGTCACCACCACATCCAGCCCGATCCGATGACCGAATGCATGGTACTGGCGAGCCCCGGCGAACTTGCCCATGCCGATGGCGGCCATCTTGCACAATCCGCTTTCAATCCGCCCCTCAAAGTCGGTGTGCCACTTCACGCGGTTCACCAAGAAGATGCCGTCGCTCTCGAAAGCGTGGCGGTCAATGAAGGTCTCGATGCCCTCCGGCGTCTTGCCTAGAGACACGACCTCCAGGGAGCTGACCATCGGGCACCCCATCCGCGCCTCGTCGATGCCATAGTGCGCCAGCACCGCGGCCTGCCCTTCGGCGTTGGCCCCTCCATGCGTACCCATCGCAGGGAAGATGAACGGCCGCGCCCCGTGCTCCTTCCAATAGTCAGCCACGGCCCGTACAATGACGTCGATCTTGTCGATCCCCCGGCTGCCGGCCCCAATGGCGATTCTGGCCCCCGGTTTCACCCGGGAAGCCAAGTCAGCCAGTTCCAGTTGCTCCCGGGTCTCCGTGGCGGCGTCCCTCAAACCCCGGTCCGGGAAGTTCTGCCTCACCAAACAGATGCGTGGCAAGCCCATAGCCGGATTATAGCAGCCGCGCCAAGCGTAACAAGTCCTTCCAGGACAGCGCCTTTATCGGCTTGGCCCTGGATGGCACCAGCAGCAGCCGCTGTCGCTGCTGCTGGTGCCGGCCGTTTCGAAACCAACAAAAGCAGATCGTGGGCTGCCGCCACCAACTCACCATGGTCAGCGTGGTGGGAACCGGTCTGTCGCTGCCCTTCGATGTCGAGCCCTATGGCCCTGGCGATAGCGAGTACCGCGCTGGCGAGCGCCTGTTGCGCCGCGCTGTCCAGCAACTTCGCCGACTATGTGGTGGTGGACGGTGAGTTCGCCACCGCTCCCTTTTTCCACACAGCCGACCGGTTGCGCCTGAAGGACGTGGCGCGGCTGAAGGACAACCTGTCGGAGTTGCTGGCCGCCGCCCAACAGCGCTTCGGCTCGCAGCCCCCAGCTTTGCTTCGAGGAGGGCCAGGACCAGGTCGGAGTTTGGGACGCCGCGGACTTCGACCCGTGGGAAAGCTTCCAGCGGCAAACCGTCCGCGTGCTGCGGTATCGCCAGTTCAAGCCCAGCGGCGAGGGGATCGAGGCCTACTGGCTCACCGACTTCTCACCCCGCCGGGCGAGCAGCCGCACCCTGTACCCGATGGACAAGAGCCGCTGGGAGATCGAAAACCAGGGCTTCAACGACGCCAAAAACCTGCGTGGCCTGGAATACATCTGCCACCACGAAGCCAACCGCTTCTTGGTCCAGTGGCTGATCCCGGTGCTGGCCTTGACCCTGGAACGGCTCTACCGGCTGCGCTACCTGCACCGGGGCACGCATCCGGTGCGCACCGCCATGGAGCTGCTCCGCCTGTTTTGGTTCAGTCTGTCGCCGCCTAAGGTGCCCGATAGCAGTTAGCCGCTCGGCTCGCCGGTTGCAGTTTCGTTCTTTTCCATTCCAGGTGCCCGCGTAATCGCCACCAGGAAAACCCGTCTCCGAAAATGCCGTGGCCCCTCTCAGCGCCCTAAGTTGGCCCCGGCAGGCTGCGTTTCCCCGGTTCCAGGCCCATCCACGTGCAAAAGTTCCGAAACGGCTGAAAAAATGATGTAGGCGTTGACAGCTGGGATGAGCGGGTGTATATTCCTCTCGTCGGGGAGCCTAAAGGGGGGATGCCCGCCGCCATGGATTTCGCTTCGTCACAATCTGAAAGCGATAGCGGCTTGTGTTCCACACCGGGCCGCGGGCCTGCCGGGCCAAGCATGGCGTCGGCGATGAGTGGGAGTTGTGAGTGGAAATCGTCCAACAGAAAGGAGGTTGCAGGCATGAGCCGTTGGAAACGTTGTCTCCTCTGGGCGGGCCTGTTTTCCGCCTGGTTGTGGGCGCAGCAGGACCGCGCCACATTGGTCGGCACCGTGACCGATCCCAGCGGTGCCGTGATTCCACAGGTCAAAGTCAACATCGTCCAGACCGCCACGAATCTGAAGGTGGAAACCCGTACAAATGAACAGGGCCAGTTCCGGGTGCCGAACCTGCCGATCGGCGACTACCGCGTCGAGTTTGAGGCGCCCGGCTTCAAGAAGTTCGTGCGCGACGGCATCCGGCTGAGCATTCAGGACGTGGTCGGCGTGGATGCCCGGCTGGAGGTCGGCTCAATGACGGAGTCGCTTACGGTGACCGCCGAAGTGCCGCTGCTGGCCACGGACACGCCGGAGGTCGGACAGGTGCTGGGCACCCGCCAGGTCATCGACCTGCCGCTGGGCTTCAGCGGCGGCCGCTACGCCGAAAACTTCGCCTACAAGCTCACCCCGGGCGTCAGCGGCAACAACTGGACCAGCCACATTAATGGCGCGCCGTCTTTCTCGAAAGAGGTCGTGCTTGACGGCGCGTCAGCGACCATATACATCAGCGGCCACATGGGCGAGTCGAGCCCGTCGATGGAGGCGCTGGAAGAGTTCAAGATTCAGACCAGCGGCATGAGCGCCGAATTCACCCGTACTGCCGGCGGCGTGTTCAACTTCGTGATGAAGTCGGGCGCCAACCAGTTCCACGGCAGCGGCATGTTCCAGCTCCATAACGAGAGCTTCGACGCCAACACCTTCGCCAACAACTTCTACGGGCGGCCCCGCCGCTATGACCGCCGCCACAACTGGGCGACTTCGCTCGGCGGCCCAGTCTGGATCCCGAAGGTCATTAACGGCAGGGACAAATGGTTCTTTTACGCCGCTTACGAAAAATACAAGGAGCAATACGCCGGCGGGGGTTCGCCCACGGTGACCGTGCCGACCGAAGCGTGGTGGAACGGGGACTTCAGCAACTACCTCACCGGCCAGATCCTCGGCACGGACGCGCTCGGCCGCGACGTGCCGCGCGGCGGCATCTACGACCCCGCCAGCTACCGTCTCGTCGGCGGCCAGGTCGTGCGCGACCTGTTCGCCGGCAACCGCATCCCGCAGTCGCGCTTCTCCAAAGTGGCCATGAACCTGCGCGACATCATGCTCAAGCATTACAAGCCGGCCCTGCCGACGCTTCTGAATAACTCTTTTTTCCCGGTGTCCAACCAGGCCGGTTTCGAGCAGACGCAGTTCTCCACGAAGTCCGACTTCCAGATCAACAGCAACCAGCGGCTGTCGGGCTCGTTCGTCTTCGTCGACCGCCCGCGCACGCTGCTCGACCAGGGCGGCGTCTGGGACTTCAACGACCCCAACGGCGGCCCGCTGAGTCGCGCCCGGCTCCAATGGGTCTCTTCCCACTATGTGCGCCTCGCGCATGACTGGACCGTTACGCCGACGATCCTCAACTACATGGTGGTTGCCTACAACCGGCAGATCAACCCGTCGACGTCAAAGCACGTCAAGGAGCCCGGCGCCCAGATCCTAGGAATCAAGGGCATCCGCCAGGACATGAACTACCCCGAAATCACCGGACTGTCGGGCGACCGAGTCAGCTTCCCCACGCTTGGATATCAGGCCAACGACATCGGCGCCGGCACCGCCTACCAGTTCGTCAACACGCTGAGCTGGCTGCGCGGCAAGCACGCGCTCAAGTTCGGCTTCGACTACCGCTGGAACGGCCTCAACTGGCGCAACAACTCTGGGCCGGGGCAGTTCAACTTCTCGGCCGACGTCACCGGCCTGCCCGGCTTCAACCAGACCGGCCACGGCTTCGCGTCGCTGCTACTCGGCCAGGTCACCGGCGCGAGCGTCAACATCGACGTGCCCGTCGGCAGCCAGTTCCCGATGTACAGTTGGTTCGTCCAGGACGACTGGAAGGCGAGCCGGCGCCTGACGGTGAACATCGGCCTGCGCTGGGATTATCAGCTGCAGGGCACCGAGAAGTACGACCGGCTGCACAACTTCAGCCTCGACCTCGTCGACCCGAAATACGGCATCAAGGGCGCGGTGGAGTTCGCCGGCTTCGGCCCCGGCCGCATCGGCCGCCGGATGTTCTTCGACAACAACCTGTGGACGACCTGGGGCCCGCGGGTCGGCTTTGCCTACCAGCTGCCCGAGGCCACGAAGATGACCATCCGCTCCGGGTTCGGCATCTTCTACTCGCCGCGCATCCCCAACGGCTGGTCCGGCGTGCCGTGGGGCAACAAAGCCGGCTTCACCATGACCAACCAGGTGCAGCGCCCGGCACCCAATCTGCCCGCCTTCAACTGGGACGACGGTTACAACGGCGTCATCCGCAAGGCGGAGTTGGACCCGTCCCTGGCCAAGTACATCTGGGGTCCGGTGAGCTGGGATCCCAACGGTGGCCGCGTCGGCTACAGCATGCAGTGGAACTTCAACATCCAGCGCGAGCTGCCCGGGCAGATGGTGGTTGACGTCGGCTACATCGGCACGCAGAGTGTCGGTCTGCTTGCCAACGAGATGCGCCGACCCTTCCAGCTGCCGTACTCGGTGCTGAGCCTCGGCGACACGCTCGGCAGTTGGGTCAACAGCGATGCGTCCATCCCAGCCTCGGTCAAGGCCCTCGGTGGCCGCTACCCGTATGGCAACGACGGCGACTGGATCCCGTTGTGGCAGACGCTGTCGCCCTATCCCACGGTCATCTACTGGAGCGCCTTGTACGGCTGGAACGTCCCGCTCGGCTTCTCCAATTACCAGGCGCTGCAGATCCAGTGGAACAAGCGCTACTCGCACGGCCTTCAATTCACCTCCAACTACGCGTTCTCGAAGACGATGGGCAACGTGAGCTCGACTTTCGGCGACACGTGGGGCATGAACTGGGGCCGTCCGCTCGACTATTACAACCTGCGGCTCGAGAAGAGCGTCATGGAGTATGACCAGCGGCACGTGATCAAGGTCGGCGCCTCTTACGATCTGCCGTTCGGCCGCAATCGCGCGCGCGGCCGCAGTATCCCCATGTGGCTAGACTTCGTTGCCGGCGGCTGGACGTTGCAATACATCGGCAACTACTCCTCCGGCATGCCGATGAGCTTCGGCGCCACCGGCACGCCGAACTCCAACTTCGCCACCAACCGGCCGTTCCTGATCACCAACGGCCAGTCGCTGTACAATTCCGCCTTCGACGCAGGCAAGTTCGACATGACCGACATCAACACGCCGCGGCCCGAGAAGACCTACATTAACACGTCGATGGTGGTCGATCCGGTCAAGATCAACCGTTATGCCCGCGGCAACGCCTCGCGCCTGGTCGACCAAGTGCGCGGTTTCGCCTTCTACAGCGAGGACACCAGCTTGCAGAAAAACTGGGTCCCGCGCGAGGGCACGCGCGTGCAGTTCCGCGCGGAGTTCCTGAACCTGTTCAACCGCCACCGTTTCACCGGGATCAATACCAACTCGGCCAGCCCGCTGTTCGGGCAGATCTCCGGTGTGAGCGACGACCGGCGGCAAATCCAGTTCGGCATCCGCGCCGACTTCTGAACCCGCAGCGGCCGGGGCGGAGCGGTCGCGCAGCGCGCGGCCGCCCGCCCGCTTCGGCCGCCTCTTTCTGCAACGAGCCGCTCGCGCCACCGCGAATGAAGCGGATTCGGAGCCGCGAGCGGAACGCTCGAAGGCCGCGGGAACGAGCGGTGAGCGGGGATGTAGGCTTTTGTGCCGCCTCAATTCCGTCCCAACCTTGCAACACGAGTCCGCCCGTGGACGGAGGTGTCTGTCCCCCGCGCCGGAAGCGACGGCGAGCGCCGCCCGGTCCCAGCCGCCCCCGGCTCCCCAGTAGACGGGAAGCTGTACCGCCTTCCCCAACGCACCTCGCCGCACCGGAAGGGGTAACCCAACGCAGCAACCGCTCACTCTGGCCGGAATTCTGGCGAATTCCGGTCAACTTGTGTCCCACTGCTGCTCCAAAAGGCGCACGTATTCACCTGAGGCGTAGAGTTCGAAGGGGAAGTCTTCTGGCCGGATCAATGGAAACAGCGGCCCTGCGGTCATGGCTTCGAATACCGCATCCGTGTACCGATAGTGATGGTGGATGAAGGCGGCGCTCAGCAGCTCGCGCGAAGGCAGCTCTCTGAAAATCTCGCACAACGCCAGCGCGCGGCGGAAGATCGCCGGATAGCCCGTGACGCCCCACCGGTCCAGCTTCTGCCGGACCTGCGCCGGCGGATCGTCCACCAGTAAGCAACTGAAACTCTCCCGCTGAAGTCCGGCGCCGCGCAGCTCCTCATCGCGGTCCACAACCTCCAGGCATTGATCCAGCCACCGGCTCAGGTCCTTGCCGATGTAATACAACATCCGGATTTCACAATACCGCCCCTCCAACAGGCGCATCATCCAATCCGACTCGCTCAGCGCCTCGTCGTTGGGGAGCAGCCCTTGCAGGATGAGACTCGCCCGGGCGCTCAGGGCGATCCGTTCCGGGCTTTCGGCGCCCGCCAGGGGGTGCAAGATCAACGGGGGCAAGCTGCACGGGCGCGGAGGGATAAAAAGAGGCCGCTCGCAGTCCACAATCTCACTAATCGGCAGCACCCCGGGCCAGAATTAGGGGGCCGCAAAACAAACGGTTACCGCGGAGTCAAGAAGCACTGGGAGCGCAGCCCAACGCGCAGCGCGCCCGCAAGGCTCGACCGGCTAACCGGCCTCCGGCTAATCGGCCTTAGGATGGGAGGCTGTACTGCCCTCGGTTCGCCCCATCGCCCACTTCACACCTTCCAGGTACATCTTGCGCACGTCGGGGTCCTCCCATGCTTCCTTCGTATGGCCCAGACTGGAGTAAAACACCCGCCCTTTGCCATACATCTTGGCCCAGGCAATGGCTTCATCCTTGTCCGTCCGGGCTCGCTTGGCCACCTGGGGATTGCTGTAGTCCAGCTTGGTCTCGTCCAGCCGCATGAGCACATTCACTTTGTCCCGCGACCAGGCCTTTGCCGAGTACATCTCGTCGTACAACCGCAGGTACTTTGGGAAGTGCCGCATTGCGGGGAAATTCTGGTCCTCGACGATGACCGGCGCGTCGAAAGTGTTCCAGGGATGGGCGTTGAACCACCCGCCCGCCATCTCTCCGAACTCCGGCCAGTTGTAGTTGGCGTCGATGGAGGCGTGGGCCAGCACGATCCCCTTGCCGTCGTCCCGGACAAACCGCAACAGCGCCTGCTTCTGCTCCCCGTCGAGGCCCCAGTCCCCGGTGCAGTTCACGAAGACCACCGCGTCGAAGAAGGGAAGGCTGTGAGCCTCGCTGCCGGGCTGCTTATAGGTGACCCACTCCATGTCGGTCCGGATCTCGGTGTCCCAAACGCCCGACTCCTTGCCCAGGTTCCAGAACATCGCTAAACCATTCGAGGTGGATCCGTGGTGGTAGCCTCGTGTCATGCCGATGACCAGGAGGTGCTTCTTAGGAGCCGGCGCCGGACCACCGCGCCCACCAGGCACTGCCGCCGGACCGCCCCGGCCAGCCTGGGCCTTGACCTCCTGAGCGCCCGGTTGAGCCTGTGGCGCTTGAGCCTGCGCCTCGCTCTGAAGTAAAGGAGCCAGCGTCCACAGTAACATCAGCGCACATAAGACGGGAATAGAGAACACAGAAAAGCTCTTGAATTTGCTTGCCATTACGATCGTCCTTTCGATGGCGGCTGCCAATCACTCGAAAGTATACACCGCGGCCTTAGAGCCTGCGGGCGACTGCGCTCGCGCTGCCCGCCCCACAGCCGCGCGGCTGCCGCAATACGGCTCACTTCAGAGCCGCCGCGGCCGCAGCTCCCGCCGCCGCGACGATCCCGTCCTGCTGGCTGGTGACGCCGCTGACCCCAATCGCTCCGATGAATTCCCCGCCGTTGATCAACGGCAGTCCGCCCTCCACCGGCGCAATCCACGGCACTTTGAGCACCGCGGTATTGCCTTTGGCCAGCCGGTCCTCAAACTCCTTGGTGGGACGTTTGAAGCCGATCGCTCCGCGGGCCTTGAATTGGGCCACTTCGATGCTGGCGATCTGGGTCCCATCCATTTTCTGCAAATAGACAAGGTTGCCCCCGTCATCGACGATGGCGATCACCACGTTCCAATTGTTCTTCCGGGCTTCGGCTTCCGCCGCGGCGGCAATCTTCTTGGCCGCCTCCAGCGTCAGCGCCTTCTTGGTGGCAAGTTGCCCGTGCCCTGCGGCGGGCAGCCAGATCAGCAATAGGGCCAGCCAAGCCATCCTCTGAAAACAACAACGCACCGTCATCGACGCTTCCTCCTCCAGCAGAAGATAACATGGGCCCGGGCTGTAATTTCTACACGCCGCGACGGCCGCGACGAGAGCAAATGCCTAAAACGAAAGGCTCAGCCAGTCTGGAATGCCGATTGCTACGACAATGGGATGACGGCTTTCCAAGCAGACCAATGCTCGGTTGACGCCGCCGCTCAAAATGGAGGACCTATGAGAATCACCGACTGGCGTATCGTTCTCGCACTGCCGCTGCTGGCGGCCGTGCTGATGAGTGGATGCAAGCAGCCTGGAGCCCAAACGGGGACAGCCCCAAGCGCTGAGCAGCCGGCAGCCCTGGCGCCGCAAGGTGGACAGGGTGTGCCTCCAGCAGCCGCTCCAGCGTCATCCCCCGCTCAGACCAAAACGGCAAGGCCCTCCCCGGCGGGCCAAGCCGCATTGCCCCAAGCGGCGGTCCCGCAAGCTGCCGCTCCACAAGCCGCGCAGCCGCCGGCTCCACCCCAGCCGGTGGTGCTGCCGGAGGGCACACAGTTGAGAGTGCGGGTGATCCCGACCCTATCCACCGAGACCCTTAAGGGAGGCGAAACCTTCGAGGCCACGCTGGCTGAGCCCTTGGAAATTGGCGGCCGCGTCATCGCTCCCCGGGGCGCATCTGTCACCGGCAAAGTCGTCGAGGCCGACGCCGGCGGTCGAGTGCGCGGCGTGGCGCACCTTTCACTGCAATTGAGCAGCCTTGCGGCCGGCGGCAAGACCGTCGCCATCGTCACCGACACGGTGACACAGGAAGCCCGCACCACCAAAGGTAAAGATGCCGCCAAGGTGGGCATTGGCTCGGGTGTGGGTGCGGCTATCGGCGCGATTGCGGGAGGCGGAAAAGGCGCCGCCATCGGCGCGGCGGCGGGCGGGGCGGCCGGTACCGGAGTCGTCTTGGCCACCCGCGGAGAGCCGGCGGTGGTGCCCAGCGAAACCGTGCTCAGCTTCACGCTCAAAGCGCCCGCGCGGATCCAGTAGCCCGCCGGAACTGCGCCTTCCCGCCCGGAGCCGCCGCCGGGCGGCTTCGCCCTCGTGGATAATACGGGTGGGGAGGATGACCCTTGCGAGCGTTGGTTAAGAGCCGCCCGGAGCCGGGTCTGTGGATCGAAGAGGTCCCCGTTCCGGAACCCGGCATCAATGATGTCTTGATAAAGGTCCTGCTGACGGGCATCTGCGGGACCGACCTTCATATCTACAAGTGGAACGACTGGGCGCGCGCGACCGTGCCCACCCCCATGGTCATCGGCCACGAGTTCGTCGGAGAGGTCGTGGCCACCGGCTCCAACGTCGCCGACTTCCAGCCGGGCGACATCGTCAGCGGCGAGGGCCATGTCGTCTGCGGCCGCTGCCGCAACTGCATGGCCGGCCGCCGTCACTTATGCGCCAACTCCCGTGGACTGGGGGTCCAGCGGCCCGGCGCCTTCGCCGAATACGTGGTGCTGCCCATGACCAATGTCTGGCGCCACCGGCAAACGGTGCCTCTGGAGATCGCCGCCATCTTTGATCCCTTCGGCAACGCCGTGCACACGGCCCTGACTTACAGAGTGCTGGGCGAAGATGTGCTGATCACCGGCGCCGGCCCCATCGGCATCATGGCCGCCGCGGTGGTGCGCCACGCCGGCGCCCGCTACGTCGTCATCACCGACGTGAACCCTTACCGGCTGGAGCTGGCCCGGAAAATGGGCGTCACGCTGGCCGTCGATACGCGCCAGAATCCGCTCCCGGAGGTCCAGAAACGGCTCCGGATGAAGGAGGGCTTTGACGTCGGCCTGGAGATGTCCGGCAACCCCAACGCCTTTCGCGAAATGCTCGCCAATATGTGCCACGGCGGTCGCATCGCATTGCTGGGGCTGCCGGATGGAGAGATGGCCATTGACTGGAACCGGGTCATCTTTAATATGCTCACCATCAAAGGCATCTACGGCCGGGAGATGTACGAGACCTGGTACATGATGACCGTGATGATCGAATCTGGCCTGGACATCACGCCCGTGATCACGCACCGGCTGGCTTGGCACGATTTTGAACAGGGCTTCGCCGCCATGGAGTCCGGGCTGGCCGGCAAGGTCATATTGGACTGGAGGATTTAGGAGGCTGCCATGCTTGGGTCCGTCGAAACCGAGCTGCGCGCAACACTACAGGAGATCCAGACCGCGGGACTTCTCAAGAAAGAGCGGGTGATCGAGGGGCCGCAAAAAGCCCGCGTGAAGGTCCCGCAAGGCGAGGTGCTCAACCTCTGCGCGAACAACTACCTCGGGCTGGCCAGTCATCCGGAGGTGATCCGCGCCGCGCACGAAGCGCTGGACCGCTGGGGCTTCGGAATGGCTTCCGTGCGTTTCATTTGCGGCACCCAGTCCGTGCACAAGGAGCTCGAGCGGCGCATAAGCGAGTTTCTGGGCACCGAGGACGCTATCCTCTATACGTCCTGCTTCGACGCCAACGGCGGCTTGTTTGAAACTCTGCTCGACGAGCGGGACGCGGTCATCTCCGACGAGCTGAACCACGCCAGCATCATCGACGGCATCCGCCTCTCGAAGGCCAAACGCTTCCGCTACCGCAACTCCGACATGCAGGACCTGGAGGCCAAGCTGCGGGAGGCGCAGGGAGCGCGCCGCATCCTGATCGCCACCGACGGCGTCTTCTCGATGGACGGCTACATCGCAAAACTACCCGAAATCTGCGGACTGGCCGAACGCTACGGCGCCATGGTCATGGTCGACGACTCTCATGCCGTCGGATTCCTGGGCGAACACGGCCGCGGGACGCCCGAATACTGCGGCGTCAACGGGCGCGTCGACATCTTGACCGGCACCCTGGGCAAGGCCATGGGCGGGGCTTGCGGAGGCTACACCGCAGCCCGGCGTGAAATCGTGGAATTGCTTCGCCAGCGTTCCCGGCCATACCTGTTTTCGAACTCGCTTCCGCCGGTGGTCGTCGCCACGACGCTCAAGGTATTAGACCTGATAGAGCAATCGGGCGAGTTGCGCCGCCGCCTGTGGGAGAACACCCGGTTGTTCCGCGAAGGCATGAAAAAGCAGGGCTGGGACATCCTGCCTGGCGAGCATCCCATCGTGCCCGTGATGATCGGAGAAGCAGTGCGCGCCGTGCGCCTCGCCGAGGCTCTGCTCGCCAAAGGGGTCTACGTAGTGGCGTTCTCCTACCCGGTAGTGCCCCAGGGAAAGGCCCGGATCCGCGTGCAGATCTCGGCGGCGCACAGCCGCGAGGACCTGGAATTCGCCATGGCAAAGTTCGCCGAGGCCAAATCCGAGCTCGGATTCTAGCGCGGAGCTGTCGCTGCGGGCATCTAATGGAAAGATGCGGCTCTTTTTGTGCAAGAGGTTGATACACTAAACACAGGAGGCGCCATGACCGCCAAAAGAACCATTTCCATGTTCTTTACCGCTGCAATCGGAGTACTCGTGTTGTCCCTCATCCCGCTCGCTGCCGAACAAGGCGGCGGCGGACACCTGAAAGTCAAGGCGCAGCCCGGACGGACTGGCGTATATCTGGACGGGAAGTATCTCGGCCCCGCGGCCAATTTCCGCCGGGCGAGGACCTATGCCGTGCCGGTTGGCGAGCACGAAGTGTTGCTCCGCGAGCCGCGTTACGAAGACTACAAGACCACCGTCCGCATTGAGGCCGGACGCACAACCACCCTCACCCAAGCCATGAAGCCCTTGCAGCTGCCCAAGCCGCCATTCGGCAAGCTGCGCTTTGTGGGATTTGAAAAGTATTGCGCCGTCTATGTCAACAACGGCTACATGGGCCATTGCGACGAGTTCAACGCCTTCTGGCAGGGATTGAAGCTGAATCCCGGAAGCTACGACGTCAAAGTTGTCTCCACCAAGGGCGAGACCCTGCTCCAGCAGAAGGTCAGCCTCGCCGCCAACCAGACCATTAAGCTGAGAGCGCAGTAACCGGCCTCGCGCCCGTTTTCAGCGCGTTGGATTGAGCGGGGGAGGCGAGCGGCTGGCTCCTCGGAACGAATCGGTTCGCTTAGCTGGCTCGCTTCCACTTCTTCCGGCGCTGATAGGAGCGCGCCAGCTCGATGTAGACGCCCAGATCGCGGTCCAGGTCCGACTGCGTGCCGTCAAAGTAAAAGTTGCGGATGGGGATGCCGCCCAAGTCCCGGCTGATCCGCGGGTAGATGGCCTCGCTGACGATGCCGTTCATGCAAGTGAACGGGCTGATGTCGATGATGCCGTCGGCGCCCTTCTTGGCCAGGTAGATCGCCTTCCCGACGTTCAGCACCATCTCGCCCATGGCGCCATCGGCCGGCAGATACGGCTTGGCCAGCTCAAGAATCTCGCGGATCTCCGGCTCCTCCCGCCCGGCGAAATCCTCGCGGAAGGGCGCCAGCAGCACCTGCTCATCGTGATGTTGCACCCTTTGCCGGATCCAGGCAATGAGCCCTTCCTTGGAAACCAGCTTGCCGTTGAGACGCAGCTTGCGGAACGTCTCGGCGTTGGTGTACCACACCCATTCGGTGATGTCGCTCAACCAAGCCTCGCCGCCGTATTCCTCCAGACGCCGCACCAGGTCGTCGTTGGAGAACGTGTTCAGGCGGCAGAAGATCTCCCCCACCACTCCGATCAGCGGCGTGGACGGGTCGCGATGAATCGGAACCGCGCGGAACCGGTCGCGGCACCGGATCAGGCTGTCGCGAATGTTGCGCAATTGAACGGGCGGAACCGTGGGCGATCGCTCGATCGTCTGGCACAGATCGTCCAGGCACTCCTCATAGACCGCATCCACCGACCCCTTGCGCACCTCGTACGGCCGGTGCCGCAGCAGCATCTTCTGGAGAATGTCCGCCGCCAGCAACGCCCGCCAGCCTGTGCGGACGAAGGGCCGGGCCAGCTCGCCGAGCCCTTGATACGAATTGCTGCTGGTGGGAGACAGGATCCCCGTGCCCGAGTAGCCGTTGGCATCCAGCACTTGCCGCAAGTAGGGTGCGTATTGCCCGAACCGGCACGGCCCATCGGCGGTCGGCATGAACAGAAGAATCCGGTTCGGATCCACATCCGGCTGCTGCAACAACTTCATGAAGTCGCCGACCGTAACTTTGGCCGGATAACACTCATCGCCCGAGGTGTATTTGGCCCCCAGCTCCCGGGTGCGGTCGTCCGAGGGCGGAACAATGTCGGCGTCGATCCCGATCGCTCGAAACACGGACGCAAAGGCGCGCCCGCTGCCGTAAGCCATCGGCGGGATATAGACCTTCTTGCCCTCTAGTGGGCGGCCGCGGTCCTCGGTTGAACTTCCTGTCCCGACTGATAACATCGCAGAATTCCTTTGCTGTCCAGGTACGCTTCGCAGCGGGTCATGTAGCCGGCGTCATTGCCGTGCCCGTCGAACTGGAGCACCAGCAGAGGAGCTCCCAATGCCTCGCGGGTGAAATGCTTGATGTAGGAGTCCGGCCCGCACTTGAAGTTCGTGATGTAGACCAGGTGCAAATTGGGGCGCTCGCGCAGCAGCCGCGCCGTGGCCAGGATCTTTTGCCCGCTCGACCAGTACATGTTCGGATGCAGGTCACTCACCGGCTCCTTGCCTGTCACCAGAAAGTCGATGGGGATCACGTTGGCCCCGTAGCGGTGGCGGAGCTTGCGCGGAATGTCGCAGTTGATGTTGCGGTCGTAAATGTTGTAGCCCCGCCCCACCAGCACCAGTCCCGGCTCGCCGGTCTCCTCCAGCCGCGCCAGCGCCGCTTGGCCGGCCTCCAGAAGCCGCTGCTGGAAATCGCGCTGCGCAGCATAGGCAGCGTCCACCGCCGCGTCGCTCGCCTTACGGGATACGCCCAGCTTACGCACCGCCTCCGCCATCCCCCGCTTGACCGCTTCGCGGCCCAGTTGGAAATGCAGCGTCGGCACGATAAAGCGATGCTGGTGCTCTTCCAGCCGCGGCGCACTCTGCAATACGAACGGCAGCGTCTGATTCCAAGGGCAGAAGTGCGCAATGCAGGTGGAGCACTCCTCCGATTCCGCGTCCAACACATTGGGCGCCAGCAGGTAGTCCACCCCCTGCTCGATCAGCCACCAGGCGTGCCCGTGAGCCACCTGGATCGGATAGCAAGGCTGTGCCAGGGCCAGCTCCACGCCGATCGAGGCGATCTTCTGGTCCGTGGGCGGCGACAGCAGCACTTCGAAACCCAGCTCGGTGAAGTAACGGTGCCAGAAAGGATACCGGTCAAAGATCGACATCGCCCGGGGAATCCCCATCCGCCGGCCGGCCCGCGCCGGCTTCACCGGGGCGGTCAGCTCCTCGATGACTTTTTCCCGGAAGGCGAAAAGGTCTTCGATCACCGGCTTGCGGCCCGTGCTGGAAGGCTTCCGGAACTTATCCGAGCACTTATCGCCCCAGTAACTCTTCTGCCCTTCGATCGTAAATTCCTTGATGTCGCAGTAATTCGAGCAAGCCTTGCAAACGAAGTCCCGGGTGGCGATCGACAGGCGCGAAAGATCGTACCCCCGGAACTTGCTCGGCCTGCCGGTGGCCAGATGCCACTGGCGGGCGATCAGCGCCATGCCGATCGCCCCCATGACGCCATTGTACGGGGGCACCGTGATCGGCTTGTCCAGCAGGCAGGCGAAGGCCGCGGCCACGGCGTCGTTGTAGGCCGTCCCGCCTTGGAAATAGATCACGTCGCCGATCTTTCGCCCCCGCACCACCCGGTTCAGGTAATTGAGCGCGATCGAATAGGCTAACCCGGCCACGAGGTTCGGGACCGCTTCGCCCTTGTGCAGCCAGCCGGTCACGTCGCGCTCCATGAATACCGTGCAGCGCTCGCCCAACCGGGTCGGCGAAGCGGCGGACAGCGCCAGCCGCGCAAACTCGCCTTTAATGCTGATGCCCAGCTTCTCCGCTTGCTCTTCCAGAAAAGATCCGGTCCCCGCCGCGCAGGCTTCGTTCATGGCGAAATCCACGACGACGCCGTTTTCAATCGAGATGAACTTCGAGTCCTGCCCCCCGATCTCAAAGATAGTGTCCACCATCGGGGAATTTCGCGTCTGGCAAACGTGCAAGGCGCCCGTCTTGTGGGCCGTGATTTCGTCGTTGACCACATCGGCCCCCACCAGCTCGGCGATCAGCTCCCGGCCCGAGCCCGTGGTGCCGACCCCCAGAATCCGGAGCCGGTGGCCCCACAGCCGCTCGATCTCCGACAGCCCCTGCTGCACCGCCTCCACCGGCCGGCCGGCCGTGCGCAAATACACGTCGTGAATCACGCGGCCCCACTCGTCCATCGCCACCACGTTCGTGGACACCGATCCGATATCGATTCCCAAGAAGGCCGGGATCGGCTGATTGCCGGGAGGCGGTTCGTAGGGCGTCACCGTGTCGCGGAGCAGGATGACCTTCTCCATCGACAGCGGCCGCACCGCCTGAACCGTGGTCTCCGATTCGTGCTGGTTCAGCTTGTGAATGTCCCGGAAGCTGCGCTTGCGGCGCTCTTCGCTTTCCAAAATCGCCGCGCCCACCGCCCCGCACCAGGCATACAGCTCCGGAACGGCCAGCTCTTCCTCCTTCAGATGAAACGCCTCGCGCAGCGCGCCGGTGACGCCCGCATTCTGGCTCACCGCTCCGATCAGAGCCACCGGCGGGGTGATGTTGCGCCCCTTGACGATGCTGCTCTTGAAGTTGCGCGCCACGGCGTCGCACAGTCCGCGCAGGATCTCGGGCGGCGTATACCCCTTCTGCTGCGCGTGGATCATGTCGGACTTGGCGAACACCGAGCAGCGCCCGGCGATCCGGGCCGCGCAACTGGCCGTGCAGACGATCGCCCCGACTTCCTCGATGGCGTAATTCATCCGCAACGCCTGCTGGTCCAGGAAGGACCCCGTCCCGGCCGCGCACTCCCCGCTGCGGTCGTAATCGGCAATCCCCAGCCGGCCGGTTTCCGGATCCGGCTCCAGCCGGATGTACTTGGAGCTCTCGCCGCCGATTTCGAACACCGTGCGGATCGACGGATAGAACTCCGCAAACATCCTGGCGATAGCCTTGAACTCGTTCTCGAAGTAAATGCCGAGAATCTTGGCGATCACCCGGCTGCCCGAGCCCGTCACGCGGATCCCTTCAATCCGCTTCTCTGGGATGACCTCGTAAAACTCCTGCAGCAGGTCGAAGGTCGACTGAATCGGACTCCCCAGAATCCGCCGGTAGGCCGAAACCACCAGCGGCAGCGGTCCCTTGGGCGTGCTCCACTCCGTGAAGCGGAAGTTCGAGTTCGCCTTGCACAGGCTCTGAAGCGCCGCGCGGTCCTCCGGCTTGCCCAACGCAGCCAGCTTCAGACTGATGGCGCCGATGTCCAAACCGAGGTTAATGCCCATTCAACTTCAATGATATCCGAGGGCAGGCGAAAAAGAAGCAAATCAGATCCGAACCGCTCTTTTTTACATTGAACGTCGGCGAAAACGCCTTGAACGGCGATCCGCTCCTCGCCCCGCTCCTGTAAGCCCGCTGGCGATTTGCTAGCCTGTCTCTTTCCGGAGACTTCGCCATGACCACGCAGGCCACCTATGATGACGTAAACCTGGTGTTGAGATTGTACGAGTTGCGGCGCGAAACCAAACTGCGTGCGGCGCGGGAGTGGTTTTCCAGCACGCTGCGGGCCCGCACGCTGGAGGAGCTCGATCAGGCTTGTCCGGAGGGCTCGGAGACCTCCGCCTACTTCCGCATGGTGGTGAGCTACTGGGAGATGGTTGCGTCCTTCCTGACAGGCGGCGTCCTCCACGAGGAGCTCTTCTACCAGAGCGGCGGCGAAATGCTGTTGGTATGGGAGAGGATCAAAGACCTGCTCCCCGCCTTGCGCCGGCGCTACGCCAACCCCCTGCTGTACCGCAATCTGGAGCAGGCCGCCGGCCGCTACATCCGCTGGCTAAACCAGCAAGCCCCCGGCGCTTACGACAACCTCGCCGCCCGCCTCCGCAGCGCGTAGCCGGGCGCGCCTTCGGACGGGTCAATCCTGACAGGTCCGCCCAAGCCGCTACGCCCCCAACCTTCGATAGGGAGCAAGAGCAGACCGGCGGGAGAATGCTGATATATACTGGGCAGCCGAGGAGGCATCCCTTGAAGCGTAGAGAGTTCTTAAGAACTTCCGCCGGCGCAGGTCTTACGGCGTTCACGGCGGCGTCCGCTGGCAGAATCTATGGAGCCAACAGCCGGCTGAACGTCGGGCTCATCGGCTGCGGCGGCCGGGGTGTCCTGGTGGCCCGCCTGATGCGCGGCACGCCGGAGGATATCCAGGCGATGGCCCCGGCCAGCTACCGAGACGGCAAAATGGACCCCCGGCTGGCGGCGCCCCGCAACGTCGCCATCAACGCCCTGTGCGACGTCTATGGCTCCCGCATGGAATCCGCCAAACGCTGGACGCCCGAGGCCCGGACCTTCGCTGACTTCCGTAAGCTCCTCGAACAGAAAGACGTCGATGCCGTCATCATCGCCACGCCGGACCACTGGCACGCCCAGATGCTGGTTCTGGCCTGCCAGGCGGCCAAGGATGTCTACTTGGAAAAGCCGGTCATGTACCGCTTGCGCGAAGCCCGGCCCATGATCGAAGCGGTCCGCAAGAACAAGCGCATCGTTATGATCGGCACCCAGCACCGCTCCGGCGATCATTTCGCTCAGGCCGCTAAGATCGTCCAGAGCGGCCAGCTTGGCGAGGTGAAGTTCGTCCGCGTCTGGAACTGCGTCCTCACCGGCGGCAACCCTCCCGTCCCCGACAGCGACCCGCCGCCTGACCTGGACTGGGACTTCTGGCTGGGGCCCGCGCCCAAGGTCCCCTTCAACCGCGCCCGCCTCAGTTACCGCAACTTCATGGACTACACCAACGGCATCATCAGCGACTACGGCAACCACCGCTTTGATTCCGTCCACCAGATCATGGGCAAAGAGATCCCCTTGAAGGTCTCCTCAAGCGGCGGGCGCCTCAATCGCCCGGCTGCCGGCGACATCCTCGACTACCAGCTGGCCACCTACGAATACCCGGACTTCGTGCTCAGCTACGAAGCCATCATGTACAACGGCCACGGCGTGGGCGGCCGCACCCCAGGCATGCGCTACTACGGCATGCGCGGCGAATACGACCGCCCGCATGGGATGGCCTTCTACGGGACCAACGGCACGCTGTTCGTCGACCGCATCGGCATGGAAGCCTTCCCCGCCGTCACGGGCGGCCGAGGAGGCCGGAGCATGGCCGACGCGCCGGCTCCGCCCGCCGGCCAGAAGCCCCTGGAGCGCTTCTGGATGAACGAGGACGAGCCCACGCCGCTCCACACCAAGAACTTCGTCGACTGCGTCCGCGAGCGCCGCGACCCTTCGCCCAACATCGAAACCGGTGTTCGCGCCACGGCGATCTCGCTCATTGGCAACGTCGCTTTCTGGACCGGACGCAAGCTCACCTGGGATGACAAGACCTGGAGCTTCCCCGGCGACAAGGAAGCCGAAAAGTACATGTTCCGGCCCTATCGCAAACCCTGGGATCTGGTGAAGATCGTTTGAGCCGCGTGGGCCTCTTGTGGGGCAGGCATTCTTGCCTGCGGCCGGCATTCGTGCCGGCCTTGGCGCCCTTCACCCACCGCCCTCTCTCCCACCAAACCGCATCTGTGGCGCCGGCCCAGCGTGTCCGCCCCCAGTGGAGCAAGCCGCCAGGCTTGCCACACCGGCCGCCCCGTGGAGCCCGCAGTCTTGCGGGCCACGCCGCCAGTCTTGGCGGCGGTTGGCTTCCGACCTTCCCCCTCTGCTTCAGTGCGGCAGCCTCTTTTGTGGGGCAGGCTTTCTAGCCTGCGGCCGGCATTCCTGCCGGCCTTGGCCCCCTGCACCCACCGCTCTCCTTTTGTTTCACACGCCTTCTCCCGAGTTACTCGTTGCAACATTCCGGCAGCGAGGCCTCCCTGAATCGTAAAATGAATTGTGATTCAGTCTGGCGGTGAAACTCGTAAACTGCGCGTGGCGGCGGTGAGTTACCTGAACACCGTGCCGCTCGTTTGGGGGATGCTGCACGGCCGCCAGCGCGGGCTCTTCGACCTCTCCTTCTGCCTGCCCTCGGAGTGCGCCGACCGTTTGCAATCCGGCCAGGCCGACATCGGCATCCTTCCAGCGGCCGAGCTGCCGCGGCTTGGATTGAAAATCATCCGCGGCGCGGGCATCGCCAGCCGCGGGCCCGTGCGCAGCATTCTGCTCATTTCCAAGGTTGATTTCCCCCAAATCCGCCTGCTCGCCGCCGACACCAGCAGCCGCACCTCCACCCAGTTGGCCCGCCTGCTGCTGGCGCGCAACTACGGCGCCTCCCCGTCCCTCGTCCCCTGCGCTCCGGACCTGGAGGCCATGCTGCGGCAGGCCGATGCCTGCGTGATCATCGGCGATCCCGCGCTGCGCGTCGGCATCGAATACCTGCCCTACCGGGTCCTGGATCTGGGTGCCGAGTGGACTGCTTCCACCGGCCTCCCCATGGTCTTCGCCGTCTGGGCCGCGCGGGACGGCTGCGCGACGCCCGAAATCGAAGCGGCTTTTTTGGACTCCTGCCGCTTCGGCAAGCAGCACATCGAGGAGATCGTGCGGCAGCACGCGCCGCCCCGAGGCCTCAGCCAAGAGCTTGCGCGCGACTATTTGACCAACAAGGTCCGGCTGGAATTCGGCCCCGACGAGTATGCTGGGCTGGACTGCTTCCTTAGGGCCATCGCCGGGCTGCCTCAGCTCCAGGAGTCGCTGGAGGGGAAAACATGCTGAGTCACAGAGAAGCCGTCGAGCTGCTCAAAGATCCCGACCTGATCGGCATCGGCATGGCCGCCGACGCCGTCCGGCGGCGCTTGCATCCCGAAGGCGTGGTCACCTACATCATCGACCGCAACATCAACTACACCAACTTTTGCAGCGAGTACTGCACCTTCTGCGCTTTCTACCGCCCGCTAGGCCACCCCGAGGGCTACATCCTGCCCAAGGAAGTGATCTTCCGGAAAATCCAGGAGACCCTCGAGTTGGGCGGCACGGGCATCCTTATGCAGGGCGGACTTCACCCGGAGCTCAGAATCGAGTGGTTCGAGGATCTGCTGCGCTCGATAAAGCAGCGCTTCAAGATTCACCTGCACTGCTTCTCCTCGCCCGAAATCCTGAACATCGCTGAAGTCAGCGGACTTTCCATCCGGGATACGATCGCCCGGCTCCGGGATGCAGGACTGGACAGCATCCCCGGCGGCGGCGCGGAGATCCTCGACGATGAAGTGCGCCATCGCATCAGCCGCCTCAAATGCAACACCGAGGAGTGGGCCGCGGTGCACCGCGAGGCACACAAGCTCGGCATGAAGACCACCGCGACCATGATGTTCGGCTGCGGCGAAACCCTCGAGCAGCGCGTCAACCATCTGGAAGTCGTGCGGCGCATCCAGGAGGAGACAGGAGGTTTCACCGCCTTCATCCCCTGGACCTTTCAGAAGGAGAACACCTCGCTCGGCCGCTTCGTCAAAGAAGAGGCCACCGCCGTGGAGTACCTGAAAACCCTGGCCGTCTCCCGCCTCTATTTGGAAAACGTTCCCAACGTGCAGGCCTCCTGGGTGACGCAGGGGCTGAAACTCTGCCAGATCGGTCTGCGCTTCGGCGCCAACGACGTGGGCAGCGTCATGATCGAAGAGAACGTCGTGGCCGCGGCCGGCGCCCATCACTGCTCCACCGAAGAAGAGCTCCGGCGCATCATCCGCGACGCGGGCTTCATCCCCAAACAGCGCGATACCCTCTATCGCACCCTGTTCTTGAACTGACCCGATGAAAGATCCTCTGCGGCATGCGCAGGGCGAGTATTACACGCCACGCTGGCTGGCCGAGCTGTGGCTGGACGAAGCCGCCTATGACGGCGCTCCCGGATGCCGCCTGCTCGATCCCGCTTGCGGCCCCGGAGTCTTCTTGGAAGCCGCCATCGCGCGCGCCCGCCGCTGGGCTCTGGAGCACGGCGAGCCGCCCCCGGAGACGGCCCGCCGGATCCTGGCCGAGATCCACGGCTTCGAACGCAATCCCGCCTCCGCCGCCTCCGCGCGCGCCGCTTACATGGCGGCGATGGGAGAGTGCTCAGCCGGGCTGCGCCCGAAGGACGTCCCGGTCCGGACCGTCGACGCCCTCCTGAACCCGCCCCAGGGCGACCCATATGATCTGGTCATCGGAAATCCACCCTGGGTGCGTTGGGACTATTTGCCGGAAGACTACCGTCAGGCGACCATGTCGTTGTGGCGCCGCTACGGCCTGTTCTCCCTAACAGGCTTCGCCTCTCTGTCCGGCGCGGCTAAGAAGGATCTCTGCATGTTGTTCACCTACGCCGCCGCGGACTTCTTTCTGCGTGAGGGCGGCATGCTCGCCTTCCTGGTGACGGAGGAAGTCTTCAAATCCAAGGGCGCCGGCGAGGGATTCCGCCGCTTCCGTCTGGGGGAAAACGGCCCAGCCCTCGGCGTTGTGGCCGCCCACGATTTCACCCGCCTGCGGCCCTTCGCCCGCGTGGCTAACAAGGCCGCCGGGATCATCCTGATCAAAGGACGATCCACCATCTATCCGGCCCCTTACTGCCGCTGGAGCCGCGATGCGTCCGGCAAGCCCGTCAAGGAGATGTGGTCCGCCGAACCGGTCGACGGAGCGGCAGGTCCATGGCGCACTTACCCTGCTGCCCAGCCGCGCCCGTTTTCCGGTAAACACAGCGCCTACCAGCCGGTGCTGGGCGCCAACGCCAACCCCTACGGCGTCTTCTGGCTCGAGGTCTTGCGCGAGCAGACGGGCGGTCTGGG